>Ga0307372_10011284_pt1 | contig 11945 bp, 9 predicted proteins | sample OX1MG_FD_202533 | JGI IMG/M metagenome (GOLD analysis project Ga0307372, IMG submission 202533) | Soil microbial communities from Risofladan, Vaasa, Finland - OX-1 | ecosystem: Environmental > Terrestrial > Soil > Coastal area > Acid sulfate soil | place: Finland: Risofladan, Vaasa | collected...
GCCGCGGCGCACGCGATGATCGCATGGTGCGAAGAGCAGCGATATTTGCGCGGCGGATTGCAGGAAAAAACGCGCGCCGCCGCGCTGCGCCATGCCCGCGCCGCGATTGCGGCTGGCAGTGACGACGCCCAGGCATTGGCGATTGCCGGCTTTGTCATCGGCGTTGTCGAGCGGGATCACGAGGCCGCTATCGACGCGATCGACCGCGGGCTTGCACTCAGTCCCTCCTCGGCGCTTGCCTATGGGTTCAGCGCGATCATCCGCGCCTGGAAAGGCGATACATCCACCGCTATCCAGCATGCCGAGACAGCCTTGCGTCACAGCCCCTATGATCCATTGATTTATCTGCCCTATGTCGGCATGGCGTATGCGCAATTTTTCGCCGGGCATTTCGAGGCGGCGGCAACCGCGGCGGGCCGGGCACTGCAGGCCAATCCGCGCTTCAGCGTGCCCTGTTATCTGCAGACGGCCGCGCTGGCCCGGCTCGGTCAGCTCGACAAGGCGGCCGCCAGCGCTAGCCATCTCCTGCAGTTGCAGCCCGATTTCACGATCACCTCGCTGGTGGGCGGAAAATTTACCAGCGCTGACCGGCTTGCGATGCTCGCCGAAGCACTGCGCCGGGCGGGAGTACCCGGATAGATGCTCCCGTCGCAGCCGAGCCGGGATTATCGCTGACGATACCGCGGGAGAACGCCGATGCCGGGCTATCTCGAAACCTATCGCCGCTCGCTCGCCGCGCCCGAGGCGTTCTGGGCCGAGGCGGCGGAGGCGATCGATTGGGAGAAACGCTGGGAGCGGGTGCTCGACGATTCGCGTCCGCCGTTCTACCGCTGGTTTGCGGGAGCGCGGCTCAACACCTGCTGGAACGCGCTTGACCGCCATGTCATGGCCGGGCGCGGCGAGCGGACCGCCCTCATTTGGGACAGCCCGGTCACCGGCACGATCGAGCGCTTTACCTACGGCGCGCTGCGCGAGCGCGTCGCAAAGGTGGCCGGGATGCTGGCGGGGCTCGGCGTCAAGGCCGGCGACCGCGTCCTCATCTACATGCCGATGGTGCCCGAGGCGGCGATCGGCATGCTGGCTTGCGCCCGCATCGGCGCCATTCATTCGGTGGTGTTCGGGGGGTTTGCGGCACATGAACTGGCGACTCGCATCGACGACGCGCGGCCGCGGGTCATCCTGGCGGCCTCCTGCGGCGTCGAAATCAACCGGATCATCCCCTATAAGCCGCTGCTCGACGCCGCGATCGCCGAGGCGAGCGCCAAGCCCGAGGCGTGCGTCCTCTTGCAGCGGCCGATGGGCCGGGCCGAACTGACGCCCGGGCGCGACCACGATTGGCAGGAGCTGGAGGCCGCGGCCAGCCCGGCCGATTGCGTCGCCGTCATGGCGACCGACCCGCTTTACATCCTCTACACCTCGGGGACGACCGGCGTGCCCAAGGGGGTGGTGCGCGACAATGGCGGGCATGCCGTGGCGCTGGCGTGGTCGATGCGCCACATCTATGGCGTCCAGCCCGACGACGTCTTCTGGACCGCGTCCGATGTCGGCTGGGTGGTCGGCCATTCCTACATCGTCTATGGCCCGTTGATCCATGGCTGCACCTCGGTCATGTACGAGGGCAAGCCGGTCGGCACGCCGGACGCCGGCGCCTTCTGGCGGGTCATCGACCAGCACGATGTGCGCGTCTTCTTCACAGCGCCGACGGCGTTCCGTGCAATCAAGCGCGAAGACCCCGAGGGCCGGCTGATCCGCGCCCGCGATTTGTCGCGGTTCCGCGCCCTGTTTCTCGCCGGCGAGCGCGCCGACCCGCCGACCGTCCAATGGGCCGAGGAGCACCTCAAGGTCCCGGTCATCGACCATTGGTGGCAGACCGAGACCGGCTGGCCGATCGGCGCCAATTGCCTCGGCATCGAGCGCCTGCCGGTCAAGCATGGCTCGTGCACCCGCGCCGTGCCGGGCTGGGACGTGCGGGTGTTGGAGGCCGACGCGGTCGGCGAGGCGCGCGAGCTGAAGCCGGGCGAGATCGGCGCGCTGGCGATCAAGCTGCCGCTGCCGCCGGGCGCCTTGCCGACGCTATGGCAGCAGGACGAGCGCTTTGTCGATTCCTACCTCAGCGCCTATCCCGGCTATTACCAGACGGCCGATGCCGGTCTGATCGACGCCGACTTCTATATCCACGTAATGACCCGCACCGACGACATCATCAATGTCGCCGCCCATCGCCTGTCGACCGGCGAGATCGAGGAGGTCGTGGCCGCCCACCCCGATGTCGCCGAATGCGCCGTGATGGGCGTCGCCGATCCGCTGAAGGGCCAGGTGCCATTGGGCCTTGTCGTGCTGAAGGCCGGCGTCGCGCGGCCGCCCGGCGCGATCGAGGACGAAGTGGTGGCCCTGGTACGCAGCCGCGTCGGCCCGATCGCCAGCCTCAAGACCGTGCTGATTGTCGAGCGCCTGCCGAAGACCCGCTCGGGCAAGATCCTGCGCGGCACGATGCGCGCGATCGCCGACGGCGAACCCTACCGCCCCCCGGCGACAATCGACGACCCGGCGATTTTGGGCGAGATCAGCGACGCCTTGGCAACGGCCGGCTATCCCGCCAAGCTGTAGCGTTACGTCTCGACCGCTTCGTTTTCTTCGCTGCCGGCTTCCTCGTCGGCCGGTTGGGGCTTGCCGCGCAGGGTGCGGGCCACCGCCTGGTCGAGTTCGTCGAGGGTGCACAGCCCCAGCCCGACCGGGTGGCGCGGCTTGATGTTGACGCTGTTCCAATGGGTGCGGTCGCGCACCGCCGCGATCGTCGGCTTGGTCGTGCCGATCAGCTTGGAGATCTGCGCGTCAGACAATTCGGGATGGCTGCGCAACAGGTACATGATGGCGTCGGGCTTGTCCTGGCGCTTGGCGATCGGGGTGTAGCGCGGGCCCTTGTGCTTGACGAGCTGCGGCGGGATCGCCTGCGGCGACAGCTTGAGCCGCGCCGCCGGATCGCCCTGGCAGCGCGCGATCTCCTCAGCCGTGGTCTGGCCGTTGGCGACCGGGTCGAGCCCCTGCATCTGGATCGCCACCTCGCCATCGGCGATCGCCTGCACCTCGAGCGGGTGCAGGCCGCAGAATTCGGCGATCTGCTCGAAGGTCAGCGAGGTGTTCTCGACCAGCCACACGGCAGTGGCTTTCGGCATCAATGGAGCGGCCATCGCAAATGTCCCGATATGACAGCGCTAACATGCGCATTTGCACTCGATATAATGGGCGAGGGCGGCCGAGGGAAGGCCGCCGGAGGGGCACCGAGATGGCAATCGTCGACGACGAGGAGGCGGTGGCGCAGCGTCAGCCGCCGAAACCCAGGGATCTGAGCCTGCTGGGCATCGCCGAGCTCGAAGAATACATCGCCGGGCTGGAACGCGAAATTGCCCGCGCCCGCACCGAGATCGCCGCCAGGCAGAAGCAGCGCAGCGGCGCCGAGGCGCTGTTCCGGCGCTAATGCGGCCGCCGGCGCGCCTCAGCGGTCGCTGACCGGCGGCAGGCCCTCCTCGCGGCGGATGTCGTTGATGATCTGCAAGACGCGCTCGCGGTAGGGGCGGTACTGCACGCCGAATTCCTGCACCAGCCGCGTGTTGTCGATCAGGTAATTGCCTGAGAGTTCCTTGCCGCCCACTTCCTTGTCGAAGGTGATCTGCGCGTCGGTCAGGAATTCGCGCACGAGATCAGCCAGATCGCCCATGCTGATCGTGTGGCCCCCGGTGTTGTAGACTGCGTGCTCCGGCTTGTCCTTCACGATCACGCGCGCGAAGATTTCAGCGATCTCGTCGACATGCACCGGGCAGCGCATCGCGTCCTTGAACGGGAACTTGACCGGCTTGCCCCGCGCCGGGTCGGTGATGCAAAAAACGTGGTCAACCGAGCCGACAATCTTGTCGGGGCCGGTCACGTTGGCCGGGCGGATCGTCGTGATCTCCATGCCGTGCTTGTCGCGATAATCCTGCGCCTGCCATTCGTTGAAGATCTTGTGCATCGCGTATTGCACGTGGCCGTGGCGGAAATCGTCCTCGTTGACGATGCGGTCGCCATAGAATTTCTGCTCGCCCGAGACCGCCAGCGAGCTGGCATAAGCGAGCCGGTTGCAGCCGGCGAGGCGCGCCGCCTCGAAGCAATTGTCCATGCCCAGCACGTTGAGCTTGAAGGCGACGCGCGGTGGGAGGTTACTGCCGATGTAATAGGCGAGGTTGATGGCGCGGCTCGGCTTGACCGCCGTCATGACCGCCATCAAATCGTCGAACTGGCTGACATCGCCGCGGATCACCCGCACCTGCTTGCCGAATTCCTGGTAGTCGGCGGTCTGCGGGTTGATGTCCATGCAGACGACCTCCTCGCCGCGCTTGGCCAGGAGCGGTATCAGGCGGCGGCCGATAAAGCCGGTGCCGCCGATGATCAGGATCGACATGCGCGCTTCTCCCCAGGGGACGCCTTGCGGCGGGATGAATTGCCGCAAGCCTATCCCCCGCCCGCCGCCGCCGCAACCGGAGCGGCTCGCGGGTAGTGCATCAGTTTGAAATTTCCGCCTTCGGCTGGCGCGGCCTGTAGGGACCGCGCGCCTTCGGCGCATCGACCAGTTCGATAATCTGCCGTATCAAGCAACTTTTTCTGTTTCAACTAGCGCCATTACTGATTGCGCCGGGAGCAGCATGCTCGGCTGGAGACTTGGAGCGCCATAAGAGACAAAGCCAAGACGCTTATAAAAGCGTTCCGCATCCCCATTGAGAGCGGTGAGTGTTAACGCATAAACGCCAGTTCTAACCGCGATTTGATAAAAATCGTCCAGAACAGCGCCCATTATAGTCGTTCCAATTTTTTGGCGCTGCATACTTCGATTGACAGCTAGATACCCCAGTCTTAGTGTAGGAAAGAATCCACTCCGGGAGAACAGCTTTGGTCTGCCAGATTTCTCTAGATTATTTTCGTTCTCCAGATACATGCACAAGGCATAAAACCCCGCTGGCCTGGGATCACCAACGAGGTGCGCCGTGACGACACGGAACCCAGCGCCCATTCGCGAATGAGCTTTGAGCGCGTCTTTTCTGAACCAGCGATCAATCTCACGATCGCCACATGAGAAAGCGTCTCTCCTGCAATGCTCGGAGAGACGCTTGAACTCTAGCTCTGGCGGGGCTGGGTCGTCAGGTTTTTGCAGCGCGCCGCTGCTGGTTGGCTGTGTAAGTTCTGTAGACACGTTCCAATTCCGGTGTCGGACGACCGCCGGTTTTTTTATAGGCCTTGCGGACAAACTCCGCCGCTTTACGGGAACGGCCCGTATTTTCCTGCTTCACATACCAACTGCCGAATAGCCCACGCAATGATAGAGCAGCCATCGTACCCTCCTGCCTCCACCTGACCGCCGCAGCCTGCTTCGCGATGTCGCGCCGCTCGGGGGCAGTCAGCTTCTCAGCCCGCGCTTTCGCGCCAGCCTTCCCACGTCGAACCTTCCCTGAAGGCTTCGTTGCCTCCTCCTCGATCTCTCCGGTTGCGATCTTAGCGACAATGACCGCACATCCGATCGTGTCAGCCGGTCGCTTCTCGCCGCGCGGTCCATGAGGCTTCACATGCTTCGCAAACGTTTGTGCATCTGCCCAACCTCCCTGGCGAACGGCCAGCCAGAGCCGACCATTCCGCCCTCCGCCGCTACGCTACCGCGTCGCGACGCGGAGCGTACACGCCCATATATAGGCTGTTTCCTATTTTCCCGTGAATGAGAAATTTTTTCTTTCTGCGAAATCGCAGAATCAATTCCGAATTTTCCGGGAGTTTCCCGCAAATTCCGCGCGCCAAAAAAACGGCAGCGCAATTCCTGAGATAATCGCCGCAAACCAGCGATCGCCGCGCGCGTAAGGGTTTATCGCACACATTTGCGGCAAAATTACCGGCGCAGAGAGGTGCAAAACTGAGTTTCCGCTTCTAGCTCGACGCGGTTGACAGGCGGTCGGCCGCACGCGGGAGGGCGCTCAAGGGCGGCGCGGTCCCATTGCCCGAGATCGGCGGCCGCGACGTAGGTCTGCTGCAAGAAATCGATGAGCGCGGCGCGCGGCTCGGGAGCTTGCCGCACCCCATCGTAAGGCAGGATGAATTCGCCGATGTCCCGGCTGAAATAGGCCCCCGCGGTCGCGATCGCCGCGTCGGCAAAGCCGGATGGAGGCGGGTAGGCATAGGAATAGAAGGCGGCCTGGCCGAAGCCGCCATTGCCGGGCCAGAAGCCGCAGCTGCTGACCTCGTGCGAATAGGCTTCGCGGTTGACGCGGTCGGGGATGTTGGGGTTGCTCGGCGGCGGCGGCGCCAACCGCCCGGAAAACCGGGTGACGGCGAGATCGAAGCTGCCCCAGAAGAAATGCACCGGGCTCGCCTTGCCGAGAAAGGGCGAGCGGAACGCCGTAAAAACCTGATCGATCAACGACAGCGCACGCCAGAAACGGTTGACCTGCTCGCGATCGTAAGCGGCATGGACGGTATCCCGCTCGAACGGGATCGGGTCGGCGATCTCAACCGGCATCGTCCAGATCCGGACATCGATCGCCAGCGCGCGCAGGCGGCCCATCAACTCGGCGTAGAACTCGGCGACAGAACAGGGGAGAAGCGCAAAGCCCTCGCCCGTGCCGTCGCTCGCGTCGATCCGCAGCCGATGGTCGATAAAGTCGAAATCGATCTGGAAGGTCCGCCCGCGATCCGGCATTGGCGAGGTCGTGAGCCCGCGCGAGGTCAGGTAAAGCGGCACATGCCACCAATGGTTCGCCGTCGGCGCCCGGGCCAGTCGGATCTTGCCGACGATCTGCGTCCACCTGTGCAATGTCGCGCAGCTGTCCTGCCACGCGCCGTAATCGAGCGCCGGCCAGCTGCTCTCATTGGTCTGCATCAGCGCCTCCGCCGCCGATCGGCGCGCACGGCGCCGCCACAAATGCGAACCCCTTTCCGCTCCTCCCCGGCACGCGGAGAGAGAGGAAAGGGGGGCCGCTTTTGGTGCGCACCGGATGCCGCCTCGCGGCACCCGGCATGCGTCGACCGTCTACAGGTTGGCCTGGAAATCGCTGTAGTTGCGAACCTTCTTGTAGACCTGCAACCGGTTGCGCTGACTGTCGGCGACGATCAGCTGGTCGGTGGCCGGGTTGAACTCGACGGCGGTCGGGAAGCAGAAGCGCCATTGCGGCTCGAGGCTCTTGACGCGGCGCCGGGCCTTCATCATGTCCGGGTTCGCGTCGATGCTCTGCTGGCCCCACTTCGACAGCGTATGAGCATCGCCGATCAGCGTCGTGATCGGTCCGCCGTCGGCGTCGAAGATGCAGACCCGATGGTTGCCCCAGTCGCAGACATAGATGTCACCATCGCTGTCGACCGCGACATCGGTCGGATGGTTGAACTGGTCGGTCCGCGGCTGCCCGGCCTTTTCGCTCTCGCCGGCGACATAGGGGCCGAGTGTCGTGACAGCGTAGGCGCCTTCGGGCTTCTTGATCGCGCCGTACGACCCGATGCTCGACAGGAATTTGCCCTGCGACGACAGTTTCTGGACGCGGTGGTTCTTCCAGTCGGCGACGAGAATGTTGCCGTCCTTGTCGAGGGTGAGGCCCCAAGGCTGGTTGAACTCACCCGGGCCCTTGCCGGCGGAACCGCATTTGCCGACAACCTTGCCCTCCGGCGTGAACACCTGCAGGCGGTTGTTGCCGCTGTCGGCGACGATGATGTTGCCGCTCTTTTCCACCGCCAAGCCCGCCGGGCGCATCAGCTGGCCATCGCCGCTGCCGGTCTCGCCAAATTTGCGAATGAATTTGCCGGCGGCGTCAAACACCGAGACGGTATTGTTCCATTCATCCGAAACATAGACTTGGTCCTTGGCATCGACCGCGACCCCGAACGGCCACACCGAATGCCCGTCGCCTTCGCCGTATTCAAAGAATTCAGCGAGCAGTTCTTCCTCGCCGGGGCCACCGATGCTGACTTTGTTGACGTGCATGCCGAAATTGTTTTCGTTACCGCGATTGGTGACATAAACAGCGCCACTCTTGTCGAGGCACATTGTCTGCGGGTAGTTGAACCCGGTGCCCCGAGCGGCGCCGCGTCCGACCGCATGGCTCCAATCGAAGACACGTCCGCGCGCGACCGTTGTCAACGGCATAGCTTCCTCCTATTTCATCGCCTTCTCGACCCTACCGGGACCGGCAAGGCATAGCTCGTTTCCGCCTCCTCGCCACGGCCCTGTCCTCCGCCGCAAGCGCGGCAGGACAGGGTCGAGGCTGGAGACAGCGCGTCTGTGGCGCTCGCGACCCTTGCGTCAGTTCAGGAACGCGGGCTGCGCAAAGGTGCCGTTGACGATCGGCGCCGGGTTCAGGTGCAGCCACTTGTCGAGGATCGTCGAATAGACGCTGCGGAAGTCCATGTTCGGGTTGAGATCGCCCTGAACCAGATGTTCCGCCTTCAACGACGGCATTTCGCCGTAATGGCCGCCCTTGACTTTTTCGCCGAGCATGAACGCGACGCCGCCGGCGCCGTGATCGGTGCCCGAACCGTTGTCATGCACGCGCCGCCCGAACTCCGAGAACAGCAGCATGACGACGTTGTCGGACTTTTTGTGCTCGCGCAGATCGGCCATGAACGCCTCGATGCCCTGGCTCACGGCGCTCCACAGATTGCCGTGTCCGGGGTTCTGCCCGGCATGCGTGTCGAACGTGCTGTGGTCGCAGTAGAAGATCCGGGTACCGATGTCGGCGATATGCGTCTGGGCGATGCCCTTCAGCTTGCGGGCGATCGGGCTGTTCGGATATTGCACGGTCGACGAGTATTTCTGCGGCGCGACCTTGATGATGTCCTCGCCCTTCAGCGAATCGATCGCGGTCTCGCTCAGGTAATCCATGACCGGGCCGCTGCCGATCGCCGAGCTGTACATCTTGGCAAAGCGGTCGAGCACGTGGGCGCGCTCGTTGCCCTGCACCTGCGGCAGGAAGCCGTAGCGCTCCAACGGGCCGGCGACGCAGGCCACCGGCACGCCCGGGCAGACCAGCGAGCGCGGCAGGCTCGGCCCCATGCTGACGATCTGAACGACGTTTTCCTTGTTCGGGTCGAATTCGCGCGCGACGCGGCCCAGCCAGCCCTCGGTGCCGACCTTTTCCGGCTCGCAGGTATGCCAGATGTCCATCGCCCGGAAGTGCGACCGCGGCGAATCCTGGAAGCCGACGCCGTGGCAGATCGCCAGCTTGCCCTCGTCCCAGAACGCCTTCATCGGCGCCATGTAGTCGGGAATGCCGTAGTCCTTGTCGAGATGGACGATCTTGTCGTCGGGGATCCCGACCGCCGGCCGATTGTCGCGGTACAGCGGGTTGTTGTACGGGATCACGGTATTCAGATAGTCGTTGCCGCCGGTGAGCTGCAAAACAACGACACACGGATCATTCGATGCCATAGCTCTTTCCTCCTTGTTTGATTGCGCCGCTGCGATCAGGCGAATTCAAACTCTCGCGTGGCGACGATCAGTTGCAGCATTTGGCCGACATGCTGATCGGCGACGTCCGCAGTGGTATTGCTCCAGGAAATCTGACCCCACTCGTTGGCCTGCGAGAGCAGCTGCGCCTTGGTGTCGGCGCTGACTTCCACCGGCCCCAACAGGTCGAGGCAGCCATCGACCAGCTGGTCGGGGCTCAGCGAGCCCTTGGCCTTCAGCCGGTTGATGATGCCGCGCACCCCCGGTGCCGAGGTATCGCCGATCCGTTCCGCCATGAAGTTGATCCGGGCCATCAACGAGCCGCTGTTGATCCACTCCTTGCCGGTGTGCCAGCCCTCGACCGAAGGCGGGTTCAAGAGGTCCTGGCCCATATAGGCGGTGTTCATCGCCAGTTCGCCATAACCGGGCTTCGGGATCTCGTAGCCACCGACAAAGCGCAGCGTGCTGACGACGACTTCGGCCGGCGATTTGACGTGCTGGAAGCGGGCGTTCTTGAAGAAGTCCGAATTGAACAGCACCCGCAGCACCGACCGCATGTCGAACTTGGAGTCGCGGAACGTTTCGACCAGGGTATCGATTGCCTTCTGGTCGCGCGGCGACTCGATCGGCCAGGCGGGCACCTGCGGCTCATCGGCGACAAAGAAGTTGTAGAGGTGTCGGCAGATGAACTTGCCGCACGCCGGCTGCTGCACGATGATGTCGAGGATGTCCTCGCCGTTGAAATGCCCCTTGTAGCCGAGGAACGTCTTCTCGCCGTCGTCGTGGTCCTCCGGGCGATACTCGAACTTCCAGGGGAACCGGCCATAAGGTGCCCGCGGGATCTTGGTCTCGAAGGTCCAGCCGGTAAAGGCGCGGGAGGCTTCGCGGACATCGACCTCGGTGTAGTTGCCGGCGCCGAGGCTGAACAGTTCCAGCAGCTCGCGGCCCCAGTTCTCGTTGACCGCTGTGCCGTGGTTCTGGTTGTTGTCGAGCCAGAACATCATGGTCGGATTGGTCGAAACCAGGTGCAGCAATTCGCGGTAGCTGCCCATGCCGTGCTCGCGGAATAACTCGATCTGTTCCAGCAGCTGGTCGTAATTATCGACCTTGGAATTGCCGGTGGCGAAAACATGATGCCAGAATAGCGCCATCTTCTCTTCCAGCGGCCGCTTGGTATTGACCAGGTAATACAGCCAATTGAGGTTGCCCATCGGCGGCTGGCCGCCGGGCAGCAGCGCTGCCGGCTGATAGCGCAGCAGCTCATAGGCATCGACCGGCGGCTGCGTGTCGGGGTTCAGCAGCTCCTCGACCGTCGCCTCGTAACCCTTCGCGACGCGCGCTTCGAGCTCGTCGCGGGTCGCGCCAAAACCGGCACGCCTCATCAGGTGCGCCATCAGGGCGATGTCTTCGTGGTATGCCATCCTCGGGCCTCCTCCCTAGAAAAAAGTGGCTGTCAGCAGCGGCCATTCGCAACGCCGAACCGGCGGCAGAGCGCCCGCGCTGGCGCCGGCCTCGCCTGCATCTCCGGTATCGCGATGGTGCGGAACGACATCCGTCCCTCGGCGTTTCTGGGAACGGCGGTCGCGGAATTGCGGCCGGGCCGACTCGATCGCCTGATTAGAAAGCAGGCAGGGCGACGAGTCAACAGATCAGAAATATTCCAAACTGGAATGGTAGTTCGACGCCGCGCTCAGCGCCCGTCGTGGCGCACCCGGACGATGACCTCGACGCGGCGGATCTCGGTGCCGGCGGGCGGCAACGGCAGGCCGCTAACGATCACGCCCGCCCCCGGGATGTCCTGCAGCACGCCGCGCGACTCCCAGAAGAAGTGATGGTGGTCATCCATGTTGGTGTCGAAATACGAGCGCCCGGGCTCGACCACGACCTCGCGCAAGAGGCCGGCCGTGGTGAATTGATGCAGCGTGTTGTAGACCGTCGCCAGCGACACGCGGATCGCCGCGCCCAGCGCCTCGCCGTGCAGTTGCTCGGCCGTGACGTGGCGATCGCCGCCATTGAACAAGAGCCGCGCCAGCGCGCGGCGCTGCCGCGTCGGCCTCAGGCCGACGCCCCGCAGGCGTTCAAGTACGTTCGGCGACGGCTCCGGCGCTTCCATGCCCAAGATATAGGCGAGCGCGCTGTAAAAATAAAGCGTCCTGGCGTCAGCGTTCTGTCAATTGCCGGTTTCCAGGCGATCGACCAGCTGTTTGACGCTCGGGACGTAGCCGTTCGCGTAGAACGGATCGGCGGCGAACCGGTAAGCGTTGTGCCCGGCAAACATCAGCTGAAACTCGACATCGTCCGAGTGGCGGATCGCCTGCAGCGTCTTCTGGATGCAGAAGCTGCGCGGGTCGGCCTTCTTGCCGGTCGTGGCGTTCTCGTTCTGGGCCCAGTTGGAAAACTGGCAGGCGCTGAGGCAGCCCATGCAGTTGATCTGGTCGGTGCGGATTTCCAGCGCCTTCTGCGGGGTGACAAAGATCAGCGTCGAATCCGGGGTGCGCAG
>Ga0307372_10011287_pt1 | contig 11941 bp, 8 predicted proteins | sample OX1MG_FD_202533 | JGI IMG/M metagenome (GOLD analysis project Ga0307372, IMG submission 202533) | Soil microbial communities from Risofladan, Vaasa, Finland - OX-1 | ecosystem: Environmental > Terrestrial > Soil > Coastal area > Acid sulfate soil | place: Finland: Risofladan, Vaasa | collected...
AGTCGGTGATCCTCGGAGGGTTCTACACGCCGGGCGTCGGGGTCGTGGACTCGCTGCGCGCCGGCACCCTGATGCGCGAGAAGGGGCAGGCCTCGGGGGCGCTGCACGTCTCACCCAAGACCGAGGTCCTCGGCATTGACATAGAGCACGGCCACGTGCGGCGCCTCCGCACCACGCAGGGCGACATCGAGGCGGAGACGGTGGTCATCACGTGCGGCGTGTGGAGCCCGCGCATCGCGCGCATGGCCGGAACGCACATCCCCCTGACCCCGGCGGTGCACCAGATGATCGACATCGGTCCCGTGCCGCGGTTCAAGGGCGCGAAAAGTGACATCGAGCACCCGATCGTGCGGGACATGGACACCAACATGTACGAGCGCCAGGCGGGCGGGGACCTGGAGATCGGCTCCTACGCCCACCGGCCGATCCTCTACGACCCGGAAGACATTCCGTCGGTCGAGCAGGCCGCTCTCTCACCGACCGAGTTCCCTTTCACGCAGCCCGACTTCGACCTGCAGATGCAGCACGCCCTGGAGCTGATGCCGGAGATCGTGGGCGACGAGTCGGTGGGGGTGAAGTACGCCATCAACGGCATCCTCTCCCTCACGCCCGACGGCATGCCGGTGCTCGGCGAGTCGCCCGATGTCAAGGGCCTGTGGTCGGCGGCGGCAGTATGGGTGAAGGAGGGACCTGGCACGGGCAAGGCGCTCGCCGAGTGGATGGTCCACGGCGAGTCCGAGATCGACCTCCACTCGTCCGACATCGCGCGCTTCCACGAACACCAAAAGACACGCGCGCACGTGCGCGCGAGAGCGGCCGAGGGTTTCAACAAGACCTACGGCATCGTCCATCCCAGCGAGCAGTGGGCGTCCAACCGCAACGTCCGGCTGGCGCCTTTCCACCAGCGCGAGCGCGAGCTGGGCGCGGTTTTCTTCGAGGCCGCCGGCTGGGAGCGGCCTCAGTGGTACGAATCCAACGCCCCGCTCCTCGAAGAGTTCGGCGACCGCGTCACCCGCCGCACCGCCGAGTGGGAGTGCCGCTGGTGGTCGCCCATCATCAACGCCGAGCACCTGGCGATGCGCGAGCGGGCCGGCCTGTTCGACCTGTCGGCCTTCACGATCTTCGACATCAGCGGGCGCGGAGCGCTCGCATCTGTCCAGGGCGTGGCGCTGCGGCAGATGGACGTGCCCGTGGGCAGGGTCGTCTACACGCCGGTGCTCGGCCCGAACGGGGGGTTCAAGTCGGACCTGACGATCATGCGGCTCGGCGAGGATCGGTTCCGGGTCGTGACCGGCGGTGCGTCCGGCATGTCGGACAAGAAGTGGTTCTCCGACCACCTCGTACCCGACGGCACGGCCCAGGTTTCAGACCTCACATCCTCGATGACGACCATCGGCCTGTGGGGCCCGCTCGCCCGCGACATCTTCGCGAGCGTCACCTCCGACGACGTGTCCAACGAAGGGTTCAAGTTCGGCACCTGTCGCACCGTCGAGGTCGGGACGCTCCGGGTCCTCGCATCGCGCATCTCCTACGTCGGCGACCTGGGCTGGGAGCTCTACGTCCCGATGGAGCAGGGCCTCAAGCTCTGGGACGTGCTCTGGGAGGCGGGGAGCGCGCATGGCCTGGCCGCGTGCGGCATCGGCGTGTACGGCACGACCGGCCGCCTCGAGAAGGGCTACCGGGCGCACGGCAACGAGCTCGAGACCGAGTACAACGTCGTCGAGGCGGGCATGCAGGCGCCGCGAGTCAAGGACGAGGATTTCGTCGGCAAGGCGGCCCACCTTCGCCACCGGGGAGAAGAGCAGGCCGCGATCCTCTGCACGCTCACAGTCGACGACCATCGCTCCAAGAGCGGCGAGAAGCGGTACATGCTCGGCCGCGAGCCGATCCTCACGCGCGAAGGCAAGCGGATCGTCGACCGCCACGGCCGTGGCTCTTACGTCACCAGCGCCGGAGCGGGGCCCTCGGTCGCCAAGCACATCCTTATGGCGTACCTCCCGCCCGATCGGGCGGTGGTGGGGACGGGCCTCGCCGTCGAGTACATGGGCGAGCATTACCCGGTGACGGTGGCGGTGGCCGGCGCGACGCCCCTTTTCGACCCCGAGAACACCCGAATCCGCTCGTGAGCCGTTGATCACGCCACGTCCGGTGCCCTGAAGATGCGAATTGCGGTCTGCATCAAGCGCGTTCCGATCACGGGTGGGCGGATCGTGCTCACCGAGGACGGTCGGGCGATCGACACGCGCCACCTGGGCTTCACCATGAGCCCGCACGAGGAGTGCGGCGTGGAGGAGGCGGTGCGCCTCATCGAGGCGAACCAGGGCGAATCCGTCGTCCTGACGCTCGGCCCCGCGGAATCCGTCGAGCAGCTGCGCGACGCGATGGCCCTGGGGATCGACCGCGCGATCCACCTGCAGACCGACGGCCAGGAATGGGACGGTGAAGGGACCGCCGCCGCGCTGGTCGAAACCATCCGCGCGGACGAAGCGGCGTCCGGTCCTTTCGACCTGGTCTTCTTCGGCAACGAGTCGGCCGACTCGGGCGGTTTCCAGGTCGGCATCCGGGTCGCCCATGCGCTCGGACGTCCATGCGTCACAGGCTTGAAGAAGGTCGCACTCGAAGGCTCCGGCGTTCGCTGCGAGCAGGAGGTCGAAGGCGGCCGCGACGTGTACGTGGTACCACTGCCGGCGGTGCTGACCGTCAAGGAAGGCCTCAACCTTCCCCGCTATCCCTCGGTGCCTGGGAAGATGCGCGCTCGAAGCAAACCCGTGACGGTCACCCACCCGGCGCGGCCGCAGGCGCGCCTTGAGCTCGTTCGCCTGACGGTCCCTGCCGGTCAGGGCAGGCAGGCCGAGTCGCTCGGCGCCGGCGCCGCCGCGGCTCCCGCGGTGGTCGAGCTGCTCCGCAAAGCGGGCGTGCTGTGAACGTCCTGGTCCTGGTCGAAGAGGGCAGCGAGCCGTCGCGGCAGGCGATGACGCTCGCGCGCAGGTTCGGGGACGCGCTCCACACGGTCACGATCGAGGGGACCGAGGCGTTCGCGCCCGACGCCTGGGCGGCCGTCTTGAAGCAGGCCGCAGAGGACCTGGGCGCGTCGGCCGTCTTCGCCGCCGGCACCGAGCGGGGCAACGAGGTCATGGCCCGGCTGGCGGCGCGGTCCGGGCTGCCGCTCGCGGCGAACTGCACCTCGGCCAAACCGGGAGACCCCGCCAGCGTGACGCGGCAGCGGTGGGGCGGCAGCCTGCTCGAGGAGGCGCGCTTGCGCAGCCCCCGGCCGCTGATCACGGTCGCGCCACACGCGGTCGCCGCCGAAGCCGGGCCTGAGCCGGTCGAGGTGGACGTCAGGCCGCTACTCGGACGCCTCGAGCCGGCCGATCGGTTGGTACGTGTGTCGGGCCACGTCGCCCCACAGGGCGGCAGCGTGTCGCTGGCGGCGGCCAGGGTGGTGGTGAGCGGTGGGCGGGGGGTCGGCTCGAAGGAGGGCTTCGCCATGATCGAGGAGCTGGCCGGGCTGCTCGGAGCGGCGGTGGGCTGCTCGCGCGCGGTGACCAGCGCCGGCTGGCGCCCGCACTCGGACCAGGTCGGCCAGACCGGCACCAAGGTGGCGCCTGAGGTCTACATCGCGTGCGGCATCTCGGGGGCCACGCAGCACATGGCGGGCCTCAAGGGCGCCAAGCGCATCATCGCCATCAACTCGGATGCGCAGGCGCCGCTCATGCTGAACGCCGACTACACCGTAGTCGGTGACCTGAAAGAGGTGGTGCCGGCGATCTCGGTCGAGATCCGAAAGCTCAACCCGTGAGCCTCATCCCGGCGTTCGCGCTGGCCGCCGCGCTCGTCGCGGCCGGCGCCCTCTTCACCCGCCGCGCCCTCACGCTCTATCGCCTGGTCCGCATGGGCAAGCCGGCGGCGCGCTTCGGCGACGTGCCTGGGCGAATGCGGGCGGAGGCGGTCGTCGTGGTCGGCCAGAGCAAGCTGCTGCAGCGCGTGGTGCCGGGGCTCATGCACGCGGCGATCTTCTGGGGCTTCCTGGTCCTGTTCCCGACCATCCTTGCCGCCATGATCGGCGCGGTCGATCCGCACTCCACGCTGCCATGGCTTGGCGCCCAGGGTTGGTACGCGCTCCTGGTGGACGTCTTCGCGGCGCTGGTGCTGATCGGGGTGATCGCGGCATTCGTCATCCGCAAGGTGCAACGCCCGGCGCGCTTCAAGGGTAGCCACCTTGGCGAGGCGGATCTCATCCTGGTCCTGATCGCCGGAATCGTCGTGACCCTTTTCACCTGGCATGCCTCCCAGATCGCGCTGCACCTCAACGACTATCCCGCCGCCTGGGCGCCCATCTCGCACGCCCTGGCATCGCTGATGATCGGGCCGGCGATTCCTTACCTCGAGCGCGCAGCGGTGTGGGCTCACATCCTGATCATCCTTTCGTTTCTCGTTTACCTGCCGTACTCCAAGCACCTGCACATCGCGGTGGCGGCGATCAACGTCTATTTCGGACGCACGCGGGCGCGCGGACGCCTCGAGCCGATCGATTTCGAGAAGCCGGAGCAAGAGGTGCGCTTCGGCTCCGCCCGCGTCACCGACATGACGTGGAAGCAGATGGTCGACACGATGTCGTGCACAGAGTGCGGGCGCTGCCAGGACGTGTGCCCCGCCTACGCCACGGGCAAGGCGCTCTCGCCGAAGCTCCTGATCATGGCGATGCGCGACCAGCTCATGAGCGAGGGGCCGAAAACGCTAGCGGACCGCACGCACGTGCCACCCCCGATCGTGCCCAACGCAGTCACCGACGACATCGTGTGGGACTGCGTCACGTGCGGCGCCTGCGTGCGCGAGTGCCCGGTCGGGATCGAGCACATCGACCACGTGATCGACCTGCGCCGCAACCTCGTGATGGTCGAGTCGCGTTTCCCCGACGAGGCCGGCACGATGCTTCGCGACGTCGACCGCTCGTCCAACCCGTGGGGCAGGCCCGGTTCGGACCGGATGCAATGGGCGGAGGGGCTCGGCCTGCGCGTGCTTCAGCCTGGCGAAGCCGCACCGGACGTGCTGTTCTGGGTCGGCTGCGCCCCGGCCTTCGACGAGCGCGCGCGCAAGGCGGCGGTATCGACGGCCAAGCTGATGCTCGAGGCGGGCGTCGACTTCGCGATCCTCGGGCCGCGCGAGTCGTGCACCGGCGACCCGGCGCGGCGCATGGGCGACGAGTACACGTATCAACGACTCGCCGGCGAGAACGTCGCGACGTTGAACGGCGCGGGCGTGAAGAAGATCGTGACGACCTGCCCCCACTGCTTCAACACGATCGGCAACGAGTATCCCGACTTCGGTGGACGCTACGAGGTCGTGCACCACACCGACTTCCTGGCCGGGTTGGTGCGCGAGGGCAGACTGAACCCGGCGGCCGACGGCCGCACCATCACCTACCACGACTCCTGCTACCTGGCCCGGCACAACGACGTGCTCTCCCAGCCACGCGAGCTGGTGGCGGCCGTCGGCAAAGCCGTCGAGATGCCGCGCAACCGCGAGCGGACCTTTTGCTGCGGCGCCGGCGGGGCGAGGATGTGGATGGAGGAGAAGCGCGGGACGCCGATCAACCACGCACGTGTGCGCGAGGCAGCCGCCACCGGGGCAGACACGCTGGCGGTGGCGTGCCCGTTCTGCACCGTGATGCTCGACGACGGCGTGCGCGAGACCGGCGCGAAGCTGCAGGTCGTCGACCTGGCGACGCTCCTGCACCAGGCCGTCGAGCGCCGCCGCGAGAACGCCTAACTCAGGCCGACGATGTTCCCGTCCTGGTCGATGTCGATGCTTGCGGCAATTGGCGTGGTGGGCAGGCCGGGCATCGTCCGCATGTCGCCGCAAATGGGGTAGATGAATCCCGCGCCGACCGACGCGCGCACCTCGCGCACCGGCAGCACCCAGCCGGTTGGCGCTCCCTTCAACTTCGGGTCGGACGAGATCGACAGGTGCGTCTTGGCGATGCAGACAGGCAGCCTGCCGAATCCGTTCGCCTCGAAGGAGTCGATCTGGCGCGAAGCCGTGGGGTCGTACTCGACGCCCCTGGCGCCGTAAACGCGCAGCGCAACGGCTTCGATCTTCTCGCGCAGGGTCGCCGCGTCCGGGTAGAGAAGCTTGAAGGTGCTCGGCTCCTCGGCCGCCTCGGCCACCATCTGGGCCAGCTCGACAGCGCCTTTGCCTCCGTCCACGAAGTTGTTGCAGACAGCAGAGCGCACGCCCAGGTGCTCCGCAAGCTCTCGCACGGCCTGGTGCTCGGAGGGATGGTCGCCCGGGAAGGCGTTGATGGCGACGACCGGGGTGACGCCGTGGATCTGGATGTTCTCGACCTGCTTGCGCAGGTTGGCGGCGCCGGCGAGCACGTCGTCCGGGTTTTCCTTGAGCAGGTCAGGCGGCAGCGGCCTGCCCGCCACGACGCGGTACTTGCCCGAGTGGACCTTGAGGGCGCGAACCGTGGCGACCACCACCGCGGCGTCGGGCGCAAGCCCGGAGGTGCGGCACTTGATGTTGAAGAATCTCTCCGCGCCCATGTCCGCGCCGAAACCGGCCTCCGTCACCACGAAATCGGCGCAGCGGACGCCGATGAGGTCGGCGATCACCGACGAGGCGCCGTTGGCGATGTTTCCGAATGGACCCGCGTGGACGAGCACCGGCGTGTTCTCGAGCGTCTGCAGCAGGTTGGGCTTGATGGCGTCGAGCATGATCACCGTCATCGCGCCGCCGGCGTGCAAGAAGTCCGCGGTGATGGGCTTGCCGTCCCGGGCCAGGCCGATGATCATTCGGCCCAAGCGCTGTCTCATGTCCTGCAGGGACGTCGAGAGCGCGAGCACCGCCATCACCTCGGATGCGGCGGTGATGTCGAAGCCGGTCTGCCTCGTCACGCCGTCCTCGGGCGCGCCCAGCCCGACCACGACGTTGCGCAGCACGCGGTCGCTGACATCCAGCACGCGGCGCCAGGTGATGCTGTGCAGGTCGATCGGAAAGTCGCGAAGGCTGTGGTGGATGTAGTTGTCGATCATGGCGGCGAGCAGGTTGTGCGCCGCGGTCACCGCGTGAAAGTCGCCGGTTAGGTGGAGGTTGAGCTTCTCCATCGGTACGACCTGGCTGTAACCACCTCCCGCCGCGCCGCCTTTGATCCCGAACGTAGGGCCCATCGACGGCTGTCGAATCGCCACCACGGCGCGTTTGCCGATTTGTCCGAGCGCATCACCCAGCCCGACCGTCGTGGTCGTCTTGCCTTCGCCGAGCGGCGTCGGCGTGATGGCGGAGACCACGACGTACTTGGCCTTCGGCCGGTCGGACAGCTCCTCGCGGGCCTCGAGCTTGATCTTCGCGACGTCATGGCCGTACGGCTCCAGCAGATGCGGCCCAATGCCCATCTTGGCGGCGATCTCCTGCATCGGTAGAAGTCGAGCCTTGCGTGCGATGTCGAGGTCGGAGGGAAATGTCACTGCCATCGGATCTCCTTAATTCAGACGCGCCAGCATCTCCTGGCGCCACCGCTCGGTCGGCTCGATCTCGTTGAAGGTGAACACGTGGATGCCCGCGACCTTGCGGTCGGGCGCACCAAGGTCGGGCAGAAGGGCCTTGATGAAGCGGCCGGGATCGTAGCCGCCGGGCTGCAGCATGCGCAGAAACCAGTTGGAGTGCCCGCGCAGGAACCGCGCCGAATCGACGACGCCGATCCTGGTCGATACGCGCAAGAGCTTGGCCGGTTCGGCGACGCCCGCCATCCCGACGTAGATGGGCAGCTCGACCTTGCGGCGGCGCACGCGCTCGACCCACTGCTTCACGGCCCGCGGATCGAAGCAGAGGTTGCTGACGATGTACGTGGCGACCCGGCGCTTGTCCCACATGGCCTGGATCGTCATGTCGTCGTCGATGAAGCTGTGACTCTCCGGGTAGCCGGTGACGCCGATCTCATGCGGGCCGGAGTCGGCCATCGCCGTGAGCAGGGAAACCGAGTCGGGAAAGTCTCCTGCGGGCTCGCGTGCGTCGCCGGCGACGACGAACACGTCCTGCGAGCCCATCGCCTTGACCGCGGCCAGGATCTCGGCCAGGTGCGAGCGGTCGCGGATCATTCGCGCCGAGAGGTGGGGGACCACGCTGTAGCCCTGCCCCGAGAGCCGCTCCGCGAGGTCGATGGTGGCCTCCATGCCGCGACGGGGGGAGGCGGTGACGGTGATCCGGACCTCCTGCGGCACGTGCGCGAGGACCAGCCCTTCGGCGTCCTCGGTCGGCAGCACCTCGTACCGCGGCGTGCGAAGAAAGCCTGTCAGCCCGCTCTGTCCCACACTCTCTGACCGCACCGGCGGCCTCAGCAAGCGACCACCTGCGACCGTTGCACTATATGCCACGGTCGCACCATGCGCAACACGATCCCCTCCGGACCCGGCGCCAAGGGGGAGGTCCACTAGAAAGGGGCGGGAAGCAGGAGGATCACGTTGCGGTCCTCCGGCTTGCCCGGTCGCCACGAGTCGAACCCGTTGAAGGGCACGTTGGCCGCCAGCTCACGGTGAACCCCGGCGAGTCCCTCCCCGTCGTGGTCGACCATGGTGCAGGCAACCCCGAGCAGGCCCGGGCCGGCGTCGAAGAGCTCGACCAAGCGTCCCTGGCACGGCCAGTCGACCAGCGCGCTCGTGGTGACCTCCCAGAAGCCGCCACCGGCCCCGGGGCGCGGCGTGATGCGGTTCGCGTGGATGTGCCCGTTCAGCCAAAGGACCACGTTGCGGAACCTATGCAGCAGGTCGAGCAGCTCCGCCCATCCCTGCAGCCCGCGCGGGTTGGCCAGGGTGTCGAAGCCGTGGTGGGAGAGGATGACGACCAGGCGGTCCTGGGATTGCGTCCTCACCACGGAGCCGTCTCGCGCGGTGAAGGCTGCGTGCACCTCCTCGAGGCGCCGCTCGAGCCACTGCAGCTGGGCCGGATCGACCTGGCCGTCGGCGCCCCCGGCAGGGCAAACGGTGTCCAGGGTGATCAATCGGACGGCTGGGGTGTCATGGACGTAGCAGGCGGTGCCGTCCGCCAGGTTGGTGTCGGCGAAGCCGTGTCCACCCGAGCGGTGGTGAAGGTCGACGAACTCGGGTCGGGTGACCGGCCGGCGGGCGGGGTCGGGCGGGACCTCGAGGGCCGGGCCGGACATGAAGAGCTCGGGGTTTCGGACGAAGGTCTCCAGGGCAGCGTCGCGGTCGAGCTGCTCGGGCATGGCGAACGGCTTTCGCGAGCCGATCATCGCCCTGGCGAGCGTCGGGTTAACGATGCCAACCCCCTGGCACACCTCTTCGTGGTTGCCGTAACAGCCGAGCCACGGCAGCCCCAGCCCGGGCGCCTGGAACGGCTCCATCGCGCGCTCGAGCAGGCCCGGCAGGCGCGGGAATCCGAGCGCCTCCTGGAACAGGTCCCCACCGGCGGGCCCGTCGGGCTTCCAGAAAATGTCGGACGGCCACCCCGCCGCTTGCACGCCGTCATAGCCCGGCGAGCCGGAGTCGGGACGCACCGTGCCGCCGTCCATCAGGGCGAGGAAGTTGGTGAGCTCGTTGAGCTGCGTGTTGTCGACCGAGTCTCCGGTCATCGCCGCCAGCTCGATCGGGTTCCCCGTGACCGGCGCCCGGTCGATGCGGCGGAGCGTTCTCAGCAGCGCTTCGACGGCCCGGGTGTTCAGCGCCTCGTGCGGCCGCTGCATGGTGAGCAGCTCGCGAAACCTCGGGTCCTCCCACTCGCGGTTCACGAATTCGAACCGGGCGGGCGACTGCACGTCGGTGACGTGCAGGTCGGTGATGTGCCCGAGGCACAGGATCGCGGGACCGCGCGGGACGACGTCTCGTGGAGACGACTCGGGAACGAGCTCCGCGCGCACCAGGTGCGGCTCGCCCGGCTGCGCGATCACCGAGCGGTAAGGAGCGCGCACGCCCGCGCGCAGTACCGGTCCCGCGCCGAGCCGGCGCTCAGTCGTGAGCACTGACCTGGCTAGATCAAGACCCCGTCGGGGTCGTCTCTTCTCTCTGGATCAGCACCGGATCGGGCCGCAGGGTCAGCCGGACCTTGGTCCCGGCCGGGTGCTCGGCGGTCTGTGCGGTCGGCATCTGGGCCAGCACCGTCACCCCTCCGAGATCGACGGTCACGCGGCTGGTGGCGCCCAGGAAGGCGATGGCGATCACAGTGCCCACCAGGGGCCCGTCGCCCATGTCGCCGTCGGTGTCCAGAGACACGGCTTCGGGCCGGACCAGGGCGATTGCGGGGCCGTCCGGGACATCGGGTTGCACCAGGGGCAGGCGCACGCCTCGCACCTCGACCTCGCGGTCCTTCACGGTGCCGGCAAGGCGGTTGGTGAGACCCACGAAATCGGCCACGAAGGGGGTCGCCGGCCGCGAATAGACGGTCGTCGGCGGCCCCAACTGCTCGAGGTGACCGGACTGCATGACTCCGACGCGGTCGGCGATGGCGAGGGCCTCCTCCTGGTCGTGCGTGACGAAGAGCGTGGTGATCCCGACCTCCAGCTGCACCCGCCGGATCTCGTCTCGGAGGCGAGATCGAACCTTCGCGTCGAGTGCGGACAGCGGCTCGTCCAGGAGCAGGACCTGCGGCCGGATGGCGAGCGCTCGCGCCAGGGCCACGCGCTGCTGCTGGCCGCCGGAAAGCTGGGTCGCATATCGATTCGCCATCGACGCTAGCCCGACCAGGTCCAGCATCTCGAGGGCGCGGCGCTTCCGCTCCTCGACCCCGACCTTGCGCATCTGCAGGCCGAAGGCGACGTTCTCCCAGGCCACCATGTGCGGGAACAGCGAATACGCCTGGAACACCATGCCGACGTTGCGCTTGTTGGCCGGCAACCCGGTCACGTCGTTGCCTCCGATGACGACCCGGCCGCCATCCGCCTCCTCGAGGCCCGCCACGAGGCGCAAGGCGGTGGTCTTGCCACAGCCCGACGGTCCGAGCAGCGCGACGAGCTCGCCGGCGCCCAGAGTGAGCGAGAGGCCGTTGAGGGCGGTCACGCCGCCATAACGACGCTGGAGGTTCTCGAGGCGGACCTCGACGCCCTGACGAGTGCCGGCGTTCTCGGTCACTTCCTCCCTCCCTGCCTGAAATCTTGCATCGGCTAGCCGGAGGTCTGCCTGCGCCTGCGTCCGACGAACGCGAGGCCGACGAGCAGGATGAAGGCGAACAGCAGGGAAGCCACCGCCACCGCGATCGACACCCCGGCGTTGGCGCGACCCAGCTGCGCGATCTCCACCTGCAAGTTGTTGTAAAGCAGGTTCTGCGCGATCGTGTACTCGCCCAACACGAGCGCGACGGAAAGCAGAGCTGCGTTCAGGATCGCGTTCGAGATGTTGGGGACGATGACCCGCCACATGACTGTGAACCAGCTCGCGCCGAGGCTGCGCGCCGCTTCGGTCAGCGTCTTGACATCGATCGCTCCGAGCCCTGCGTCGAGCGCGCGGTAGCAGTACGGCAGGACCAGGATCACGTAGGCAAATGACAGAGTCAGGATGTTGTCGCTGAAGTTGTTGCCCATCCACTGGTACATGGGAAAGAAGCCGACCACGAGCACGATGGCGGGGATCGTGAGCGGGAGCAGGCAGATGAACTCGACGATGCGCGACAGACTCTTCAGCTTGAGCCGCACCCAGACCATGGTCGCCGCCACCAGGTCGGGGAAGTCGAAGATCTGCCGCCAGTAGGTGAGCGTGCGCGGGGTGTTGAAGTCGTTCCCGCTTCGGGTGGAGAACTCGAACATGGCGAGCAGGGGAACCAGGAAGAAGATCGCGGCCGCGATGAGCACGACGTAGCGAAAGGCCTGCAGCCTGGCCCTGCGCGAGCGCTGAAAGCTCGCCGTCACTGCAGCCATCGCGAGCTCCTTCTCTGGAGGAGCGAGTAGAGCACGGTCGCGAGGACCACGATCACGATCATCTCGATCGCGATGGCGTTC
>Ga0307372_10011290_pt1 | contig 11940 bp, 8 predicted proteins | sample OX1MG_FD_202533 | JGI IMG/M metagenome (GOLD analysis project Ga0307372, IMG submission 202533) | Soil microbial communities from Risofladan, Vaasa, Finland - OX-1 | ecosystem: Environmental > Terrestrial > Soil > Coastal area > Acid sulfate soil | place: Finland: Risofladan, Vaasa | collected...
AGATTGGACGAACCGAACACCAGAAGCTTCTTCGGACCGCCGGCGCGCTGGAAGCCGACGATGTTGCCGTTCAAATGCAGATCGACCTTGCTCCACACGCCGATCGAGAACACCGGCACCTTGATCCGCGCCAGCTTCGCGGCGGCCGAACGCTCCTTCCACCACGCATCATAGCTCGGATGACGCTTGACCTCGGCGGGATAGTCCCACGGCACCAGCCGCTTCTTGCCGCCAGCGGGATAAGCGTTGACGGTGCGCACCTGATCGTACCACGTGGTGGGATAGGCGCCGGGAATGCCGCCGGTATAGGCGGAGTCGCGATAGGTATCGACATGACCGTCGAACGGCGCGACGCAGGCGAGATGCGGCGGCCCCTCGGTCGCCATGAACCACTGCGAGCGGGCGAAATAGGACTGGCCGATGCCGCCCACCTTGCCGTTCGACCAGTTCTGGCGGGCGATCCATTCGATCACCTCGTAGAGATCGCGCTGCTCGCGCCGGCATTGATAATGGTATTCGCCGCCCGACCGGCCGGTGCCGCGCACGTCCATGTGCACATAGGCATAGCCCTGCTTGAGATACCAGCCGATCGGCCCGGTCTCGCGCCACAGGAAGAGCGGGATCGCCGGCGCGGCGTCGTTGTCGAAGCGATAGGGCGAGGCCGCGAGCAGCACCGGATAGCGCCCGGGCTCGTCGGGCACAAACAGCGCCGCGGCGATCCTGACGCCGTCGCTCATCGGGATCGACAGGATGCGCGCCGGCGCGACCAATTCGTCTGCTTGTTCCGCCATCTTTCCCCCGACACCCATCGCGCGATCGCGCCGCACGAGACTAGGGTTTGATCTTATGAAATGGAATCAACAAAGATCGCCGGGGTGACGGTCGTGTGTTTCCATGTGTTCCCACCCAGGCAGACCGCGGCCAAGCAATGCCGGAGCCGTCCGGCAAGCCGACGTCTGGCGCGGTCAGAACCGGACCGACGCCTCGACCAGGAGCTTGCTGGCGAGCCGGCCGTTGTCGCTGCCGATCACCGGCTTCAGCGTGCGGGCGAATTCGAAGTCGGCGGTGATGTTGTGCTTCAGGAAGAAGCGCACGCCGAATCCCGCCGAGAAGAGCGCGAGGCCGGAGCCGGTGCCGACGGGCCCGTAGGCCGTGAACACGATCTGGCTCGGGGCGGAATGCACGTTCCACACCTTGGCCGTGTCGTAGAACAGGTAGGGTTGCAACAGGTCGATCCCGTACTGCGGCAGTTGCGCGTCGTAGCGCAGCTCGACCGAGCCGCCCACGCCGCGGTCGCCGGTGAGCGCGCCCGGCTCGTAGCCGCGCCCGATCGGCGACCCGCCGAAGGCGATCTGCTCGCCGGCGACCAGCGGCTCGAACGCGTATTGCGCCTGCGCGGCGATGACGAGGCTCACCGGATCGAACAGATAGCGGGTGTGGCGCAACGTCGCCGTCACCTTGCTGAAGGAGGTGTCTCCCGACGAGGCGCCGGACCGCGACAGGCTGGGCGAGCCGTTGGGCGTGGCGCCGAAAAGGTCCAGCCCCTGCGCCACATCGATGGTCGCCGCGGTGACGCCGCCAAAGGCGACGCGCGAATAGCTCGCGGCCAGGTCGGCGACGCGCCAATGATCGTCGCTGAGCGGGAAGCCGAGCGCCGTCACCTTGGCGTTCTGCACGGTAATGCCGCCTTCGAGGATCAGGCTCTCGTCCCGCGACCGCAGCATCGGATAGCTGAGCCGCGGGCCGATGGCATAGCTGTCGGTGACCACTTCCGCCGGCGCCAGCGCCCCTTCGGGCTCGCCGTGGGTCACGATGCCGCTCAGGCTCGCCATCATGCCGTTCGACCCGATCGGCCAGCGATAGCGCACCTGCCCCGCAACCTTCTCGAGCGCGTCGGGGGCGCTGGCATAGCTCGCCGCAAGCTGATCGCCGGCCGTGACGAGGCCATTGGCCTCGACATCGCCGCCATAGGTCCAGATGCCCTGATAGGTCGAGCCGCGATTGTCCATGGTGAGGCCGCCGGTCACCGGCGACTCGACGATGCTCACCACCAGCTCCGACGCCCCCGGGGTGTTGGGCGCCGGACGCAGCACGCCGGCGGCCGTCACGCCGCTCACGTCATTCGCGAGGAGGAGCGCGCGCTCCATCGTCCCGAGCCGCAGCGGCCGCTCCGCCAGGACCGCGCGAAAATAGGAGCGGATCAGCGCCTGCGTCGCGGGACGGCCGCCTTGGACCGTGACCGCAGAGACGAAGCCCTCGACCACCCGGATCGTGAACACGCCGTTGCGCACCCGCTGCGGCGGCACGTAAGCATGCGAGATGACATAGCCCCGGCGACGATAGGCGTCCTCGATCGCATCGGCGAGGTCGAGAATGGTCGTCACCGTCACCTGCTTGCCGATGAGATTGGCATAGAGCGGGCGAAAGCTCGCCGGCGGGATGGTCGTCGCGCCTTCGACGCGGATGCCGCGCAACAGGAAATGCAGCTCCTCGACTGCGCGCGGCACCTGCGAACGCCCAGGCTGCTCGATGGTGAATTGGAAGGGCGGCTGCGACGGCACTTCCGGCTGCGGCCGATTGCGCCCGGGCTCGACTGCGCCCGGCAGCGCGCGCGGCAGCACCTGCGCCAGCGCTGCGCGTTCAAATCCTCCTCCGAGCCCGGCGCACACCAAACTGAAGCCGACCAGCGCCCCCCTAGGCCCGGGCAAGACCAAGTTCTTCGCCAGTGAACACTCCTCCGCCTCCCGCAGTCGGCCGCCCCGCCCGCCGCCGCATCGCTTGCCGGGAGGCAAGGACGGGGCGACGAAGGTCACGGATTTCATTTGCTTTTGTGCGTATGGTTATCACACCCCCCAACACGCCGCCAGAGACTCGAGGCCCGGGACTCTAGGATTGCGCCCGGCGCGGGCCGAAGACGGCGGTGCCGACGCGCACGAGCGTCGCACCGAAGCGGATCGCGATCTCGAAATCGGCGCTCATGCCCATGCTGAGCGCCGCAAGCTCGTTGCGCCGCCCGATCTCGCGCAGCAGCGCGAAATGCGGCGCCGGTTCCTCGTGCTCGGGCGGAATGCACATGAGGCCGACGACCGGCAGGCCGAGGGGGCCGCGGCACTCGGCGATGAAGGCATCGGCCGCTTCCGGCAGGACGCCCGCCTTCTGCGGCTCGGCGCCGGTGTTGACCTCGATGAAGCAGGGCGGGCGCCGGCCCTGGCGCTCCATCTCGCGCGCGAGCGCGGCGGCGAGGCGCGGCCGATCTACCGTCTCGATCGCGTCGAAGATCGCGATCGCGTCGCCTGCCTTGTTGGTCTGCAACGGGCCGATGAGGTGGAGGCGCAGGTCGGGCGTCCGCTCCTTCAGCGCCCGGAATTTCGCCTCGGCCTCCTGCACGCGGTTCTCGCCGAAAAGATGCTGGCCCGCGGCGATGGCCGCGGCGACCGCCGCTTCCGGCTGGGTCTTGGAAACCGCGACCAGCGCCACGGCGTCCGGATCGCGCCCGGCCGCGCGCGCGGCGGCGGCGATCCGCGCGCGCACGGCGGCGAGATGGGCGGCGATCGTCGCGGCATCGCTCATGCAGCGACACTGTACCGGCGGTCCCGACGCGTCAAGCCGCCGCCGCCCGGCGATACGGCGTACCACCCGTTTGCGGCGCCGGCACCGGCGCTGTAAGATTGCGCTGGCGCCACCGCCGCCGGTGCCGAGGGTGGAGGGAGTCCGTCATGACCGCAAGAGCCAGCGTCCTTTGTCTTGTCGCCGTCGGCGTCCTGTCCGGTTGCTCGCTCTTCAACGACAACCGGTGGCACGGCAACGATCCCGACGCCGCCGCCCGCGCGAACGATCCCTATCACACGGATCCGATGTATGACTCCAATCCCGACGTCTTCGGCGACCGCCATGCGAGCGATGCGACGGGCCAGGATTCCATCCTCTCCTCGATCTTCGGCAACAAGGGCAACAAGGGCGGCGGCGGCGGCGGTGGGGGAGCGGCGATCGGCGTCAACTCCTATCTCTGGCACGCCACGCTCGACACCGTTTCGTTCATGCCGCTCGCGTCGGCGGATCCCTTTGGCGGCGTCATCATCACCGACTGGTACAGCCCGCCCGGCGACCTCAACGAGCGCTTCAAGGTCAACATCTTCATTCTCGGCCGCGAACTGCGTGCCGACGGCGTGCGCGCCAGCGTGTTCCGGCAGACGCGCGCCGCCAGCGGCCAGTGGCTCGACGCCGCGGTTGACCCCAAGACCGGGACGGATCTCGAGAACGCGATCCTGACGCGGGCGCGCCAGATGCGCCTCAGCACGACCGCCGAGAAATAGCGGGCGGTAAGCGCGTGCCGCCTTCCGCCGCGTTGCCATGACGGCAACGGAACCCCACCCTCGGCGCTACAACGCCAAGACGACCGAAGAGAAGTGGCAGTCGATCTGGACGCGCCGCGGCACCTTCGCCGTCGCGACCGATCCGACGCGGCCGAAATACTACGTGCTGGAGATGTTTCCCTATCCCTCGGGCAAGCTCCATGTCGGCCACGTGCGCAACTACACGATGGGCGACGTCGTCGCGCGCTTCAAGCGCGCGCAGGGCTTCAACGTGCTGCATCCGATGGGATGGGACGCGTTCGGCCTCCCGGCCGAGAACGCGGCGATGGCCGGCGGCATCCATCCCAAGACCTGGACCTACGACAACATCGCGGTAATGCGCGGGCAGTTGCAGCGCATGGGGCTCGCCTATGACTGGAGCCGCGAGATCGCGACCTGTCATCCCGAATACTACCGGCACGAGCAGAAGATGTTCCTCGACTTCCTCGCCGCCGGGCTCGCCTATCGGCGCGAATCCTGGGTCAACTGGGACCCGGTCGAGAACACCGTCCTCGCCAACGAGCAGGTGATCGACGGCCGCGGCTGGCGCTCGGGCGCCGCCGTCGAGAAGCGGCTCCTGGCGCAGTGGTTCCTGCGCATCACCGCCTTTGCCGACGATCTCCTCGCCGGTCTTCAGACGCTCGAGCGCTGGCCCGAGCGGGTGCGCGTGATGCAGGAGAACTGGATCGGCCGCTCGGAGGGCGCGCGCGTGCGCTTTGCGCTCGAAGGCCGCGACGACGCGCTCGAGGTCTTCACCACCCGGCCGGACACGCTGTTCGGCGCCGCCTTCTGCGCCGTCGCGCCGAACCATCCGCTGGCCGAGGAACGGGCGCGCAGCGACCCGGCGCTCGCCGCCTTCATCGCCGAATGCAACCGCATGGGCACCAGCGAGGCGGCGCTCGAGACCGCGGAAAAAAAGGGCTATGACACCGGGCTCCGCGCGCGCCATCCCTTCGTCGCGGGCGCGCAGCTTCCGGTCTATGTCGCCAATTTCGTGCTGATGGAATACGGCTCGGGCGCGATCTTCGGCTGTCCCGCGCATGACCAGCGCGATCTCGATTTCGCCCGCAAATATCGCCTCCCGGTGCGCGTCGTCGTGCTGCCGCCGGACCGCGACGGGGCGAGCTTCGCCGTCGCCGATACCGCCTATACCGACGATCGCGGAACGCTGGTCAATTCGGGCTTCCTCGACGGGCTTCCGGTCGCGGCGGCGAAGCGCCGCGCGATCGAGCGCCTCGAGCAGCAGGGCCTCGGCACCGGCACGATCGCCTATCGCCTGCGCGACTGGGGCGTGTCGCGCCAGCGCTATTGGGGCTGTCCCATTCCCGTCATCCATTGTGCCGAATGCGGCATCGTGCCGGTGCCGGACGAAGATCTGCCCGTGCTGCTGCCCGATGACGTGAGCTTCGACCGGCCCGGCAATCCGCTCGCGCTGCATCCGACGTGGAAGCACACGCGCTGCCCGCACTGCGGCGGCGCCGCCGAGCGCGAGACCGACACGTTCGACACCTTCTTCGAGTCGTCGTGGTATTTCGCGCGCTTCTGCTCGCCCCGCGCGGCCGCCGCCCTGGTGCGCGCCGATGTCGATTACTGGCTGCCGGTGGACCAGTATATCGGCGGCATCGAGCACGCAGTGCTGCATCTGCTCTATGCGCGCTTTTTCACCCGCGCGCTCGCGCAATGCGGCTATCTCGAGGTGCGCGAGCCGTTCGCCGGGCTGTTCACCCAGGGCATGGTGTGCCACGAGACCTACCGCGACGGCGACGGCCACTGGCTCTTTCCCGAGGAGGTCGAGCGCGATGCCGCCGGTGCGCTTCGCGACGCGCGCGGCCGGCCCGTCGTCGCCGGCCGGATCGAGAAGATGTCGAAGTCGAAGAAGAACATCGTCGGGCTCGAGACCATCGTCGATGCCTATGGCGCCGACACGGCGCGGCTCTATCTTCTTTCCGACAGTCCGCCCGAGCGCGACCTCGAATGGACCGATGCCGGCATCGACGGCGCCTGGCGTTATGTCAACCGGCTGTGGCGGCTGGTGGCCGAGCCGCGGGCGCCATTGCCGCCGCCGGGGACGCCGGTGGCAGCCGTGCTCGCGCCGCCGCTCGAGGCGCTGCGCCGCGCCGTTCACCGCACCATCGCCGCCGTCACCGACGATCTCGACACGTTCCGCTTCAACCGCGCTGTCGCGCATATTCGCGAACTGACCAACGCGATCGAGGCGCACGAGCCCGAAGGCGCCGCCGCGGGCGCCGTGCTGCGCGAAGCGATCGAGGCGGCGGTGCGGCTCCTGGGCCCGATGATGCCGCACCTCGCCGAGGAGCTGTGGCAGGCGCTGGGGCATGACCGGCTGCTGGCCGACGCGGCGTGGCCGCAATGGGACGCGGCGCTCGCGCGCGAGGAGACGGTGACGCTCGCGGTGCAGGTCAACGGCAAGCTGCGCGGCACGGTCGATCTGCCGCGCGATGCCACCGACGGCACCGCCCAGGAAGCGGCGCTCGCGCTCCCGGCGGTGCAGCGCCTGCTCGAGGGCAGGACGCCGCGCAAGACCATCGTCGTGCCCAATCGGATCGTCAATGTGGTGGTGTGAGCGCCCGCGCATTTTCGCCCTCGCCGTGGCGCTGGCGCTCGCCGGCTGCGGCTTCCATCCGCTTTATGTCCCCGAGCCGGGGCTCGGCTTCGATCCGGCGCTGGCGGCGATCGATGTCCGGCCGGTGCCCGACCGCGTCGGCCAGATCCTGACGGACTCGGTCCGCGAGCAGCTCAACCCCACCGGCGCGCGACTGAAGCCGCGCTATGTTTTGACCATCGGCATGGCCGTCGTGGAAAGCGACCTCGGCATCCGCCGCGACAACACCAGCACGCGCGGCGAGCTCACCATCAACGCGAGCCTCATCCTCAACGATGCGGCGACCCACGCCGTCGTGTTCCGGGACGCGATCCGCACCGTCACCGCCTACAACCAACCGGACGACGCCTACGCCGCGACCGTGGCCCAGGACCACGCCCGCGACCTGGCGGTGACCGATCTCGGCCGCGAGATCGCCGAACGGATCACGCTCTATTTCCGCGGGCAGGTCGCCGGGGCAGGGATGTGAAGCTACCCCCGGCGCGCGTCGAACGGTTCCTCGATGCGCCCGAGCCCGGCATGCGCGCCGTGCTGTTGTTCGGGCCCGATGCCGGCCTGGTGCGCGAGCGCGCCGACCGTCTGGCCGCCGCGATCGTGCCGGACCGCCACGATCCGTTCCGCGTGGCCGAACTGGCGGCCGAGGCGCTGGCCGCGGATCCGGCGCGCCTCAACGACGAGGCGCAGGCGCTGTCGCTCGTTCCCGGCCGCCGCGTCGTGCGTGTGCGCGAGGCCGGCGATGCGGTCGGCGCGCTGTTCGACCGCTTCTTCGCCAAACTGCCGCCGGGCGACAGCCTGATCGTGGTCGAGGCCGGGGATCTGCCGGCGCGCTCGTCGCTGCGGCGCGCCTTCGAGGGCGCGCGCGCGGCCGCCTGCATCGGCTGCTACGCCGACGGGCGCACCGAGCTCGGAGCGCTGGTGCGGTCGGTGATGGGGGCGCGGCGCATCGCAGTGACGGCCGAGGCGATGGAATATCTCGTCGACCATCTCGGCGGCGACCGCCTGCTGTCGCGTCAGGAACTGGACAAGCTCGCGCTTTATGCCGGCGACGGCGGCAGGCTCGATTACGACGCGGCTTCCGCCATCGTCGGCGACAGCGCCACGATCACCGTCGAGGACGCGGTGTTCGCCGCCGCCGAGGGCGATCTCGCGGCGCTCGAGCGTGCGCTCGGCCGCGCCTTCGACGAGGGCGAGGCGCCGGTCGGGGTGCTGCGCGCGGGGCTGCGTCATTTCCAGCGTCTGCATCTCGCGGCAACGCGGGTCGCGGCGGGAGCGCGGCCGGAGGAGGCGATCGAACGCTTGCGCCCGCCGGTCTTTTTCAAGCTGCGTGAACGCTTTCTGGGGCAGCTACGGCGCTGGCCGGCAGGGCGCGCGGCGGCGGCGCTGGTGACGCTGACCGAGGCCGAGCGCAACGCCAAGCGCGCCGGCCTGCCGCCGGAAGCCATCTGCCGCGACGCCCTGTTGCGCCTGGCGCGCGGCGCCGGCGGACGCCGCGCCCTCAGGGAAATAGGATAAGGCGTGGCGATCACGATCCTCAGCAGCAACGCGATGGCCGGCGTGCTGCGCGTCGTTGGTCCGCGGTTCGAGCGCGCGAGCGGCGCGGAACTGGTCATCCGTTACGCGACGACGGCGACGCTGGCGCTGGAGATCGCGTCCGGCGCCAGCGTCGATGTCGCGCTCCTCACTGCCGCCGGCATCGAGCGGCTGATGAAGCTGGGGCGGATCGTCGGCGGATCGTCGGCCGTCATCGGCCGCTCGGGCGTCGGCATCGCCGTGCGCGCCGGGGCGGCGCGGCCCGATATCACCACGCCGGAGGCCCTGACGCGGGTGCTGCGCGAGGCGCCGTCGGTGGCCTATACGACCGAGGGCGCGAGCGGCCTGCATTTCGTCTCGGTGCTGCGGCGGCTCGGCCTTGAGGCGGCCGTGACCGCCAAGGCGCGGACGCGTCCCGGCGGCCTCATCGCCGAACTGGTCGCGCGTGGCGAGGCGGCGCTCGCGGTACAGCAGATCGGCGAACTGCTAGCCGTCCCCGGCGTCGACTATGTTGGCCCGCTGCCGCCGCCGCTGCAGGAATATACGGTGTTCGCCGCCGGCATCGGCACGGCCTCGCAGGACCAGGCGGCGGCACGCGGGTTGATCGCGGCGCTGGCCGCGCCCGACGCCGCACCGGTCATTGCCGCGCTGGGGATGGAGCCCGCCGGGCGCTGGGACCCGTAGCCGCTCCCAGCGCGGCGCCGCGTGACCTGGATCAAGGCGGGGTTATTGCGGTCGTGCCAAGGTGCGGTCGTCACGCGCCGAGATGTGCGGAGGATGTGATGGAAACGCCGGAGACGCGCCGCGATCTCGCGCGCAAGTACCGGGCCCTGGCGGAAGTCGGCAACGAAGCCGATCGCGCCTGGCGGCTCAAGCTCGCCGATGCGCTCGAATGGCGCGCCTATCTGATGGAGCGCGAACAGGCCCTCGGCGGAGCCGGGCCATGGGCTCAGTCGGCGGAGTCGCAACGAGCGAACCGCTACCACTAAAGCCCATCCCGATCGCGTGGAATCGGTGCGCCCTTCGACCGCGCCTCGCGCCGTCGGGCGGCCGGTTGCGGGCGGGCCGGTCCTGATCGATAATGCCGCTTCGCATACGCCAAACGAGATGGCGGACGGGAGGGACAGGCCATGCAATTCGGCATCGGACAGCCGGTGACGCGCAAGGAAGATCCGCGGTTTCTCACCGGCCGCGGGCGCTATGTCGCCGATATCGACTTGGCGCATCAGACCTATGCGGTCTTCCTCTATTCGCCGCACGCGCACGCTTCGATCAAATCGATCGACACCAAGGCCGCCGCCGCGGCGCCGGGCGTGCTCGCGGTCCTCACCGGCAAGGACTATGTCGCCGAAGGGCTCGGCACGATCGATCCCGAGGCCATGCCCGAGGACATGGGCGGCCCCAAGGGCTACCGCACCCACCGCATGCCGCTCGCCGTCGATCGCGTGCGCTATGTCGGCGAGCGCGTGGCCGTCGTCATCGCCGCGAGCGAGGCGCTGGGCCGCGACGCGGCCGAGCTGATCGCGGTCGATTACGAGATTCTGCCGGCGGTGGTCGGCGCGGCCGATGCGGTGAAGCCGGGCGCGCCGCTCCTTTATGAAGGCGCACCCAACAATATCTCCTTCACCTTGCGCATGGGCAATGGCGATGCCGTCGACCCGGCCTTCGCCAAGGCGCATCACGTCACCAAGATCGAGCTGTTCAACAACCGCCTCAACGCCTTCACCATGGAGCCGCGCGGCTGCGTTGCCGAATACGACGAGGGCACCGACCGCTTCACGCTCTACACCAGCACCCAGAACGTGCATGGCGTGCGCCATCTGCTGAGTCACCAGATCCTGCATGTGCCCGAAAGCCAGATCCGCGTCGTCGCGCGCGATGTCGGCGGCGGCTTCGGCATGAAGGGTCAAGTCTATTGCGAAGAGGCGGTGGTGGTCTGGGCGGCGCGCAAGGTCGGCCGTCCGGTGAAATGGATCGCCTCGCGCTCGGAATCGCTCATGGGCGACAATCACGGCCGCGACCAGACCGTGACCGCGGAGCTCGCGCTCGACGCCGCCGGCAAGTTCCTCGCGCTGCGCTGGAGCGGGATGCACAATGCCGGCGCCTATATCGAGGGCGCGGGCGTTGTCCCGATCATGTTCTCGCTGCGTCTGGCGCCGACCGTCTACGACATTCCGGCGGTGCTGGTGACGAGCAGCCTCGTCTTCACCAACACGGCGCCGACCGTGCCCTATCGCGGCGCCGGCCGGCCCGAGGCGGTCTATATCATGGAGCGCCTCGTCGACAAGGCGGCGCATGAGATGGGGATCGACCAGGCCGAGCTGCGCCGCAGGAACCTCATCGCCAAGGAGGCGATGCCCTATCAGACCAAGACCGGATGGAACTACGATACCGGCGACTATGCGACCGCGATGGACAAGTGCCAGGCGCTCGCCGATTGGAAGGGCTATGCCGCGCGCCGCGCGAAGAGTGAATCGGCCGGCAAGCGGCGCGGCCGCGCCCTCGTCTACTACGTCGACAATACCGGCATCTTCAACGACCGGATGGAGCTGCGCTTCGATCCGACCGGCATCGTGACCATCGTCGCCGGCACGCTGTCGCACGGCCAGGGCCACGAGACCGCCTATGCGCAGATGGTCAATGAATGGCTGAGCGTGCCGCTCGACAAGATCCGCTTCCTGCAGGCCGATACCGACGCGGTCGCGGTCGGCCGCGGCACCTACGGCTCGCGCAGCATGATGGTGGGCGGCAGCGCGCTGCGCGCCGCCGCAGACGATCTCATCGAGCACGGCAAGCGCTTCGCTGCGCATTTCATGGAGGCGAACGCCGCCGACATCACCTTCGCCGAAGGCAAGTTCACCATTGCCGGCACCGACAAGGCGATGCCGCTCCTGCAAGTGGCGGGGATGTCCTACATCCCGATGGGTCTGCCGTCGAAGGAGCTGGGCGTGGGCTTGCAAGGGGTGGGAGCTGCGGCCGCCAATGTCCCGAGCTTCCCGAACGGCTGTCACATCTGCGAGGTCGAGATCGATCCCGATACCGGCGCGGTCGCGCTCGACCGCTATGCCGTGGTCGACGATATCGGCACGGTGATCAACCCGCTCCTGGCCCAGGGCCAGATCCATGGTGGCGTCGTCCAGGGCGCGGGTCAGGCGCTGCTCGAGGACATCATCTATGACCGCGACAGCGGTCAGCTCATCACCGGCACGGCGATGGATTACGCGGTGCCGCGCGCCGACGTGATCCCGAGCATCGCCGTCGATTTCAGCCCGGTGGCCAGCAAGTCGAATCCGCTCGGCGTCAAGGGCGTGGGCGAGGGCGGCACCGTGGCCGCGACGCCCACCGTCATGAACGCCATCGTCGATGCGCTCCGCCCCTTGGGCGTCACCGACGTGGCGATGCCGGCGACGGCGGAGCGGGTCTGGCGCGCGATCC
>Ga0307372_10011291_pt1 | contig 11940 bp, 6 predicted proteins | sample OX1MG_FD_202533 | JGI IMG/M metagenome (GOLD analysis project Ga0307372, IMG submission 202533) | Soil microbial communities from Risofladan, Vaasa, Finland - OX-1 | ecosystem: Environmental > Terrestrial > Soil > Coastal area > Acid sulfate soil | place: Finland: Risofladan, Vaasa | collected...
CACGTTCCAGTTCCACATCGCGGATGACGATGCGCAGCTTGGCGCCCTGGGCACCGAGCTCCGCGATCGCAGTCGCGCCGAACGTAGCGACATCTTCTGGGCGGTCGGGCTGACCAACGAGATTGATGCCGCCGTCGTCGAGTTGTATCGCTCCAGGACAGTGATCGACATCAAGGAGCGCGAGGCGCGGACCGCGTCGGAGACCGTACTCGTCAGCGAGGAGAAGCGGCGCCGGGATGGACAGTGGAACGAACTGCGCAAGCGGTTCACCATGGCATGTCTGTCAGGATCTGTCTTTTTCCGCGGTAACGACCGAAGCCCCGGGGCGGACGCTTCTGATGTCGCCAAGAGTGCGGCAGCGATCCTCGCAGATGTGACACCGGAGATCTTTGAGCGATTCCACGAGGGAGCTGCGCGAACCGCTGACGCAAAAAAGGCGACGGATGCGCTGCTCGTTGCCGAGAACCTCCGGGGGCTCCCCGCGGTCTTTGGCACCCTTGGGCTCCTGCGCGACGAGAAGGGCAAGACAGTCCTCGAGGTCGAGAGGGGGCCACTCCGTGAGGCGCTCGCGCGGATCCAGGAACGATCGGACTACGGCCAGACTGCGAACGGCCGCTTGCTCGTCGATGAGTTCGCGAAAGAGCCGTTCGGCTGGGACTTTGAGGTTGTCCGCTTGCTCACGCTATGCCTGCTCCGCGCCGGCTCGATCGAGGCGACCAGCAAGGGCCAGGCTTTCGACTCCGCCACTGGGCCCGAGGCGATTGACACGTTTTCCAACAATGCGGTCTTCCGGCAGGCGTCGTTCCGTCCGAAGAAACGGATCGACTTCCCGGAGCTCGTGAAGGCCGGAGAAGCGTTCACCGACACGTTCGGGAGCGAGGTCCGAGAGCTCGCACAGGCGAGCATCGTCGCCCAACTCCGCGCGGAGATCGACAAGGCGACCGACCGCGTTTCAGAGGCCCTCGCCGCGCTGAACTCGGATCACCTACCGGGCGCCGGTGCGCTCCAGGCGGGGCTCGAACCCATGCGAGCGATCCTTCGGGGCTCCGAGGAGGCGGCACTCACTACGTTCAACGCATCCCACAGGTCCATCAAGGATGCGATCAAGCGAGCAGCCGAACTCGATGATGCCCTGACTGCGCCCCATCTCGCCGATATTGAACGAGCGCGCTGGGCTCTCGAAGCGGCATGGCCGTTCCTGGCCACGGAACCCGATCTGAGTGATGGCCTACGGAGCGCCGCCGCCGAGCTCGAGGATCTTCTCGGTCGCGAGACGTTTTTCCGGGAGTTCCCCGCGATCGACCAACACGCAGCATCCATCGGCGCTGAGTACGAGGAGCGACACGCCGCTGCCGTCGCGGCGCGCGTCGCGGCCTACGAAACCGCTCTAGACGAGCTGCGAGGCACACCCGGCTGGACGGACCTCAGCCCGGACGACCAGGCATTGATCGCGGCGCCCCTCGAGCTCGGTCGAACTAAAGACGGAGCCCCCATTGTTCCCATCCCCCAAGTCCGGTCTGACGGCGAGGTGTGTCCGATTCGCCTTCAACGCGCGGTCGACGCGGTCCTGCGAAGCATCGATGGCGACCGGGTTGCGACGATCAGCCTGCGCCCGTACTTCGCGGGCGGGATTGAGACCGACGAGCAGCTCGAGGCGGCCCTGACGGGTATCCGCGAGGAGTGCTCTCGGCTCATCGGCGCAGGCAAGAAGATCGTTATCGGTTAAGGCGGAGCCTGATGGACCGACCGACACGGAATTCGATTGAACGCGCAACGCAGCGGGTTCGCCGCCTGCTTGAAGAGGACTTTGCCTCGCAACTCGAAGGATCCTTCGACATCCTCCGGAGCGGGGCCATCGCGTCGAGCATGAGCGCACTCCTACCGGGCAGCGAGGGCTCGCGCTACGCCACGATCGTCGCCGCGATTGAGCGCAAGCGTTCGGGCGGCCTGGGTCAAATGGAGGCGGTGGCGGACTACCTACGCGACGCGGCCTTCACGACCCTTGATCGCTTCGTCGCGCTGAAGATGCTTGAGGCGCGCGGGCTCGTTCAGCAATGCGTAAGCGGGGGCGAAGAGTCGAGTGGCTACGCTGAGTTCGCAGGGATGGCACCGGGGCTCCTCCTGCTGCCAGACGGACGCGGCTTCCGTCTGTACCTCGAGAGCCTCTTCGACGAGCTTTCCACCGAGGTGAAGGTACTGCTCGAAGTCCTCAATGCTCGCGATCTCGTCTCCGTGTGGGGTGAGGACGAGACGATAGGCTGGGTCTACCAGTTTTTCAATGATCCCGACGAGCGTAAGGGGATGCGCGACGAGAGCCAGGCGCCTCGCAACAGTCGCGAGCTCGCCGTGCGCAATCAGTTCTTCACGCCGCGCTACGTCGTACAGTTTCTGGTAGACAACACGCTCGGGCGGACCTGGCTCGAGATGCATGGAGACGGGACCAAGCTGGCCGAAGTGTGCGAGTACCTCGTGCGACCGAGCGACGAACCGATCGGCTCACGGCCTCGAAAGGACCCGCGGGACCTACGGATAATCGACCCGGCGTGCGGCTCTGGTCATTTCCTACTGTACACATTCGATCTTCTCCTGACGATCTACGAGGAGGCTTGGGCACTCCACGACGATGGTCCGACGAGCGACCTGACCGGGCGATCGCTCCGCGAGGACTATCCGGTCCTGACTCAGCTTCGTATGGCCGCCCCTGGCCTCATCGTCGAGCACAACCTCTACGGGGTCGATATCGATGCTCGGTGCGCCCAGATCGCCGCGTTGGCACTCTGGATGCGCGCCCAGCGTGCGTACCAGGACCTGGGTATCCGCGCTGACACTCGTCCTCGAATCCAGCGAACGCACATCGTCATCGCCGAGCCGATGCCTGGGAGTTCGGATCTGGCTGCCGCGTTCGCCGATGAACTCGAACGGCCGTTTCAGCGGACCCTCTTCGACCGCATGATCGAGGAGATGCGTTTGGCCGGCGACCTCGGAACTCTGCTCCAGGTGGAGCGATCTCTCGGTGACGACATCAGTCGAGCCCGGCAGCAGTTCCTGACCGAACAACCGAATCTCTTTCCAGACCTCCGGCCAAAAGCAGAGCACGGCAAACTTGACCTCTATGGGATCAGCGACGAGACAGTCTTCCAGGACACCGAGGAGACGATCGTTGAGGCGTTGGGCCGCTTTGCAGCGTCGGCTGGCGGGGCAGACGCCCGACGGCGACTGTTCGCTGGTGATGCGGCCCAGGGTGTCGCCCTAATCGATCTTGTCCGCATGCGCTTCGACGTTGTGCTGATGAATCCGCCGTTCGGCGCGGCCAGCCTAGCGGCCAAGAAGGAGTTCGAACGGACCTACCCTCGCACAAAGAACGACATCTTCGCGGCCTTCGTGGAGCGCGGGATTCAGTTGCTGTACCCGGGTGGTCTCCTCGGAGCACTGACATCACGGACGGGCTTCTTCCTCGCGACGTTCCAGAAATGGCGGGAGGAGATTCTGTTAGAAGACGCTCCCCCGGTGGTCTTCGCAGACCTCGGCTACGGTGTGATGGATGCCGCCATGGTTGAAGCCGCCGCGTATGTTCTCCGGAAGCGCGGGCCCGAGGCGGCATGAAGACAGTGTTCCTCCGTGTGTTAGGTGCGCAGGACAAGGGGCCCGAATTGCTGAACCTCATCAAGGGCGGCAGCCCGGGACATAGCAGAGACTGGTTCTCGATTGACCCTGCCACTTTCCGAGACATCCCTGGATCACCCTTTGCGTATTGGCTTGGCCCTTCCGTGATGGACGTCTTTCGTCGTCCGACGTGGAAAACTGCAATAACTCGGGCGGCCAAGAATGGCTTGGGCTCCCTAAACGACTTTCGCTTTGTTCGGGGAGCGATGGAGTTGCCGGTGTCTTCCGTATCGGCAGACACCGGCTGGTGCGGGTTCTCGAAGGGTGGGCGACGCGCGAGTTTCTACCAAGATGTTTCACTCTGCATCCGTTGGCATGGGCAGGGAGCCGAAATAAAGGCGTACGTTCAGCAAGTGTACGCCGGTGGCCATTGGTCCCGCAGCGTGCGCTCGGTTGACTACTACTTCCGTCCTGGCCTCACCTGGCCACTTCGAGGGATACGCTTCTCTGCGCAGGCCGTGCCCGCCGGGGGCATCTTTAGTGTCGGCGGGAAGATGCTCTTTGCGGATACGTCAGATCTATTGCTACTGCTGGCGTTCCTGAACTCAGCAGCGTTTGACCTCCTTGTCACCGTATTCGCGGGAAAGGTTGGCGGTGTTCAGTATCAGTCAGGTCTGGTTGAGAGTGTTCCCATCGCGGCGCCGGAGGACCGCCATGTGCGCGCCCGACTTGAGGTTCTCGCCCAGCGTGGCTGGTCGCTCAAACGCGGTCTTGACACGCGCATTGAGACCTCTCACGCGTTCGTGCTGCCCGCTCTCTTGCAGATGAACGGGGAGACGCTCGCGGCGCGTGCAAGCGCGTGGAGAATGCACGTCCGCGCAGTGGAGGCAGAGCTCTTATCAATTCAGACAGAACTCGACGAGCGATGTTTCAATCTCTACGGCATCGAAGAGGACGACCGACGCGCGATCACGGCCGGCTTTGGCGGGGATGCTGGCAGCTCCGAGATCGCGGGCGAGGATGCAGATGGCGAGGAGCTGGCCGAGGAAGAGGACAGCGTCGCTGATACCGCGACTCTCGCCGCCGAGCTCGTCTCGTGGGCTGTCGGGGTCGCCTTTGGTCGTTTTGACGTCAGGCTAGTGACCGGAGAGCGAGCGCTGCCACCCGAGCCGGCGCCGTTTGATCCGCTGCCGCTGTGCTCTCGCGCGATGCTCACGGGAGACGATGGCCTGCCGCTCATGCAGCCACCCACTGGGTATCGTGTCTCCTTCGCGGACGCTGGGATCCTGGTCGACGACCCGGGTCACGTGCGCGACCTCACGGCTGCCGCCCGCGGCGTGTTCGAGGCAGCCCTTGGGTCCAAGGGCGACGCCGTTGGGCAGGAGGTGGCAGCGCTCCTCGACCCTCGAGATCACGACCTGCGGCGCTGGCTCGCAAGTGAGCTCTTCGAGCATCACCTCCGGCGCTATTCGAAGAGCCGGCGCAAAGCCCCGATCCTCTGGCAGTTTGGCACTCTGTCGGGTCGGTACAGCGTCTGGTGCTACGCACACCGTATGACGCGAGACAGCCTGTTCGCCATCCAACACGACTTCGTTGCACCAAAGCTTGCCCACGAGGAGCGCCGACTCTCGAGCCTCGTCACCCAGGCCGGCCAGACTCCATCGCCGCGGGACCGCGCCGAGGTCGCCGCTCAGGTGGCTGTCGTCGATGAGTTGCGGGTCATGCTCGAGGAGGTGCAACGGGTAGCGCCATTGTGGGCCCCCGACTTCGACGATGGGATCGTCCTCGTTCTGGCGCCACTCTGGCGCCTGATACCCAGGCAGAAGGCGTGGCAGAAGGAGCTCAAGACCCGCTGGGACGAGCTCGTCGCCGGGAGGTACGACTGGGCGCACCTGGCGATGAACCTCTGGCCCGAGCGGGTCGTTCCAAGATGCGCGAGCGACCGCAGCCTCGCTATTGCACACTCCCTTGAAGACGTCTTCTGGGTGAAAGGGGCCGACCGCAAGTGGACCCGCCGGGCCATCCCAAGCCGGCCGATTGATGAGCTCATCGCCGAGCGGACCTCATCCGCCGTCAAGGCCGCTCTCGCCAGCCTACTCGATGCCCCAACGCCAGCCGGGAGCGCCGGGAGACGCGGAAGAAATACTGGAGTGACTGGCTGATGCATCCCCTTCACGCAGATATCGCGCGACTGCTCGCAGACCGGGTAAAGGCGCGCTCGGTGGTCGTTTGGTACGACCCGCGGGCCGAGTTCGTGCCCTTCGTTGACGAGCTCCGCGGCGCACCCACGGATAGTCCAACCCTCAACCCAGTCATGCTCGCAGGGACCCGCGCGTCCCTAATTCAGTTCGTTGGTTCGATGTTCGAGATACGTGCCGTGGTCGAGCCGCTCATTAACGAAGAGACGCCCGAACGGGTCGTCGTGTACCTGCCAGGGTGTGAACGGGACTCCACCGGTTCAGTCCTGATGGAGATCGAAAAGGCGGGGGACTTGTGGGAGACGCAACTCAAGCGCCTTGCCCGGAACGTACTGCGCAAGCGCTACACCGACGGAGTGATTGACGAGCTCCTCGCGCCTGAGGGGGTCACATACGCTGACCTTGCGCTTGCGACGTCAGACGCCGGATCCGCGGAGCCGCCATCGCTTCTGAAATCCATCTTCCACGATGCGTCAGGCAGTGACGCCATCCTCGCCGCCTGGCTGGCGCAGGAAGACCGTGACGCCGAAGTCGAGGCGAAGGAGGCGACGCGTGAGCTCATCAAGCTCATCCGGTCGCGGCTCGGCCTCGAACTGCCAGACGACACATCGCTGGCCAAGTCGAGGGCCATTTCACTGCGCTACATTCTTGGCGGGGAGTTTCGCACCGACATTGTCGGCGCGCCACCCGCCAGCCTCGATGGTGTGGCTGTGCCGCGGACCAAGGCCGGCGAAACGGCGATCCGCGAGGTCGCCCAGCGACTCAGGGCCAGCTTTGCAGACGCTTACGCTGAGATTGCCGATCGCGTCGAGGGCGAGCTCGCGCTATCGGCTGCCTCCGTCCCGCCGGATGCTCTGGGCGCGATCGACACTTTTCGCTTCGAAGAGCGGGTCGTTCTCATCCACTGTGGTCACCTAATCGCGGAGGGTAAGTTTGAGGAGGCCCTTGGCTTGGTCGCCCATCGCGAGCAAAACTTCTGGCTCGATCGCGATGTAACGCGTCGGGCCCAGTGGGAAGGATGTCGGCGGCTGGCAGAACTGGGGAAGGTGGCGTCGGAGATCCTCCCGTCCGTCCGGTCGGCAAGCCGGAGTGCTGCCGACTGGGTCGAGAGATACACTGCCGTGGACGGGTGGCTCCGCCTCGACCAGGCCCAGCGCCGGATGGAGACCTTCGTCGCGAAACTCGATGACGATCCCCCGGAACGCGCTCTGGCTGTCGTCCGGCGCGCGTACGACGAGGCCTGTCGGGCGATGGCAGAAGGCTTCACTAAGGCGCTTGCGAAGGCGGACTGGACCGCCCCCGGTGCGATGTCGCAGACGCACTTGTATCGCGAGGTGGTCGCGGAGCAGCCCACCCCGGTCGCGTACTTCCTCGTCGATGCGATGCGCTACGAAATGGGTATTGAGCTCGCCGGTCGTCTGCCGAAGTCGGCGGAGGTCCACGTCCGCCCCGCAGTGGCCGCCCTGCCAAGCATCACCCCGATCGGGATGGCCGCGCTCCAGCCGGGCGCGTCGGCGAGCTTCGACGTCGTCGAGGAAGGGGGAAAGCTTGGTGCCAGGATAGAGAATGTCTTCCTATCGGACCTGACCGCTCGGCGGAAATTCGCTGCGGCACGGATCCCGAACCTGGCTGACGTAACACTCGGCGACGTGCTCAGCTGGTCCAAGACGAAGCTCCAAGCACAGATCGGCAATGCCCAGGTGATCATCGTCCGATCCCAGGAGATTGACCTTGCCGGTGAGAGCGGATTCGCCCATCAGACCCGTCAGGTGATGGACTCCGTGATCGACGACCTAGCCCGGGCCCTGCGCCGCCTTGCCGACGCCGGCGTGGTGCACGCCGTTCTCTCGGCCGATCACGGCCACCTCTTTAGCCACGAAGACCGGGACGAGTCGATGCGGGTCGATTCGCCGGGCGGCGCCACTGTCGCGCTCCATCGACGGTGCTGGATCGGGCGTGGCGGCACGACGCCACCTGGATGCATCCGGGTGTCGGCAGCCGAGCTCGGCTACGCATCCGACCTCGAGTTCGTCTTTCCCCCCGGGGTCGGAGTCTTCAAGGCGGGTGGGGACCTCGGCTACCACCATGGCGGTCCTTCACTACAGGAGCTCATCGTGCCCGTCATCACGGTGCGCTCGACCCCCACTACGGCCAGCACGATGACGCGGGAGCGACTGACTGTTTCGAACGTGCCGACTCAGGTTACAAACCGTATCTTCAGCGTGACCGTGGAGCTCGACGGACCCAATCTGGCGCTCTTTTCAACGCCAACGATCGTCCAGCCGGTCCTCCTGTCCGGGAACAAGCAGGTTGGCGCGGTCGGGATGGCCATAGATGGTGCGCTCAATGCTGACGCCGGGACCGTGAGTGTGCAGGCCGGCAAGCCGGTGACGGTCGCGTTCCTTCTCAGCGACGACACAGTTGAGTCGGTCCGGATCGTGGTGCGGGACCCCACGACGGACACCGAGCTGTACCGTTCTCCGATGGAGATTGCGGTCCACCTTGGAGTTGGCCCATGAGCATCGGAACCGTTCCAGCGCGTGACGCCCTTGACGACAAGGCGAACCGAGTCTTCGCGGGCAAGGTCGTCCGTAAGGACCTTGTCCGCAAGGTCAAGGTCGGCGCGAACGTGCCCGTGTTCGTGCTCGAGTACCTGCTCGGCAAATACGCCGCCTCCTCCGACGAGGTCGCGATCCAGATGGGCCTCCAGGTTGTCAACGACACGCTCGCGAACAATTACATCCGCGCCGATGAATCGACGAAGGCTCAGGTAAAGGTCAAGGAGCGCGGGACCTATACGTTCATCGACAAGGTCAAGGTTCGGCTGGTGGATTCGGACTATTGGGCAGAGGCAGTGAACTTCGGCGACCGCTTCATTCACATTCCAACCCATTACGTCCCAGAGTTCGAGCGCCTTACTACGGGCGGCATCTGGGCCCAGCTCGACATGCGCTTTGAGTACGACGAAGAGACGAAAGGGAAGCACCCGTTCTGGATTGATCGACTGACCCCGATTCAAATCGCCACCTTCGACCTAGAGGAGTACCGACGAATTCGTCATGAGTTCACCGCGGACGAGTGGCTCGATCTGATCGTTCGAAGCATGGGCTACGAACCAGCCGAAATGTCACGCCGCCTGAAGCTCCTCTTCGTCCTCCGGCTCGTCCCGCTCGCTGAGCGGAACTTCAACCTGGTCGAGCTCGGTCCCCGCGGGACCGGCAAAAGCTACGTCGTCCAGGAAGTCTCGCCGTATGCCGCCCTGCTCACGGGCGGTACGACCCTCGCCAGCCTTTTCGGGCACATGAATGGCAAGCAAAAAGGAATGGTCCAGATCTGGGACGTAGTCGGATTCGACGAGGTCGCCGATCTCCAGAAGATGCCGAAAGAGGTCGTCACTACGATGAAGACCTACTGCGAGTCCGGCACCTTTCAGCGTGGTCAGGAACCGGTGTCGGGCGACGCGAGCATCTCGATGTTCGGCAACACCAACCAGCCGATCGATGTCATGGTCCAGACCAGCCACCTGTTCTCGCCGCTGCCCGACGTAATCCGTGACGACATGGCGTTCATCGACCGCCTGCATTTCTATCTCCCGGGTTGGGAGATCCCGAAGATGCAGAACAGCATGTTTACGGACCACTATGGCTTCGTTGTCGACTATCTCGCTGAGGCGCTCCGCGAGCTACGCAAGCACAACTTCACGGAACTCATCGACCGAGAGTTCGCTCTTGGACCGCATCTCAACGCCCGCGACCGCAAGGCAGTCCGCAAGACCGTCTCGGGTCTGATTAAGGTTCTCTATCCGGACGGCGTGCTCAGTGGCGACGAGCTCGCCGAAATCCTCGAGCTCGCGCTCGAGGGTCGTCGTCGAGTGAAAGAGCAGCTCAAGAAGATGGGGTCGTTCGAGTACTACCAAACGTCATTCAGCTACACGGATCAGGAGAGTGGCGAAGAGCGTTTCGTCGGGGTGCCCGAGCAGGGGGGTCGCGATCTCATCTCGTCCGACCCACTCGCGCCGGGCACCGTATATACGTCTGGCGTGACGTCAGACGGAACGGTCGGGCTCTTCCGCCTCGAGGTATCTGTCGCGAGTGGGACCGGGAAGCTCAAGCTCGCCGGCGGGGTGTCGGGCGCGATGAAAGAGTCGATCGGTAGGGCTTTCGGCTACCTGCAGGGCAAGAAGAGCGATCTTGGCGTGGCCTGCGAACTGGACACCTCTGACCTCCACGTCGAAGTGATTGACCTACTCGGGAACCATGTTGAGGCCGAGGTGGGCGTTGCCTTCTTCGTGGCTGTCTATTCAGCGCTTCGAAAGGCAGCCGTGAGCCCTGGGCTCCTCGTGCTCGGTGACATGAGCGTCCAAGGCAATATCAAGCCGATGCGTTCCTTGACCGAGCCTCTCCAGGTCGCGAATGACAACGGGGCGCGCCGCGCGCTCGTCCCAATCGAGAACAAGCGCAACTTCCTAGATGTGCCGGCGGACGTCGTCGAGCACGTCGATCCGATTTTCTACGGCGACCCGCAGATGGCAGCTATGAAGGTTCTCGGCATTGGCTAGGCCACTGCTCGTCCGAAGACCTCGGAGTAGCAACGGCCTGGGTCGTTCAGAGGTTGTCTTATCTCCCCCTTGGTGCGCCAGCGCCAAGGGGGGCCTCCCTCTCGCCTCCCCGCCCCGCAATCCCACTTCCTAATCACCCCCGCTCCGCCCACCCCACCCCAGCCGCCCCAACCTCGCGCTTGGGGCGGGTCCGCCCTGCGGACCGCCACATTACGCAGGGGAGGGGAGAGGGAAGATCGGGGTTGGGGGAGCGGGTCACCGCTGGCGAGAGGGGGCCGGAGACGCGCTGCCCTCTGGACCCCCGCCTGGGCCCGGCTGGGGGACGACTCTCCCGGATGAAACAGGGGTGGGGGTGAGCCTGGCGGCCGAGCTCTTCCACTCAACCGCGAATCTGGAGAGCAGCCGCAAGGAGTACCGGGGGGTGCTGCGCTCGCTTTGCCGCCACCTGGAGGGCGGTCGCCTGGGCGGCGATGGCCGACGGCTAGGTCGGGGTCGCGGTGGTAGGACTGCCGGTCCCGAACATCCACCACCATCCTTTCTCAGTGGCCAGCCCGTACGAGCACGTGGTCTTGGACACTCCACCCGGCCGGCCGGACATTGTCCTGGGAGCTGTCCGTGCCGCCGACGTGGTCCTGATCCCCGTCCAACCGACGGTCCTGGATCTTTCACGACTGGCGCCGACGATCGACCTGATCGTCGAGGGTGCCGGGTACATGGATCGCCCCCCTTCCGTCTTGGCCGTCCTGACCAGGATCCGGCCGCGGACACGGTCACGGGTGGAGGCTCGCGCGCAGCTGGCCGCCCAAGGGCTCGATGTCGCTGAGTCGGAAATTCCGCAGCGGGAAGTGATCGGGCTCGCCGCTGGTGCTCCTGTCGATACGCTCGGACCCTTCGATCCGCTATTTGCAGAAGTTCTCGCGGCCTCTGACCGTCGCAGCGGTGAGCCGCAAGACCGTTGCGCCGTCGCTCCGTCAGACCGCAAGGAGCAACCGCCCTTGACTGCCCGACCTCATCCGGAGCCATCCCATGCCTAGTGACTCAGTCCGGGACCGGCTAGCCCGTGCCTCAGCGAGCCGCTCCGCGGAGAACCCTCACACCCCCCAAGTCCCGCTACACCTGCGGTCCCAGATGGGACCGCAGCACTGCGCCCAGTCAAGCTCACTTTGACGGTAGCCGACCCCCTTCGCCGCGCCTTTCGGCAGTGGCGCGTAGACCATCGAGTCGACGGATCAGTGGTGGTCCGGGCGCTTCTCTCGTCCCTGCTTGAATGGCAGCCGCTGGAAGCCCGAATCGATGAGGAAATCCACAAGCAGTCGGGCCGGCGCCGCAGGTAGGCGCGTACAGCTCCACTCCTCGGAGCGAGAGCCGGCGTGTGCTGCGCGGTTGGGTCGCGACGCCATCGTACGTGAGCTAGAGGACGGATATCGTGGACACCGATCATTTGGTGACCGTCTCCATGCTCGCGACGTATCTGGAGGACTCGGGGTCTCGCACAAGCCGACCCTCGGAATCTTCTGGGTGAAGAGGCCGCCGAGCTTGACCTCCCGGGTGTGGCCCAGACCAACGCTACAGCAGGCCGCC
>Ga0307372_10011297_pt1 | contig 11935 bp, 11 predicted proteins | sample OX1MG_FD_202533 | JGI IMG/M metagenome (GOLD analysis project Ga0307372, IMG submission 202533) | Soil microbial communities from Risofladan, Vaasa, Finland - OX-1 | ecosystem: Environmental > Terrestrial > Soil > Coastal area > Acid sulfate soil | place: Finland: Risofladan, Vaasa | collected...
TGTAGCGCTCGAATCCGTTCGCCATCGCCAGTGTCCTCTGCTTCATGATTGCCACTATCCTCCCACTGCTCCCCACACCTTATCCGTTACACGCAAAACATGGAGCACTTATTCAGAAGTTCCCTAAGCTGAGTCTCACAGGATGCGACGGGGAACTTCCGACACTCTGCACGAAAACAGAATGCGGTGCCGCACTGACGGGAGCCGTGAACGCCAGTGGAGATTCTAGGGCTGTGCCCCATGGAAGCGACAGCCCCATTGTGTGCTCGCAGCGCGGTTCGGTTGCCGCAATATACTTGTGAATCGACCGGAATTGCGTTCGGGCTCTCAAAAAGTACTCCGCTCAGCGGTAGCGTCAATTCGTAATTTCCACATCAGTGTATACCGAAGAAATTGCCCCGCCTTTAGCCTGAATTCCGAAGTTGGAGGGCAGTTTCATAGGGATTTATTGACCGATTTTGGTTCAGGTTGCCGCTTCCGGATTCGACTTCGACGAAGTTGGAACACTGTAGGATAAGACGTTTTCCAGCAGCGGGATGCGTTGCTGTAGCCAACCCCAGGAAGCGGATAGATGCATAACCAAGCGATGACCGCTCGGCCGAGCAAAGCACCGCAAAGGAAAACTTGGGCGCGCAGCGTGGCTGGCTGGCGATAGCTGGTGAAGCGGCAGGCGCGCTGAAATTCTCCGAGCAGATTGAACAGCAGCAGGATGCTACGGAAGGCTGCTTCGGTGGCAAAAAACTCATGCAAGCAAAAAATCATCGGCGCCCAAATCGTGTTTCAGTTCGGCGATGCGATTTTCCATGTCCGCCCTGCGGTTGTAGTCTCGCCAGATTTCTTCCGGCGGCAGCGCCCGGTTGGTGACGAAGAGGCGGAAGCTGTAGCCGGGAACATCGAGTAGTTTTCTTCCCAGCGAGGGGCGTTCGGCGCGCAGCTCCTCTCGAATGACCACGAAGCGGCGCGAGAAGGTCCGGATGTCCAAGAACCCCGAAATGCTAACTTATGACTGGACCAAAAAACGGGGGGCAGGTCACTTCGTTGAATTCCGAACATTCGAATGCCTTCCCTAGCTTTTGCCACAGCTCCCGAATACCGCCGAGCCTCCATGCGGATTTATGATGTTAACCTTTTAGGCTAGTAAGCGTCGGGCTTTGCGACCCGGACTCAACGGCTGTTGCCTAAGGTCATTCCCTGGAATCCTCCCATTCCAAGTGGTTACAGGGCTCCTCGCATTTGTCTCCGAGAACGATCTCGCTGACGCATTGGGGTTGCCATGTTTATAAAACATCAAATACTAGTACGTGCATGGCCTTCTTTTCGCTTGATTTTAAGACCAGCCACGCTAATCTAATGCAACCCCGCACGACTGTAATTTCGATCCATCACAAGGTGAGCTGAGTCTCCCTTATTCTTTTCGACCTTATACGAGGTCAGCGACGATGCCTTTTTCAAAGCGGCGATGAATATCCCAGAAGTCCTCAAGCGCATGCCAGAACAGCGGAAATCGCCCGCACGCCGCGGTCACGCCAGAATTTTGCGGGTTTTTTGTGTACTTGCGATCACGTTGACAATGCCGGCGATTCCTCCCACGGCGTCGGCAGGCCAACAAAGTTCCACGCGGGAGACGTATTTAAACCAGGGCAAAGAGCAACCCGTATCGCACGGATCGAGTCTCGCGAGAACCAACGCCAGAAACCAGCCGCAGTGCAAAACGGCCGGCGACACGCACATTACGATCACGTGCAGATATAAGGCGATACATGCCTCGGCCAATCAGGGCGGACCGCATATTGCGCTGAATCGATTTGTTGTTTCCTTCAGCACGAACGACGAAAGCCTGATGCGTGTCGACCTTACATTCACAAACGAAGACACGAAACCGATCTTGGAAGCGCGCACGATTTACCTCGCCATTGACGACGCTGCGAATCACAACTATCTGCGGCGCATCCTGCCCCAGGTGGATTTTCGCAACCTTGCGCCGGACAAACCGCGCACGTATTCCGACCGGCTTCTCGCCGGCTCCTTCAGGCCCGGCGATTACACGTTTCATCTGTGGATTCCGAGTCCAGAACCATCCCGCAAATTCAGTTCCGCGGATAACTTCCTGCTCAGCAGCGCCGGCGTTCCCAACCCTGCGACTGGGCTGAATACACTTGCAGAATTCACGGTGAGGCGATGACACAACCTGTTCAAGACTCGACGAGTACGTTCGCGATGCCTACTTGCTGCCAGAGTCGATCTTGGACAGCGACGCGCAGCGCGCAGCGGCTTTTGGGCCGAGCATTTCTGCTTCTCCTCGCAGTTTTCACCGTCCCGCTCACCTGCGAAGCCCAAAGCAGCGTTCTCACGCAGCATAACGACAACTCCCGATCCGGCCTGAATTCCCAGGAGACCGTCCTCAACACATCCAATGTCAACGTTAGCCAGTTCGGAAAACTGTTTTCCGTTACCGTAGACGGTCAGGTATACGCGCAGCCTCTATATGTTCCGAATGTGGTTTTCCCGGGAAATGTCACTCACAATGTTCTTATCGTGGCTACGGAAAACGACAGCATTTATGCCTTCGATGCCGACGGCGCCAGCCAGAATCCTCTCTGGCACGCCAGCCTGGTGGACGCGGCGCATGGCGCCACCGCCGGCGAGGTTCCCTTGAATTCCGCCTCGACGCTTACCTGCGAGGATCTTACTCCTCAGGTTGGCATCACCAGTACGCCAGTAATCGATATGACCACATCGCCTACCCCGACAATCTATGCCGAAGCAAAATCGATGAACGGATCGGGGTTTTATCACCGTCTGCATGCCCTCGACATCACAACGGGTGCCGAAAAGCCCCAGGGGCCGGTGCTCATTACCGCTAGCGTCAACGCGACGGGAGACGGCAGTGTCAATGGAATCCTACAGTTCGATTCTCACGATGAGTTGAATCGCCCCGGACTATTGCTCTTGAACGGCATTATTTACGTTGGTTTTGGCTCTCATTGCGACACCTCGCCGTTTCATGGCTGGATCTTTGCGTATAATGCGGCCTCGCTTAGCCAAACCAGCGTATTCGTTACAACTCCGGATACCGGGCTCGGCGCGGTCTGGATGTCAGGCACCGGTCTTGCGGCGGACAGCAATGGATATATTTACGTGCCGACCGGGAACGGTTACATCGACACAAACCCGCCGGTGACGAGTTTTGGCGACAGCATTCTGAAGCTCTCGACGATCAACAGCAATCAGCAGAACGGCTACCTGAGTGTCGCGGATTATTTTACGCCGTACGATCAGAACAATATGTTTCTGAACGATGAGGATCTCGGCTCTGGTGGAATTCTCCTGCTTCCGGACCAGCCGGGAAGTTACCCCCATGTGCTCGTCGAAGCGGGCAAATATGGCAGGATTTATCTGCTAAATCGCGACCAGCTGACCAGCAACCCCTCCAATCCCGGCCAGCCCGAACACTATTGCTCCAATTGCGGCACCAACGACCCTCAAATTCTCCAGGAAACCGGCTCATCCTACATGGGTGCAATGTTTGGCACACCGGTGTATTGGAATAATCACGTCTATTTCTGGGGTGTTCACGATGTCCTGAGGTCGATTCCTCTCTCGAACGGTCTTCTGAATTTTGGAGGTTTGGCGAGCAGCACAACGACATCCGGTTTCCCGGGGCCTACCCCTTCGATTTCGTCTAACGGGAATACGAGCGGCACGGCGATATTGTGGGCGATCAGCAGCGCGGGAGTCTACGCGTACAACGCCGAGAATCTTTCACAGGTGCTGTGGACGAGTACCCAAGCGTCAGGGGGCCGGGACCAAGCGGGTGGTTATGTGAAGTTCTCGACGCCGACAATCGCCAACGCGAAAGTGTATGTCGGCGCGTCGGGCCAAGTCGATGTTTATGGCTTACTTCCTCAGGTCACTCCGGCCAGCGTAACGCTCCGGCAAGGGCAGACCCAGCAGTTCACGACGGCGTTGTCGGGTGCTACATGGTCCGTCAGTCCCGCCGGAGCAGGCAGCATCTCTTCCACCGGATTTTATACGGCGCCCGCGAACATCCCCACGGGGCAAACCGTCACAGTGACCGCGACTGCAACAGGGGCATCGGCAAGCGCTACCGTCATATTGGCCCCGACTGTTGCAGGCAGTGGATCCGCTACATTCATCCAGCTGGACACCACGACCCAAGGCAACTGGCTTGGCGTGTACGGAGCCGATGGATATTCTCTGGCCGATGCCGGCCAGAGTCTCCCAAGCTACGATCCGACTTTTGCGGTCCAAAACCAGCTCAACTGGACATGGATCTCCGGAGCCACAGATCCGAGAGCCCTGGAAACAACCAGCGAGGGAAATAGGATTGCGGCAGCATGGTATAGCCCGACAACATTCAACTTTGACGTGAATCTGACCGACGGACAAGCGCATCAAGTCGCCCTGTATATTTTGGACTGGGATGGCCAGGGACGAGCTGAAACAATCCAGATCTTCGATGCAAGCCCGAACCAAGCCGGCCTTCTTCAGCAGGAGAACGTTTCCACCTTCGCGAGTGGAACTTACGCGGTGTTCAGCATTTCAGGGCACGTCACAATATCTGTCACATCCAGCGCTGGGCCGAACGCCGTAGTCAGTGGTGTCTTTTTCGGTGGCAGCAGCACGACGGAAAGCGTGAGCGTAAGTCCATCCAGTACGAACCTGGGAGCGGGAGGGACGCAGCAGTTCACGGCGACAATACATAATGGGGCGAACCAGGCGGTAACGTGGACCATCAGCGCGGTGAATCCGCCGAGCGGAGCGACGGGAAGCTTCTCGGGGACGACGGTGGGGCTCTACACGGCGCCGGCAACGCTGACGGGAGCGGAGACGGTAACAGTGAAGGCGATTCTGGCGGACGGGACGTTTGGAACGGCGACGGTGAATTTGAGCACGGGGACGACGGGAGGGGGAGCGACAGCGACGTTCATTCCACCGCCGGACACGACAACGGAAGGCAGCTGGCAAGGGGTGTACGGGAGCGACGGGTCGGCGCTGGCAGGAGTGACGCCGCAGAACGTGCCGAGCTATGCGACCTTTGCCGTTCAGAATCAGCTCAATTGGACCTGGGTCGCGAATACAACCGATCCACGAGCGTTGATCATGCCGGGAACTTCGAGCGGCACTGCCCAGGCGTGGTACAGCCCAACTACCTTCAGTTTCGACGTAAATTTCACGGATGGCGGGATGCACCAGTTCGCGCTGTATGCGGTGGATTGGGACGGCGGCGGCAGGTCGGAGACGATCCGGGTGGTAGATGCGACGACGAACAACCAGCTGGACGTGGAGACGCTATCAAACTTCGGGAACGGGGTATATCTGGTGTGGAAGATCTCTGGACACGTGAAGATCAACGTGACATCGATAGCCGGCTCGAACGGGGTAGTCAGCGGGGTGTTCTTCGGAGGAGGGAGCAGCACGACGGAGAGTGTGAGCGTGGGTCCGGGGAGTGTGAACCTGAGAGCGGGAGGGACGCAGCAGTTCACGGCGACGATACACAACGGGGCAAATCAGGCGGTGACGTGGACCATCAGCGCGGTGAATCCGTCGAACGGAGCGACGGGAAGCTTCTCGGGAACGACGGCGGGGCTGTATACGGCGCCGGCAACGCTGACGGGAGCGGAGACGGTGACGGTGAAGGCAACGCTGGCGGACGGGACGTTTGGGACGGCGACGGTGAATTTGAGCACAGGGACGACGGGAGGGGGAGCGACAGCGACGTTCATTCCACCGCCCGACACGACAACGGAAGGCAGCTGGCAAGGGGTGTACGGGAGCGACGGGACGGCGCTGGCGGGAGTGACGCCGGAGAACGTGCCGAGCTACGCCACGTTTGCAGTACAGAACCAGATCACCTACACATGGAACTCGTCGACCACCGATCCAAGAGCGCTGCAAACAGGAGTGGGGACGGGAAGGATAGCGGCGGCTTGGTACAACCCGACAACCTTCAATTTCGATGTGAATTTCACAGACGGAGCGACGCATCAGTTGGCCCTGTATGCGCTGGACTGGGATAGCGGTGGCAGAACGGAAACGGTACAGGTGGTGGATGCGGCGACGAACAATCAACTCGACATGGAGACGATCTCCAGCTTTACCAATGGCGTCTATCTGGCCTGGAAAATCTCGGGGCACGTGAAGATCAACGTCACGGCGACTGCCGGCGCCAATGCCGTGATCAGCGGAGTATTCTTTGGCGCGGAGGGTAGCACCGCTCCGGCCAGCGCGGCTTTCGTTGCTTCAGATACCACCACTCAGGGCAACTGGATCGTCGCAAATTATGGAACTTCAGGATACTTCCTGGCTAACTCGGCCCAGGCAAATCCAGCCTTTGCAATGTTCTCCGTGCAGAACCAACTCAATTGGACATGGCTAGCGAGTACCACCGACCCGAGAGCCCTGGTGGTGCCGGGCACTTCGAGCGGCATTGCGGCCACTTGGTACAGCCCTGTGCCTTTCAGTTTTGACGTAAATCTCACCGATGGAAAAACGCACCAAATCGCTCTATACGTTCTGGACTGGGACGCCCAGGGAAGGTCAGAAACCATTCAGATCCTGGACGCAACCACAAATGCTGCCCTGAACAGTCAATCGATTTCCAATCTCACGAACGGAGTCTATCTGATTTGGAACATCTCCGGGCACATCAAGATCACCGTCGCAGCCAACGCCGGCCCCAACGCGGTGGTGAGCGGTGCATTCTTTAAATAGCGGATGAAATTGGTCCTGACGGAGAGCGTTCGTCCAATGGCTTCTGCAATGCACTACACTTCAGGGCCAAGAAACGGGTCAACTGAATGAAATTGAGACGCAAGTGTTCGACACCAACGATGGTGTCGAACGGTGAGCTGCCGCGCTTTCCGCGGCCCAATTCCATGGGAGGGTATCGCAACATCGAATGCCCCTCCGTTCGGTCGGAATCCAAACAGTTTTGGGGAACGCCTAGGCTGATCCCGCGCGTTTCCAGGCCGATGGCATGGCAGACCACGAATGCGACAGCCTCTGCCTCAATCTCGCGACTCCGCCTTGAAGTGCTGTTGCGACGCTCGTCACGGTGCCTCATTTCGTGCGCGAGTTCATGCGCCGGCGAATTCCTCAGCCGGAGACTGTCCGGGTAGTAGAGTGATTTTGCCTCCTGCGGAAGTGCCTCGCGCCGGAGCGATGTCCTCCGAATACTCAAGAGCGATGCCTTGCTCGGCCACAAACTTCGCAAGGCGTTCACGGTATTCGCCGGGCTCGCCGTTAATGTTGCCGATGATCGTAACTCATCGCACGCCTCGGGTCTTCTGTTTCGCGTTTCTCAGGGCCGTTAAATTCGTCGAGAGTTGGAATACGCTCGCCTGCCTCAGTCATCCGGGCCATCCTCCAACGCATGACCTCATCCCATTCACTGCGCGTAAATGTGGGATTTGGGTCTAGCGCTTGGCGGTGTTCCCGCGTCAAGGTTTCCATGCATGGGCTTTTGTGGTCGAGCCATTACCGCACTTCCAGTCCATCCGAGGCGATGCCGTCCAAAATAGCACCTATGTAGCGGTATTCGATGACAACGCCAGTCTCTACTGTGATCCAATTAGGAGCCAATCGTGATCTACAAACGTGGCAGGTATTATTGGTTTAAGTTCAGTTGGAAAGGTCAGCAACTCTATTTTTCTACAGAGCAATCAAATGCCGACGTTGCACGAAGGTTGGAATCAAAAAAGCGCACGGAGTTGGCCGAAGGTCGGGAATTGGACAAGAAAAAAGAAGCCCCGATACTGCGACGTTATCTGCACGATACGATTATCCCATGGGCTGAGGCACAGTTTGTTGCCGTCCCCAATTCACTCAAGTGGTATCGCAACGAAGCCAGAGTTCTCTGCGATTATCCTCCGCTGGCGGACGTGCCGCTTGACCACATCAAAGAATCTCTCGTTGGCGGCTTCAAATCGTGGCGGCTGAAACAGGGCAAAGCCATCGCAACCGTGAACAGCACCATTCGAGTGCTGCGCTCTGCACTCGCCCATGCGGTAGATGATGAATTACTCGATGTTGTGCCGAAACTAAAAGTTTTAAAGAGAGCCAACATTCGAAAGTGGGTTCTATTGTCCGAGCAGGAGCAATCCTATCTGAATGCCTGCACGGAGCCACTGCGGACAGTCGCAGCTATTATTATCGATGCAGGTCTGAGGCCCGATGGGTGTTTTAGGCTGCGATGGGAAAATGTTCGCTTCGTTGATGCGAAACGGGCTGTGCTAGTTGTGCCGGGAACGAAGACAATAGCCGCCGCCCGACCCGTGCCAATGACGCCAAGGGTGCGTGATATACTCGAATCCCGATGGCAGCAAGCGAGTAGGCCAGCGACGGGCTGGGTTTTTCCAGCGAAGCGGGCAAGGGTCGGACACATCGTGGACAACACTATTTACGAGCCGCATCTGAACGCCGTGGAGGAAATCAAATTGAACCCACGAGAATTCGTTATCTATGCGCTGCGCCACACTTGTCTGACACGATGGGGGAATAGCGGTATGGATGCGTGGACACTGGCCCGTCTTGCTGGGCATAGTAATATTCGGCAGAGCATGTGACGTATGTTCATCCGAGCGACAACGCACTGCACGCTGCAATTGAGATGTCGGAGGCGGTGACAAATTCTGGGACAATGCAAAATTGCCTGTCCAGACGGCGATTCGCAATTGCTCGTAGAACAAACATACTACAAGTCTTAGCGTACTACGGAGAGGTGCTGGAGTGGCCGAACAGGGCTGCCTGCTAAGCAGTTACACCCCAAAATGGTGTCGGGGGTTCGAATCCCCCCCTCTCCGCCAATATGACATAACAAAAGGCTTAAGCGAAGGGTTACTCACCGTGTTACTTATTTCTGGGCTCGGAACCCCTGGAGGGTGCATTTACATTTTAGGTCCAGAGCCGCCATCCCCAGCAACACAGTCCTTGCTCGGACACTGAAGGGTAAGGGACTGATTGGCATCGAAGGTTTAGAAGGCTGGCACGGCAAAGTGCTGGACAAACCTGCCGCTGCCAAGGTCATCGCCGAACTGGAGAGCAATCTCTCAGGCGTCGGCGAGGATTGGAAACCGAATCTTCCTTCAACGCGGCGTAACTGTTCCCAAGCCGCTGCGACCGTCTCAAGTTCAGGCAGGAAGCCGCCCTATGCAATCGGAGGCGAAGAAGTTGCCACGAGAAATGGCTTCGCCGACGGCTTGGCCGCGTTGGCAAACGCGGATCCTCGGATTGTAGTTCTCGACGGCGACGTAAAGAATTCCACGTACGCCGAGGAATTTGAGAAGGTGGCGTCCGCTAGGTTCTTTGGGGGTTACATCGCCGAACAGAACATTGTCGGAATGGCCATGGGACTGGCGGCGCGCGGCAAGGTGTCATTTGCGTCATTATTTTCATGCTTTGTGACTCGGGCATACGACTTCATACGCCTAGTGGCCTGTCGCAGAGAAAGTGTTACTGCAGACGCCACACGCAAAAACCAAAGCAACTGTACGAATGGCGGGTGCCAGCTATTTGGCCCATTCTTTTCCCAGAATCGCGTACTAACGAATTCACTGCGACAGGCCACTTTGGCGAAGACGGCCCGACTCAGATGGGCCTCGAGGACCTTGCCATGTCATGCGCGCAGCCCGACTTCACTGTGTTCTATCCCGCCGATGCCACGAGCGCATGGAAAGCCACCGGCACTGATCGCGAACCAAGCCGGCCCCTGCTATCTGCGGCTCGGACGACCCAAGTCGGCGATTCTCTACGGTCCGGACGAGTAGTTTGCGATCGGGAAATGCAAAGTCCTCCGAAGAAGCGGCAAGGACAAGGCGCTTGTGGTCGCAGGCGGTGTCACCGTGTTTGAAGCTCTAGCGGCATATGACCAGCTCCAAAAGGAGAGCATTTCGGTCCGCGTCATCGATCTCTTCAGTGTGCAGCCGCTCGATCGTGACGAGTTGATTGCTTCGGCGCAGGCCGCGAATGGCGTTGTAATCACGGTCGAAGATCACTATGCGCATGGAGGGCTCGGTGACGCCGTTCTCTGGGCTCTCGCTGAGGAGCCGGTCCGAGCTTATAAGTTGGCCGCGCGGAAGATTCCACACAGTGGAAAACCTGAGGAGTTGATCGCGAAGTTCGGTATTTCTTCTGGTCATATCGTGAGCGCAGTCAAGGCCGCTTTAGGTTAGTTCTCATGGGACAATCTAATTTGCTCGGAAAATGAAAGTTACGTCAACCTTGAGGGAGAGATGATATGGCTACAAAAAAAAAGACGTTCAAGACTATCCGCGTTGGCACCAAAGTAACATGGCATTACCGCAGTGCCATCGGCCATGGCACGGTCACGGGTGTGTCCAAAATGGGTACCAACGCACATAACACAATGTACAGCGTGCGCCAGACTGACCACCACCCGGGCGAACCAGCCATCTTGCACCACTCAGGCAAGGCACTCAGTCGCGCATGAGTTGGCCTCGGGATCACGGCGAGCGGTTTCTGCCGCCTAGGCTCTCAGCCGTCTTCTTCCATCGGCGAGATGGCGAGCGCGGCTTTGAACTCGGCGATGGCGTAGAGCTTTTGCAACACCGCGACGGTCGCGATGCGTATCGTGCTGATGATCGCCGCTGTAGCCCCACGCGAACATGAAAGGACGCCGCGTGGGCGCAAGGCGTCCGGCTCGCACGGACGCTGCGATCAAGACAAACAACGAAGCGATGGCGATGATGGCCGATCCGGTGTGCAAGCTGGCGCGGAGGTGCACCGCATGTACGCACCCGGAATCGAGGAGCTACGCAGTGGACCTCGTTAGGGATCCGGCCGACAATTATTCACGCGTTGGATCCGATTTGGGCGAATTCGCCATGATCGGCCTCCTCCACGGCGTATTCCGCGCCCAAGGTGACAAGCAAGACGTAGATCTCCCAGACCACGATGCCGCTCTTCGCACACTTTTCGAATGGCTCCGAAGTCGTGGAGCGCGCGTCGAGTTGGATCCCGTCGGCCATCGGCTTGTCTATGGCGGCCGCGACTACGACAAGCCCCGAACGGATTACGCCAAAGCTGATTGAGGCGCTGAAAAAACTGGTTTCATTTGCTCCCGAACATCTGCCTCACGAATTGAAAGCCGTACAGGCGGTTGGATGGACCTATCCGGGGTTGCCACAAGTAGCGTGTTTCGATACTGCATTTCACTGGCAATCGCCTAGCAGCCCGTGGTGAAAGTAATTAGGAGAACTGTGGCATTTGAAACGTGAAGTAAGGTGCTTGCGAGGGGATTCCCCGTAAAATACGGTCGGATTCCGGAGAATATTTGATAGCCATGGGCGCAAACAATGGGCAACCATCCCTCACGCCGGGGATCTATTTTCGTTTGTTGCTGGTGGGGTATTTTGAAGGGATTGATGCGGAGCGCGGGATTGCCTGGCGGGCAGCGGACTCCAGCCATTTCCGCACCGTGGCTGGATTTTGTTCGTAGGCTCGCCGTACCGGTTTTTGCGGCGTCAAACCCCACGCGCACAAATAGCGTCCCACCGTCCACACCGAAACAGCCACGCCGAACTTCCGAGACAAGATCTGTTGCACCGCTTCTCGAGTCCACAGGGCAAACGGTAAGCTCATCTGATCGGGACAGCCGCTGAGGATCATGCGCACGGCTGTGGCCGCCTGGTGCGGATCCAAGCATGACCGCGGGGACGCCCCCGACGACGGGCGCGCAGAGTCCGCAAGCCCTGCCGCTTGGCGCGGTTCACCCAGCCGTTGACGATTCCCCGCGCCAGCCCAAAAAGACGCGAGCGGCCTCCGTTTGCGCCATCCCGTTCCGAGCGGCCTTCACCACGCGCAGGCGTAAGGCCTCCTGCGCCTTGGAAGTAAGGAGCATCGTGGGTTTCCATACCCGCAAGGATGGCACTCATTCAGTAGACATGTCACCTAT
>Ga0307372_10011299_pt1 | contig 11934 bp, 10 predicted proteins | sample OX1MG_FD_202533 | JGI IMG/M metagenome (GOLD analysis project Ga0307372, IMG submission 202533) | Soil microbial communities from Risofladan, Vaasa, Finland - OX-1 | ecosystem: Environmental > Terrestrial > Soil > Coastal area > Acid sulfate soil | place: Finland: Risofladan, Vaasa | collected...
CCAGGAACAGGTAGGCCTCCTGGTTGTCGGGCTCCAGCTTGATCACTTCCTGGTAGCGCTTTGCGGCGGTGGCGTCATCGCCCGTCGCGGTGTCGATGCCGGCCGCGAGCAATTGCGGACGAGCGTATGTCGGATCCAGCGCGATGGCCTGTTCGGCCTGATCGAGCGCCTCTTTCAGGTGACCGTCGCGGACGTAGAGCGTCGCCAATTGCACGCGCAGCGCCGCATTATGCGGATCGTATTTCACGGCGTCGGCGTACTGCCTCAGCGCTTCGGCGCGGTCGCCGTTCTGGGTGGCTACTTCCGCCTTGAGATACGCGCCCATTGCAAAGGCTTCCTGCGGAATCGCCACTGGCGGGGCGCCGCCAAACGGATGGCCCTGGTCGCCGCCGACCGCCGCCATCGGCCTGCCGCCACGCATTGCCGCGCATCCGACCATCGCGACTGCGGCGATCGCGAGCACGGCGTGTGCCCAATTAGCAATCAATTTCATATAGCGGTGGGAACCTTGCGGCTGCGCGGGAACCCTAGTTAACATAGCGGATTCTGACGCTCAACGTGACAATCTCTCCGGGTGGGCCGCCGGCTTCGCCGGACGACTGCGCTTTAGCCAACACTTAATGGTGCGCCGCTCAATAATACCGCGCAATCCCCCCTCTCGGAAACGGCCCGGGCGTAGATTTGGCGCCGGACGCCGGACGGCCCGAATCGGCGAGGCGACGGCGCCTTGAGCGACGGCGGCCCGCGCACCGATCGCGAAGTCGGCGGCGCTCCACGCGGCGGTGCCGCCGGGCCCGCATTGCCGGCCCGCGGATCGCCAGGTGACGGGCCCGCCGCGCGCGTCGGCGTGCTCGCGCTGGCAGCCCTGATGTACCTGGTGGTCAGCGGCGGTGCCTACGGGATCGAAGACGCGGTGCGGATCGCGGGTGCCCGACTGACGCTGCTGCTATGCCTGGTCGTACCACTCGCATTGAGCCTGCCGACCGCTTTGATGGCCGCCGAACTGACCGCGCTGATGCCGCTCGAGGGCGGATTCTATTTCTGGGTCAAGGAGGCGCTCGGACCGTTTGCCGGCTTCGCCGAGGCCTACCTCACGATCCTCTATACGCTGGTCGACATGGCGATCTACCCGGTGCTCTTCGCGTCATACCTGTCGTTCGCGATTCCGTTCGGCGCGCCCGCGCAAATCGCGATCGGCGTCGCCCTGGTATGGCTCGCCGGCGGGCTCAACCTGCTGGGTATCCGGCCGGTCGGAGGCGCCTCGATCGGACTGGCGGTGGTGCTGATCGCGCCGTTCGCCGCGCTGGTGATTGCCGGGATGCCGCGCCTGATCCATTGGACCGCGCCCATTCAACCGATGTTCGGGCGTGACGCGCTGGGCGCGCTGGGCGGCGGCCTCAGCATCGTGATCTGGAATTACAGCGGATGGGAAAATCTGAGCGTGGTCGCGGGCGAGATCAAAAATCCGCGCCACAACTACCTGCGGGCGATCGCCATCGCGCTACCGCTGGTCGCGCTCGGCTACCTGATGCCGCTCGGCGTCGCGCTCGCGGGCGCCACCTCGACGGCGGCGTGGCAGGCCGGCTACTTCGTCGAAGTCGGCAAGCGTATCGGCGGACCGCTGCTCGGCCTGGCCCTGGCGATCGGCGGCGCGATCTCCGCGTTCTCGATTTTCGAGGCCGCGATGCTGTGGGTCTCGCGGATGCCCTACGTGCTGGCGCGCGAAGGCTATCTGCCGGCGGCCCTCGGCCAGCTTCGCGCCGGCCGCGGCATCCCGGTGCAATCGATCGTCGTCTGCTGCCTGCTCTTCTCGATCCTGGTGCCGATCGGCTTCATCGCGCTCGTGCTGCTCGACGTTTTTTTCTACATGGGCGCGCTGGCGCTGGAGATGTGGGCGTTGATCCGCTTGCGGCGGACCCATCCGGATCGCGCCGGGCTGTTCGTGATTCCGGGCGGGCGCGCGGCACTGATCGCGGTCGCGGCGGCGCCGATGGCGACGTGGATCGCGACGTTCGGCCTGGCCGTCTCGCATAACGCCAGCGGCCGGCGCGACTTTATCGTCGCGATCGTGCTTGGCGTATGCGTATGGCCGGCCTATGCGATCGCGCGCCGGCGCTTCGGCGGTCCGCCCGCCCCGTGACCAATTCGGCACCGCGCGCAGTAGGCGTGCGGCGTCTTGGTTCGGCAATAATTATTTCCGATCCACCTGACTGCTGTGCATTGATTGGCGATCATGCAGAACCACTTCCTTGAGTCCTTGGAGCAAACATTACCCCACTTCGCTATCTGTTCGCGGGTGCGTCTACCAATATGCTAGATAGCCTGGACAGACGGTCGTTGGAGATGGAGCTGATATGGAGCTATCAGGAATGGCAGACAACATAGAAAAGAGGCGACAGCGTGCCGGGTGACAGTGGGAACAGAGGAGTCAATCGGATAAATCCCGACTTATGGAAAGCCGATATTCTTCGTTCAGTTGATATGTACAACAAGTGGTTTATGGACTTCGCGCCGGTTGCTTATCGAGCGGCTCGCATTAAAGCTACGAAGGACGTCACAGCGACTCTGGACAAAACGCGAAACCTCACAGACGTGAGCGCCGAGTTACTACGACGGGAGCCCAATGTGTTGCCAACACTGCGGATGTCGACGTGCCCACCTATCGCGGTCGACCGCTTGGTTGGACTGGCTGGAGTATCAAAAACACTTGTCTCGTCTATGGAGGAGGGAAGAATACCGCTGCGGATAATGCCCGAAGCTCTGGAAAGCCAACTTAAGTGCATCGGCACTATTCTTGAGAGGCTTGCTGATCCGGATATTTTCACTTGGCTAGGTCGCAGGATGGCTGCAACCCAGAGTGAGATTCAGCGGGCCGCGACTATTGTCGCTGATCGTCTCTGCGGAGCGGTCGCTAATCCGACAATTCGTAACGCGCAGGAAAAGCGCCAATTGGCTGCAATTGAAGCCTGGTTACAAAAGCGCGGATACCGGCGGGTTCCACCTAAAGTTAAATTTGACGCGATGCCGTCGGGCACTTACGCCAACCGGCTAAATGTTCCGGTGAAGCGGCCTGACCAGAAGAGGCTCAACATTCCCGTCGACGCGGTGGTTATGCCGAAGAGTGCGAAACCGGGCGAGCTACCGCTTTTGATTGAGGCTAAATCGGCCGGTGACTATACCAATGTAAACAAGCGGCGCAAGGAAGAAGCGACCAAAATGAATCAGCTTCGTGATACTTACGGCAAAAACATGCGATTCATTTTATTCCTCTGTGGGTATTTCGATACTGGCTATCTAGGCTATGAGGCCGCGGAGGGAATTGACTGGGTTTGGGAGCACCGGATTGAAGAGCTTGCGAAGTTCGGATTGTGAGACCATGCTCGCTATAACGTCAGTCGAGGCACGGCGGCTTGCACTGCAAAGCGATCTGGACGCCGCAAAAACACAGAAAGAACGAAACCGGCTAGGGCAGTTCGCCACGCCGACGCTGTTAGCTTCGGATGTGCTTGCGTATGCCCGGACCTTGCTGCCGGCGAATGCGCCGGTACGTTTCCTCGATCCTGCATTCGGTACAGGTTCTTTCTACGCGGCATTGCTAAGTCAGTTCCGAGTATCGCGGATCGAAGCTGCAGAGGGATTCGAGATTGATCCGCATTATGGGAAGCCGGCGCGGAAACTTTGGAACGGTTTTCCCGTGAATTTGACGCTTGGTGACTTCACCAGGGTGACAGCGCCACGAGAAAGCAAACGGTTCAATCTGATCATCTGCAACCCGCCTTATGTACGGCACCATCACATGGACAAAACGGAAAAGGCTCGTCTGCTCGCTGCGACGACAATTGCGTGTGGTGTGAAGATGGGCGGGTTGGCGGGTCTTTACTGCCATTTTCTTGGCCTGGCTGACGCCTGGCTTGCCGAGGACGGAATTGCCGGCTGGCTGATCCCGAGCGAGTTCATGGATGTGAATTACGGGCGGGCGGTAAAGCGCTATTTGCTCGAGCGGGTGGAACTTTTACGGATACACCGATTTGACCCTAACGATTTGCAGTTTGGTGATGCTCTCGTTTCCTCAGCGTTAGTGTGGTTCCGCAAGCGCCGAGCAGAACAGGGAAAGGGCGTGGAATTCAGTTATGGAGGAACGCTTGCGAAGCCAACACACATGCGTTTCCTGCCGACCTCAGCCCTGCAAAGCTCCGCTAAATGGTCAAGCTTAGCCTCATCGGGCATGAAGACCACAAACAATGGATTCCGACTCGCCGATTTCTTTTCGGTTAAGCGCGGGCTGGCGACCGGAAATAACGGCTTCTTCATCATGTCGCGCAAGGAGATCGAAGCACGAGAACTACCAACGGAATTCTTTAAACCAATCCTCCCAGGACCACGCTACTTGGAAAAGGATGTCATCGAAGCGGAAGCTGACGGTCTGCCGAAAATCGAGCGACAACTCTTCATGCTCGACTGCCGATTACCGGAAAGCGAGATCAAATCTCGCTATCCGGCGCTATGGGGTTACCTTGAAACGGGCAAGCCTAAGGTGGCCGGAACGTATCTGTGTAGACACCGGAAGCTTTGGTACGCGCAAGAGATTCGCCCACCGGCGCCGTTCATTTGTACATATATGGGCCGTGGGCTCGCAAAGCGCGTCAAACCCTTCCGCTTCATATTGAACCTGTCCGAGGCGACGGCGGCAAACGTCTACTTGCTGCTTTATCCAAAGCCATTACTGAAGAGGGCATTAACCAATAACCCGGAACTTGCGCGGCGCATTTGGAAGTTTCTGGATTCGATCCCGCCTGACACGCTCCTTGCGGAGGGCCGGGTCTATGGTGGTGGCCTCTACAAGATGGAACCAAAGGAGCTCGCGAACGTACAGGCTGCTGAGATCGCGGCACTCCTACCAATGGCGGCCGACCGACCGGCCTCGCAACTTGAAATGTTCCACTGAAACTACATGCCGAAATCACACCTTAGTAGTCCGACCTGAATTCGGATAGCACCGATGTGTGCCTATCGTTTGTGTGAGCGCGCGGCAGGCGGCGGATTGTAGACATCGAAAAAGGCGAACGCGGCGATCACCAGGGCGTGGCTGATCGCGCCGCTCGCGATCAATCCCTTGATGCTTTTCAGTGGCACGATCACGACCTCGGTCTCCTCCGATCCGTCGAGGTTCGGATGCGGCTCGTCGATCTTTTTGACGTTGCGGGCCAGGAACGTGTAGCAGAAGTTCGGCTGAATCGCCGGATTCGGATGCACCCGGCCAAGCGGGATCACGTCGTCGGTGTCGTAGCCGCATTCCTCCTGCATCTCGCGCCGCCCGGCGTGCGCCGGATTGGGGTCCTCGAGATCGACCATCCCGCCCGGAATCTCGAGCGTAAAATCGCCGATCCCGTGGCGGAACTGACGCACCAGCACGACTTCATTCTTCGGCGTCAGCGGGATGATATTGACCCAGTCGGACGGATCGATGACGAAGAAATCGCGCTCGCCGCGATGCGGATGGGCGGCGCGGCGGCGATGCAGATTGAAGATCGGGGTCTGATAAACGCGCTCGGTCGCGAGCGTGCGCCATTTGCGGGCCTTCAATGGGCGAAGTCCTCCCTGATGCGATGCGGGCAACCTAAAATGCAGCGGCCGAGTGCGCGGGCGCGGATTAACCGGAGCGAACCTTGCCCGATTTTCGCGCTTTTGACGGCGCGAGGCTACCGCCCGCGCGCGCGGTGGCCCATTCGCAACGAATGCGGATAGTTGTGGCGGTGATCAGCGATGATCCGCCGTGATCGAATGGTCCGGAGCGATCGGATTATACGGAGTGATCAGAAGAGGCGGCGGTACTCGATCGCCGGACAGCGATCCATCACTACGGTGAGGCCGGCCTGGCGGGCGGCGCGCGCCGCCTCGAGATCGATCACGCCGAGCTGGCACCAGAGGACTCGCGCGCCGCGCGCGATCGCCGCGCGCGCGATCGCCGCGACGTATTCGGAGCGGCGGAACACGTCGACGATCTCGACCGGCTCGGGGATCGACGCGAGGTCGGGATAGCAGCGCTCGCCGAGGGTGCCCATCAGCGCGTCGGGCGCGAGCTGCGGATTGACCGGAATCACGCGAAAGCCCTTGCGCTTGAGCAGCATCGCGATCGACAGGCTGTCGCGATCCGGGTTGTCGGAGCATCCGACGACCGCCACCGTGGTCGGGCGCGAGAGAATGGCGCGAATCTGATCGTCGGATGGATTCATGGAGTCCATGGGCGCCTCGCAAGTTTGTACAGACTCATCCAATCAGCCGATCGACCACCAGCGGAATCAGCCGGCTAATTTCGATGCGGCACTGGGTGAAGGCGATATCGCCCTGCTCGAACGGGTCGTCGATATCGCCCGCCTCACCGGCAAACGATCGCAGCGTATGCACCGGCAGCGCCTCGGCCAGGGTGAAGCGTTCGCGCAGTTCGCGCGCCTGCTGCGCGGTCATCGCGATGACGAGGTCGGCCTGCTCGATCAGTTCCGGGTGGCGCTTCAGGTCGATCGAGGTCGCCTCGTCGCCCAGATCGATGCCGACGTCGCGCAGCGTCATGCGCGTGTCGAGCGAGATCAGGGCGCCGTCGCGGGCGTAGGGCGCGATGCCGGCCGAGCGCACGCGGACCAACTCGAGCGCGCCGCGCGTGCGCAACTCGCGCACCATCAGATGTTCCGCCATCACGCTGCGCGCGGTGTTGGCCGCACAAATCAGCAGGACGGAACGAAAGCGCGGCCCATTGCGGGCCGCGCTCGAAGAATCACTTGCCGCGCTCACCAGGTCAAACCTTGCCGGTAAGCACCTCGGCCAGGCCTTCTTTTTTGGTCAGGCCCTTGGCCAACTGCTCTTTGACCTGCGCGCCGAGTTCGGCCGGATCCCAGAACTTGAGCGTTCCGGTCTGCGATACACGGGTCGCGGTGTGCCAGCCTTTCATCAGCCAGACCGTACCCATGCCGACGCGAAACACCTCGCCATGCACGTCCTTGGCGTCGTCGCTGCCGAGCCAGGCGACCAGCGGCGCGACATGCGCGGGGCTGAAACGATCGACCTCGCCGCCCTTGGGCGTGGGCATGGTGGCCGCGGTCTGCGGCGTGGCGTCGATCGTCAGGCGGGTGCGCGCGACCGGCGCGATCGCATTGGCGGTAACGCCGTAGCGCGCCATCTCGCGGTCGACGATGATCGCAAAGGTCGCGACGGCGGCCTTGGCGGTACCGTAATTGGCCTGGCCGGCGTTGCCGAGCAGACCCGAATCGGAACTGGTGTTGATCAGGCGACCGTTGAGCTGATTGCCGTTCTTGTGCTGCTCACGCCAGTAAGATGATGCGTGGCGCGCGAGGTTGAAGGTGCCCTTGAGATGAACAGCGAGGACCGCGTCGAAATCCTCTTCGCTCATGTTGAAGATCATGCGATCGCGCAGGATGCCGGCGTTGTTGACGATGATGTTGACCTTGCCGAAGTTATCGATGGCGCATTCGATGATCCGCTTGGCCGATTTGAAATCCGAGACGCTCTCGAAATTCGCCACCGCCTCACCGCCGGCCGAGCGAATCTCCTTGACCACCTCTTCGGCGGGAGAGCGCGACTGGCCGGTTCCGTCGAAATGGCCGCCGAGATCGTTGACCACGACCTTGGCGCCCTGCTTGGCCATTAGAATGGCCTCTTCGCGGCCGATGCCGCGGCCGGCGCCCGAGACGATTGCGACTTTGCCTTCTAGTAATGCCATCGTGAATGCTTCCTTTTTCGCATCAAATTGAAATCTCTATCGAATCCGTGCGCGGCGCATCGTCGATGCACCGCGGCATGGCTATCCCGTCGTTCTACCATACCGGGCGCCGGAAATGTCAGCGGCGCCCTCTGCGGGACGCCGCGCCATCTGGCACGTGACGCCACGCCGCCGGTCTAGCGCGCCGCGGAACCACTGGCGTCAAGTCCGCGCAGGCAGGCACCCCGCGGGCCGCCGCGCCGTTCATATCCCGATCATGCCCCGTCGATCTGGATAGTCTCGCGAGGTGCTCAAAGTCAAGGCGCCGGGCGCGCCGTCAGGCCCGCGATGGACGGCGATCCGGGTGCCGGAAAATGCGGACCGGCTGGTCCATAATGCTTGTCGCTTCACGCCACGAATCGAAGTTCGGCGTCGCAGCGCTAAAAATCGTACTTGACAGGAACGATTATTTTATAGCACTTGGGCAGGCTTGGAGCGGCGGGGACGGCCGCTCCTCCAAATCTATACTCGCTTGTTCAGGATCAGGTGATGCAGAGCCAGTTCAGCATTATCTCGATGATCATGCAGGGATGGTACGCGACCTACCCCCTGCTGCTGATTTCGGTCGCCTGTGTAACCATAATTATCGAGCGTATATGGGCCCTGTGGGGACTCGGGACGCGCGCCTCGCGGAAAGCGGAGGGCCTGATCGGGCCGCTGCGCCAAGGCAAATTCAAAGAGGCGCTCGAGCAGGTGCAGAGTCCGCGCAACCCGAGCGAACGGGTCTTTCACGATCTGATCGTCGAGGCTGCCTCGAGCGATCGAGCGCGGCTCGAAGACGTCGATGAAGAGCGCCGCTTTGCCGAAGTGCTGCAACTGCGCGGGCTCATCTGGGTGCTCGCAACCTCGGGCGCGTCGGCGCCATTTATCGGGCTGTTTGGCACGGTGGTCGGAATCCTGGCGGCGTTCCAGTCGATGGCGATCATGGGGACGGGCGGATTCTCGGTCGTCGCCGCCGGGATCTCGGAGGCGCTGATTTCGACCGCGCTCGGCCTGGCCGTCGCGATTATCGCGGTTATTTTCTACAATTACCTGTCGCAGAAGGTCGATCGGATCAACGCGACGATCCATATCTGCGCGGCGCGGCTGATCGACGCCGTGGTGCAGGGCAAGGCGGCTAATGGCAATTAGCACGCCGTCAAGCGGCGGCGGCGGGATGTTCTGGGAAATCAACATCACGCCACTGACCGATATTTTTCTGGTTCTGCTGATAATTTTCATGGTCACCGCTTCGGTGGTGGTGGAATCGGCGACGCACGTCAACCTGCCGCGAGCCGAAAACACGTCGCCCGAGAACAAGGGCGTAATCGTCACCTACACCGCCAATCACGAGCTGTTCGTCAACTCCAAGGACGTGCCGGAAGAAGACCTCGAACCGGCGCTGGCCGAGGCGCTCGGCCGGGTCGACGCCAAGATCGTCATCTTCCAGGGCGACCGCACTGTGCTGCTCGGCGACATGGTGAAGATCCTCGACGTAGCCAAGGCCGCCGGCGCCGATCAGATTGCGATCGCAGCCCAGCGCACGGCCACCGCGAGCGCGCCGACCGGGAGCTGACGCGGCGCCCCGGGCGGCACGCGGAGAGCAGGGAGACGATCGCGATGGCGATGCATGGCAGTAACGAACCGGGCGGTATCTTCGCGGCGATCAATATCACGCCGCTGACCGATATTTTCCTGGTCCTGCTGATCATCTTTATGGTCGCGACCGCGGTGACGATCGAGTCGGCCGCGCACGTCGATCTGCCCAAGGTGCAGGCGCAAACCGCGATGCAGCCGCCCAAGGGCGTGACCGTCACCTACACGGCGAGCCACGAGATTTACGTCAACCAGAAGCAGGTCGGCGAGGACCAGTTGGGCGGCGTGCTCAAGGACGCGCTCAGCCATACGCCGGAAAAGCTCGTCATGTTCAACGGCGACGCGCGCGTGATTCTGGGCGACATGGTGAGGATTCTCGATATCGCCAAGGGCGCGGGGGCGACCCAGGTGGCGCTGGCGGTCTCGGGCAACACGGGGGACGAAGCCGGCGGCGAGACCGCCCAGGGCCAGTCGGCGCAACCGACGACGCCCGACGCACCGCAACCCGAGTCGGTGGCGCCGGCCGAAGGCGGAATGCAGTAGGCGCTAGCCGGCGGGGGTTAGCATCGGCGCCGATGAATTTATCTGGCGGAATCCGAGTCTGGTTGTGGTAGGCTCCGAACGGGGCAAAGGCAGCTTGGAGACATGACCGAAACCATAGCCGTGGTGGTGGCCGTCTCGGTCTTCGCATTGGCGATCGCGATCTATGCCCTGACGTCGCGCGATCGCAGCGCTATCGCGGCGGCCACCGGCGAACCGACCGAACGCTGGCGCATGATCAAGAACGCGCTGCGATTCATGGCCGGGCCGCTGCCGATCTCAGTCACGATTCATGTCCTGATCCTGCTGTTCCTGCTGTGGGGCGTACACGTCGAAGCGGGCCGCAATCTGATCGCGGTAAATTTTCAATCGGCGGGCGGCGGCGGTAGCCATGGCAGCGGCGACGAGCTCAAGGAGCTCAAAATGCCCGAGATGCCGATGCCGGAGATGGCCGCGCCGATGCCGATCGAGCGGCCCATGGTGGCGACCAGCGGCACCGAGGCGGTCGCCGCCGCAACCCATTACGTGCGCTCGATTGCGGGCGGCGGCGAGGGTATCGGACGCGGTGGCGGTATCGGATCGGGCTATGGCGAGGGCATTGGCGCAGGCTTCGGCGGATTTATTGGCGGGCTGCGAAAATCGGGCCTCGACGTCACCCTGGTAATCGACGGCACGGGCTCGATGAAGCTCATACTTGACGACGTCAAGGACCGGATGAAGCAATTGGTGCTCGCGATCCATCGGCTGGTGCCGACCGCGCGCATCGGAATCGTAGTGTTCGGCGGGCGCGGCGAGCCGCTTGAGACGGTGCCGTTGACGGTTTCGCCGACCCAGTTGATCACGTTTCTCAATACCATCCGCGCGCACGACGGCGGCGAATGGCAGGAGGATACGCTGGGCGCGGTGCGTACGGCGGTCAGTCGGATGGGCTGGCGGCCGGAAGCGAAGAAAGTCATCGTGCTGGTCGGCGATACGCCGCCGTTCGATGAAGACAACGAACCGGTAATGCAGAGCATCGCGCAGTTCCGCGCCGAAAACGGCACGTTCAATACGGTCGATGTGACCGTCGAAGAGCATCAGCGATTCATGGCGCAATGGGCGAAGAGCGAGGGCGTCGTCCAGGCCGACGATACTGGTCTGCCGGACTTCTACCTGCAGACGCAGCACGCCTACAAGGCGATGGCGGCGGCCGGGGGAGGCACCTGGCGCAGTTTGACCAAGGATCAGCAGATTAATCAGCAGGTCTTGATTCTCGCCTTCGGATCGCAATGGCAGACCGAGGTCGCCTCGTTCGGCCGGGTGATTTCTTCGTCCCACGAACCATGACCCGCGACTCACGATCCGTGACCCGTAGCCGGCGGCGCGCCGCAAGACTCGGCGCTGACCGCGCGTATTCGCCACGGCCTGGTGCTCATTAGCCGATGAAAGCTGGAACCCTCGTCATCACCGTCGCGGCCGTCCTCGTGGCGATCGCGGTTGCCGGATGCGCCCCGGCGCAGCCTAGCGTCACACGCTTCGCACCGCCCAACGCCGCGCCAAGCGGCGACCTCATCGACTCGCGCTTCGCCGCCACCGCGACGACGCTAAAGACCGGCCAGGTGCTGATCGTCGGCGGCGTGGCGAGTGAAGGGTCGGCGAGCGCCTCGGCCGAGATCTACGACCCGGCGACCGGCGCCTTCACGCGCACCGGCAGCCTGGAAGTTGGCCGCGCCTATCATACGGCGACGCTGCTCGCCGACGGTCGCGTGCTGATCGTGGGCGGCCTAGCGGGGAGCGGCCACCCGGTCGGACCGGCCGAGATTTACGATCCGTCGATCGGCCGGTTCTCGGTGACCGGCAGCCTGACCAATCCGCGCTACAACCATACGGCGACGATGCTGCGCAATGGCAAGGTGCTGATCGCGGGCGGCGACTCGACCAGCGAACACACGACCAATCTCGACACGGCCGAACTCTACGATCCGGCCAGCGGCACTTTTTCAGGTACGGGGAACGTCAAACGCTTCTACGATCCGGAAGCGGGCAAATTCTTCACTCTGGGCAAAATG
>Ga0307372_10011300_pt1 | contig 11933 bp, 10 predicted proteins | sample OX1MG_FD_202533 | JGI IMG/M metagenome (GOLD analysis project Ga0307372, IMG submission 202533) | Soil microbial communities from Risofladan, Vaasa, Finland - OX-1 | ecosystem: Environmental > Terrestrial > Soil > Coastal area > Acid sulfate soil | place: Finland: Risofladan, Vaasa | collected...
CCTTGAGATTCTCCACCGAGCCGTCCTTGCCGATGACAGTGTCGAGCACCACCTTGCCCGTAACGTGATCTTTCTTGGCTTGGGGCGGGTAGACCGGCGGAACCTTGCTAATGATCTTCAAAAAGGTGACTTTTACATGCACCGGGTTGGTTGGCGATTTAGGTTGCTGGTTAACTTCCATGCGCAGCGCCAGCGCCGAAGTGCACGCCGCCGCGCCTAATGCCGCGCAGGCCGCCAGCACGATCAGCCGGCGCACGCCGCGGAGTTCCGCACGTTTTCCTGTAAGGTTCATAATTCTCCTCTCGAGGTTGTTGGAATCGAATATGCCCAACGCGTGCAGTTCGGCGATCGGCGCCGCGCTGGAAAGCATGGAGGCCAGGCGCAACAGGCTGCGGGCATAGCGCTCGCGGCCGGAGACGACTTGAGCGGCCATGGCGTCGCAGATGCGCTCACGGCTTTCCGCCAGGCGGCCCCGGGTGAGGGCGAGGGCCGGATGCCACGCAACCGGCAGCGACAGGAGCCCATACATGAGGTTTTTGGCAAAGTCGCGTCGCGCCATGTGGGCGAATTCATGAGCCAGCAGCGCGTCGAACTCGTCTTCCGGCAATTGCGCGAGGAATCCCTGAGGAAGAAGGAGCGTGCGCGATCCCACGGTGACCGGCCCGGCGATCAGCGCCGAGGCTGCCAATGCGGGCGTAAAGGCCGGGTCACTGAGGATCGCGGAAAAGATTGCGCGGGCGCGCGTCCAGCAGGCGGCGTTCTGGCCCTCGAGAGAAAGCGGCGACGATTGACGAATCATGCGGCGCGTCTTGAGCAGGCCTTGAGCGAGGCGCGCTGCGAAATAGCAAATACCCCCGGCAAATGCGGCGAGCAGAATCGTGGGGCCCGGAGGCGGCAGATGCAGCCCGCTCGATTGCAATGCGGCGGCAGGGCCGACGATGACTCGTATATCGCCAGGGCGGGAGGCGCCGCTCCAGGAAAGCAGGCCGATCAGAACGCTCCAGAATTGGCCCGGAGCGAGGGGACACGCTGGAAGCGCTATCTGGGCCAGCAGCGCGCCGACCCAGACGCGATGCTCCGCGCCGGGGCCAATGCGGGCGGCCATCCACGCAGCCAACCAGGCGACGAGGAACAGCAGTGGGACTTGCCAGGCGGCATTCACCAGATACGAGAGGACCCAGTTCTCAAAGCTGGTCATTCGCCACTCCCTTCCGCCTCGAGGATGCGGCTCAGTTCGGCAATGCGGGTTGGGTCGATGTCCCGGCTTTTGATCAGGCTCATGACCAGCTCTTCACTGGAGCCGCCGAACATGCGGTCGACCAGGTCGCGGACGGCATGACGCAGAGCCTTATCCTGAGTGACCGCGGCGCTGTAGACAAAGGCGCGGCCCTGAAGCCGGCGTTTCAGTTTGCCCTTGCGGCAGAGGATATTGAGCATGGTCTGAACCGTGGTGTACGCCAGCTTCTGGTCCAGCCCCTCCAACACCTCGGCCACGCTGCCGGCCCCCTGCTTCCAGATCACTTGCATGATGGCGAGTTCGAGGCGGGTAAGAGGATTCTTTTCGCGTCGGGCCATGGCATTCTCCTAATGAATTAGGAGACTATGCCCAGGCACGAGAGTTGTCAACTAAGTTTTTAGGAGTTCCGGGAAAGATGGACTCGAAGTTTGGGTTCACGGGCCTCAAAACTGGAAGGAAGCAACGGTCCGAACCTGTATTTTGGACCAGCGGCCATAACCAGTTCCCAGCCAATGCACATAACCAGTTTGGCTGGCGCTCTGGCTGGGGACACAACCAGTTCATTGTTTCTATCGGCCTTTACGACTCTCCCAGAGGCCGGTTCGTGGCGCGCGGCGGATTGAGGTGAAAAGTACCAGAATGAGGCATACAATGGCCGGATAAGAACCGCGGCGCCGATCCGCGACGAGTGTGTGACATTTCGGCGCCCTTGATCTGTCACGCTCGTCCATTTTGGAGGCTGCCCCATGCGCAAAAGGATCGTGCTCCTTCCGGTCTTTCTTTTCACGCTGCTGCCGCTCGCCGTGGCCCTGGAGCCGGTGACCGCGGACCAGCTCGATCACCTGCTCGCGCAGTCGCACAGCCTCTCCGATGCCGATCTCGCCGCCAAGCTTTCGAGTTTGGAGCTCACGGAGCGCTTCTCGTCCGCGCGGGTGGAACACTGGCGCACCTCGCTGGCCGGTCCGCGCTCTCAGCGCGCCCTCATCGCCCTGGCGGACCGATCGGATTTCCTGGCTCCGCCGGCATCCGAAATTCCCGCCGCGCCCGCACCTTCGTTTGCCGAGCAGCGCCGCATCATGGGGCTGGCCGCGGCCTACGTCACCAAGTCCATTCCGCAGCTCCCACATTTTTATGCCACGCGCGCTATCACTCACTTTGAAGGCGACGTCATGGGAGAAGCCGGTGCCGCCTCTGCCGGCTCTATGGCCGTCCATGCCACGCGGATTACGCGGGATATCGTGCAATACCGCGACGGACAGGAAGTGGCTGCACCGCTCACGAAGGTCTCGGCGCCATCGCCAACGCTGGATGAGGGTCTGCGCACCTGGGGTGTGTTTGGGCCCATCCACTCCCTGGTGCTTCTGGATGCGGCGCAGAACCAGCTTTCCTGGGAGCGATGGGAACAGGGGCCGCTGGACTCGCCGGCGGCCGTATTCCGCTTTGCCGTGCCGCGAGAACGCTCGCATTACCAAGTGAGCTATTGCTGCACCCTTTCCGACTACGGCATGGAGAGCCATCCGTTCGAGGCGATGACCGGCTATCACGGCGAGATGGCCGTCGATCCCGCCAGCGGAACGATTCTGCGGCTTGTAATGTGGGCTGACCTCAAGGCCTCCGATCCAATCTCCCGCGCCGATATTGCGGTGGAATATGGTTCAGTGATGCTGGGCGGGGTGGAATACAACTGCCCGCTGCACAGTGTTTCCATCTCCGTTGCCCCGACGGTACGCTCTATCCCGGATGGTGAGGGCGCTGTCCACCAGGCGATGGGGCCGCCGCAGATGCTGCTCAACCACGCGGATTTTGCAAGCTATCACCTTTTCCGGGTTGAGACCCGGGTATTGTCTGCGGGCGAAGAGCGCAGCGTGGGCGCCGCTCCTGACGCAAGCCTTCCTGTCCAATCAGCTGATGCTGGATCCAACCAGCCGGCGGTGGAAGTCCTGACCGACGGGCCGGCCGCCAAACCGGGCGAGGTTTCCGCTGCTGCCGCCGAAGCTCCGGAGATCACGGCCACGACTGCGAACGGGCTTCCCAACCAACCTCTACAGGCCGCCGCGCCGCCGACTCAGCCGGAACCAACCGGCTATCGACTGCGCATCAACGCGCGGCTGGTGGATGTGAACGTGGTGGCGCTCGATAAGAAGGGACAACCCATCACGGGCCTGACGAGCGATGACTTTGAGGTTTACGACGACGGCGTAAAGCAGGACATCCGGTCGTTCAGTCCGGCGAGCGCTCCCGCGCCTTCCCCTGCTGCTGCACCGGAACCGGCGGCTCCGGCTCAGTTGCCTCCTTTGCAGGAGGCCTTCTCCAATCAGCACCCGGCGGTTGCTGCCCAACCCAGCGGCGGAAATACGCTGGTTTTCCTGATCGATCCAAGCAACCTGGTCTGGAACGACCTGGTCGACGTACGCCAACAGATGCTGAGTTTCCTGAAGAAGACTGCCGCATCGGATCCGGTTGCGCTTTACGTGATGCGCTACCACGGATTCCAGGTGTTGCAGGAGGCGACAACCGACCACGCCAAGGTAGCAACGATGCTGGCGAAATGGACACCCACGGCACAGGACCTGCTGAACGCGCGCGACGAGGAGAGCCGCAATCGGCAGCACTTCGACACCGTACACAATCTCGAGGACATGCTCAGCGTGAACGGGAATTTCATCCTCGATACGCAGACGCAGGGAGAGGCGCTCGATCCCAAGATGCGCGAATTGGGCAGCGTTCCGGGACCGACTGCGCTCGCCATCCTGGTCAACGTGGCCAATCACCTGGCGCCGATGCCGGGGCACAAGAGCCTGGTGTGGATCACCAGCGACAATGCACTGGCCGATTGGAATTACATGTCGGACACGATCGACAAGCACAGCCGGTACATTGAGCCGTACGCCTTGCGGACGCAGGAGGCGATGAATAACGCCCAGGTGAGCGTGTATCCCCTGGATGCCTCGCGCCTGGAAGGAAACGTGATCACAGCGGATCTCGGCAACCGGAATGTGCAACTGACGTCGACCTATCAGAACCCCAGCCAGCTCCCATCGCAGGTGCAGGCAACGGTGGCATCTCTTGAATATGAGCAACTCGGACCTGAGGCCAAAGGGGCGGACGACGCCGACGTGATCCATCCCCAGGCGATGGCGCGAAACTTTACTTCCAATAATCGGCTCCGGGCGCAAATGCAGCAGGACCTTCACCCCATTGAGGGCGTGTTTCGGGAGATCGCCGAAGCCACAGGCGGCCATGCCTTCCGGCGCTCCAGCAATATTGAAGGCGAGCTGCATGGCGTGGTCCAGGATGGAGAGGCGACTTACCTGCTCGGCTTTACTCCCGCTGGACAGGCCGATGGCAAATACCACCTGCTCACGGTGAAGCTGGTGAACCACCGCGGCGCGACGGTTCGATACCGCACCGGCTATGAATACAACAAGGAGCCGTCAACCCTGAAGGAACGCTTTGCCAAAGCGGTGTGGCAGCCGGACGACGTGAGCGAGATCGGCCTCTCCGCTCGCGCAGTGGTGGACTCCGCAGGCAAGGCGCTTCGGGTCACGATTTCCGGCGTCGATCTCGATCTGGGCCAGCAGAATTCCGCGACAGCGAAGTTGGATGCGCAACAAGCCACAAGCGGAGCAGCAAGCGCGCCCCCGGCTCACCCGGTCTGGACAGGCAAACTGGATATCTTCCTGGTCCAGCGTAGCGACGAGGGCATGCACGCCCATGTCAGCGGCCAGACCATCGGGCTGAACCTCAAGCCGGCCACCTACCGGCACGCCTTGGCGGATGGGCTCACCTTCGACGAACGCCTGCAGCCCACGCCCGGCGTCGACTCCCTGCGCGTGATCGTGGTGGATGTGAATTCCGGACGCATGGGTTCGGTCACGGTGCCCACGACGGCATTTACTTCTCAGATGGCCCAGACCAGGTGAGAAGGTCGGTGCGGGCGAGCCGGTGGCCTCAGAGCCCTTCGCCCGTCTCCTTCGCCATGTAATCGACGACCGCCTTCAAGTCTCCGCCGGTGTCTTCGAAGACCTTGAGCTGGCGGTCGGCGCCGGTTCCCGTCTGCAGGATCCTGCGAATGCCGTCGATGGCCTCACGACTGCCCAACTCGTCCACTTCGCGATCGATCAGCACCAGGTACTCTTCGAGCAAGTCGCGCTCGGGCACCTCCTGCTGGCGGCCAAAGTCGATCAGCTTGCCGTCCAGCCCGTAGCGCACGGCGCGGAACTTGTTTTCCATCAGCAGCGGCCGCGCATACTGGCGGAAGTCCTGGTTGGCCTCGTGCAGCCGGCACAGATAAGCCGCCGTGGCCTGGATCAGCGCCGCAATGGCGACGGTCTCCTCGGCGCGCAGGGGAATATCGCAGGCGCGCACCTCAACCGTGTTGAAGAACGGATGCGGCCGGATGTCCCACCAGATTTTTTTACCGTTGTCGATGCAGTTGGTCTTGACCAGCAGCTTCACATACTCGTCATATTCGGAGTAGCTGGAGAATGCATCGGGAATGCCGGTGCGCGGGAAATTCTCAAAAACTTTGGCGCGGTACCCTTTGTACCCGGTGTTCAAGCCCAGCCAGAACGGCGAATTGGTGGCCAGGGCCATGATGTGGGGCAGAAAATAGCGCATCGCGTTCATGATGCGGATGGCCTCTTCGCGATCCTCGATGCCCACGTGCACGTGCAGGCCAAAGATGAGATTGGCGCGGGCGACGAGTTGCAGGTCTTTCACCACCTGGTGATAGCGCGGATCGGGATAAATCTCCTGGGTGCGCCAGTCGGCGAACGGATGGGTGGCTCCGGCGACCAGCTTGAGGTTGTGCTCCGCGGCCAGCTTGATCATCTCGCGACGAAGTTCGTAGATATCTTCGCGAGCCTCATCGATGTTCCTGCAGATGCGCGTGCCCACTTCTACAACAGACGTGTGCATCTCGGCCTTCACTCGCTCCTGGAGGCGCAGTTTCCCAGTCGCCAGCATCTCGGTCTGGATGTGGGAGCGCAGATCGCGCGTCACCGGGTCGATGGTCTGGTATTCCTCTTCGATCCCAAGAGAGAAAGATGGCCGCATGAAGGCTCCTTGCAGGACAGATTTCAGGGTTCAGGGGTCAGATTTTAGGCCTCAGACGGCCTCCGCCTCTTTATTGGCCGGGTTCATGGGCTTCTTCGATTTGCCGGCGCGTTTCGCGGGAGGTTTCTTTCTTGAAGTCCCTTTCTTCGCGGGAACTCCTTCCATGGTGAGGAACGACGACCACCTCAGCTCCAGATGTTTCGGCGCAGTCCTGGCTTTGGCGATTGCCAGGTCCGCCATCTCGCGGACGATCCAGTCGAAGTTCGCCTGCCCCACGGAATGGAGATCCGCGTCGGGCGCGGGATTCATGAAATCGATGGCATAGGGGATGCCGTTTTCGACGGCGAACTCGACGGTGTTCAGGTCATAGCCGAGAGCGCGGCACAACTTCAGCGCATCCTGCTCGACCCGTTTGAGCAGCTTCCTGTCGTATGCAGGCGGGTCTTTCACGTAGCGTTCGTGGTGCGGCCGGCGCGGATCGTAAGGCATGATGCGCACCTTTTTCTGCCCTACGACGTAGCAGCGGAAGTACTCCTTAAAATCGACGGCCTTTTGATACATCATGCACAGGTCGCGCGACTGGTCGTAGGCGCGGAAGAACTCGTCGCGGTTGTGGATGTGGTGGACATCGCGCCAGCCGCCGCCGTCCACCGGCTTCATAAAGCCGTGCTCGCCCACATAGGCAAACACCGCGTCCCAGTCCAGCGGAAACTCCAGATTCCGCATCGACCGGTCGGTGGTTCCCTCCGGGTGTATCTTGTGCGGCAGGATCACCGTGGGCGGCATGGCCACGCCCAGCCTGGCGGCCAGGGTGTAGTTGAAGAACTTGTCGTCCGCCGACCACCAGAATGGATTGTTCACGATGACGGTTCCGTTGAGCGCCGCATGCTTGAGGAACGCGCGGTAAAACGGGATGTCATGGGAGATGCGATCCACGATCACCGCGTACTTCGGCGTGCGGTCAAGGTGCACGGCACCGGTTTCCACGAATTCGGCCTGAATGCCGTCAATATTGCGGGCGTTGATGGCTTCCACGAGCGCGCCCGGAAAGCTGTTCTCCATGCCGAACAGAACGCCGATCGTTTTCATGCCGTCTCCCAAGTACGACGTAGATCGGCGCCATGAGCAGAGGCGCCGACCGCTGGGTTTCGCTCCTAGTGTACGGCAGCACGCAAGGCGCGGCAGGAGCGCGCAGCTATTGCGCCGGCCCCGCGATCCGCCGCAACTGCGCCATGTGGTTCAGGTCGTGGCCCGCCATGGTTTCCACGATGGTCTGGAAGGTCATGGTCCCGCGCTCGGGATGAGTCACCTTGCGACCCGCCGCTGCCGGCAGCGCTCTGTCCAACAACAGCACATTCCACCTGCGGAACGCGGTGAATGCCGCCAGCGCCTCATCCGGTTCGATTCCGCTATACGACCTGGCCCACTTCTCCTGGTCGAAGGGCTGGATGGTGGGTTGGTCTTCCGCCAGTGTCTGCCGCAGCCGGAACCCGAACACAAGCACGCAGTCGGCCAGGTGCGCCACGATCTCGCCCGCGCTCCATTTGCCCGGCGCCGGCGCTTCACGCGCCTTTAGAGGGGGCATCTTCTCCAGCAGCGACGCGATGAGAGGCGGAGTCTCGGACAGAATCTCCATTACCGGCCGCCCGTCCAGGAACTTGTCATACGGATTCAGAGTGCTCATGGCCTCTCCAGTTGTCAGTTCGCAGTTCTGCTACCTGATTGACCCGCTGGCAAGCAAGTCTCTTTGCCTGTTCCCTGCTCCCTACAAATACTCCTGAACCATTTTTTGCCACGTCGGCCAGTCGTGCGAATTCCAGGTGTCCCAGATGTAGAGCTTGTGCGGGATTCCCTTCTGGCTCATGATGCGATCCAGGTTCTGATTCTGGCCCAGGCACTGATCGTCCCATCCGGTACCTAGAACGAATGTGTTGCGGCGATAGCGGTCGAGAAACCATGGATCGCTGAGATTGGGCAGGAACTGAGTGGGCTGATTGAAGTAAACGTCCTGATCGTGGTAGCCATTGAGGAACCTGGACAAGTCGAACGAGCCCGACATGGCGAGCATTCCGGTGAACACGTCCGGATGGCGCAGCGCGGCATTCATGGCGTGATAGCCGCCAAAGCTGCAGCCCAGCGCCACCAGGTGCCCGTCTCCATTTTTCTGTCGGACAAGCGGCACTACTTCTTCTATGACGTACTGGTCGAACTGAACGTGGCGAGCGATACGCCAGCGCGGGGACACGTTGCGGTTGTACCAGCTTTCCATGTCGACGGAATCCACGCAATACACCTGCAACTGGCCCGCATCGATCTTGCCTGCCAGGGCGCCGATCATCTCACGGTCCTCGAACTCGTAGAATCGCCCGCCCGAGGTGGGATACACGATCACCGGCAGCCCCGCATGGCCGAAGACCAACAATTCCATATCGCGCCCCAGGCGGGGCGAATGCCACTTGTGATATTCGCGATTCATGCGTGCGCTCCGCGTTTGGAAGACCGGGCGTTTTCTTGATACTGTAACAGCCACGGGGCGGCCATCCCGCGCCCCAGGAAACGCCAAAGGAAAGCACCGGTTGAATCTTGACCCTCACACGGGACCGAAGCCGCAGCCCGCGGGGCCGCCCGTCCCGCCACACGCCGCGCCTCATCCGCGGCTGCGCCTGCATCGCGGCTTTCACAGCCGCTTTCTTCCGGACGACCGCGACCTCATCGTCTATGTCCCGCCGGGTTACGATCACCATCCCGAGCGCGACTACCCCGTCCTCTACATGCACGACGGCCAGAACCTCTTCGATCCGGAGACCTCATTCCTCCGCGGCCGCACCTGGAAGATGCGCGAGCACGCCGATGCCGCCATCGAGGCCGGCGAGGTGGATCCGCTCATTGTGGTCGGCATCTACAACACCGGTGACCGCCGGATTGCCGAGTACACGCCCGACCGCGAATGGCAGCGTGGCGGCGGCGAAGCCGATCGTTATGGCCGGCTGATCATTGAAGACCTCATGCCGTTCATCGCCCGCCACTACCGCGTGCGCGCCGGCCGCGGCTCTACCGGACTCGGCGGTTCTTCGCTCGGCGGCCTGGTTACGCTCTATCTCGGGCTGCGCTACGCTCAGCACTTCGGCAGGCTCGCGGTGCTGTCACCGAGCGTGTGGTGGAATCACAAAAGCATCCTTGGTTACGTCAACGAATACGGTCCCACTATCTGGCAGAAGCCGCGGCTTTGGCTCGATGCAGGCGGGCGCGAAGGGCAAAGAACCGTGCAGGATGCGGAACGGCTGGCCCGGCGCCTCATTGCCAACGGCTGGGACCCGGGCGACAATTTCCACTTTGAACGTTTCGCCGACGGCGCTCACGACGAATCAAGCTGGGCCGAGCGCGTCCGCCTCATGCTCCACTTCTTATTCCCCTCGCAATAGCCAGCTATTCATGGTTCCGCGATTGTTCCCGGGCCTTGCTTCGCGTACTCTGGACCCACGCCTCGTCTTCGATCGCCGCTCATGAGTTCATCAGCCCAAACCGCCTTCGCACCCGCCTCAGCCGCGGCGCCCAGCCTCACGATTGCCGGGCTGCGCAAGGCCTTCGGCGATGTGGTCGCGGTTGCCGGCATCGATCTCGAAGTGATGGCGGGCGAGTGCTTCGGGCTGCTCGGCCCCAACGGAGCCGGCAAGACCACCACCATCGAGATCTGCGAAGGGCTCACGATTCCCGACGCCGGCACCGTCACGCTTCTCGGCCGCAACTGGCGCCAGCAAGCCTCCGATCTGCGCCAGCGGGTCGGCATCCAGCTCCAGGAGACGCAGTTTCCCGACAAGTTGACCGTCACTGAGACCCTCCGCCTCTTCCGCAGCTTCTTCCGCCGCGGCATCTCGGTGGACGAAGTCATTCGTACCGCTCAGCTCGATGAGAAGCGCAATGCCCGGGTGGGCACGCTCTCCGGCGGGCAAAAGCAGCGCCTCGCAATGGCCTGCGCGCTGGTGGGCGATCCCGAACTGCTATTCCTCGACGAGCCCACCACCGGCCTCGATCCCCAGGCTCGCCGCCATCTCTGGGACCTGGTGGACGAACTCAAGCGCGCCGGCCGCACCATCATTCTTACCACTCACTACATGGATGAGGCCGAGCGCCTCTGCGACCGCGTGGCCATCATGGACCATGGACGCGTGATCGCGCTAGGCACTCCGCAACAGCTCATCGCGTCGGTCGGCGGCGACCACATTGTCGAATTCGCCGTCACGCCCACCGATGTCCGGCTGGACGTTGCCCAGCTTGCCGCCATCCCCGGCGTGCAGTCGCATCGCGTGGACGGTGGAACGCATCAGCTTTGCGTTTCGGAACTGCACACTACCGTGCCGCGGATCTTCACCGTTCTCGACAGCCAAGTTGTCGATTTGGCCGAGTTCCGCACCCACTCGGCCACGCTTGAGGATGTCTTTGTCTCTCTCACCGGAAGGAACCTGCGCGATGAATAGGCTTCAGTCAAGCTCGCTGTGGCAGCTCACGACGGCCCGCTTCCGCCTCTTTCTGCGCGAACCGGAGGCTCTCTTCTGGGTTTTCATCTTCCCCATTCTGCTTGCCGCCGGCCTCGGGATCGCCTTTCGCAATCGCCCGCCGGACGTGCTTCCGGTGGCCGCCACCGCGCCACAACTCACCCGCGCCATGGCAGCCGATCCCGGCCTCCGGGCCTCCACCATGGACGAGGCTGCCGGAATGCGCTCGCTGGCCACCGGCAACATCGAGCTGCTGGCAATCCAGACTCCGGCCGGCGTGGAATTCCGGTACGACGATACCAATCCCGACTCCCGCCTTGCCCGGCTGCTCGCCGACCGCTCCATTCAGGCCGCAGCCGGCCGCCATGACCCCATTCCGGCCCGCAACGATCTCATCCACGAGGCCGGCGCCCGCTACATCGATTTCGTCGTACCCGGCCTCCTCGGCATGAACCTGATGGGTTCGGCCATTTGGGGTCTCGGATTCTCCATCGTGGAAGCACGTCAGAAAAAACTCCTCAAGCGCCTGGTTGCCTCTCCCATGCCGCGCTGGCAATACCTGGCCTCGTTCCTCCTCTCACGCCTGCTGCTGCTGGTCATCGAGGTGGTCGCATTTCTTGGCTTTGCCCGGCTCGCTTTCGGTGTGCCGTTCCGGGGATCGCTGGCCCAGCTTGCCTTTCTTTGTGTGCTCACATCGCTCTCGTTCTCCGCGCTCGGCTTGCTCATCGCCTCGCGCGCCCGCACCATGGAAGCCGCTTCCGGCCTCATGAACCTGGTCATGCTGCCCATGTGGATTCTCTCCGGCGTGTTCTTTTCGGCGTCGCGCTTCCCCGCGGTGATCCAGCCGTTCGTCAAAGCGCTCCCGCTGACGGCGGCCAATGACGCCCTCCGCGCCAATATGCTTCAGGGCATCGGAATCGCGCATCTTGGCGCCCCGGTTGCCATCCTTCTCGCCTGGCTGGTGATTCCATTTGCCGCGGCGCTGCGCATATTTCGCTGGCGCTGACACTGCCCTCCTTTTCCTGGACACTCCGATGACATCGGACCCGCGGCTCTTCTGGTATCATCCGGGGGTCTCAACCAGCCATGTTTTCAGGAGACCGCCATGCATCGTATGCTTCGCCGTCTGTTCTGCTATCTCTCGG
>Ga0307372_10011302_pt1 | contig 11933 bp, 11 predicted proteins | sample OX1MG_FD_202533 | JGI IMG/M metagenome (GOLD analysis project Ga0307372, IMG submission 202533) | Soil microbial communities from Risofladan, Vaasa, Finland - OX-1 | ecosystem: Environmental > Terrestrial > Soil > Coastal area > Acid sulfate soil | place: Finland: Risofladan, Vaasa | collected...
GCACGCCCCACGGCACCCCCGCGTCCAGCGCGGCGATCACGTGCTCGTTCGCGTTGCGGGCAAACGGGCAGCGGTAGTCGAAGTTCACGGAGAATGTCACGTCGGCGTGGTTGTCGGTCATGCACCCGTCAACGCCGCGACGCCCCGGCCGATTCCTTCAGGCGCACCTCGCTCGTCGCGACGACGGGGGGGCGGGGCCGACGGCAGTGCCTACGTTCGCGCCGCGCGCCGGCGGTACGCTTCGCTCGTGCTCCCGGCCGGATCCAGCCGCACGGCTCGGCGGATCGTCGGCAGGGTCCCGTGAGACGGACGCGGTCGAGCTGACGATGGCACACGGACTTCCGACCGGCGGCGATGGGCCGGCTCCCGACGGCGACGTGCGGGTGGTCCGGCGGGCGGAGGTGCGCGACGTCGGCTGGATGGTCGCGCTCCTCAGCAGAGCGTTCGTCGAGGACCCGGTCGCGGCCTACATCTTCCCCGTGCGGGCGACGCGGGCCGTGCGGCTCCGTCGCTTCTTCGAGCTGCAGCTGCGTCACAACTACCTCGAACGCGGCGAGGTGTACGTGCTCGAGCCGCGACAGGCTGCCGCGATGTGGATGCCGCCGAGCCCGCGGGACCCACGCACGCGCGACGTGCTCGCGCACCTCGGCCTGCTGCCACTTCTGGGCGGCCGGTTCCTCTCGACGCGTCGCCTCTCGCTGATGCTCGCCGCGCGCCACCCCCGGTCGCCCCACTACTACCTCGGCACGATCGGTGCCGACCCTTCGCACCAGGGGAAGGGCGCGGGCTCGCGGCTGCTCGCGCCGGTGCTCGCTCGCTGCGACGCGACGGGCCTGCCCGCCTATCTCGAGTGCTCGCGGGAGGAGAACGTCGGCTTCTACGGCCGCCACGGGTTCGTCGTGACCGGACGGGTCACCGCGCCGGACCGTGGACCGACCCTGTGGCTCATGTGGCGGGAGCCGCACCCTCGCGGCTGACACGCTCCGGCGCCGGGACGCCGGGGCGCGCGACGGGAGCCGCCGGTGGCGTGGCGACGACCGAGCGGACGCCGCTCGGGGTCCTCGACTCGTCGAGGACGACCTCCGACAAGATGTCGAGCACCGCGCGAACCGGGGCGCCGGGCATGCCCCGGCGGCGCTGCGCAATGCCCACGAGGCGAGGCTGGAGCCCGAGCACCGGCACGAGGACCCACGCGTCCGAGAGGAACGACGGGAGCGCCCCGGCCGGCAGGACCGAGAAGCCGCACCCCTCGAAGGTCAGCGTCGCGATCAGCCGGAGGCTGTCCATTTCCGCGCGCGGCCGGAGCGCCACGCCCGCGGCGCGCGCGACCGCGTCGAGCTCGTTGCGGTACGCGCTCCCCGGAAGCGGGAGCATGAGGGGGAGCTCGGGGAGGATCGCGGGGTCGACGGGCTGGCCGGTGTCGAGCGCGTGGCCGCGCGGCACGACGAGCCCGAGCTCCTCCTCGAACAGCGGGATCGTGCGGACCTCGGTCCCCGACGCGGGAAGCGTGAGCACCGCGAGGTCCACCTGGCCGAGCGCGAGCTGCGCGTCGAGCCCGAGCGCGGTCGCCTCGATGAACACGAGGTGCAGCAGCGGGTGGCGGTTCGGCACGATGTCGAGGAGCAGCGGGACGATCCAGCGTGCCGCGGTGCCGATCGCTCCGAGCCGCACGGTGCCGACGACCTCCTGGCTGAGTGCCGTGACGTCCGAGGTGATCGCGTCGAGCTCGCCGATGACCCGCCGGGCGCGGTCGACGACGAGCTGCCCCGCCTCGGTGAGCTCGCCGCTCGAGCGGTCGACGAGAACAGTGCCGAGCTCGCGCTCGAGCTTCTTCACGTGCGTCGAGACGTTCGACTGGACCGTCGCGAGCGCGTCCGCCGCGGCCGAGAACGACCCGTGCTCGGCGATTGCGATCACTGCGTTCAGCTGCCGGAGGTCCATCTCTTATGACGATAGCAGGTATCTAGCAAACCTGTTTGACCGATGAGGGCGCCGACGACATACTGGTCGCAGACCTCAGGGACACATCGGATCCCCCCTCCGGTACCTGGTGAGTCTAGTAAGAACGGGTCGGTCCCCCCACCGGCCCGTTCTTCGCGTCCGGACACCCCCCGGCGGGCGCAGGTCCAGCCGGGGCCCGGTCACCAGGGGGCCGGTGGCTCCTCGCGCGTGCCCGGCGGGCGGGTGCGGCGGCTGTCGGGAAGCGTCCACCCGCGGCGCCAAGCTGCGACGTCGGGGCCGCGCGGGTCGGGAGTGCGCCCGTCGGCCGCGCGCCGTCGGGCGGACCACCAGTCGGTCTCGGCCTCGTCGGCGAGCGCGGCGACGGCGTGCTCGATGCGCGCGGAGAACCGGCGCGCGTCCTCGTCCCGCGTCGTCGTGTCGCCGGCACCGTGCGGGCGCAGCGGAGCACCGAAACGGACCGCGACGTCTCCGGGTCGCAGGCGCGATCCGCCCTTCGGCAGGATCGGTCGGACTCCGTGGAGGTGGACGGGGACGACCGGCACGTCGCAGCGCTTCGCGAGGTACGCCGCGCCGCCGCGGAACTCCTGCCCCCAGCCGTCCTCGGTCCGACCGCCCTCCGGGAAGATCACGAGGCTCCACCCGTCGTCGATGAGCGCCGCCGCGAGGTCGGCGCTCCGCCGGTTCACACGCGTCCGCTCCATCGGGATGGTCCCGAGCGTGAGCGACCAGAGGTCGCCCTTCCAGCGGCGGTCGAAGAAGTAGTCGGACGCCGCGGCCACGACCGCGTGGTGGCGGAACCGGCTCGGCAGGCACGAGAGCACGATCGCCGTGTCGAGGTGGCTCGAGTGGTTCGCGGCGAAGATCACCGGGCCGCGGAGCGGCTCGAGCAGCTCGCGGCCGACCACGCGCGGCGAGGCGACGAGTCGGACGAAGGGGCGTGTCACGTTGTCGACGATGACCGCGCGCGCGAGCCGAGCGGCGGGCGAGCGCGACCACGCCGTGTCGTAGTCGACGCCCACCTGGCGGTGGCGCTCCGGCCGTTCGACGCTTCCCGGCCACGTCGGGGCCGCGAGCACGGAGCGCAGCGTGCCGCCACGGGCGCGCGCGCCCCGGGCGACGGCGCGCGTGCGCGTGCCGCTCACGTGACGTCCGCGAGGAACAGCGGCGGCGCATGGAGGTGCGTGATGCTCGGGTCACGCCCGACGACGTCCTCGGCCATCTCGAGCGCGTCCGCGAGGCTCGAGGCGGGCTTGAAGCCGAGCCGCCGCACCGCGGCGCGGTCCCCGCCGACGATGATGACCTGGCCGAGATGCTGGAGGGCGTGCGCGCACCAATACCACATGTAGAAGGGGTGCACGCCGTGGTAGGCGTGGGACGTCCGGTAGAGATGGACGTACCACGGGTCGGTCGCGAACGACTCCTCGTACTTCGCCTCGATCTCGAGCGGGTCGGTGGTCTCGGCGAGCACCTGCTCGAAGAAGTCGATGTAGCTCGGGTGGTGGACCGGGTTGAACGCCCACGGCGTGGGATGCGAGATGATGCAGACCCCGCCTTCGCGCACGAGCGGCCTGCCGCGGTAGAGGTTGAAGAAGTACCCGAGACCGAGGCACGCGACGAGGATCGGGTTCATGATCGAGTTCACGTTGTACGGGCAGATGTACGGCAGGCCCATCGTGAGCACGTCGGCCTGGCCGGACACCTCGACGAGCTGCTGGCGGTGGACGTTTGCGAGCGTCAGGTCGTGGACGGCCTCGACCTCGCCGGCCTGCACCGAGGTGAGCGCGTGCGGGGACCGGATCGAGGAGAAGATCTGGCGGGCCATCGCATGGGGCGTGCGGTCGAGCGCGGCACGCGTCGCCTGGAACCCGGCGCGGTCTTTGAGGGACCACTCCCACTCCCGCTTCTGGAGGAACTTGAACTGCGACGGGAACGTGTCGAGGTTCAACGTGGTCTCGATCTGGAAGACCTTCACACCCGCGTCAGCGATCAGCCTGCCCATGCGCCAGTTGGACGTGTGGAGCTCGCTGCGGTGCCGGTCCATGAACGAACGGCTCTGCTGCATCGTCTTCACGTTGTGGTGGTGGCGGATGCTCTTGTAGCTCGCGAGGCCGGTCGCCACGGACTTGTGGCCGCCGTCCATCGCGACGAGGTTGATGTTCACGTACACGAGCAGGTCGCTCTCGGCAGCGCGCCGGTTGATCTCGACGTCCTCGCCCTGGTCGGTCATCCCGAGATGGACGACGCCGGACGGGTCCTCGGCGTCGTGCTGGAGCAGGAGCCCGTGCGGGGCGAACGCGTCGAAGACGCGGGACCCGAGTGCGTGGCGGAGCTCGTCGTCGGTCATCCGGCGGTGGAGCGCGAGCGCGGCGATGAGCACGACGTCGTCGACGCCGGCCGTGGCGGCGGCGTCGAGCACCGCCTCGATCACCCGCTGGCGCGCGTCCGGCGGCCGCATGGGGGGCAGCGGCAGCGAGACGTCGTCGAACGCGATCGTGAGGCGCATGCCGGGTCGCAGCAGCGCGGACAGCGGCTCGGAGTCGCCGACCGGGTGCTCGAGCGCGTCACGGATCGCCGCCTCGGGGTCCGCGAGGGCCGCAAGCGGCTCGGGGGGGTAGATCACCCGGCTCCCGACGGGGAGTCGCTCGAGGCGGAAACCCTCGCCGTGCCAGAACATCGTCGCGGGGGTCGAGCGGTCGACCTCGAGGACGAACCCAGGTCTTGGACTCACTCGTGCGCCTCCACTGGCTCGGTCGTCGTCTTCGCCGGTCGTCTGCGACCGGCCGGTTCCTTCCTGGCCGGTGCGGTCGGAGACGCATCGGCGGGCACGCCGTGCGCGCCCTCGGGCGCGCTCGCCGCGGGTGCCGCAGTCGTGCTCGCCGTGCTCGCCGCCGACCGCCACGAGGCTCGCCCGCTGCGTCGGAGGTCGAACACGACCTTCACCGCGCCGCGTCGCCCCGCGTGCGCCGCGTGCCGCACGGCCTCCTCGTAGCGCTCGAGAGGGTAGCGGGCCGAGACGAGACGCTCGAGACGTGCCGCCGCGACGAGCTCGAAGCTCAGGTCGAACGTCGAGCGAGGGCCGTCCGAGGTCGGCTCGCTCCCGTACGCGTAGGCGCCGACGAGCGTGACCTCGCGCTGCCACAGCGGCGCGAGGTCCACGCGGACGGTGCCGGGCATGCCGACGAGGACGATCCGGCCGCCCGGGCGGACCACGTCGAGCGAGCTGGCGATGGACTGTGCGGTCCCCACGCAGTCGAACACGACGTCGGCGCCCCCGGTGAGCCGCGTGGGCGCGCCCGAGCGGGGGAGCGCGAGCGAGCCGGTGATCCGGCGCACCGCGCGCTCGAGCTCGCCGGGCGCCACGACCGCGTCCGCGCCGAGCGCGGACGCGAGCTCCCGCTGCACGGGGTGCTTCGCGACCGCGACGAGCGACGCGGGCAGGCTGTGGTACCGCAGCGCCGCGACGGTCGCGAGCCCGAGCGTCCCCGATCCGAGCACGACCGCTCGCTCGCCGGGCACGACCGCGCCGAGCAGTGCCGCGTGGATCGCGCACGCGACGGGCTCGACGACGACTGCGGCGTCGTCGCTCATGTCGTCCGGCACGCGGTGCAGCTGCGAGCGGTGCGCGACGAGCCCTTCGGACCAGCCGCCCCCGGTGTCGGCGCAGAAGCCGGTCTGCAGCCCGGGGCGTAGGTGGCCGTACGCGATGCGCTCGCAGGCACCCTTGCGACCCGCCGCGCACGCCGCGCACGGCGGGTCGATCCCGCGCGCGAGGCAGCCGAGGACGGGCTCGAGCACGTACCTCGCGCCTCCGTCGGCCTCGACGACGCCGACGACCTCGTGGCCGAGGACGAAGGGGAAGCTCACGATGGGCTCGAAGTAGCGGGAGCTCGCGCCGTCGACGGTCGCGAGGTCCGAGCCGCAGATGCCCGAGAGCAGGGGCTGCATCCGCACCCACTCGGGGCCCGGCAGGTCACGCGGGTCGCGGTCCGCGAGGCGGAGCGGCCCGACGGATATGCCGTTGCCGGATCCCGCGACGACCGCGACCGCTCGTGCGGCGGCGAAGCGTGCGACGCTCCGCTCGACGACGATCTCCTTCACGGTCGCACCGCCGTCACGCCCGGCCGTCGGGCTCGCGCGCGCCCGGCACGCTCGCGGTCAGTGCGGCGAGCGCGGTGCGCGCGCCGAGCGGCCGCGTCGACACGGCGATCCGGTGGCGCGGGCCGCCGCGCGCGGGCGCCCACTGCTCGACGAGCCAGCCGCGCTTGCGCGCGACCGCGGCGAGCTTCGCCTCCGGGTTCACCGCGACCGGGTGGCCGGCGGCCTCGAGCATCGGAAGGTCGCTCGTCGAGTCCGCGTAGGCGACGGTGGCGTCCTTCGCGAGCCCGAAGGACGCGGCCCACCGCTCCATGAGGATCGCGCGTGCCTCGCCCGTCGGTGGCGTCTCGACCATCTCGCCGGTGAACGCGCCGTCGCGGGTGCCGAGGCGCGCGCACACGATCTCGTCGAACAGCGGCGCGAGCGGAGCGACGACGAAGTCGAGCGCGCCCGTGATCAGCAGTGTCCTGTGGCCGAGCGCACGGTGCTCGCGAACCCTGCGCAACCCGTCGGGAAACGATCGGGTGAGGATGAGGTCGCTGAACAGCTCCCAGGCGTCCTGGCGAGTCCGCTCGACCGGCGCGCCCTCGTAGCGGCGGTAGAAGGAGCGGAGGAAATCGCTGCGGTCGCGCCGGTCGACTGCGAGGAGGCGGGGCCCCTCGGCCACGAGCTCGATCGACAGCTTGGCGCGGCGCAGCGGTGAGAGGTGGCGCGTCGCGAGCCACGCGTAGGACTCGACCACGTTCGAGTTGATGAGCGTCTGCTCGAGGTCGAAGACCGCGCAGCGCGGCTCGCTCGTGAGGATCGCCTTTCGCGCGCGGTCCTCGCGTGACGCGCTCACCCGCCGCCCGGGGGAGGTCCGCACGCGCGCGTGCTCGACGACGGACGGGAGGTGGACCTCCGTGACGTACCGCTCCCAGTCGACCACGGCCGGGTCGAAGCAGAAGGCCTTCCGGTCGACCTCGTCGAGCGACTCGTAGAGGGCGATCGTGCGGTCGACGCGAAAGCGTGCCTCGGTCTCGGTGTACGAGCCGTAGAGCTCGACGTAGCCGAGGGCGCGTTCCGCGAGCTGCCGGCGCTCCTCGAGCCCGGTGACCCGATCGGCCAGGTCGCCGCGGACCGGGAGCATGCTCACCGCTCGCTCGACCGCGCGAAGACCCTTCGCGGCGCGCCGAAGCTCGCCCTGGACCTTGCCGCGCCCCGGGAAGGACCAGGTCGGGACCACGATCGGCTGGCCCTTGGTGTCGTAGAGGGGACGTTCGGTGAACCAGGCCTCGCAGAGGTCGACGAGGGTGCCGTAGCGGAACGGGTTCCGCACGCCGGACGCGATCTGGTAGATCGCGGGGCGTTCCCCGTCGGGCCCGTGGGCGCAGACCGCGATGATCGCGGCGGTCACGAGGTCGACCGGGATGACGTCGACGATCCCCTCCGGGACGCCCGGGAACTGCTTGAGCAGGCCACGCGCGTACGAGATGATCACGGGCTCGGCCATCCGGAAGCCGCGGATCCAGCCGGGGCGGGGCTCCGCGAGCGCGGACTCCACGATCGACGGGCGCACGATCGAGACGGGCAGCGCGCCGCGGGAGTCCGCGAGGGCCATCTCGCCGAGCGACTTCGTGTACGCGTACGCGTCCGGCCACCCGAGCGCCTGGGCACGGGCGCGCCCGAGCTCGACGAGCTGCGAGTCGACCCATTCGTCGCGCAGGCGCTCGGTCCGCTCGGCGAGGAGCGCGGTGCCGGCGGCGCCGAGCTCGTGGCGGGCGGCCTTTCGGAGCTCCGCGAGACGCTCCGGCTCGCGGCTGCGCGCGTCCGCGTCGAAGCGCGCGCGCCGCGCGGCGTCGACCTCGGAGCGCCAGTCCGGGAGCGCGAGGTAGCGGCTCTCGGTCACGAGCTCCTCGGCGGCGTCGCCGTGGTGGCCGCTGTTCACGTACGCGGTCGACACGCCGACGAGGTGCGGGAGGCCGGCGCCCGCGGGACGGTGTGTCGCCGCGAGGTCGAGGAGCGCCCGGGCGACGCGCGAGGGTCCGAGCAGGTTGACCTCGACCGCGCCGTCGAGGGGCGCGTCGAAGCTCACGGTCGCGGCCGAGTGCACGACGATGTCGCACGTCGCGAGGACCGCCCGGCCCTCGTCGTCGAGGCCGAGCCCGTCCGTGCCGACGTCGCCCGCGACCGTGGTGACTCGCCGCGCGATCTCGGCCGAGAAGTGGTCCCCGAGCTCGCCCCGCAGTCGGTCGAAGCAGTCGTTGCGGACGATCTCGCGTGCGGTGCGCTCGGCGGCGCTCAGCCGGCGTCCGGGCCGGACGAGCAGCACGAGCTCGCAGTCGGGGACGCAGCGGAGCAGGCGCTCGACGAGCGCGGTGCCGAGGAAGCCCGTCGCGCCGGTGATCGCGATCCGCTTGCCCGCGAGGGCGGCGGCGATCACCGCGACACGTCCCGGCGTGGACCTCTCAACGCGGCCGGTCGGCGGGGGAGTCGGCCGTCACCGCCGCCTCGCGCCCGCGCTCGTCCGACGCGGCGGCGTGTAGCGCTTCGAGGGCTTCGGGCCCGTAGGCGCGCGCCGCTGCTTCGCGCCGGTGTCGACCGTGCCGGAGAACTTGCCCCGCGCCTGGTCCTGCTTCTGCTTGCGCATGACGCGCACGATGAGCCAGCCGCCGAGGAAGAGGTAGAGGATCCCGTAGACGATGCCGAAGGAGATGAGCTCCATCCCGACCATGAACGCGGCGAAGCCGAGCAGCGCCCGGCGCTTGAGCGCCGTGCCGAGCGCGAGGATCGCGACGCCGATGAGGCCCGCGACGAGGAACTCGGGCGCGTAGTGGCGGAACTTCAGCTGGCTCGAGTGGCGCCAGTACAGGAAGACCGCGACGGTGATGACGAGGTCGAGCGCGACGGCCGCGGCGCCGAGCATCTGCTCACGCCGCTCGAGGCCGTTCACGACCTCCTTCGCGCTCAGCGCGCGCTGCTCGGCGCCACCCTTCGCCTCGCGCACGCCCGGCTTCTGACGCCAGAGGTCGGAGGCGATCTCCCGGAGGCGCTTCGGCTGCCGGTGGATCGAGGAGCTCGCGTCGGGAGCGGGCGAGGTCGCGCCGGGCTCGTGCGACCCGTCGCCTCCCGAGGTGACCGCGCGCTCGTCCTGCGGGCCGGGCTCGGGCCCTTGTCCCCCGGTGTCCTCGTTCGCCACAGCCGCATAGGGTACTTGCGCGTCGCGCCCTTCAGCGACCGTGGCAGCCGAGCGGAGCGCCCCCGGCGTCGATGCCCTGTTCAGCGACGTGGCGGGCGCTGGTCCGCCTCGTCACGACTGCGCACGCCGCCGCCGCACGGCGCGGCGATCGTCCTCCGAGGTGCCGCCCCACACGCCGCGGATCCCGGCGTCGCGCAGCGCCTCGTCGAGGCAGGACAGCCGGACCTCGCACTCGCGACAGATGAGCTTCGCGTCCGCGAGGATCTCGGGATCGGTGCTGAAGAAGCGGGTGACGTCCATCCCGCGGCAGCGGGCGAGCGCGGTCCAGTCGGCGAAGCCCGCCTTGAAAGGGAGAGCGGCGCCGACGGTCTCGTCACCGCGGTCGCGCCACGTGCCGTCCGCCGCGTCCGGCGCGCCCACGAGCCGGAGCGCGGGTGCACCGGCGTCGACCACTCGCATCAGCTGGCGGGTGGACGGATCCGTCGGTCGCCGGTTGCGGCCGGCATCGGCGGGGGCCTTCGTCGGCCGGGTCGGGCGGGCCATCGTGCATTTCCTCCGCGTCGTCGCATCACGGTTCGTCGGGTGGTTGCGCCCCCCAGGGCGGGAGCGTGGTCGGGCCGTGGCCGTCGCCGTGCGGCACCGGGTGGTTTCGACCGAGCTCCGAGAAGCGCTCGTTGAGGGCGTGGACGAGCACCTCGTGGTCGTGCGCGCTCGGCGCGAGCAGGCCGAGAAGGAACGCCTCGACCTCGATGGGCATCGCCATGCCGCCAAGACCGAAATACCGGACCCACAGCTCGTTCTGCGAGAGACCCACGTCGATTCGCGCGCGCTCGAGGGTCGATTCGGGTGGTCGGGACGCGTTCGCGATCAACGCGCACCCGGCCCGTCGGGCGGTTCGGGCTCGGCCGTGCGCACGATCTCCTCGGCGGTGCGGGTGAGTCCCGTGTTCGTCGCCCGCGACAGGCCACGGAGCCTGCGGTGGGCTTCGTCCGCGGTGACGCCGTCTCGCGCGACGAGGATGCCCTGCGCGAGGGCGATCGAGTGGCGCCCGATGAGCACCGACTGGATCGTCCGTGAGATCGCTGCGACGGATCGCTCCTCGGAGTCGCGGGCGGTCAGCATCGCGGCGGCGTGCGACGCGAGCAGTGCGGCGAGGCGGGCCTGCGGTGCGTCGAAGGCCCACGCGGTCCGCGAGCAGAGGTTCAGGGCGCCGACCGGGCGGTCGAGCACCGCGATCGGTGTCGAGATCACCGAGGAGATCCCGTGCGCCGACGCGGCCGCGACGAACGCCGGCCACCGCGTCTCGGTCGCGATCGAGTCCGTGCGGACAAGCGTCCCGCTGGCGGCTGCCGAGACGCACGGTCCCTCGCCGAGCCGGTACTGGTCCGCATCCATCGCCCGGACGAGGTCGTTGCTCGCGGCCACCGTGGCGAGCCGGTCGTTCACGACGAGCGAGACGCTCGCTCCGTCCGCGAGCTCGATGGTGGCCTCCGCGAGGAGGACGACGAAGAGCAGGGCCGCGTCGACGAGTTCGTCGGCACCTCGATACCCGAGCGCTTGTCCGAGCGTGGCCGCTTCGGGAAGCTTGCCGGGACCGCTCACGCGAGCGCCGCAGCCAGGCGCCGATCCGAGGTGCACCGGGATCGCTGGGAGTGGATCATCTGCTGCCTTCGGAGCCTGCAGGGCACGCGGTGCCGGCCAGGCCCTCACGGTAGAAGGCTCGTGAAGTGTATCATTCGGCCGCGGGCGGCGTCGGCGGCTCGCGCCGGCTGGGCCTGCGACCCGGAGGCGGCAACATGGTCGACGTAGACGAGGCGTACGGCGGCTTGGCGTCGTTGTTCGGCGACATCGCGAAGACGCTGTTCTCCGACCCTTCGTTCCGCGGCACACTTCAGAACATCGTCGACTTCGCGGTCGGGACCATCGAGGGTTGCGACGCAGCGGGGATCTCGATCGCCGGCGAGAACGGCGTCACGACGCCCGTGCACTCGGGGGCGGTCGTCCTCGATGTCGTCGCGGCGCAACTCGAGGCGGACGGAGGTCCATTCGCCGACGTGATCGCGGGCGAGCCGGTCGTCTACGCGGAGGACCTCGCCGACGAGGGTCGCTGGCCGGTGTTCGGGCCGCGGGCTGTGGCCCTCGGCGTGCGCAGCCTCGTCGCCTACCGCCTGGTGAGCGAGACGGCGCTCGGAGCGCTCAACCTCTACGCGCACCTCCCGCGTGCGTTCGGGATCGTGGACCGGACGAAGGGGCTGATCTTCGCGACGCACGCGGGCGTCGCGCTCGCCGCGACGCAGTTGCTTGAGGACGTGAGGACTGCGCTCGACAGCGAGATCCTGCTCGTCGAGAACCTCCGGGGCGCCCTCGCGTCGCGCGAGGTCATCGGCCAGGCCGAAGGCATCCTGATCGAGCGCGAGCGGATCACGGCGGAGGAGGCCTTCGGCGTGTTGCGGAAAGCCTCCCAGAACCTGAACATCAAGTTGCGCGAGGTCGCGACGTACATCGTCGAGACCGGCGAGGTCCCGGGAATCTGAGGTCACCTCGAATCCCGGGCGGCCGTTCCGCCCGGGATTCCGGTGGCTACGAGGTCGCGAAGTAGCCGAACGCGTCGATCACGACGTTCACGGCGGCGCCGTGGCTGTTGTAGATCTGGACGCCACCGGAGCCGGAGGTGTCCGCGATCGTGAAGTTCGGGACG
>Ga0307372_10011303_pt1 | contig 11932 bp, 9 predicted proteins | sample OX1MG_FD_202533 | JGI IMG/M metagenome (GOLD analysis project Ga0307372, IMG submission 202533) | Soil microbial communities from Risofladan, Vaasa, Finland - OX-1 | ecosystem: Environmental > Terrestrial > Soil > Coastal area > Acid sulfate soil | place: Finland: Risofladan, Vaasa | collected...
GCGGTGTATTGGGGAATCAGCTCCTCCCGCACCTTGGGGTCGCGCGACTTCGCGTAGTCGGCGAGCAGTCGCCGCTGCAACTCGCGATCGAAGCGCGGAGTTGCTGGGCTGTTCAGCGCCATGCGATCAGAGCTTCCGACGAGTAGCCGGAAGCTCTGACACCGCCTGGCCAGAGCGGTCGGTCGCGGTGATGCCGAAGTCCAACTGACCCAGACCACAACTGAATGTCGGGTGCCTGGCCCGATAGGTACGGGCGACCAAGACCGCTGCCGGAGGGTGGGCACCACCAATTCGGTGGCGAGCTCTGATGAGCCCGAAACCGGGATCGCCGCCGAGCCCGCCCTCCTGAGCGCTGGTCCTGAGCAACGGGACAGCGCCGTGTCCGTTGAATGGCAACGGGCGCTGACCCCGCCTCGATCACCGCAAGCGGTACTTGGCCAGTCGGACCCGCACCAGCCCATCGCCCGCCGCCTGGAAGTCAACGTCGTCTGCGAAACAGCTCAGCATGGAGACGGCGAGATCGAGGGCCTCGGCAGCGGCGGAAGCTGCGGCCGGAAGGCTGGGGCCGGCGTCGACCCGGGGTTGGGGACGGGTGCCGACCAGCCGGACCTCGACCCGCAGAGCGTCCTCTTGGACCAGGAAGTTGATGCGGACCTTGGCATCAGTCATGCCCGCCGCAGCGGCGCCCCTGATGGTGTGCTCGCAGGCCTCGGCGATCGCGATGTTGAGTTCGTCCAGGGCCTCCAACCCCAGTCCAGCGACGCTCGCCATCCCGGCGGCCGCCCGCTTGGCAACCACGATGTACTGGGGATCGGCGGGGATCCTCAGCTCAGTCGCGTCGGCCGTCCTGGCAGCCATCACCTGAGTACTTGCCCCCTCTGAGGCGAACCCAAACCTGGCAGATGGGCCCGGCGGCTCCCGCCGGCTCTTTGCTCCGATCCCTCGAACACTAGGTGGGTGCGCCGCACGCTACTTTCCACATCCTCTCAAGGAGGCTCGTGGGCCGTCGGCGGTATTGGCACTCCCGAGGAATCATCACTAGGGTCGGGCGCTTGTGTCCGGCGGGGCCCCGGGCCCAAATCAACCGTAGCACGGCTCACTGGGCCCGCGTCTTGCCGGGACCACCCAGCTTGGGTGCCAGCCTCAGTCCAACCTCGGCCAGCTGCTCGGGGAGTACCTCCGTGGGCGCTCCGGTGAGCGGATCAGAACCGGTCTGGGTCTTCGGGAAGGCGATCACTTCGCGGATCGAGGGCTCCCCCAGCCCGAGCATCACCATCCGGTCGACTCCGGCCGCAAAACCACCATGTGGGGGCGCTCCATAGCGGAAGGCGGAGATGAGGAAGCCGAACTTCTGCTCGACTTCCTCAGGTGTTAGTCCGAGCGCGGAGAAGATTGCCTGCTGTTGCTCCGGGCGAGTGATCCGCAAAGAACCGCTGCCCAACTCGACCCCGTTACAGACGATGTCGTAGGCGCGGGAGCGCACCCGCAGCGGATCGACGGCGATCAGGGGCCAATCATCCTGGTGGGGTTGGGTGAATGGGTGGTGCACGGGGCTGATCCCGCCGCCGGCGGCGCTCTCAAAGAGTGGGAACTCGGTGATCCAAAGAAAATCGAAACGGCCATCCGGGATCCAGCCGAATCGGCGAGCGGCGTGGAGTCGGACTGCTCCCAAGGCGGTTGCCGGCACCTCGCCCTGTCCGGCGGTGAAGCAGACGCAATCCCCGTCCTCGACTCCCAGCTGGTCGGTCAGTGCGGTCAGCTCCGCCTCGGAAAAGAACTTGGCGATCGCCCCGTGGTACTGTCCCGCCCGGCGCCACAGATAGGCTAGCCCGGCGGCCCCGTAAGTTCGAGCCACCTGCAGCCAATCCCCCTCCAGCTCACCCCGGGTCAGCTCGGCTCCGCCTCGCACCAGCAGCGCCCGGATGGAACCGCTAGCCTCCAGCGCTCCGGCGAACACCCGGAATGATGTCCCTTGAAAGAGCTCGGACACGTCGCGTAGCTCGTGCCCGAAGCGGGTGTCTGGCTTGTCGGAGCCGAAACGCTCCATCGCCTCGCGGTAGGGGAGACGCGGCCATGGGGTTGGGACCGGATGACCGAATGCCTCCTCCCAAGCGGCGGAGATCATCGACTCCAGGACCTCGTAGATCTCCTCCTCGTCAACGAAGGACATTTCGAGATCCAGCTGGGTGAACTCAAATTGCCGGTCGGAGCGGAGGTCCTCGTCGCGCCAGCAGCGCGCAATCTGGAAGTAGCGGTCGAAGCCTGCCACCATCGAGAGCTGCTTGTACATTTGGGGCGACTGGGGCAGGGCCCAGATGTGGCCCGGCCAGAGCCGGCTGGGCACCATGAAGTCCCTCGCCCCCTCCGGGGTGCTGGGAACCATGGTGGGCGTCTCAATCTCGGTGAAGCCCAGGCGGTCGGCCTCGTCTCGAAGCCGCTTGATGAAGCGATGGCGCGCCCTCAGATTTCGCTGCATGCGCGGCCGGCGTAAGTCCAGGTAGCGGTACTCCAGGCGAACCCGCTCGTCGGCCTCGGCCTCGTCGGCGGTCCCGAGCGGCATCGCCTCGGCCTGGGCCAGCACCTCGCATCGATCCACTGCCACCTCCACCGCGCCGGTTGGTAAGTTGGGGTTCTCGCTTCCCGAAGGGCGTGGCTCGACCACTCCTTCCACCCGCAGAACCCACTCCAGGCGACAACGCTCCGCCACCAGCTGGGCGTCCGGGGCATGGGCCGGGTTGAAGACCAGCTGCACCACCCCGGTGTGGTCCCGGAGGTCGATGAAGGTGAGCCCGCCATGGTCTCGGCGGTGGTTCACCCAGCCGGCCAGCAACACCCGATTGGCTCGGTCAGTCAGGTTGACCGTGCCGCACATCCGGCGTCCTCTCATTGGCCCACTTCCCCGGTGACGCTCGCCTTCGCCCACGTGCGCACCTGCGCCGAGGCCTCCTCCACCCGAACCGCCACCTGCTCGCCGGTGCTGAGCCGCCGAAGGCTCACTCGCCGGGCCTTCAACTCGTCCTCCCCCAGGATGGCGACCACCCCAGCCCCGCTGCGCTCAGCGGCCCGCATCTTGCCCTTGAGGCTTCGCCTGCCCACGTCGCAGAGGACCCCCAGACCATCGCGTCGAAGCCGCTGGGCCAAGTCGATCGCCAGAGAAGTCACCGTGTCCTGGGCCGAGCACACGACCACCTGCGGTGGGGCGGGGGCCGGTCCGGGAGGCGCCAGCATCACCACCCGCTCTATCCCTGCGGCGAACCCCACCCCGGGCGCGGCCGGATAGCCCAGCAACTCGGCGAGGCCGTCGTAGCGCCCTCCGCCGAAGAGGGCGTTCTGGGCGCCCTGCAGGTCCTCGTGCCAGACCTCGAAGGTGGTCCGAATGTAGTAGTCAAGACCTCGGACCAGCCGGGGATTCAGCTGATACGGGATCTGGTAGGCGTGGAGCGCCCGCTCCACCCGTGCCAGCGCCTCGCGGCATGGATCGCAAAGAAAGGCCTGGGTGCGCGGCGCAGTCGCCATCAGCACCTCGGTCTCCGGATCCTTGCTGTCCAAGATCCGCAGGGGATTGCGGCGCAGTCGCTCCCGGTCGAGCTCGGGTAGTCGCTCCAAGTGCGGGGCAAAGTGATCAAGGAGCGCCTCTCGAAAGGCGGGACGGCACTGGGCGTCGCCGATGCTGTTGAGCTGCAGGGTGATGCCCCCCAAGCCCAGTTCGCAGAGCCAGTCCCAGGCGACCGCAATCACCTCCGCGTCGAGCTCTGGGTCACTGTCGCCGACTGCCTCCACCCCAAATTGGTGGAACTGTCGGTAGCGACCCCGCCCGGGACGATCGTAGCGAAACATCGGGCCCGCATAGCTCAGCCTGACCGGTGGGGGCAGCTCACGCAGCGACGACTCTCCGAAGGCGCGCAGCACCGGAGCGGTGTTCTCGGGTCTCAGGGTGAGCGATCGGCCCGAGCGATCCGGGAAGGTGTACATCTCCCGGCGCACCACGTCGGTGGTGTCGCCAACTCCTCTCACGAAGAGTTCGGTCGCCTCGAAGATGGGCGTGGCGATCTCCCGGTAGCCGAAGCTGCCGGCAACTCGCATGCCGACTTCGGCGACCCGGTTCATAGCTGCCAGGCGGTCGGGCAGGAGGTCTTCGGTTCCACGCGGGCGCGAGATCGGGGACATCGAAGTGGCAGTGTAATTGGCTAGACCGGAACTGTCCTTCGACCTTGCCCCGGTCAGCCGACCTCCCTCATCACCTGCTGGACGTCACGAACTCCCTCCAAGCGCTCCAGGAGTCGGCTCAGCTCGGTGAGACTGGCGATGTCCACCACCGCCGAGATAATTGCCGCCTGGGACCCGTCGACTTCGACTGCCGCCCCACTCAGGTTTACTTTGCTCTCTGCGATGGCAGTCGCCACATCCCGCAGCAGTCCGGTCCGGTCGCGGGCCTCGATCCGCAGTCGGACCGGATAGACCTGGCGACTGCCTTCGTCCCACTCAACCTCCACAATCCGGTGGGGATCGGTGGCATGGCGCATGTTGACGCAGTCCTCGCGGTGGACGGTGACGCCTCGGCCCCGGGTGACGTAACCACGGATCGGCTCGCCAGGGACCGGTTTGCAGCAGCGCGCGATGCTGGTCATCAGGTCAGCCAGCCCGGCCACCTTGACTCCGCCGCTGGGGGCGGCCCGCGAGATCAAAGGAATGGCGCTGGCTGGTTCTGGAGCCGAGGGGCTGGCGCCGGCCTCCTCGCGGGCCGCGAATTTGAGCACGACCGTACGGGCCGCCACCTCGCCGTATCCGATGGCGGCGAAGAAGTCGGTCACGTCGGGAATGCGGAACTCCTTGGCCAGTTCGACTAGGCGAGTCTGGGGGACGGTGCCAAGCTGAATCCCCCGCATCCGCCGCAGTTCGCGATCGAGCAACTCCCGGCCTCGGGTCACGTTCTCCTCACGACGCTCCCGCTTGAACCATTGGCGAATCTTTTCCCGGGCGCTGCTGGTCTTGGCGAAGTTCAGCCAGCCCCGGCTAGGTCCGTGGCGCTCGGAGCGGGTGGTGAGGATCTCGACGATATCCCCGTTCTGGAGCCGGTAGTCCAGCGACACCATCCGGGAGTTGATCTTGGCCCCCAAGCAGCGGTGGCCAACATCGGTGTGGATTCGATAGGCAAAGTCGATCGCCGTGGCCCCGGCGGGAAGAGACAGCACATCGCCCTTGGGAGTGAAGACGAAAACCTCGTCTTGGAAGACATCGAGACGGACGTGCTCGACAAAGCGTTCGGCGTCCAGCACCTCCTTCTGCCACTCCAGCAGGGAGCGCAGCCAGCTGAAGCCCTCATCCAGTCGCTGGTTGGACCGTGTGCCCTCTTTGTAATGCCAGTGGGCCGCGATACCCTCCTCGGCGGTTCGGTGCATGTCCCGGGTCCGGATCTGGATCTCCACCGGCTCGCCTCCCTCGCCGACCACGGTCGTGTGCAGGGATTGGTATCCGTTGCCCTTGGGCATGGCGACGTAGTCCTTGAACCGACCTGGGATTGGCTTCCAGAGCGAGTGGACCACCCCGAGGGAGCCGTAGCAACCCCGAATGTCGTCACAGATCACCCGGAGGGCCACCAGGTCGTAGATCTCCCGGATCGTCTTACCGCCCTGCTGCATCTTGCGGAAGATGCTGGTGAGGTTCTTAGGCCTCCCCAGCACCTCGGCCTGGATCCCGGCATCGGCCAGTTCCGCCTCCAGGCGCTGGCAGGCTTGCTCCAGCACCTCCATCCGCTGCCGCCGTCGCAGGTGCACCTCTTGGCGCACCCGCTCGTAGTTGTCGTGGTCCAAGACCGAGAAGGAGAGATCCTCCAGCTCCGCCTTCATCCGCCAGATCCCCAGACGATGGGCGAGTGGCGCGTAGATGTCCATGGTCTCTTGTGCGATCCGGCGCTGGCGCTCCTCGGGGAGTGCTCCGATGGTGCGCATGTTGTGCATGCGGTCAGCCAGCTTGATCAGCACCACCCGGAGATCCTCCGCCATGGCGATCAGCATCTTGCGGATGTTTTCGGCCTGGACCTGAGCCTGGCTGTGGAGCTTGATCCGGCCGAGCTTGGTCACCCCGGCTACCAGCTTTTCGACGGTCGGGCCGAACTCCTCACGGATCTGCTCGGCCTCGATTGGGGTGTCCTCGACCACGTCGTGCAGCAATGCGGCGGCTAGGGCGTCGGTGTCGAGGTGCAAGTCCGCCAAGAGCGCTGCTACCGCCAGCGGGTGGGTTATGTAGGGCTCGCCGGAAAGGCGCATCTGTCCGAGGTGGGCTAGCTCAGCTACCTGGTACGCCCGCCTCAGCGTGGCGACCTCGCTCTCCCCCAGGTAGTTGAGGCGGGGGAGCAGGTCCTCGAACTGCATGCCCAACCAAGTCATTCTAGGTGGGCTGGCTGAGATTCACCGCGAAGCCAGGTCCGAGCGCTCGGACTATACTCGAATCCGTGGCCCCTCCAACCGACAACGACGAGAGCGGCGCCTACCCGGCCGGCTCCAGCGGAGAGGCCCCCCGGACCCTCGGCGACCTCCAGACGCCGATGAGGATGAGCCGCACAGGATGGCTGATCGCGAGCATGATTTTCGTGGCCGCGCTCTCCTTCTTCGTCGTGGTGGTCCTGCTTGGGGTAACCAGCTCGTGAGGCGACCGACCTAGCGCCTCAGCGGGCGAAGACAGCGACCCCGGCGGTCCCCAAGAAGAAGACGAATAAGTAGAGCATTGAGTACCGGAACAGCTGGCGCGCCCAGCGCATTCCGGTCGCCTCACGAAGAACCATGATGCTGAGGGCGACGAATGGCGCGCCCAAGATCAGAGCCACCGCCAGCTCCGCCGGACCCAGCCAGATCGCCAAAGTGCAGCTGAAGACGACCAGCGCCACGGTGTATCCAACGATGCTGGTGCGAGTTCGCCGGACTCCGACCACCACCGGGCGCATGGGAACTGAGACCGCCGCATAGTCACGGCGCACGATCAGCGACAGGGCCCAGAAGTGCGGTGGGGTCCAAAGGAACACCACGGCGAATAGAGCGAGACCGACCGGGCCAAACCCGTGGGTGACGGCGGCCCAGCCGACCAGAGGAGGGACTGCCCCCGCGGCGCCGCCGATGACGATGTTTGACTTGGTTGTCCGCTTCAGCCAGAAGGTGTAGACGAAGACGTAAAACGCTCCGCCGGCAGCCGATAGCACGGCCGCCAATGGGTTGACCAAGAGCAAAAACAGCAGGAACCCCAGCAGGCTCAGCCCCACACCGAAGGCCAGGGCGCGTTCAGGTCGAATCCGACCCGAAGGCAGTGGGCGGTGGCGGGTCCGGCCCATGACCGCGTCAATATCCCGGTCAAACCAGCAGTTGATCGCAGCCGCACCGCCCGAAGCACTGGCCCCGCCCAGCAGCGCGGCCGCGGTAAGCCCGAGCCCGGGCCATCCCCGAGCAGCGATCACCATCCCCAGGAACTCAGTGGCAAGCAGAAGACTCATCACCCCAGGCTTGGTCAAACTGAGGTAGTCGGCGGCCGCCACTTTTACTGTTCGTCTAGAAGTCGAGCTTGCCGGGCCTGATTTCCCCCACGCCCCCGCGGCGCCACTCAGCTGCGACCCCGGATGCCCGGTGACTACTGACTCAGCGATCGACTCAGCGATGGAAAATCCCCTTCGGAACCCGGTCGTGCTACCACGGCGGAACTATCCCTAGCCGCGCTCCCCCATCCTCTCAGAACGACTTACCGCGACGCCAAGCAACCTGCCATGGCTCGAGATCACTTCGATCTGGGCCTGACCAGACTCCTGGCTAAAGGAAGTAGGTCACAACCCACCCCAGCAAGACGACTACGCCCAAGAAAATCGCGAACATCTCGTAGGAATGGGCCAGTGCCGAGATGGGCGTGGCGACCTCTTCTGCCGAGTCCGGACCCGGCATCGCGATTGGGTGTACTGACTCGTAACTCGCCCGATTGGCGAGACTGACAACCCAAAGAGCTAGCGCAAACACTTGAATGATGAGAATGATCTGCATCGCGAAGAAGCAGCTTGCGTACGCCCCGCTCGAGATCCCGTAGCCCACGTGCGAAAGCTGCCAGATCTGCACCACGACCGCAGCAACAAGCAATAGCGCGGCCAGTCGACCGAAGTTGGTGAATGAGGCGAGCGTTCTCTGGCTCTTGAGGTGTTTGAGGCCAGACTGGGCCACCACGATCCCGAGTGCGACCAGCGCGAACACGGCGGCCCCCAGGAGTTGGTTGGGCGGATGGACTCCCTTTGGCTGCCACATATGGTTGTTGTTGGTCTGCTGGAGTAAGAAGAAGGCAAAGAAAAGCGGCAGCACGAAGAAGAAGTCAGCTCCGATCAGCAGCCACGTTCCCACCAAGGGAATTCGCGCCACTTGCTCCGGGGAGTGGGAACGCCCGCCGGCGCGCAGGCCCCCCGTTGTCGTCGGGTTGTTAGAAATCATGTGGATATCGTCCTTAGGTGGCCGGAACGGGTGACGGGAACGAATTGGGTTCGGGCCACTCGGCTACCGGTCGCGCATTGGGATTCCCGTAGTCGTACGGGCCCGAAACGATGGTCGGGATCCGCTCGAAGTTGTCCGCCGGAATCGGCGTCGCCAGCTGCCACTCCAGCGAGCGAGACTCCCAAGGGTTGACTGGGGCGCGCTCCTTCTGGAATGCCCACGAATAAATTATGTTCACGACCCAGATCAGATTCGACAAGCCGAACAAGAAGGCGTTGACGCTGATCCACACATTGAGCCCGTGCAGGTTTGAGGCATAGACCGGGCTTCTTCTGAGCATCCCCAAGTAGCCCACGGCAAACATAGGCAGGAATGTCGAGTTGAAGAAGATGAAGGCCGTCCAGAAGTGGAGCTTGCCGATCCGCTCGTTCAGCATCTTTCCGGTGAACTTCGGGAACCAGTAGTAGCTGGCGGCGTAGAGGGCGAAGATCTCGGCCCCGACAATCGTGTAGTGGAAGTGGCCGACCACGAAGAAACCGTCGTGGAGGGTGGTGTCGAGCGGCACGTCGGACAGGAACACCCCGGTCAGCCCACCGATAAGGAAGTTGAAGAATAGGGCGAGCACGAAGAGCAGGGGCAGCTTGAAGCGCAGCTGTGCCTTCCACAAGGTTCCGAGCAGGCTCAGGAAGACCACCCCGGTGGGAATTGAAATGAGCTCGGTCGCAGTCATGAAGAACGGGCGCAGGCCGGGGGCGATTCCGCTGGTGAAGATGTGGTGATTCCACACGAACCAGCTCATCATCGCAACACCCATCATTCCCGCCACGGCGAGTCGATAGCCGAAAAGGGGCTTGCGCGCGAAAACAGGAAGTATCTCCAGGGCGATCCCGAAGGCGGGAATTATGAAAATGTACACCTCCGGATGACCGAAGAACCAGAACATTTCTTCGTAGAGGAACGTGGTGCCTCCAGCTGACGCCTCGAAGAACGACGACTGCACGGCCCGGTCCATGCCGACCATGATCAAAGCGCATGCTAGGACCGGCGGGGCGAGGGCGGAAAGGAACTCAACGGCGATCATCGACCAAGCGAAGATCGGCATCCGGCTCCAAGTCATTCCTGGCGCCCGCATTACGAAGATCGTCGTCAGCAGATTGATGGCAGCTATGGAGGCCGCAATTCCGATGAAGGCGAACCCCACGATGGCTCCATCCATGCCGAGCCTGGCCTCGACTGAGAGCGGCGCGTACAGGTACCAACCGGTGTTGAAGCCGCCGCCAAAGCCTGCAAAGATGGTGGAGTACAAGATCAGGGCACCCAGCGGAACCAGCCAGAAGGCAAAGGACTCCAAGCGCGGGAACGCCATCCGCTTCGCCCCGATCATGAGCGGGACAAAGTAGTTGCCGAATGCCCCAATCAGTATCAGGGTGGCAACGAACATCATCATCAGGCCGTGAAGTCCAACCAGAGTCGTGTACTGGCCAGCAGGCCAGGGCCCACCGTTGGGGAACAGCAGATCAGTTCGGATCATCATTGCCTGGAAACCGGCCAAGAGGAACATAAAGGTTACGCCGACGGCAAACTGGATTCCCACTACTTTGTGATCTAGGGAGACTCCTAGATACTCGGTCCAGCCCTTCCCCTCAGCGGTTTTCACGATGCTCGCGCTTGGCCGACCGCGTAGGCGAAGGATGAGATCATTGGCGAATCCCATAGTGATCAGGAATCCGGCCGCTCCGACTATGTACCCCAACAGGACGCCAGCGTCGCCGTTGTCAGTGGTGACGAGTTGGGCTCCCACCCAATACGCGATCACACCGGCGACGATGCCGACAAGGCAGGCCGTCAGCAGGTTTTGGCTCAGGAAGAGTCGGCGCGCCGAGAACCGAACCGGGGCCCGTCCGCTGGCGATAGCTGTCTGACTCAAGGGTGCCTCCCACTCGCTTTGCAGGTACTTGTACGGGGTGTCGTCACGCGCAATCAGCCATCTAGTAGGTCAGAGGTGTTGGAAAGTAGGTCAAGGCGAACTTGGGGAGGCTGCTTTCCCCTGGCCCATAGGTGCTCTCGGCGTAGCTGAGCCACGACGAAAACTGGGACGGAGTGAGAGCCTGCCCGGCCTGGGCGCCGACGTCAGTCATATAGCCGTGCCACAACCCACAGAGTTCGCCACAGCGCACATCGATGGCGGTGGGTTTGAGCACGTAAACGTAGCCGACGTTGTTGATTCCAGAAATTGCGTCGATCTTGACTGCCAGCTGGTACGCGCTAAAGGAATGCGAGACGTCCAATGAGGTCACATCGAACTGGATCAGGCGCCCCGTTGGCAGCCGCAACTGCGACGTCTCAAAGCCGCCGTACTGAGGATAGCGGTAGGTGAACTGCCACTGCTGGCCGATCACCTGAATGATCAAGGGGTCGCGGGCGGCTCCGGCAGCCAGTGCCTTCGCGGGCACCACCAGGTTCGGGCTGGTCTGCCCCTCCAGCGCCACCACCCCAAGGCCGGCCGCGAACATGACCAAAACCACACTCGATCCGATCCATGCGGTCTGGAGGCCCAGATGGCTTCGGAGGTAGCCGGGGTTCGGGGCAGGTGCTTCAGTAGCCCTAGCCGAGAGAACGATGAAATATACCGCGAAGGTGACGACGGCGGCCCCGACAGACCAGGAGATTATCGCGAAGACTTGGCCCGTAAAGGTATCGTCAATGGCCGCAGTTGTGGCGTTTCCGGGCGGAAGGTGCAGCACGAGCACAACGAGAAAATCCCCGATCACGGCTAGGATCGCCGAAATGATCCCCGGGATGATTAGGTGTCGCTTTGTGCTCACGTTGCGGACTCCTTAGTTACCTAAATAGCGGTAGGTAGCGAATCTATTTGGCGGCGACGATCTTAAGGTAGCCGTCCATGTAGCCGACAGTCTGCATGGGGCCTCCCTGGCCGAAGAGATAGCCGGCCGCGCATGGCACGAAGCATTGCCAGTGAACGGTCTGGGGACCGCCCGTGTGGAAGGAGAAGGTGATCGTGACGTGAGTGTTGTGCGGGTTGGCAATCGAACCCGGGTAGGTGCTCTGGCTGATTCCCTGAAGGGGCACACTGAGTCCCAACTCAGGGATCGAGAAGGTATGCGCGGGAAGGTTGGGATTCATAAACCGCACGGCCTGGCCGTTGACGTATTCGACTCCACCCACGGTTCCCCGCACCATGCCCATGAAGGGGTTCCGCAGTCCGGTCTGGGTGTCGTATTCCAATAGCGTTACGTGAACTACGGAATGGGCCGGGACCTGCCACACGGTGGAACTCACCCATTTGCCATCGTGGCGGACCAGGTAGGCCACCCAGCTCGGATGAGTGCCGAAATCGATCGCACCCACGGTCGCCAGCTCCAGATTGGTGGTGACCTGACCACTGGAATTTACCTGAGGTGCTGCCTTGATCGTCTCGGGGTTATAGGCCAGCCAGACAAAGACGTAGAGGCCCAGCGCGA
>Ga0307372_10011305_pt1 | contig 11930 bp, 9 predicted proteins | sample OX1MG_FD_202533 | JGI IMG/M metagenome (GOLD analysis project Ga0307372, IMG submission 202533) | Soil microbial communities from Risofladan, Vaasa, Finland - OX-1 | ecosystem: Environmental > Terrestrial > Soil > Coastal area > Acid sulfate soil | place: Finland: Risofladan, Vaasa | collected...
GCTGGATCCGGAACGGATGGGTGAAGAAATCCGGGCGTTATGGCGCGCCTACCGGTTCGATGACCTGAACTTTCAGGATGAGACCTTCTTCACTCGCGTGGAGCGGGTCGACGCGGTTGCCGAGGATTTTCTGCGGCGCCGGCTGCCCATCACCTGGGCCGCCACGATGCGGGCCGACCAGGGAGATCGTCTGCCCGAAGCGGTAATGGCTAAATGCCGACAGTCGGGGTTGAGGCGCGTACTCATCGGCGTTGAGTCGGGTTCTCAGGAAATGATCGACCGTATCCGGAAGGATATTAAGTTGGCGCAGGTCTTTGCGAGCGCCGACAAATGCCGCAGGCATGACGTCGGCGCGATCTTCCCCTTCATTGTTGGCTTTCCCGATGAATCAGAGGTGAGTGTTCAGGCGTCCTTCGAAGTGGCGAAACGGCTCCGCTCTTTAAGCCCTCGCTTCACCACACCGTTTTTTTACTTCAAACCGTATCCCGGCTCATCTATTACCGAAGACGCGGTTCGGAAAGGTTACCGTTTACCCGATTCATTGGAGGAATGGGCGGACTTTGATTTTGTGGGATCAGCCGGACCGTGGGTGTCGCCGGAGAAGTACCAACGCGTTGAGCGATTTAAGTTCTATCAGCAGATCGCCTGGGATCGAGTGAAACCCTGGAGCGTCCCAATTCAGAAAATGGCGCGATGGCGCTGCGCGCACAATCGGTATGGTTTTCCTCTGGAGAAGGTGGTTAGCGAGTGGATTCGCACGCCGCAGAAGTTGTCGTAACGGACGAAGGACGCCCGAGAATATCAGCGTTCGAGCGTATAGGGGAGCGGGTGGTATGGTTGTGGCGTTGGATGGAATTCGGGTGGTGGATGGGGGCAGGAGTGTCAAGCGCTCACTGTATTTCGCGGAAGGTCGGATCGTGGATTCGGAGTCGGCGGAGTTGAGGCTGGATCTGCGCGGGCATCTTGTCTCGCCGGCGCTTATTAACTCGCATGATCATCTGCATCTCAACAGCATTCCTCGTCTTCGTCATCGTTCGCCCTTCCCAAACAGTTATGCCTGGATGGACGCATTTCAGCCCTTTTTCAAGCAGCCAGAGGTTATGGCGGCGCTCGCTGTTCCAGTCGACGTCCGTCTCTGGCACGGAGGTCTGAAGAATGTCTTATCCGGAGTGACCACAGTAGCGCACCACGATCCACTCCATCCGGTGCTCGCCGCTCCGGATTTCCCCGTACGCGTGCTTCGAGATTATGGCTGGAGCCACTCACTAGGGCTTGGAACGAAGGACAAAAGTCGATCCTCGCTGCAGTACGGCCCGCCCGTTATGGAAAGCTGCAGGGCGACACCTCCGGCGATGCCGTGGTTTATTCATCTCGCGGAGGGAATCGATGACGTGGCGGCTATCGAGATCGACGAACTGGACGATATCGGCTGTCTGGGACCCAACACCGTGCTCATTCACGGGGTGTGCCTGACGAACGCTGACCTGAATCGAGTCATTCGGCGGGGCGCCGGCGTGGTCTGGTGTCCCCACAGCAACCAGAGATTGTTTGGTAGAACGCTGGCGCCGAGACGTTTGCAGGGCGCCGGAAGGCTGGCGCTGGGGACTGATTCTCGATTGACCGGTTCAAGTGACCTGCTGGAAGAGTTGAAGACAGCAGCCGCGTTAAGTGATCTGAGCCCGCCCCAGCTATTCGAGCTTGTCACAAGCGCGGGCGCCAGATTGCTCCGAATGCCGGAGGTGGGTGGGATGGCGCCAGGTATGCACGCTGATCTTATGATTCTCCGCGATACGGGGCGGGATCCGGGCGACGAGCTGTTAACGCTAACACGGAGTGAGATCCGGGCGGTGGTGAAGGACGGAGTACCGGTAATTGCCGATCCCGATTTCGAGCCATGGTTCGCGGCCTGCCACGTCGAGACAGCGCGCGTGCGATTGGACGGAATCCCGAAACTCATCGCTGCGTCCGCCCTCGGGCGGCGGGGCGCGGCGGGCCTGGAACCTGGCCTGGAACCGGAGAATTCCCATGGCTGAAATTCCAATCCTGGATCCTGTCGAAGCGTACCGTCTCTGGGCCGACAATTATCCGCCGTACGCCCACAACCCACTGATGCTCGCGGAGGAGCGCGCCATGCTCAGTCTGATGCCTTCCGATCTATCCGCTTACTCGGTGTTGGACGCCGGGTGTGGCGCCGGGCGCTACATGCTGCAAGCCGCGCGTCGGGGCGCCCGGCGATTGCTGGGTGTGGACCGTTCGCTAGAGATGCTGGAACGTGCGAGCGGTGAATGGGCGCCCGGCTTGCTGGCGCTCGGCAGCCTGGAAGCGCTGCCCGTCGGCACAGGATGGGCTGATCTCGTCATCTGCGCCCTGGCTATCGGACATGTGCCGTCGCTCCCGCGCGCGCTCGCCGAGCTCTCCCGCGTGGCTTGCCCGGGCGGAAAGATCATCTGCAGCGATCTTCACCCGGTAGGCGAGAAACTCGGTTGGCAGCGCACTTTTCGGTCCGATGGCCAAACGTACGCCGTCCGCCATCATTTCCACACACTCGACGGTTGGCGAATCGCCTGTACGAAACTGAATCTGAGGATTATTCGGAAACTGGAGCCGCGGCTAAACCCCTACGATATTCCACCGGGCGCGCGATTTGATCGATCCGCGCTCGAAACTCCCGTGGCTCTGGTGTTGGAAATCCAAACGGCGGACGCAAGATGAAATTCGAAGCCTTTCATCCCGGCATTCTGGGACGGCATGACATCATCGCTGTCGATATGATCCTGTACCCGGGCTTATGGGGTTTGTTCTTCAGTCACCATTCGCCCCATAACAATCACCCGCGGTACGCTGCCGATACCAGCACAGCGAGCGTGCTGAAGTTCCTCGCAGACGTTCGGGCCGGAGAATCCCACGTCGCCTGGGAACAGATTAAGAACCACACCATAACGACGCATCATCTCGACGCCGACGCGCTCCTCCCGGTCTGGGCATTTCTCCATCCCGAGCAAGCGTTGGAGCAGCGGGAGCTGCTGGAGCGTTTGTCGCGCTGCGGCGATTTCTTCATCTATATCGACGACACCACCGCGAAGCTCAACTTCATCATCGAAGGCCTCCATCAGCGTCTCCGAGGCGATGAATTCCGTGGCGAGAGAGTGGAGGAATACGATTTAACCCGCGCGTGTTTCGATTGGCTGCTGCCGCGATGGGGCAAGTTCATGGATGCTCCCGCGACGGGCGTGGACCTGTGGGACCAACCGATGCGTGAGATGCGGAGGGACCTGGACTACCTGTCCCGACCCGGGAGTATAATCGAGCTCTGGGACGAGCACACCAGTGTTATTGTCGCCGATCATGAACCCGACAAACATGCGCTCAATAGTCTTGCGCGGAATGACCTGCTGCTCCACTGGCGCACTGATATTCCCGAGCGACGTCTCGACGTACGACCTGCGATCGGCTGGTATGACCTCCCTTCAATGCCCCACCGGCCGCGTTACGAACTGCCTGCCCTCGCGCTTCTTCTGAACGCAGCCGAATGTGAGGCGGGTGGCGAGGCCGGTTGGAATTATTTCACCGGGGTCGAATCGCTGCGATCCTCGGCGTCCCGCATCCCGCTGGACACATTCCCGGAGCTCATTCATACCTGGCTTCAAGAATCGACGGCGGAAAGCGTGCCCGCAGCCTACCGGGAAGACGTTCGCCAGGTTTTTCGCCACTGGTCCCGGCATGTCAGCTATCAGAGTCACGACCGGTTCGCCGCGGTGAAGCAGCTCAGTTTTGAACCCGGCGCCCCGTTCGGTGGGCTGCATCTCATTCACCGCCCGGACAAACCTGCCGTCCGGCTGATCGCAGCCGAAAGCGGCGCCCGCGCTCTTCTCTGCGCGGGTACGAAGCAGGCCGGAATGCCGTTCGCCGTGAGTGATGACTTCTACTGGAATCGACACTCATGCGAGCCGCTTCTGCTGGACGTGACGTACGAAGATCGCGGCGCCGGCAGTCTGCGCGTGGAGTACGACTCCTGGGACGATCCCTACGGAACGACCGCCCCCGTTCAGCTAACAGGAGATGGCGTGAACCATACAGCGTCGTTTTGCCTTACCAACCCGCGCCTGGCGAACAGTCAGAATGGCAGCGATTTCCGGATGGTGCTCTCCCCCGGGGCGGCGCTGGCGCTCACCTCAATCACGCTTCGGAAGGGAGCGTTCGCATGAGTCAGCGCACAGTAAACGACATCCGGCCCGTTCTTCTCATTAACCCGCGGGCGTGCTCGCGACGAAGCGTCAGGCTGCCTTTGTCGCTGCTAGCGCTTGGCGCGGTCCTGGAAGGACGCTTCCCCTACCAGATCATCGATGGGAACATGGATTCCGACCCGGTCGGGACCGCCTTGCAAACGCTGGCGGCCGAGCCTCACCTCCTGGTTGGCGTCACCGTCATGCCCGGCCCCCAGGTGGCGCCGGCAATCGAGATCAGCGCTGCCATTCGCAGGGAGCATCCGAACATACCAATCGCGTGGGGCGGATACTTCCCCACACTCTACGCGGAGGCGGCGATCAACGCGCCCTATGTGGATTACGTTGTGCGAGGGCAGGGGGAGGCGCCGCTCCTGGAGCTGCTGGAGAGACTGCCCGTCGCCGGCCCACCGGCCCCGCCGGCCTCAGCGCGAGAACCAGAATCTCTCCACCTGGTCGCGGGACTCACCTGGAAAAACCAGTCCGGCATCATTCACAACCCGGATCGCTGTTTGGACTCACCCGACATGTTCCCGCCTCTACCTTACGAGAGGGTGGGGGACGTGCAGCCCTATCTGCGGCCCAGTTTCTTGGGACGGCGGACGGCGGTCCACCAGGCCGCAATCGGCTGCCGGTATCGCTGCGGTTTCTGCGGCGTTGCGTCGATGTTTAATGGACGGACGCTTCTTCCCGCGCCCAATCGCCTCTTCCAGGCCGCCAGCACGCTCCGGAATCGCTACGGCGCCGATGCGCTCCAGTTCTACGATCACAACTTCTTTGACCGTGAAGAGAGCAGCATTCCGATGCTGGAAGCGCTCGCTTCTCTCCAGATGCCCTGGTGGTGTTACGCGCGGGCTGACACGCTGGCCCGGTTCTCATCCGCCACCTGGAATCTGATTCGCAAGAGCCGGCTGCGCATGGCCTACATAGGCGCGGAGTCCGCGAGCGACGGCGCGTTAGCTCGCATGAAGAAAGGCACGCGGGTCGAGCACACGCTGGAGGCCGCGCGACGGTGCCGCGAATACGGCGTCATTCCGGAATTCTCATTCATTCTTGGCGGCCCCGAGGATCCCGAGGGCGAGATGGACCAGACGCTGCGATTCGTCCGGCGTCTCAAGGCGATTCATCCGGAATGTGAGGTGATTCTCTACTTTTACAGTCCCACGCCGCAGCGCAAACCGTGTCCGGGCGGTTCATCGTTACCAGTGCTGGCGAGCTACGGACCGTCGGGCCCTGATCTCCCGGCTACACCCGAGGAATGGGCAGAGCCGCAGTGGGTACGGTACGTATGCCACGACGACGCCCCCTGGCTGACTCCGGCGTCCCGCCAGCGGATCAAGGATTTCGCCAGGGTGATTGAGTGCCGGTTCCCGACCATCCAAGATTACCGCACGCCGCGCTGGGGCAAGGCGTTTCTCCGAGAATTAGCTCGCTGGCGCTACGCCACGAGCCACTACCACAATCCCTGGGAACTGGATCTGGCGCGCCGCCATATTCCGCTCCGTGAGCCGCAGCGAGAGAGTCTATGAACGGCCTCGATTTCTCCAAGATGGTAAGATTCGGCCGGCCCGCGGACCAGCATCTGCTCCCGCACGAAAGAGCGCTGCTGGCCTGCGCCCGTCCGGACCCTGCGGACGCGCGTCGAGAGCTGGGACACGCGCTGCGGAGTCCCGATAACATCTCCCGATCGCTAACCGGTATCAACTGGGGCTTGCTGGTCGCGAAGAGCATTCGCCACGGTCTGATTCTGCAGTTGGCGCTCTACCTGCGGGACTACCGGTCCGATCCTCTGGCGCCGCCGGCGATTGCAGCACGCGTTGAAAGCCTTTACGAGGGCAGCGCGTTTAGAACCGAAGTGCTGCTGCGAGAGGCCGCGCGGTTGATTCGAGCGCTGGACGGCGCCGGAATCCCGGTCATTCTCCTCAAAGGACCGGCGCTCGCTCAAACTGTTTATCCCGATTGGAGGCATCGTCCGTTCGCCGACATCGATCTGCTGGTCGATCCGGCTCAGTGTGAAGCTGCCGGTCGGGTAGCGGCCGCGATCGGCTATCGTTCCGATAGCGTCGAGAGTCTCCAGGCCAGGGCTCATCAGTGCTGGTCTTTCTCCGGTTCAGAAGATATCGCTACAAGCGCCGTCGCGCCTGAGTTTGACGCAGCGATCGATTCCGCTGCGATAGCGAGGCACTGCCACCGGATCGCGGTCGAAATCCATTGGACGCTGCTGCGCGATGGCTTCGGCTGCGCGAGAGAGCACGATCATGAATCCGTCTTCCGTACCAGCCGGATGATCCATTTTCCAGAAGGCGCTCCGGCGCGCGTGCTCTCTCCCGAAGCAGCTCTCGTCCACCTCGCGCAGCACGCGGTTCAGCACGCCTGGACTCGGCTTCTCTTCGCCCAGGATATCAGCCTCGTAATCCAGCGCAGTGATGGCGGCATCGACTGGGATTCCGCGCTGTCGCTCGCGCATTCATTCGGAGTATCGTCGGCGCTGCGTGGAGGGCTGATCTTCGTACATCGGGAATTAGGTGTTCCGGTTCCGGCTGAAGCGATGGAGTCGCGGCAATCGCTCCCGATCGGCCGCGAAGCGTGGGCGCCGCATGGCTCAGTCAGATCACCGCCTGATGCTGTTGAGGCGAAGTCTGAACGGTCCACTCCAACCGCGGTCGTGGGATGGAGTCGGCATCGGCTATCGCCCGCTTATGTGCTGCGGGCTGACGATGCGCCGGGACACGAAATAGTAATCCGTCGATGGCTGATGGCGCGGGCGCCCTGGATTCGCCCTTCGATTCTGCTGCGATGGCTGATTCCAACGGGAGAGATCGTTCGGGATCAATATGGCGTTAGGGGACGTTTTCGACGCGCCCTGTTCTACCCCTACCGGATGCTGCGGCTCGTTCGGATCACGATCGGCGTCCTCATCCGGCTCATCGGAACCATTTGAAGGAGATACCGATGCAAACGCGATACATTCAGAAGCAAGCAGCGTGGTTCCCAACCGTTCTTATGGTGACGGCTGTCGCCGCGCTGCTTCTGACAGCTAAACCGGCGAAGGCGACCCCGTTCTTCGCGAGGACGTATCATTTCCCCTGCCAGGCCTGCCACGACGGCTTCCCTCGACTGAATACGTTTGGGCAGGAATTCAAAGCAAACGGATTCCGGATGCCGGGAGCGGAGAACAAATCTCCACTTGCGTGGCAGAAGACAATTCCAATCGCGGTGCAGATTGAGCCGACCCACGAGCAGTTCGAGCCGGGATCGAGCCGCGCCAATTTCACCGACACACAGCTTCTTGCCGGGGGTCTCCTCACACAACGCACATCGTTTTATATGCATCATTCACTCTTCATCGACGATAAGACTCAGTCATTCCCGACTTATGAGCTCTGGGTGCAGCAGGTGGTGGACGATAAGCAAAAGGTGATGGTGAAGGCGGGACAGTTTGAGCTGCCCTACGCCTACAGCCCGGTCATCAACCGGACGACTGTCTTTGAGCCGCTGCTCTTTACTGGGGGGATTTTCGGCAACGACGTGGTCCTGGGCTCCGCGATGACCGGTATTCAGATCGCGGCGGGTGATCCGCGAAATGTACGCGGTTACCTTGTCGCCGGCGCCCCGGCGTTTCTGGCGACGGGTAACCAGGTGGGCGATCGGCAGTTCTTTGGGCGATTCCGCGATCTATTCATGCGAGTCGCTACCGGTCCCGCCGGAAAGACCGCGGGCATCTTCGCGTTGTTCGCTCATCCTCCCCGTGATCCCGCCGACCCTTCCAGCCACCAGACTTCTCGACGCATCGGACTGGATGGACTTTACAACTGGCGAACAGTCCAGTTAAGCGGCGCGGCTGTTTATGGGCAGGATAATAACCCGACGGGCAGCGGACAGGCGGGCATCTTGCGCAGCGCTTTCCTAGAGGCTGACGATCTACTGATGCCGCGCCTCGGGATTACGGCGCGATTGGGAGTGCAAACGGTATCCATGGGCGGCAAAACCGCTTACTCCGATGCGCGGCTCATATCGCTTCGGGGTTATCCGTATCCCCATCTTCGTCTGAGCGCCGAATACGTGAGCCAGGACCACGGGGCCCATGAGATTGGCCTCCTTGCGGATATCGCTTTCTGATGGAGCTGATGGAGTCAGGAGCAGGTGCACGCGCTGGGCGGCAGACCGTAGTGTTCACCTCGTACCCGTCTTTTGACGGCAGCCTTCTCGGGGTCCGGGTTCGCCTCATATCGAATTCGCCAGAGGTTCTCGATCTGGCAAAGGGAGTATTAGATCCGTTGAGTCACGCGGATCCTAACGCGCCTTCAGTGCGGCTGAAATGCTGGTTGGTCGACGAGAGGGATTCCGATCCGGATCAGGTACTCTCGTCAGTTCGTTTCGAGCGAAATGAGGACTGTTTCTCGCTTCAAGTAGGAGTATCCTCGGTGGCGGCGGATCGGCGCCGTGGCGAGGCAATCATGCAGGTTAGCCGCGATCTACTGGAGCGCCGCGCCTTCTTCCAGGAGAATCTCATTGAATGCGTATTATTGTTTCTCGGCAGCCGTTACCGGCCCGCCACCATGCATGCCGCGGCATTGTCGTACGCCGGCTGCGGCGTACTGCTTACCGGAACGAACGGATCGGGCAAATCCACGCTTTCTTGCGCATGCGTACGGGCCGGATTCCGGATCGCCGCCGAAGATATCGCGTTCATCGACGACGGGGCATCCGAACTGGTCGCCTGGGGGTGTGGCCGCTATCTGCATCTTCTGCCGGAAGCCTGCAGATTCTTTAATTGGCTGCCGGCTGCGGATCGCCTGACCAGTATCAAAAGGTTAAACGGCGAGGAGAAGTTCCGGATACCCATAGACGTAATTCGGGAAGGCGCCAGCCTCTCTCGAACCCGGCTTTGTGCGGTCGCGCTGCTGAATCGCACGTCCGGAAACGAGACACGGATTGATGACGCCGATCCCGCGGCGGTCCGGAAGTCGCTAACAGGGATCGAGGGCGATCCCCCCGTCTGTCGACCGGCTATGGAACGCGCGGCCGACCGTTTATTGGCGCTGCCGCTCATACGTCTCAAGGTCGGCGATGATCCGGGCAGCACGGCTCTTCTGTTCAGAACCTGGATCGAATCGAGGTTTCGCTAATGCGCGTGGTTTCCGTTAATTACTATTATGACTCGGATCTGGCGACTCCTGAAGACCTGCTCCGGCGGTACGGAACGCTCGTCGGATGGGCGGAAGGGCTGGCGGCGGCCGGCGTGGAGTCGGTGGTTGTCCAGCGGTTCAAAGCTAACATACGACGTTCTATCGGCGCCGTAGAATATCACTTTGTGAACGAACGGGGCGCCGGCGCTCGGTCCCCCGAGCTCCATTCTGTGATAGCCAGCCTGCGTCCCGACGTTGTGCATGTCAATGGCATGAGCTTCGCACCTCAGGCGCGGAGGTTGAAATCGCTCCTTTCAGGAGCGCCGATCGTGATCCAAGACCATGCCGACAGGCGGCCGAGCAATCCGTTCGCACGTACAGCCCTCCGATTGTCTCTCCGGCAGATGGATGCGGTAATCTTTACCGCCAGGGAACAGTCATTACCCTGGTTGAGTCAGGGGCTGCTGTCTCCGGAGACCCCGGTGTTAGAGCTAATGGAGGGTTCCAGCCGTTTCTCTCTGCTGCCCCGCCATGAAGCTCGCGCTCAGATTCGAATGGATGGAGATCCGTTATGTCTCTGGGTGGGACGCCTGGACCCCAACAAGGATCCACTCACCGTGCTGGATGGCTTTGCGATGGCTCTTCAGGATCGACCGCGCGCCAGGCTGGCGATGATTTACGGCGAGGCGCCGCTGCTTCCGCAGGTGCTCTCATGGCTCCGCTCGCGGCCGGGCGTCGCCCGCGGTGTGGTTCTAATTGGTCCGCGACCGCATGCCGAGCTGGAAGCGTTTTACAACAGCGCGGACCTCTTTCTCCTCGGAAGTCATCACGAGGGCAGCGGATATGCGGCGCTGGAGGCAATTTCCTGCGGGGCGGTACCGATCCTGACAGATATACCCTCGTTTCGACGATTGACCGATAACGGCCGGTGGGGCGGACTGTGGCGCGTGGGAGACGCCGCATCATTGGCGCACACTCTCGTAGATTGGGAAAGCCGGCTCGCGGCGGATACCCGCGTCCAAATCCGCCGATTCTTCGAGGACCGGTTCACCTTCGAAGCGATCGGGCGGCGGGCCGTCTCCGCCTATCAGACACTGATCCCACGAACGGCGTCTGCGCAAATCCCGCTCACCTCTCTGCGCCGACCGGGGGAATCCGTATGAAGATAGGATTGGTGGCGCCCGGCGGCTTCGATCGCAGCGGGACCGAGCGAGTGCTCCCGATTTTTCTATGGTTCGTCGAGCGGCTGGCGAGGCGGCACGAGGTCCACGTCTTCACGCTGCAGCAGTATCCCTGGCCGGCTCACTACCCTCTCGTGGGCGCCCAAATCCATAATGTTGGGGAAGAACGCCGTCGACCACGGCTTCTCCGGCTGATGACGAGCACGCTGCAAATGATCTGGCGTGAACACGCTGCGGGCGGCTTTGACGTGTTTCATGGGCTGTGGGCCTCGCAAAGTGGACTCGCGGCGGCCCTAGCCGGCCGATTATTTCGCGCTCCATGCGTCGTGTCCGTCGTTGGTGGGGAATTGGCGCGGGTCCCGCAGATTGACTACGGTTCCCAATTGAGCATCCGTGCCCGGATGACTGTTGCAGTTGCGCTTCGTCTCGCTCAGATGGTGACGGTGGAGAGCCCCTACAACCTTGAACTGGTCCGTAGACTCCGGCGTGACGCGCTGCTCGCGCCGTTTGGTGTCGACACCGACCTCTTTTCGCCTCCCACGTCTCCACCGCCGCATCCGCCGTGGACTCTCCTTCACGTTGCCAGCCTCAACCGCGTGAAGGACCAGCCCACGCTGCTGCGGGCATTCGCCAGAATCCACGCCGTCAATCCCAACACCCGGCTCGATATCGTGGGTATGGATACGTTGAACGGCGCCATCCATCGCCTGGCCGCGGAACTGGAACTGGGGGATTCCGTTCAATTTCATGGCTTCCAGCCTAGCGGGCAGGTCGCCGACTTCATGGCGAGAAGTCATTTGCTGCTGCACAGCTCGCTGCACGAGGCCGGAGAGGTGGTGACGCTCGAGGCCGCGGCCGCGGGGCTTCCTACCGTAGGGACCGCCGTAGGGCACGTGGCCCAGCTCGCGCCAGGCGCCGCTTTCGCGGTTCCCGTCGGCGACGATCGTGCGCTCGCCGCCGCTGTTCTCGATCTTCTGGCCGACCCAATCCGCCGCCGTCAGTTGGGACAAAACGCGCTGGCGTGGGCACGCGCCCATAACGCAGATTGGTCAACGGCGCAGTACGAGGTCCTCTACACCGATTTGATCTGTAGTGTTCCATCCGGTACTTCGCGGCGCGTATTGAGGGAACGCTCGTGAGCTTTCCGGGCTATGCGGGATCCAGGATGTCTTCAACTCGCTGGGCGGTCCGCACTCGCTCCGACCAGGCCAGCAGCGTCTCAGTGTCCGCCTCGGCGATTCGCCGGCGCGTTGCTTCGGTAAGGCGTCCAAAAGAGAGTTCTATCTGCCGCGTCAGAATCTCTGCCGCACCTTCCTGCCTTCCTTCTTGCCTTCCTTCTTGCCTTCCTTCTTGCCTTCCTTCTTGCCTTCCTTCTTGCCTTCCTTCCTTTAGCCCTT
>Ga0307372_10011308_pt1 | contig 11929 bp, 9 predicted proteins | sample OX1MG_FD_202533 | JGI IMG/M metagenome (GOLD analysis project Ga0307372, IMG submission 202533) | Soil microbial communities from Risofladan, Vaasa, Finland - OX-1 | ecosystem: Environmental > Terrestrial > Soil > Coastal area > Acid sulfate soil | place: Finland: Risofladan, Vaasa | collected...
GCTCTGAATACGGCACGCAGACCACTTTGACGGCCGTATAGCCCTGGCCCACAACCTGTCGCGCCAGGTCGATCACCGGCCCCGGATCGAAGCTCTCATAAACAGCTTTCATGTTGCCGCCGCCCAGGTGCGTGTACATCCGCACGCGCTCGCGCACCGCGCCGCCCAGCAGCTTGTAGACCGGGACGTTCAGCCATTTGCCCAGAATGTCCCAGCACGCCTGCTCGATGCCGCTGATGGCGCTCATGCCGATCACGCCCATCCGCCAGAACGACTGCCGGTAGAGCTTCTGGTAAAGGTGCTCGATGCAGGTCGGGTCTTCGCCAACCGCCATCGGAGCCAGATCGTCGATGGCTCCCACCACGGCGCGGGTTTTCCACTCGAGCGAGGCTTCGCCCCAGCCGAACAGTCCCGCCTGGTCGGTCTCAACTTTGACGAAGACCCAGTTGCGCATTTCCGCATTGACGACCACGCTCTTGATGGCTGTGATTTTCATAAGCTCAGTCCATGGGATAGAGGCTGCATCCGCCGTCCACCAGCAGCGTCGCTCCCGTCATGTAGTTTGAAGCGCCGGAGCAGAGAAAGATCATGGCATCGGCCACGGATTCGGGCGTCTGCAAGCTTCCGAGCGGAATCGCCTTCTCCGCGCGGCGCCGGTAATCGGGCTCCGTATCCCACTGGCGCTTTGCCATGCCCACCCCCACAATTCCCGGCGCAACCGAGTTCACCCGGATTCCCTTTGCGGCCAGCTCCCGCGCCATGCCGCGCATCAGCATTTTCATGCCGCTTTTTGAAACGGTGTACGGAGTAATGCCGGGCCAGGGAACGTCCTGCACCCAGGATGAGGTGAAAATGATTTTCCCTGTCACTCGAGCCGCCACCATCGTTCTTGCCGCCGCCTGTGCAACCAGAAATGCTCCTTTGAGATTCAGGTCAAGAATCCTGTCCCAGTCCTCGGCTGAATAATCGAGGATGGGACAACTCTGCACCATCCCTGCATGGCAGATGGCCACGTCCAGCCGCCCCATTGATGCCACGGCCCTTTCAACCAGAGCCTGTGCTTCGTCCGGCCTGGTCACATCGGCTTGCAAGTAGCTGCACCGGTCGTTTGGCCAGCCGGATTCCTGGATCAGTTTGGCGGCCTTCTCTTTTTCCGCAACATCGTTCACCGCCACGGTCGCGGAAACTTCCAGCAGACGGCCCACCGCCACGCGGCCGATGGCTCCCAGGCCGCCCGTGATCAGAATACGCGTGTCCCGCAGGCAATCTCTTGAAAACGTCACCACTTTTTTGCCTCGCCTGAACTGACTTTCCGGGAATGTCCGGTTGTCAGATCGCCCTGCGTAATTATCCGGTTTGAGCGGGTCAACTGATGGTTAAAATTCGCCGGTTGAGTTCTTGCGCACATGAGTAACGAAACGGTCTCTTGAAGTCCCATCAATATGTCCCTGAACTTAAGCAACAGGGTGCCGGATGAAGCGGTCATTAGCGACTCAAATGTCTGAAGTAAGCAGTGCCCCATCGACGGTCCCCAGAAGCTTCCCCCCTGCATTTTTCAGTCTTAAGGCGACCCTAAACAACGCGTTTTCAAACGGGATGGACTCATCAATTAAGCAAGCTTCAAGCGGCCCCGCCGGACCAACGACGTGCACAGGGCCGGTCTCGCCGCTCCGGTGAATAGGGACGATCTCCAGAATGCCGGACTGGAACAATCCAAAGGAGCCCCTCACCCGCACATTCTTGTCTTCGACCGTGGCAACGAGGGGTTTTTCGATTGCGGCACATGAGTTCACCCCAGCGATTGTGCCTCCATCCATCGCACAGCAATGCCAGCAGACTTGAAAAACATAGTCCTGACCAGGCTCCAGGTCAATCAGCGGGCTGAGGACTTCTGTCTCGATGTAGGGGTCACAGCCGTTGGGGTCCTTCTCCATGTTGATCACTTCTCCATGAACCGTGAAGGTCCCTTTGCCATTGACCCAGAATTCCAATGGACCCCCATCCGGGTAGGGCAAGTCACGAAAGATCGGGAAAGTCTCCACCAACGCAGCGCGGACGTCATTATGTGCGGTCGCCAACCACCCCGACTCCGGGTTGACAACGAATTTCGCAACCTGGTCATTATACGAAAGCCGCCATAAGTTCTTTTCGGAAAGGACCTCGATATTTGGGTAATTTTCGTTTCCGTAAATTTTCCGATAGCTTATCAGCGGAACAGTGACGGAGGACCCTCCGCGGGCGCACTGTTGCGTAACCTGCCAGAGCGCCCAGCGAACCGGGCGAAAAGAAGTGTTGCGCATCCGGTGCCGAATCTGAACCGTGGCCGAGTTTCGAAAAAGACGAATCTCCCTGGAAAGTCTCAGGCCGGTGTATTCATCATCAGCGCTATCGAGCTGCACGGCAACCGAATCAGAACTGTTTTCGAGTACCTGTAAACGATACGGTCCCCCGTCGAGAATCGGGTCCGGCGGGCCGGCCCAATGCCTGTCATCGGACCATCCCTGAGGCGCGGGCCAGACCTTGCAACCCCCATAATTCTTCCACCCGGCCTCGAAATTATTTTCATCCTGGCGATACACCCGGCCGAGGTGTCGGGGGTTCACATAAAAATACTCGCGGTCGCCCAGCCGCAACTGTATGATTCGCCCTCCGATTTCTGGCACAACAAACAGTTCCAGAAGACCATTGGTAAGACTTAACGACTTCCATCCCTTATAGTTCACCCCGTCGATCGAGCAAGGCGAATCTGCGATGGAGTGTCCAGGCGAGGTATTCATTGGTCTGCGGGCCTTATCACCCTCTGGATTCATCAACGACCGTCAAAACCGGCTTTTATCATCTTCAAGATTTACAACCGGCAACAAAACGACCTTGCCGTTTGCCCTTTGAAATCGACCTTCACGTTCCCCCGAGCTTTTCCCCCCGCTATTCTACAACGCGTGTTCCATCGTCACTCTGGCAGAAGAAGAGATGGTTCTGCCTATCTGCCGCCCTCCAACAGGGCCCCTGGCTCCCATTGCGCTTCTGAGCGCTTGCCCAATTGGCAATCCTGATGGTCCAAGCAAATCCTCAAACAGAATATTCCGCTGTACGTCTGTAATGCTACTGCGGGGTTCGAGTGTAGCGTCAACGTAAACGGAGTTCAAGCATTTTGATGATATGACGGGCCGGCACGAGGAACGTGCCAGCCGGTTCTGAACTGTTTCACGGCATGGCGCGAAATCTTCCTCTTGTACTAAAGAAGACTTTGCCGCACTCCCGGAAGTTGCTAAGATGATCCACGCCTAGGGCCACAAGCTCTTTCGAAGGGGAGCCGGATGAACGGTCCAATCGGTGTTGGCCTCAGGAGATAAGAAGCGGCGAATGAACTCATGAAGGGTTACGGGGATAAGCCAATGAGAAGAATTGGAATATATGAAATCGCGAAATTGGCAGGGGTCTCCATCGGGACCGTTGACCGCGCTTTGCATGGTCGTAAAGGGATCAGTGAGAAGACCCGCCAGCGAGTCCTCACCATTGCCAAAAATACTGATTATCGTCCCAACCTGGCAGCGCGCGCCTTGTCCGCGACAAAGCCTGTTGCTCGAATCGGTGTATGCATTCCTCGCGAAATTCACTTTTTTTACGATCAAATTCGGCAGGGCATATGGGCTGAGGCACGCACCCATGAGCATCTTGGCGTTGATTTCATCTGCCGTCCTGTCGACCGGCAGGGTACGGGCGAAGCCGAAAGACTTCAAGAACTATTGGCTTCGGACATACAGGGTCTGATTCTGACGCCTGGCGATCCCCAAAAACTTACGCCGGTCATAGATGAGGCAGAGAAAAGAGGAATTCGGGTTATTTGCGTGGCGACCGATGCGCCTGACAGCAATCGCTCGTCAGTCGTTTGTGTCAATCCCGAGCTTAATGGCAGGATTGCCGGGGAACTGATGGGCCGCTTCGTAACTCCAGGGTCAAGGGTGGCGATTGTCACGGGGATGCTACAAACAGAGGACCACGTCCAGAAGGTCCATGGGTTTTCCGAGACCTTCCCTCGCGTGTGTAAGGGCGGGAAGGTTACCGAGGTGCTGGAGGGCCACGATGACGAGGATGAGACATTCGTTAAGTGTTCACGACTGTTGAAGCGAACGAAGGGGTTGGCAGGAGTCTACGTTTCTACAGCTAACTGCCTCCCCGTATGCCGGGCGGTAACGGTCCTGGGTATGGTCCGTAAGATCAAGGTGATTACCACGGATCTATTTCAAGAAATGGTCCCCTATTTCGAAAAAGAGACGATTGTTGCTTCCGTCTGCCAACGTCCCTACATGCAAGGGCGAAGGGCGGTTCGACTGCTGGTCGAGCACATTTTCAGTGGTCAACCCTTCCCCCGCAATTACTTTTTGAATCCTGGCATCGTGCTGTCCTCCAACCTTCGTCTCTTCCGCGAAATCCGGCATACCGATGCCGCCACTACCGGTCGGATTCCTTGATACTGTTTCAATCCGTCCTGAGGATTGATTTCGCGGGTGATGCGTGAAGGGATCCCCCTGCGATCCCCCGCAAAAAGGCGAAGAGCTGACACACTCATCCTGTGGAATTTATGCTTGACATTAAAAACAACTACGATAATCTCGCTCCGTTGACGTTAACGTGATCAGCCAGCGCAGCGGGGAATTTCAAGTAATTCGGCCGGGTTTAGATCCTGCGGTCGAGTGTAACTGGCAGGGGGCGGGGTTTCAACTATCGATGCTGAGTTGTGTTGCCTTTTTTGGGAAACCTGATGGGCAGTGGAGCGTCGTGGCGGGGGCAAGGATAGCGGCTGTCCACAAAATATTGAGACAAGACTAAGGTTTTACATCCCGCCCGACACTGGAAGTCGGCAATGTGACTCAGAGCGTTCAAGTAACCTCGGCGCCTCCCCTGGTAACAACCGCCAGCAGTACCCTCTCATCCAATGCGCTGCACCGATGGCGGCGTCCAATACGCCAGCCGCGATTACACGCAACTGCTCCGGGAGCATGGCGTCCGCATCAGCACGTCGCGCAAAGCCAATCCCTTGGCCAACGCGACGTGCAAGTCCTTGATCAAGATCCTGAAGCACGAAGAGGTCTACCGCACTGAGTATCGCGATCTGGCCGAGGCCCGCGCCAGCCTCGGCGTGTTCCTCGAAAAGGTCTACAACCAGAAACGGCTGCATTCGGCGCTTGGCTACCTGCCACCCGCCGAGTTCGAGCGCAGCCTGCTCGCTCAAACCAATCAGGAGGCCGCTGGGCGGCAGCTTTCTCTATGAGTTTTCTCAGGCAGCGGGAAATCTATCGTACGATGACAAACCGTCCCGGTCCTTTGCCGCGGCGGCCGATCCACGACCGCCCCCGGCCTCATCGTCGCGATGAGTTTCCGGCTGGCTATTCCTTGGCAGGTTGCGCTCCCGCAGAGCCTGCCTCCGCTTCACCAGCCCACGCTCATCTTGCAAGAATACAGCTTTCGAGTACAATGCAATTCCAGCAAACGGCAAGCTGTGTCTTAACTGTTTGTCTCAGCCTATGGGACAACCCCAAATACTTTGCGGAAAGGAGATTCAAGTGACCAGAACCAACCAGAGTATCTTAATGCGAGTTTTACATGAAACGAATCGGACCGTAATCAAGGCGGGTGCGATGCTGGCCAGCCTTGGCCTGGTGATCCTCCTGCTGGCGGGGAGCGCAAGGGCACAAAGTTCAGAGCTGGCCGCAACGCCACCCATGGGTTGGAACGCGTGGTACGCCTTTGGGTGTCACGTCACGGAAGCCGATATTCGCGCCAGCGTCGATGCGATGATTTCCAATGGCATGAAAGCCGCGGGATATCAGTATGTCAACCTGGATGACTGCTGGCAGGGCAAGCGGGACGCCAAAGGGTTTATTCATGCGAACAACCGCTTTCCAGATATGAAAGCGCTGGCGGATTATGTGCACCGTCATGGCTTCAAATTCGGGATTTACTCTTCACCGGGTCCGAAAACTTGTGGTCAATACCCGGGGAGTTACGGGTATGAAAAACAAGATGCAGAAACTTATGCCAAATGGGGCGTGGATTTCGTCAAGTACGACTGGTGTAGTGCGCGGCTAGTCTATAAGCCTAGCCAAACCGAGGCCGCCTACGAAAAGATGCATAAAGCGCTGGTGCGTGCCGGTCGCCCCATGATATACAGCCTGTGCGAATACGGACTGGAAGCCCCCTGGGTTTGGGGCCCGAAGGTTGGAGCCAATCTCTGGCGCACGACAACGGACGTGAGCAATAGAATCGACTACCAGGAATACGAAAGGATGATGTTTGTGGGGTTTGGACAGGAGGGCCTCCAACCTTATGCCGGGCCGGGTCACTGGAACGATCCTGATTTTCTCCAGATTGGCAATCGGGGCCTGGATCTCAACGAGGACCGGACCCAGATGAGTTTGTGGTCCCTTCTTGCTGCGCCCCTGTTCTCGAGCGCCGACCTGACCCGGTTGACCGCGGCCCAATTGGCCATCCTAACCGACCATGAGGTGATTGCCATCGACCAGGATCCTGAGGGAATTCAGGGCCACAGAGTGAGCCAGTTGGGTCCGGTCGAGGTATGGGTGAAGCCTCTCAGCGGAGGGCGTATGGCCGTGGGTCTTATTAACTCCGGAGAATCGCCGCTTCCTGCCTCTGTTAACTTCAGCAAGATTGGTTTCTCTCACCCCGTTCACGTGAGAGATCTCTGGGAGAAGAAGGACCTTGGCGAATTCCAAAGGAGCTTTAAGACGATGGTGCCGAAACATGGAGTGGTGATGATTGAAGTGCATTGACCCAACTTCGGATTGACGACTCTTCAGAGCGGCCTTCAGCCCGTCGTTCCAGCGATGGCGTCAGAGCGGCTTGAGCGCTCAGATGCAGCGGGCTTAAGGCTGCTGCCGGCTGCGATGCGTCGTCATGGCAAAGGCGAATAGATGCGCTTGCCCGGTTTCTTCTGTCTCTCCGGAGGGATACGCCGCCGTTCATGGCAGCGAATGCAACTTTTGGGAAGTGGGTGAGATGCCCATTCCGCTTATTTGGCTTATTGCAATTCGGTTGTTCACGATTGCCTCCGCTTAACTTTCCTGGTTGAAGGAGCAAATAATGAGCAGGGAAGTTTCTCGCAGAAAATTCCTGGAGGGAGTTGCGCTCGGAGGAGCCGCAGGGGTTGGATTTCTGAAAGACCTTCAGGGGGTGGCCGAAGAAGCTCCAACGGCGCAATATTCTCCTGAGAAAGCTGCAATCCAGTATGATTCATCTGCCGGGACGTGGGTCCTTCGGAGTGGCGCCGTAGAATATCGCCTAGGACTACAAGACGGTGTTGTCTATTTCAAGTATTTCGGTCCGGCGAATCAGCCAGACTGGGAGGTGTGGGCAGCACAGGCGGGGCCGCGAAGAAACTTCGATTTGCGCTATGACATGGATGGTCTGGCTGAAGGCGAGAGTCTGCGTCCCGAGAATCTCAAACTTGTCTCCCATCAGATTCAACATCCAAGGGAGGATGTTGATGAACTGACGATGGTCTTTGAGCACACGAAATTGCCCCTCGAAATAACCGTGCATTACAACACTTGGGGGCAAACGGGGGTTATCACTCGCCAAATCACAATCCTAAACCAACACAACCAACCCCTTCACATCAAGGATCTGCCGTCGCTGGCATGGGAGCTTCCTCCGGGGAAATACGACTTGACCTACCTCTGGGGGGGATGGGGGCACGAACGGCAGGTTGCCAACGAACAACTGGGGCCTGGCCGGCGGTCATTCGCCATGACGAGAGGAAGGTCTACAAACGGTTATTCGCCCTGGTTCTGTTTGCACCACCAGGACTTGGGAGTGCGCTACCTGGCTCAGCTGGCTTATTCGGGCAACTGGGAGATGCGTTTCGAAGATTACCCGGATGGAAAAAGCCTGGTACGCGAAAACCTGCATACATCCCTGGGAATGCGTTTTGATTTCGACGGACCTCTTCAGCTTGCACCGCATGAATCCTTCGCGTTGCCGAGGGTGGCTTTTACCGCAACGGCTGGAGACATGGACGACGGCGCCAACCAGCTTCACCGTTTCCAGCGCCAGTATGTGGTTCCTCGTACGGCGACCAACAACCCCCTGCTGGTCCAGTTCAATTCCTGGTACCCGTTCCCAGGGGAGATGAATGTCGGGCAAATGAAGCGTTGCGTGGATATCGCCGCTCCACTCGGAGCAGAAGTCTTTGTGCTGGACGCGGGATGGTTCAGCGGCAAAAACTGGAGCCGGGAGCTTGGCGACTGGACTGTCAATCCGGTGGCCTACCCCCAGGGTTTACAGGAATTGGCTCAGTATGTGCGCAGCCAAGGCATGAAGTTTGGGATCTGGATCGAGATCGAAAACCTGGGCGTTGACTCGAATACTTTTCGTATGCATCCCGACTGGTGCCTGACCTACGACGGCAAACCGCTGTTGATCGCCGAGCGCTATCCACTCAATTTTGACAAACCGGTGGTGCGGCAATGGGCAACTTCGATTATTGACCGCCTCGTCCGCGACTACAAGATCGAGTGGCTGAAGATTGATTACAACATTGATGTCGGAGAGCGGTTCGATCCGCCGGCCCTGCTTGCCCGGCATGGCGACGTCCTTTATCGGGACCGCACGCGCTATTACGAGTGGCTGAATGGTATCCGGTCCCAATACCCTGAGTTGGTGATCGAAAACTGTTCGAGCGGTGGCCTGCGTTTTGATTTGGGGATCATTGCTCACACGCACACAACCTGGCTGTCGGATGAGGTCAGGCCTCAGCCGTCGGTGCAACTCGCGTATGGAAGCACGGTGGAGTTTATTCCCGAAGTATGTAACCACTGGATGGTGGGGGACAAGACGAATGGCGAGGTGGATCTCTCAAACCCGCAAGGGTGGTGGGATTTCATGTTCCGAGTTCCCATGATGGGCCAGTTTGGAATCTCAAGCAGGGTATTTGACTGGAGTCCTGAACTGAAAGCACGGGCGAAAGCGAACATCGCTTTATACAAGAAAATCAGGCAAGTGATCATGGGTGCAGATGTGTACCACCTGACTCCATGCCCAAGCCATGATGATCCCACAGGGTGGAGCGCCATCCAATACGTCTCGCCGGATCAGAAGCACAGCGCGCTCCTTGTTTATCGGCTTGCGTCAAGCATTTCAACTAGAGTCTTCAAGCTGCGTGGTCTCGCATCGGGCCAGCGCTACCGCATTTCAATCGATGGAACGGATCGCGAAGCCTTGCCGGGCCACGCTCTATTGAGCGATGGGCTCAAGGTCAAACTGGATGACCCGTGGCGAGCAGCCATCATCGAGTTTCGGGTGAATGCTTGATCTTACTGCTTTCTCTGTTCCATCAGGGATGAGAAACGCAGTCTTGATCAGGCGATTTCTTTTTCAAGTGCAAATCCTAAAGTGAGTCATTGGCTATTTCCACCGAGCTGCGCTCGGCAGACACGGGAGGGATATTCCCGCCACTGTGCGGTCCAGGCCATGTGATGGCCTCCCATTGGCCCCCCGTTGGCCCCCCCAACAAACTGTACCCCAATCAGATTCGGAAATTGCTTCGATTGCCCAAGGATGCAGTAATCTACTCGTTTCGGCATACTGCCTTGACCCGCCTTGGGGAGAGCGGTGCAGACCCCTTCAATATCATGCGGATTGCCGGCCATTCCAGCGCGGTAGTGTCTCAGCGGTACGCCCACGGCCAGCGAAGAGACATCCTTGCGGTCGGAGTCAGGCAACGCATGTAGCGCCACCTGACAGCCATCATGCCTCTCCGCGATCACGTGCGCCGTGTCCTGCGCGTTTTTCCGGGTGCGCTGGGTGTGAAAAAGGAAGACAAAGCTGAATGAGCGGGATTCCATCAACGAAAGGACCGGACCCACGTGCTCTTCCTCCGCAATAGGGCTTGGCATAAAAGGGTCCTGAGCATCTACAAAAGCAAATAAGGTATTTCCTGTGATCATCATAGTGGTCCGGATTGTACCTCAGCATTACGGCTGTTGGCCACCAGCATTTTCGGGGCCCTGATGCATGGGATTCGAGGCTCGAAACCCGCTGAAGGTGCGCATGGGAGCATCAGAAATTTGAAGGCGTTGCGTCCCAATGTTCGCGACGACCCGGCATATACCCATGAATTAGTGATATGAGTTACGGTGCAACGACTTGACTAAAAAGCCTCGTGATCCCATAACATAAGGTTGTGTTCTTTAGGCAGGAAAAGAAATTATTCGTGCTCATCTGGTTGACCGTAGTCCCAATGGTCTACAGCGCAACCAGACTGCCCCCTTTACCAAAACTTAAGCTAGGCCACTTTCCACCCATTGTAAATCGCCAATTGCAGGAAGCTTATGTTGCGGCGAGAGAGCATCCCACTGATTCTACGGCAAATGGAAAGCTGGGAATGCTCTTGGACGCATACAAACAATATGAAGAAGCTATAACTTGCTATAGGCGTGCACACTTGTTAAAGCCGAGATCGTTCCGGTGGATCTACTATCTTGGCTATGTCCAGTACAAGCAAGGACAATATCAGAAGGCAGAGAAGATTTTGGCAGCCGCCATCAATCTGAGGCCAGCTTATCTTCCGGCAAAGTTAATGCTGGCTGAGTGCATGTTTCAGCTTGGTGATCTTGAAGAAAGCGAAAAGTTGTACAAAAGAATAGTTGAGCAATCACCCGGAAGCGCTGCGGCGTATTATGGGCTCGGCCGGGTGCAATCGGCAAGAGGAAACGTGCAAGCGGCAGTATCCTTGCTCAAGAGGGCATGCGAACTGTTTCCAGAATATGGTCCTGCGCAATACGCTCTTGCGCTTACTTACCGAAAATTGAATGACCAGGGGCAGGCTGCAGTACACTTCAAAATATATAATGCGAACATGGGCACGATTCCCCCTCCCAACGACCCTCTCCGTACGGCCATCAAACAACTTGACCAAGGGCCGGTCGCGGACATGCATCGCGGGTTGGTTCTCGCAGATACCGGAAATATCTCAGAGGCTATCGCTGAGCAATTAAGGGCACTCGCAATCGATCCCAAGCTTGTTCAGGCTCATATTAACTTGATGCAGCTTTATGGAGGGCTTCACGACTATAGCAAGGCAGAGCAGGAATATAAGGCTGCGGTCAGGCTAAATCCCAATCGAGCCGATTGTTATTTCAACTATGGGGTACTGGAGTTCGCGCAACGGCAATACTTGGAGGCAGCACGAGCCTTTCGACAAGCACTTCAGATCAATCCATACTATGCGGGGGCACACAACAATTTAGGGTATGTGCTTGCAATGCAAGGCCACTTGAATGGAGCGCTGAAGGAATTCAATGAGGCCGTTGAAGACCGGCCTGATTTTCGCATGGCACGTTTTCATATCGGCCAGATCTATGTGAAACAGGGCAAATACGCTGAAGCCATTCGGGAGTTTCGGAAGATCCTGACCCCCGATGATGCGAGTACTCCAAGTTACCTTTATGCGTTGGGTGCAACCTATGCACGGGTGGGCGACCGGCAGAATGCTCTAAGGTATATGCGTAAGGCGAATAACGAGGCCTCGGCCCGGGGCCAAACACAACTGCTGGCCAACATTAAACATGATCTCACGGGGCTAGAGCAATAACACAATGGGGGTATGCACTTGACTCCCGTCACCCCCACAGGTTGGGTCTCAAGATTTGGGGCTCCGGCTCGAGATCAGCCCGCCCGGTACAGGATCGAGCATCAGGGCTTGTTGGACGAGACGATAGAACAGTTTACCCCGTGAGGGGGAGGTGCGACGGTTAAAGCGGAAGGTAAACTCATCCAGATAGTAATCCAGATGTGAAGGTTGAACCGCTCCCTGATGAGTCCCCAGGAGCCACCGTTTCAGCCGTGAGGCAACCCGATTCGCCAAAGGCAAAAGATTGTCTCCGAGGGTGATTTCCTGTCGGACCACCTT
>Ga0307372_10011310_pt1 | contig 11926 bp, 10 predicted proteins | sample OX1MG_FD_202533 | JGI IMG/M metagenome (GOLD analysis project Ga0307372, IMG submission 202533) | Soil microbial communities from Risofladan, Vaasa, Finland - OX-1 | ecosystem: Environmental > Terrestrial > Soil > Coastal area > Acid sulfate soil | place: Finland: Risofladan, Vaasa | collected...
GGAGATGCGGTCGAAGAAGCGGTTGCCGATCGTCTACGGGCGCGGCAGCTTCGACAACAAGGGTCCCGTGGTATCGACAGTGCTGGCGATGGGCGCCCTGGCCGCGGCCTTGAAAGCGACCGGCGCCAGGCTCGCGGGGACCGCCATCGGCGCCTACTCGGTCGACGAGGAGACCCACGCGACGGGCATCAAGAGCTTCGCCTGTGGGCCGGCCTCTTGGCTGGCCGGCAGAGGCTACCTCGGCGGACCGATCGACGAGCAGGGCTTCCTAACCCAGATCTGCGGGATCGCCATGGACGGCTCCTACGGATGGCTGCCGATCGTCGGCCACCGTGGCTCGGCACAGTTCGAGCTGCGCACCACCGGGCGCTCGGCCCACGCCTCGACGCCGCACCTGGGCGCAAACGCAACCGAGCTGATGTCGATGCTCCTGCTCCGGCTCCGTGACGCGAGGGACGAGATGCGGGACAGGCTGGTGGCGTCGCTGGAGACGGGCCTCCTGGGCCCGCCGACCTTCGCCATCGGGACCACCATCGTCGGCGGCGGCGTGCGCTCGGTGGTGATGAGCGAGCAGGGCCCGGTCATCGACCGCTCGGGCGTCAACGCGATCCCCAACTGGTGCCGCTCGACCATCGACGTCCGCTTCCCTCCCGCCTCCTCGCTGTCGCTCGACGACACCGTGGCGCTGATCCAGGAGGTCCTCGAGGGGGCGCTGCGCGAGGTGCCGCTGACCGATGGCTGGTCCTGGGAGCTGGCGGCGCTGGACCGCGACCCGCCGGTCGCGCTCGCGCGCGACTTCCAGGAGGCGGAGCGCCACCCGTTGGTCAGGACCGCCCGCCACCGCGCCCACCAGGTCCTTGGCTTCGAACCGCACCTGGAGACGGCGCCGGGAGGCACCGACGCCAGCTTCATGATCACCGAGAGCCGCATCCCCACCCTGGTCGAGTTCGGACCGGCCGGGGCCCTATCCCACGACACCCACGAATACGTCGAGGTCGACAGCGTCATCCAGGGAGCCAAGATCCTCGCCCTGACCACGCTGGACGTGCTCGGCCTAGCTGAATAGGAGCGCAACGCAATGCTCGAGATCGACGACCTGCCACTGATCGACCAGCACGTCCACATCTTCAACCGGGAGTCGGACCAGCCGGACTTCGACCCGCTGGCGACCTTCTCCCTGGGCGGGGATTGGATCGACTTCCTGGACTCGGGCGGCCACACGCCGACCGAGCACGAGAAGCGCCAGCTCCAGGTCAACCAGCAGCAGACGCTGATCTACCACGAGGCGATGCACGCGATCGCGCGCTACCTGGGCTGCGAGCCGAGCCGAGAGGCGATCATCGCCGCTCGCGCCGAGAAGGCGGCCGATTACAAGTCCTACGTCCGCGGCATGTACCGCGACATCAACCTTGAATCGAACATCGTCGACCTCGGCAACCCCAAGAACGTGAGCCTCGAGGAGTTCGAGGCGCTGACCGGCGTCCCGGCCTACGGTCTCTTCCGGATTGAGCCGATGATCGGCGAGATCTGGGACCAGAACGATGGCCTCGCCGGCCTCGACAAGGCCTTCGAGGATCGGCTCCGCAAAGTTGCGGCCGACCCCAAGATCATCTCGCTCAAGACCGTCATCGCCTACCGCACGGGGCTAGACCTTCAGCCGCTGACCTCGACCGAGGTCTCGACCGCGATGGACAACCTGAAGAGGAGCGAGCACTCGTCCGGCCTCTTCGCCAGGATCCACGTCCCCCGCTCGACGCGCGACGACGTCAAACGCGTCCGTGACTACCTGCTCTGGCGCGCGCTGGAGCTGAGCATCGAGCTGAACCTGCCATTCCAAATCCACACCGGCATGGGCGACCAGGACCTCGACATCAAGACCGCGCGGCCGGGCCTGCTGGCCGCCGTCTTCCGCGACGAGAAGCTGCGGCACGCGAAGATCATCCTTCTGCACGGCGCCTTTCCCTTCTACGAGGAGGCGTCGTATCTGGCGAACGTGTTTCCCAACGTCTACCTGGACCTCTCGGAGTTCAACCCAATGATCGGCCCGGGCGTCGCGCGCGTGATCACCAACATCCTCGAGCTGGCACCCTTCACCAAGGTCGTCTACTCCTCGGACGCGTTCGGCTCGCCCGAGCTGCAGTGGATCGCCGGCAAGAAGGGACGCGCAGCGATCGCGTCCGCGCTCGGGACCGCGGTCGACGACGGCAACCTCTCGAAGGACGCGGCCCGCCATGCCGCCCGCCTCATCCTCGCCGACAACGTGCGGCTGATCTACGGCATCTGACGGACTCGCGAGGAGGCTTCACGAACCATGTCACCGGAGAACACCAAGAGCGCAACCGACCGAATCCTCGAAGAGGACAACCAGTACATCGGGGCTGCAAACAAGGTCCGTCTCTTCCTTGCGGTCGCCGCCAGCGCCGCCGGGTCGACGATCATCGACCCCGACAACAAGCGCTACCTGGACTTCGCCGGCGGCTGGGCCGTCGCCACCACCGGCTACTCGCACCCGAGGGTCGTCGACGCAGTCTCCTCCACGATGGAGAGCCTCTCCTTCGCTTCCTACGCCTCCCTCGTCCACCCGTCGGCGGTGGACCTCGCCAAGCGTCTGCTGGAAGCCGTGCCCTCGCACCGACCGGGTCCGCGCAAGGTGGGCTTCGGCCTCTCCGGCTCGGACGCCAACGACGGCATCGCCAAGCTCCTGCCGATGGCGCGCCAGCGCCCCAAGATGATCAGCTTCCTCGGCGGCATGCACGGGATGACCGGCATCTCGGCCGGCATCTCCGGCCATCCCGCGATGGGACGGTTCCCGAGCAGCACCAGCGTCACCAGGGTGCCCTATCCGTATCCATACCGGCCGGCCTTCGGGAGTCCCGAGAGCTGCGGCCGGGACGCGGTCCGCTTCATTGAGGAGCAGATCTTAACCACCGTCTCGCCCCCGGAGCTGACGGCCGGCATCCTGGTCGAGTCGATCCAGAGCGACGCCGGCGTCATCGTCCCTCCCCCCGACTTCATGCCGGCCCTGCGGGCGCTCTGTGACAAGTACGACCTGATGCTCATCGACGATGAGGTCAAGGTCGGGATGGGAAGGGCGGGGCGGATGTGGGCCTGCCAGCTGACCGACACCGACCCCGACATCATGATCATCGGCAAGGGAGTCGCCTCCGGCATGTCGATGAGCGCGACGGTGGCACCGGCCGAGATCCTCGACGTGCTCGCGGCCGGCCATGCCTTCACCACCGCCGGGGCGCCCGTGGCCTGCGCGGCCGCGATCGCGACCCTCGACGTCGTCCGAGACGAGAAGCTCGCCGACAACGCACGTGCACAGGGCGACTTCATCATGGACGGCATCCGCGAGATGAGCTCGCGGCACCGCCTCATCGGCGAGGTGCGCGGAGCGGGGCTCATCATCGGCGTCGAGCTGGTGCTCGACCCCGTCACCAAGAAGCCCGCGACCAAGGAGTGCGCGAAGCTGGTCCTCCGCTGTCAGCAGCTCGGGCTGTTGGTCCACTACGTCGGGATCTTCAGCCACGTGATCGAGCTGACCCCGCCGCTGGTGCTGACGCGGGCCGAGGCCACGGCGGGTCTCGAGATCTTCGAGCAGGCCCTCACCGACGTCGAAGACGGACGAGTTGCGGACTCCGAGCTCGAAGCCGTGTCCGGCTGGTAGTTAGGGAACCAATCGGTTTGAGAGTTCCAGTCGCCGGAAGCACGCCGTCCGGCGCCTACTCGCCGGGGATCATCGCCGAGGGGCGGATGCTCTATGTCTCCGGTCAGGGACCGCTGCTCGATGGCAAGGTCGTGAGCGGCAGCATCGAGGCAGAGGTCAAGCTGACGCTGCAGAACCTCGCCTCGGTGGTCGAGGCCGCCGGGGCGACGCTCGCCGACATCGTCCAGTGCCGGGTCTTCCTCGCCGACATCGGCGACTTCGACGCGATGGACGGGGTCTACGGCGCCTTCCTTCCCGACCCGAAGCCGGCGCGCACCACCATCGGCGCCGCCCTCGCCGACGGCATCAAGGTCGAGATCGACTGCGTGGTCGTGCTCGCGCCGCCGGCGCCGCAATCGAACGGCGTGGCGTTTTGACCTCCGTCGGAGCGCGGTCCGGCGGTGACTCGTCCGGCGTGATGGAACGCATGAATGCCGAACAGCTGGACTACGTGCGCTGCCAGTTCATCGACCTGAGCGGGATCCTGCGCGGACGTTCAGTGCACCGCAGCTACCTCGGCTCGGTCCTTCAGAGAGGCATCCCCTTCGCCCAGATCAACAATGTCGTCGACGTCGACGATGGCGAGTCGGACCCCGCCTTGGGGAGCCAGGCCGGCGACTTCTGGGCCATGCCGGACCCGAGCACGTTCCGGCGGGTTCCCCACACAAGGGGGTCGGGTCAGATGTTCACCGACCTCGTCGCCGCGGACGGCAGCGCCTGGCCGACCTGTGGGCGGGCGACCGTCCGAAGGATCAACGACCTCGTCGCGCTCGAGCTCGGCACTGTGAGCCTCGGCTTCGAGCAGGAGGGTTACGTCCTCCAGAAGGACGGTGAACGCTACCGGCCAGTGGTCGTTGGCAAGCAGATGCAGCCGGAGATCCTAGACCTCCTGGATGGCTTCGTAACCGACCTGACCGCGGCCCTGGAGATGATGGACGTCCCGGTCGAGAAGCTCACCGCGGAGGGCGGCTGGGGCATGTTCGAGGTCAACTTCGAGCACGCCGCTCCGCTGGAGGCGGCGGAGCGCTGGTTCCGTTACAAGCAGGCGTTCCGCATCGTCGCGCGCAAGCACGGCATGGTCGGCAGCTTCATGCCGAAGCCCTTCGCCGACGGCGTCGGCGCCGGGCTGCACGTGCACGTCAGCTGCCGGACTGAAAGCGGCGAGGACCTCTTCGGCGGAGGCGCAACCGGCGTCGAGCTGACCGAGACCGGCCGTTGGTTCCTGGGCGGGCTGCTCGCCCACGCGCCTGCGCTGATCGCGATCGGCTCACCGACCGTGAACTCCTTCAAGCGACTGCGGGCGGGCACCTGGGCGCCCACCCACATCGCCTATGGCACCGGCAACCGGTCGGCGATGATACGGATCGTCCAGGGACGGACTGACCAGCCGGACCGTGGTCCGCTGCGCCTCGAGGTCAGATCGCCTGACGGGACCAGCAACCCCTACCTGGTCGCGGCGTCGATTCTCGCGGCCGGGCTTGACGGGGTGAGGCGGCGCCTCGACCCCGGGCCTCCGACCGATTTCGACATCGCGCACCCGGAGAACGAGGGGCACCCGGCGGGGGACCTGCCACCGGCGTTTCCGCGCAACCTCGACGCGGCGCTGGACGGGTTGGAGGCGGACGGAGCGCTTCGCGAGCTGCTCGGCCCGCCACTGGTCGACGCCTACCTGAAGGTGAAGCGCATCGAGTGGGCGAAATTCATGGCCTACGTCACCGACTGGGAGTACCGGTACTATGCCGAGTTCTTCTAGTCGAGGGGCCTGCGGTGGTTCGGGAGCTGAGGAGGTTTTATGACATTGGCCAACGAAACTGACGGCGCGAGCTGGACGGCTCGAGCCAAGCTGGTGATCCCCGGCGGAGTCAACAGCGGCCAGCGCCAGGTGCCCGGGCTCGAGGACCTGGTGGTCGTGTCGACAAGCGGCGCCACCTTCACCGACGACCGCGGCCGCACCTTCACCGATTACCACTCGGCCTTCGGCCCCCCGCTGCTCGGCCACAACGACCGCGACGTCGACACCGCGATGATGCGGCAGCAGGAGCGGAACGACCTGATGGGCGTGGGCGTCACTCCGATCGAGATCGAACTTGCCGAGAAGCTCGTCGAGCACATCCCATCCTTCGAGCGTGTGCTCCTGACCTCGACCGGCAGCGAGGCGACCTTCCAGGCGCTCCGCCTGGCGCGCGTCGCGACCGGGCGCCGGTCAATCATCAAGTTCCAGGGCTGCTATCACGGCTGGCACGACTCGGTGGCGATGAACGTCATCTCGCCGGCCGACAAGGTCGGACACAAGGACCCACTCTCGAAGGGCATCCTTCCCGAAGTGCTGGACGCGACGCTTGTGGTCCGCTTCAACGATCTCCGCTCGGTCGAGCAGGCGTTCGCGGAGCGCGATGGCGACATCGCCGCGATCATCCTTGAGCCGATCCCGCACAACATCGGTGCGGTGCTCCCCAAGCCGGGCTTCCTGGAGGGATTGCGCAGCCTCTGCACGAAGCACGGGACGGTGCTCATCTTCGACGAGGTCGTCACCGGGTTCCGACATGGCCTGGGCGGCTACCAGTCGGTCGCCGGCGTGACGCCCGACCTCACCACGGTCGGCAAGGCGATGGCCAACGGCTACCCCATCTCCGCGATCGGCGGCAAGGCCGAGCTGATGGACCTGTTCAGCACCACGCCCGGACACCCCGCGTTCTTCGCCGGAACCTTCAACGGTCACCCGGGTATGGCCGCGGCGGCGCTGGCGACCATCCGCAAGCTCGAGCGTGAGCCCGTGCACAAACACATCTTCGAGCTCGGCGACCACGCCCGGTCGGGCCTCCAGGGCATGTACGACCGGCTCGGGGTACCCGCGGTGGTGACCGGGTTCGGGTCGGTCTTCCTTACCTACTTCATGGAGCCGCCGGTGGAGAGCTACGACGACCTGTTGCGCAACGACGTCGAGCGTTTCCTCGCTTACCGACGAGAGTTGATGGACCACGGCATCTTCGAACTGCCCCTGAACCTCAAGAGGAACCACATCTCCTACGCGCACACCCGCGCCGACATCGACGCGCTGTTGGAGGCGACCGAGGGGGTCATCGCGAAAATGCTCGAGCGCGCGTCCTGACGGACACGCAAACCTGAAGCGAATCGCGCTTCAGTAGGCCGACCAGCCGCCGTCGACGAAGATGGTCTGGCCGGTCACGTAGCTGGATGCGTCCGAGGCCAGGAAGAGGAGGACGCCGTCCAGCTCGTCGGGGCGTCCGGTGCGGCCCATCGCGATGCGCTGGCGGATCAGAGCCAGGCGCTCCTCGGACGAGAAGAGGTTCACGTTGATCTCGGTCGGGAAGAAGCCGGGGGCGATCGCGTTGACGCGAATCCCGGAGCGGCCCCACTGGACCGCGAGCTCGCGCGTCAGGTTGATCACGCCGGCCTTGCTGGCAGCGTATGACACGCTGCCGCCGGCGGGCTCCGACGCCGAGCCCGACCCCCAGATCGACGCGATGTTGATGATCACGCCGGAGCCCTGCCGGAGCATCCCGCGACCCGCCTTCTGGGAACAGAGGAAGGTCCCGGTGAGATTCACCTCGAGCACCTCGCGGAACTCGGTCAGGTCCTCGTCCTGGGCGAAGCCGCCCGCCCAGAGGCCCGCGTTGTTGATCATCAGGTCGATCCGGCCGAAGGTCTCGAACGTCTTCGCGACCAGTCGGTCGACGTCCGCTGCGTCGCTGACGTCACAGGTCACCGCGAGGGCATCCGCGCCCTCCTTCCGCAGCTCCTCCGCTAGCGCATCTATGCGCTCGGTGCGCCGCGCCGCGAGCACCACCCGCGCACCGTGCGCGGCGAGGACCGTTGCGAAGCGGGCGCCGAGACCGGTCGAGGCGCCGGTGACGATTGCGACGCGTTCGCGGACGGAGAAGGGTTCAGCCGAGATTTGCATGGCGGAAACACCCTGCTAGCCGGCGCGAACGAACTCGCAGAGTCGCGAGACGCCCTCGCGCAGGTCCGAGTCCGAGCTCGCCAGGCTGATGCGGACAGAGCCCAGCTCCTGTTCGCCGAACGCCGAACCGGGCGCCACCGAGACGCCCTTCTGGCGGAGCAGGGCGAAGGCGAAGTCGCGCGCCGGCATCCCCTTGGGCGCGATGTCCGCCATGATGTAGAACGCTCCCTCCGGCACCGAGAGGAGCAGGCCCGCCTCGGACAGCAGGTCGACGACGACGTCGCGCCTGCGCCTGTACGCGGTGACCATCTCGGTGATGCAATCCTGCGGCCCGGTCAACGCTGCTTCCGCCGCCTTCTGGCTGATGGTGGAGATGCAGGAACTGTTGGATTCCAGCACTTTGACCATGTTGTCGACCAGCTTGGCGCCGGCGGCTCCGTAGCCGACTCTCCAGCCGGTCATCGAGTAGGTCTTCGAGAAGGTGCCGACGGTGATCACGCGGCCATCACCGAGGAAGCTCCCGATGCTGGTGTGCGTGCCGTCGAGGACGATCTGGTCGTAGCACTCGTCGGACAGCAGCCAGAGCTTGTGGCGCTGTGCGATCGCGCCGAGGGCTTCCAGCGTCGGCCGCGGATACACCGCACCGGTCGGGTTGTTCGGGCTGTTGACGACCATGATCCTGGCCCGCGGAGTGATCAGCGACTCGAGGTGCTCGAGGTCGGGCTGGAACTTCATCTCGCGCGGGCATCGGTAGTAGAGCGGCGTGCCGTGCGCCCAGTCCAGCATCATCCGGTAGTTCGGCCAGCCCGGGTCGGGCAGCAGGACCTCGTCACCGGTCTCGAGGATCGCCGCGAAGGCGGCGGCGATCACGCCCACCCCGCCCGGTCCGACCGTTATCGAGTCGAGCCCGGCGTTGACCGAGTTGACCTTCTCGAGCTTCGCCGAGAGCATCTCGCGCAGCGAAGCCAAGCCCGCGGTCGCGGTGTAGAAGGTGTAACCGGCGTCGATCGCCGCCTTGGCGGCGATCCCGATGTGGTCGGGCGTTCTGAAGTCGGGTTGTCCGACGTCGAGCCGGATCGCGTTCGGCGTGATGATCGCCTCGTTGGCGACCTCTCGTATCCCGGAGTGGAAGCCTGCTTCCACGGCAGCGCTCAATCCGAGGAAAGGGGAGGTGGACAACGTGCGCTAATTCTATTCGGTTGCTCGAAGTCGCCTCTCGCGCGCCTTCCCTAAACTTCGTTTCGGGACAATAGTAGTTCCACCGGCCGTACGCGCAACCGACACGCCCTGAAACAACGCGGGTAGCAAAAAGGAGAGACCTAAATCACATGCCCGATATTCGCCGGCGTTACTTCGGAAAGCGGAAGAGCTATCGCGAATACTTCGACGAGACGCACGCGGCCGGCGCGCTCGACGCCAAGACCAAGGAACTGATGCACCTAGCGCTGGTCCTGGCGCTGCATTGCGAACCTTGAGCGGTCACCCACTTCGCAGGTGCGAAGAAGCTCGGTGCCACTGACGAAGAGATCGAGGAGACGATCCAGCTCGCGGGCTCGGTCGGGGCCGGCGTGATCCTGGCAATGGCGGACAGGGCGCACGACGCCTCCGACGCCCACCACTTCTACTGGCGGCCGCCTCGCAAGTCCGGCTGAGGCGCGGGCCTCAGGACATGGGGGTGGCGGCTCGCCAGCGCTCGTAGACGTCGTGCCGGACGTGGTTGAGGCTGGGAACCGTCCGACGAACCTCGGCGACGCGCTCGGGCGTCACCTCGGCCACGACCAGGCCCTCGGTCTCCCCACGCTTGGCGATGACGACGCCCATCGGGTCGACGATCATGCTCCCGGCGCTGCGGAGCTGGTCCACCGCCGCGATGTAGACCGTGTTCTCGATCGCGCGCGCCCGCACCAGAGTGTCCCAGTGGAACTCCTTGAGCAGGCCGTGCGCCCATGAGCTCGGCTGCACGATGACCTCGGAGCCGCGCTCGGCGAGCGCGCGGTAGAGCTCGGGGAAGCGCACGTCGTAGCAGGTCGCGACGCCTATCTTCATGCCCTTCATCTCGAAGGTCAGCAGCTCCCCGTCTCCCGGCTGGTTCTGGTCCGATTCGCGATAGCCGAAGGCGTCGAACATATGGATCTTGTGGTAGCAGCCGATGAGGCTTCCGCCGGCGTCGATGGCGCCCACGGTGTTGTACGCCTTGTTGCTGCCCGGGATCGCCTCGACCACGCCGGCCACGACGGCGATCCGGTTCTGGCGCGCCGCCTCCGAGAGGCCGGTGACGAAGGGCCCATCCAGCGGCTCAGCCTGGGGCGCCGGACTGTCGCCCGGCTCGACCCAGACCATCGACGCCTCCGGGAACGCCACCAGGTCGGCACCCGCCGCGGAGGCTTTCCGGATCATGTCCCGCATCCGGTTGAGGTTTTCGCTCTTGACCGTCGTCGCCAGCATCTGACCGAGCGCAATCCGCATCTGCTTTCGTGGCCTCCTCTGGGAAATCTATCGAGCCGGAGCTGAAAGAAACCTTACGCCGGGTTCAGCACGATTCGAGGTAGGTCCGCCGCTCCCAGTCGCTGACCTCGACCGCATAGGCGGCGACCTCGGAGCGGCGGACGCGAAGGAAGCCCGGGCCAAGGACCGGTCCCAGCGCGCCCATGATCACGGGGTCGGCTTCGAGCGCGGCGAGCGCTTCCGGCGCGGACCGGGGAAGCGGTTCCAGCCCTCGCTCCGCGAACTGCCGCTCGGTCAGATGACCGATGTCCTCGGTGACTGGATCACCGGGCTGGAGGCCGGCTTCGACGCCGTCGAGCCCCGCCGCCAGCAGCCCGATCATCAGCAGGTAGGGGTTGGCGGTGCCGTCGCCGCCTCGGAACTCGACGTGCTTCTCGCCGGCGTCGGGGACCCGCACCAGCGCGGCCCGGTTGCTGCCGGCGTAGCAGATGTGGCTGGGTGCCCAGGATCCCGGGAGCAGGCGCTTGTACGAGTTGACCGTCGGGGCCCCCAGCCCGGAGAGGGCGCACGAATGCTTGAGCAGCCCGGCCACGAAGGCGAGGCCCAGCTCGTTGAGGCCGACCGACCGGTCGCCGGCCATCGCGTTGGCGCCCGTCGAATCGGTCAGGCCGAGGTGGACGTGCATCCCGCAGCCGGCCATGTCCGCGAAGACTTTCGGCATGAAGGTCGCGATCAAGCCGGCCTGGCGTGCGAGCGCCCACAGCTCCTCCTTGACGGTGGTCAGGTCGTCGGCCGCCTTCAGCGGCTGCTGGTGGCGGATGTTGATCTCGAACTGGCCGGGACCGTACTCGGGCGACACCTGCTCGAGGACGACCCCCATCTCGGTCAGCGCCCTCGTTAGCGACGACATCAGCTCACGCCGGCTCTCCAGGGCATCAAGAGTGAACATCCTTCCGGACGAGGCCGGCGCGTACCCGGTCTCGGTGCGCTCCAGGAGGTAGCACTCGGGCTCGAAAGCTGCCTGGAGGTCGAGCCCTCGGGCCGTGAACTTCTCGGCCGTCCGGGCCAGTGCCGCTCGTGCGCAGCCGGCCCAGAGTTGGCCGTCGGCGTTGTACAGGAAGGAGTTGACCCGCGCGGCACCCGGGTGGTGCGGGACCGTGGCATAGGTGGCCAGGTCTGGGACGGCCAGGAAGTCGCCCGACTCGGCGCCGAAGACGACGTCCGGGACCTGGTGGTCGATGAGGTTGAAGTCGAAGTTGGCACGGGCGAAGCTGACGCCGTTGACCGCGGCCGACCGGAATCCCTCGGATGCGACGCTGCGGACCTGCGCGCGCCCGCTGAGGTCGTGGTAGAGCACCCAGAGCTCGCTGATCCGATCGCGATCGACGCGCTGCAGCAGTGCCTCCGCGTCATCCATGTTGCGGCCTGTCAACGCCGGTTCGCTCCGTGGCCGCCGACCCCCAACGGGCGCCTGAACCGATCCTGTAATCTCACTGCCGACACCCTCATATCCAGCGCATTGTTTTGGCGGGGAGACCTGATGACTGGCAGTGTAGAACAGCGGTTGGAACAGCTCGGTCTTAAGCTCGCGGATCCCGCCCCGGCCGTCGGGAATTACGTCGGTGCGGTGACGGTCGGAAAGCTCGTCTTCGTGTCAGGGCACGGACCGTACCGCGATGGCAAGTACCACCACCTCGGCAAGGTCGACAGCGAGGTCTCGGTCGAGGAAGCGAACGACTCGGCGCGGATCGTCATCGTCAATGCACTCGCGTCACTGAAGGCCGAGATCGGCTCCCTCGATCGGGTCAAGAGGATCGTGAAGTTGCTCGGTATGGTCAACAGCGATCCCG
>Ga0307372_10011311_pt1 | contig 11926 bp, 10 predicted proteins | sample OX1MG_FD_202533 | JGI IMG/M metagenome (GOLD analysis project Ga0307372, IMG submission 202533) | Soil microbial communities from Risofladan, Vaasa, Finland - OX-1 | ecosystem: Environmental > Terrestrial > Soil > Coastal area > Acid sulfate soil | place: Finland: Risofladan, Vaasa | collected...
TCGGGATACCCGACCCTGACCGGCTCCCAGCCCAACCTCCGCGCGCTGTACGACCTCATGTGGGGGCACATCAGCCCGACAGAAGGCTGGATCGCCGTGGTCGTCATCGTGGGCGCCCTGGGCCTCAGTCTCTGGCTGCGCGATGGCCGTCGACGGCGTAGCGGCCTGGTAGCACCTCCTGTCGGACTCACCATCGCCAAGATCGTCCTCATGGCGGTCGTGGGCAGTGCCGTTGTGGCGATCTGCAACGTCAACCGTGCCGCCGTCGGGTCGCTGGAAGGGGTCCCATGGGCGATCTTCATCGTCCTGGGCGTGCTCGGCGCCTGGACGCTCCTGCTCCTGCGCACCCGGTTCGGGCGCTACATCTACGCCATCGGTGGGAACGCCGAGGCGGCGCGCCGAGCCGGCATCAAGGTCGCCAGCATCCGAACGTGGGCCTTCATCTTGTGCGCGGTCACGGGCGGGATCGCCGGACTGCTCTACGCCTCGTACCTCGGGGGCTTGTCCAACAACGTCAACGGCGGTCAGCTCGTGCTGTATGCAGTGGCGGCCGCCGTCATCGGGGGCACCTCGTTGTTCGGGGGCCGAGGCAAGCCCGTCCACGGCGTCCTGGGCGGCTTGGTGATCGGTGGTATCTACAACGGCATGTACCTCCTGGGCCTGGCCGTGCAGTGGGAGTTCATCGTCACCGGGGGCGTGCTCATCGGAGCGGTGACCATTGACGCCTTGTCGCGGCGGGGCAGCGCCGGGGGCGGCGGCGGCGCCGCCGTCCGCTGACCCGTCGGTTGGGGCCCGTCTCGACGGGTTCCGGGTCGGCGATCCGGGTCGGCTTGATCGGCTACGGCCTCGCCGGTCGGGTGTTCCACGCCCCGCTCATCACCACGACGCCGGGACTCGAGCTCGTGAGCGTCGTCACCGCCGATCCCCACCGGCGTAGCCTCGCTGGGGCCGAGCTGCCCGGGGTGGAGGTGTTGGCGTCACCCGCAGCCCTGTGGGATCGAGCGTCGGACCACGACCTCGTGGTGGTGGCGAGCACGACGGGGACCCATACGCCGTTGGCCTCTGCGGCGGTCGACGCCGGCCTCGCCGTGGTGGTCGAGAAGCCCCTGGCCCCACAGCCGGCAGAGGCCCGGGCGCTTGTCGAGCAAGCCGCGGCGGCAGGGGTGATGGTGAGCGTGTTCCACAACCGTCGTTGGGATGCGGAGCACCTCACGTTGCGACGACTGGTCGGTGAAGGGGTGCTCGGCGCGCTCGTGCGTTACGAGTCGCGCTTCGAGCGTTGGCGTCCGGAGCGCAAATCCGGGGCGTGGCGTGAGGAGCTCTCGGCCACCGACGGGGGAGGGGTCCTCCTCGATCTGGGCGTGCACCTCGTCGACCAGGCCCGCCAATTGCTCGGACCTGTCTCCCATGTCTACGCAGAGGTGGCAGCGCGCCGGGGAGGGTCGGACGACGATGTCTTCGTGGCGTTGCGCCACAGCTCCGGGGCGCAGTCGCATCTGTGGGCGAGCGCGGTCAGCGCCGCGCCGGGGCCGCGGCTGCGAGTGCTCGGGAGCGATGCGGGGTTTGTCGTCGAGCACCTCGATCCCCAAGAGGACATGCTGCGCGCCGGCGGACGGCCCGACGACCCGGGCTTCGGGGTGGTGCCGCCCGAGCGATGGGGGCGGCTCGTGCGCGGTGACGCCGGCGAGCCGGTGCCGAGCGAGCGAGGACAATGGTCGGCGTTCTACGACGGCGTGGTCCGAGCGGTGCGCGACGGAGGTCCCCCTCCCGTCGACCCCGCCGACGCGCTCGTGACCCTCGAGGTCCTCGAGGCGGCACGCCGCAGTGCCGCCGAGGCCGTTGTCGTGGCGCTCGAGCCCCCCGGCCCCCCCTGAGGCGAGGTCCACGGCCCTGGTCGGGACGGTGCCGAGGGGCCCGTAAGCTCGTCGGTCTCACCGGTAGGTGCAGTCGGAACCGCTCGAAGACATCCATGGCCATGGCCGAGCACCTCGCCTCGAAACGCAAGAGAGAAACTTCCCCATGACCGACGCCATCGAGGCCCTCGACCTGAGAAAGACATTCGGCGGAGAGGTGCTCGCCCTCGACGGCGTGAGCTTCGCGGTCGAGGAAGGCACCATCTTCGGCCTGTTGGGGCCCAACGGCGCGGGGAAGACGACGGCGGTCCGCATCCTCACCACCATCCTCGCCCCCGACGCAGGCACCGGCCACGTCCTCGGGTACGACGTGGTCGCCCAAGCCGACCAAGTCCGGACGCTCATCGGCCTGGCCGGTCAGTATGCGGCGGTGGACGAGAACCTCACCGGCCGCGAGAACCTCACCATGGTCGGGCGCCTCAACCACATGGATCGCCCCGCCGTGGCCAAGCGGGCCGTCGAGCTGCTCGAGCAGTTCGGGCTCACCGACGCCGGTGACCGGCCCCTCAAGACATACTCCGGCGGCATGCGGCGGCGCCTCGACGTCGCCGCCGCCTTGGTGGCGCGGCCCAAGGTGTTGTTCCTCGACGAGCCCACCACCGGGCTCGACCCCCAGAGTCGGGTTGACCTGTGGGCGATGATCGAGCACCTCGTCGTGGAGGGCACGAGTGTCCTGCTCACCACGCAGTACCTCGAGGAGGCCGACACCCTCGCCCATCAGATCGCCGTGGTCGACCACGGCCGCGTCATCGCCGAAGGCACCCCGACACAGCTGAAGTCGGACCTCGGCGCCACCGTGCTCGACGTCGGTCTCGCCGACGAGCACCTCGCCAACCGGGCCGCGGGCATCTTGGGGTCGGTGGGCACCAAGAGCCCGACCGTGTCAGGGACCGTGGTCGAGCTCCCCGTGGACGACGGGCCCCGGGTGGCGATGGAGGTGTTGCGCCTGCTCGACCAGCATGCGCTCGTGCCCACCACGTTCCGAATCCGCGAGCCCAGCCTCGACGACGTGTTCCTGGCGATCACAGGAAAACGGGCCGAAGCCGACGAGGACGATGCGACGAAGAGCCCGACCGACGGGAAACGCCACAGCCGGCGTCGGGCGCCCGCCGGTGCCGGCACCACCAGCGAGGGAGGTCAACGATGAGCACGACGACCACTGCCATCACCCCGGGGGTCGGTCTCGCCCCGGCGCTCAGCCCGGGCATTCCCCACGGGGCGGCCCGTCTGCGCTGGGTCGTCGCAGACGCCCTGACGATCACCAAGCGCAACCTCATCGCCTACACGCGTACCCCCGAGGCGCTGTTCTTCTCGACGCTCCAGCCCATCATGTTCGTGCTGCTGTTCCGCTACGTGTTCGGTGGCGCCATCCATGCCATCCCCGGTCTCAGCTACATCAACTTCTTGATGGCCGGGATCTTCGTCCAGAGCGTGGGCTTCGGTGGGATCGGCACCGCCGTCGGGCTGGCCGACGATCTCCAGAAGGGGCTCATCGAGCGCTTCCGGGCGCTGCCCATGGCTCGCTCGGCCGTTCTCGCCGGCCGGACCACCGCCGATCTCGTCCGCAACGTCTTGGTGCTCCTGCTCATGACCGGGGTGGGCGCGTTGGTGGGGTTCAGTTTCCCCAACGGCGCCCTCGGGTTCATCGCCGCGTGCGCGTTGGTGCTGCTCTTCGCCTACGCGTTGCTGTGGGGCTTCGCCGTCATCGGGCTCACGGCGTCGAACAGCGAGACCGCGCAGGTCATGGCGTTCCCGATTCTCTTCCCCCTCATCTTCGCGTCGCCGGCGTTCGTGCCCATCTCGCAGATGCCGGGCTGGCTCCAGGGCTTCGCCAGCAATCAACCCATCGGGGTGGTGATCACGGCCCAGCGCGCCCTCATGCTCGGAGGCAAATACGTGCCCGGGAGCGCGGCGGGTCATGTCCTGGTGGCGCTGGCGTGGTCCGTCGGGCTGCTCGTGGTGTTCGCCCCTCTGGCCGTGTGGCGCTATCGCCGCAGCACCTGAGCTGAGCGACACACCCAGGGGATCAGCCTTCGCGCCCGCTCAACCCGGTGCGGAGGTCAGCACCGGCGGCCCCGTCGACGGGGTCGTGCCGTTGCCCACGCCTAGCGAGGCGTAGCTCACCGCTCCGTGGGGAGCGCTGACGGTGAGGTGCTCCCCCCATCGACTGAAGGTCATGACCAGGGTGCTGGCGAACTTGTCGATCTTGCCCTTCTCGGTGTACTCCACGGGCAGATGGGGCCGCGACTTCGTGACGTAGAGATTCGCCGTGCCCTTGGCCCGTTGCAATTGTCCGTCCACGACCTCGTTCTTCATCGGGCCTGTGATGCCGAGCACGCGGTACCCGGCTCTCATCGAGGTTCCTGTCTCCTGGCGAGGCGAGAAGGAGATGTTGGCCTTCAGGGCGGAGCGGGTCGTCACCGCCACGTACACGGATTGGTAGGGCGCATCACCGGGGGAGAGCGAGATCCATTGCCCGGCGTGGCTCGAGGCGATGGCGACAGGAAGGCCGAGCTGCTCCACCATCTGCCTCTCGTTGCCTTCGAAGTAGCAGCCTGCCCCCACCACGATCACCGTGAAGGTGTCGGTGCCGATCGTGATGACCTGCTTGCCCGAGAAGACTCCGGCGTCGCCGACGGTCGTCTGGGTCTGACCCTGGGATGTGAATCGCGACACGTAATGGAACGAGCCGCCGTCGATCGTCGACTTCAACGCGACGCGCGCCAGGCTTTGCGCTATGGGCGACGCCGTCGTCGAGGGTGAGCCGGACGTGACGATCAGCGTCACACCTGCGGCCACCAGGACGACGACGGCCAGGCCCACCGCCACGGCGATCCGTCTGGTCCGTCGTTGGCGTCGCTGTTCGTCGCTGAGCGATGGCGTCGGCGGTCCGAGCTCCACCCCGGGCTGTCCCGGAAAGGGCTCGCCGGGGTGCGAAGGGGGCCCCCACGACGGCGGTGGAGCGCCCGGGGGAGGCGCGTAGCCGGGGATCGGTGGGTACCCCGGGCGGGGGGGGTAGGGCGCCGGCGCCGGGGCGTAGGGGGGAGGGGGCGGGAGAATGACCTGGTCGAGGGGCTGCGACGGGGCCCCTACCGGGGTCGGCGCATCGTCTTGGGGATCCCCGTTGGTGTCTTGCGGCACCAGGGCAGACTACGCCCCGGCTGCCCCGTCTCCCAGGCAGGGTCCGGTGTCAACCAGCCGGCGGCGGGGCCGTCGGAGCACGGGCGACGACGAGGCGCGACGAGGCTTGGACCCGCAGGACCCCGTCGTGCTCGAAGGGTCGGAGGAGCTCGGTCACCCGGGACAGGAACTGGATCCGCGCCTGTTGGCTGCAGTCTCGCCACGCCCGAGACAGTGGCGGGAGCGACGGGTAGACGCGCACCCACTGGGCGACGCCGGGGAGAGCGGCGAGCATCCGGACGGTCCGACACGACACGTCGGTGAACCCCGCCCCGTGCACGAGGGCGCGGAGATCGTCGACCCGGTGGTACGCGAACGCGTCCAAGAGCACTTCGACGACACCGGACTGGTCGAGACCGGATTTGATGATGGCGTCGAGCTCGACGGCGAAGGTTGGGTTCTCCTCGATCGGGCCCCACGTCATGATGCCCAGACGTCCCCTCGGAGCGAGGACGCGCCGCATCTCGGCGAGGACCGACTCGGGGTCGTTGAAGCGGTGCAGCCCGTGTTGACAGACCACGACATCGAAGGTCTGGTCTTCGAAAGGGAGTCGCGCCCCCTCCCAGTGGCGCCATTCGACGATGCTCGTCACGTCGATGCGTCGAGCCGCTTCGATCGCGGCGCGCGAGGGGTCGATGCCGACGACCTTGCCGACCGGGCCGACCACGTGGGCGGCCATCCGGGCGAAGATGCCGGTGTTACAGGCCACGTCGAGCACCCGGGTACCGCGAATGACGACGAGCGAGTCGAGGGATCGCTCCGCGAAGCGTCGACCGAAGACGGGGTCGAAGTGTTGCGCGTAGATCGACGTCGAGACATCGTCGTCGAAGGAGCCCGGGCGCAACGCAGGACGCGTGGCCGGCACACCGGGCGTTGACGACGAATGTCGGGGCTCAGGTGGGCGTGGCGATGACGAGGATTGGTCGATGGTCACGTCCCCGTCGGGCCCGCCGGTGTCCACATCGCGGCCGGTCACCACAAAACACGACGCTACCGGGCAATTCGCGACGACTGGTGGACCGCTGCGGCACTATTGGCCTACGGCGTGCCTCTGATCTTTGTGGTCGCGAGCGCAGCACGGAGATGGTCGGTGAGCGCGTCGAGCCGAGCGTGCGCGTTGGCACCACTCGTCGAAGGCATGACGTAGACGGGTCGATCGCCGATCCGCTCTGACTGGAGGCCGGCAGTGGCGTGTCGATCCACCGCCGCCCGCCAACCCGTCAGCCCCACGAAGCACACCGCGGCCGGCTCGAGCCACCGCACGAGTCGATCGACTCGTGCCATCCCGGCGCGGTATTCCTCGGCTGTGAGCCCGGTGGCGTTGGCGGTGGCCCGCTTCACGAGGTCGGTCATGCCCACTCCGTGGACGCGCAGCGCGTGAGAGGGGTCGCGGTCGCGTGTCACGAGACCGGCCCGGCACGCGGCAGGCCAGAAACGGTTGCCGGGTCGGGCATACCCGACCCCGACATCGGCGGAGTAGATGCTGGGATTGAGCCCGACGACGAGGAGCCGCATCCCGGGCCCCACCGTGTCGGCCAGGGTACGCGCCCGCACCGCCCCGGCACGGGCGTCGTCACCCTCGACATCGATGTCTCCGACGTCGAAACCGGCACCCACCAGCACGTCGCGCAGCCGTCCGGGTGTCCACGACGCGAAGAACCGGCTCCCGAGACGATCCGCGGCCAGCTCGGCGCCCTCGTAGTCACCGGCCAGGACCTGGATATCGACAGGCGCACCGACCACGAGGGTGCGGTGCAGATCGGCCAGTGCGGCGGGAAGCCGGACACTGGGCACGTGCAGGTAGCTCATGTGCGCCCACCCCCCACCCACGGTGTTGGGCCCGAAGGGAAGAGCCTCGAGGTCCGCCTGCACGAGCAATGCATCGGGAGCCGCACTCGCACAGCTGTCGAGCATCGACCGGGCGGCATCGAGCCCGATCACCGGAGTCCCGAGATCCGACGTGTAGCGACCCGCACCACATCCCAGGTCGATCCGTAACGCGCCCTTCGGGATGAGCCGAGAAAACACCCGGGCATGAGAACGCTGGACGGGGGGGTGATGCGCCACCCACTCGCCGCCCCGCTTCTCGTAGATGTCGACCGTGGCCCGATCCATGGCCTATTCGGCCAGGCCCACCGGCGACCCGTCGACGATCTGGTCCAGGTACTCCGACAGCCCGAAGCCGACCCGCCCGTCATCGAGGGTCCACTGCGTGAGGCCTTCGGATATCCGCGTGACGAGCCCGGCTCCCTCGGGATCGGTCCGGCGGTTGCGCAGCGGGATGAGTCTGAGCACTGATCCCCGCACCACCCAGGTCCGGGCGTCTGTGACGAGCTCGGCCTCGATACCTCGGTGGTAGTTGGCGTCACCGTCCCATGTGGAGCGGATGCGAAAGTCCCGACACAAGTGCATGGTGTCGCCGTCCCAGACGAAGCCGCCCCGAGTTCCAGGTCCTCTCCGCCGGGCGATGCGCGAGCCCATGAACCCGAAGTCCTTCCCGACGTTGCCCGTGAGCCATCGGTAGTACCACGGGGCCTGCCAGTAGCGCGGGCCCCAGCTGTGGTCGCGCAATCCGAAGCCGTGCAGTGCAAAGCGGTCCACGCCGACTTGCACGGTGCCGGTCGCTTCTCCGAGCTGCTCGTAGTGACCCCGGGCGAATTCCTCGCCCGGCCGTTCCACGGGCTGATCGGGCTCACCCCCGAACATGGCGGAGCATCCCTTGTAGACGAGTTGGACCGCGCAGGGGCTGTGGGGGTTCGACCTGAAGGCCTGGCGGGGATCGGCCATCTGTAAGGGGTCGACGAGCACGACGGCGGTGCCCTCGTAGGAGATCCGAAGCTCGACGAACGGCTCCACCACCTCGAATCGCATCCCGGCGGCGTCGAAGGCGTCGTTGCTCGTGACCGTTGGCCGCCGGAACATGAAGGCCACACGGCCGTCGGGGAGGTAGAGGCACATGGTCATCTCGCCGCTGCCCTCGTTCGCCCTGTTGCCCAGCCGGAAGAACCCACCCAGGTTGGTGTCGGGGTCATAGGCGTTGAAGTACATGGACTCGTTGAAGTTGGGCTCCGGGCCCAACTCGTGCATGTACTCGTCTTCGGGATCGAGGCGGACGCCGATGGGCCCACCATAGCGGCGCCGTGTCGGAGCGGTCGTTAGTGTCCGCTCGTGGACGCAGCCGATCTCGTCGGGCCCTTGGCCACCATCGTGGGTGGCGCGCTCGGGAAGCCGGTGCTCGTCGAGGGCGTGACCCGGCTGCCGGGGGGTGCGTCTCGAGAGACGTGGAGCTTCTCGGTCCGCGACCCCGGTGACCGAGGTGACGCGGTGACGAGGCTCGTGTTGCGCCGCGATCCGCCCGGGGCGCCGGTGTCGGGACTCCGGCTCGAAGCCGCACTCCTGCAGGCGGCGGCGCGCGCCGAGGTGCCCGTGCCCAGAGTGGTGGCGTCGGGTGACGAGTCCGCCGGTCTCGGCGCCACGTTCATGATCATGGCGTTCGTCGAAGGCGAGACCATTCCCCGCCGCATCCTCCGTGACGAGCACCTGGCGCAGGTCCGTCCCGTCCTGGCCGAGCAGTGCGGCCGGGCCCTCGCCGCGATCCATCGGATCCCTCCGGTGGAGATCCCCGGCTTGGCCGGCGGTGACCCCGTGGAGCAGTTGCGGGGCCTCCTCGACCGGTTGGGGCAACCGCATCCTGCTTTCGAGCTGGGACTGCGGTGGTTGGCCGAGACCCGTCCACCGCGTTCGGCGGACACGGTGGTGCACGGGGACTTCCGCAACGGCAACCTCATCGTCGGCGCCGAGGGCATTCGGGCCGTGCTCGATTGGGAGCTCGCGCATCGGGGAGACCCCCTCGAGGACCTCGGCTGGTTGTGCGTGAAGGCATGGCGATTCGGCTCGTCACTGCCCGTGGGTGGATTCGGCACCGTCGAACAGCTGGTGAGCGCCTACCAAGGAGCCGGAGGCAGGACCGTCGACACCGACGTCCTGCATTGGTGGCAGACACTGGGCACCTTGCGATGGGGGATCATCTGCATCGTGCAAGCCCTGACCCATACCACCGGAGCCGTGCGGTCGGTCGAGCTCGCCGCCATCGGCCGACGCGTGTCCGAGGTCGAGTGGGATCTTCTGGAGCTTCTCCCGTGAGCGGCGGTGGAGGGCTGCCCGAGCCACCCTCGGGCCTCGACGCCAACCCGGGGACCGAAGTCGGGGCCGCGCTGGGTCGGTGGGCCCCTCACGACATCCCCTCCCCGGTCGAATTGCTCGACGCCGTGCGCGAGTTTCTCGAATCCGACATCCTCCCGGTCACCGAGGGACGAGTGCGCTTCCACACCAGGGTGGCGGCCAATGTGGTGGCGATGGTGGCGAGGGAGCTCGAGCTGGGGCCCGATCAAGCGGTGGCGCACGCGGCTCGGCTCGAAGGGCTCGGGGTCCACAACGACGCCGAGCTCGCCGCCGCCATCCGTTGCGGCGCGCTGGACGCCCGCGCCGACGAGGTGCGAGCCGTCGTCCGGGCCGCAGTGGCGGACAAGTTGGCGGTGGCGAACCCTGCCTACCTCCGGGACACGAGCAAGGGTGACGCGTCGCGGCCCTGAACGGGGCCCACCTCGGGAGATGCCGATATCGTCGCGGCATGCGATTCGGGATCGACGTGGCCCAGCAGCGGATGGAGTTCGGGGAGATCGTCGAACGGGTGCGATTCGGCGAGGCCCTCGGCTTCGACGGCGCATGGGGATTCGACCACTTCGTCCCCATGTACGGAGAAGGCCCGGGCAATTGCTTCGAGGGGATGACGACGTTGGCTGCGTTGGCGTCGGCCACGACCACCATCCGTCTCGGACTGCTCGTGACGGGTGTGACCTATCGCCATCCCTCGGTCTTGGCGGCCGAGGCGGTGACGGTGGACCACGCCAGTGGCGGTCGGCTCGAGCTCGCCCTCGGGGCCGCGTGGTTCGACCCCGAGCATCGCCAGCTCGGGTTGGAATTCCCTTCGACGGGTCGCCGCTTCGATCGGTTGGAGGACGAGCTCGAGATCCTCACGAGGCTCTTCACCGGAGAGGTCGTGTCCTACCAGGGCACCGAGATCAGTCTCGACCAGGCCCAGATGCGCCCGATGCCCGTGCAGCGGCCACACCCACCCATCTGGATCGGAGGCTCGGGTCGGCGCCGGACAATTCCGCTCGCGGCCAAGTGGGCCGACGTCTGGCACACCTACGGGAGCCCCGACCAACTCACCGCCTTGTCGGCGGAGCTCGACCACCTGGCCGAGGCCGCGGGCCGAGACCCGGCCTCGATCCTGCGGGCCTCGTCGCTCTCGCTCTCTGAGCCCTGGGACGACGTCCGACGCGAGGTGGCGGCCATGGGTGACATCGGGATCGGCTACCTCGTGTGCGGATGGCCCGGCGAGGGAAACGCCCGGGTCGAGGAATTCGCCTCCACCGTGATGCCGGAGTTCGCCGCCAGGTAGCCCCACTTCGCTCGCACGACCTGCGCTCGATCTGGCGCGGCGATCATGTGCCCGCGGTCACGGCCTTCAGCTCGTCTAGCGACTCTCGAATCAGTGTTGCGAAGTCCTGTTGAGCTGGTTCGCTGATCCAGCGTTCAAAGGCCGTTTTGAACACGGCGATGCCCGCGTCGGCAGTCAGGCTCGCGGCTGGATCACTGACGCCACGCCGGCGCAACTGGTCGGCGACCGCCGAGGCCAGCGTGGCCATTTTGATCAGCTCTCGCTCGCGCAGATCGGCGTTTGCGTCAATGACGGCTTGGCGCTTCGTAGAGAAGTCGCGGCGCTCGTTGAAGAAGCCGGCGGTTGCCTCGAGGGCCGAGGCAACGACGGCTATCGGAGCTTCGGAATCTGGCGCTTCAGCGACGAGGGTTACGACGAACTCCTCCAGGGCGGCCGCCCCCGAGAACAGGACCTCGGGCTTGTCAGCGAAATAGCGGAAGAACGTTCGCTCGGTGAGTCCGGCCCGCTTGGCGATCTCTGCCACCGTGGTCTGCTCGAAGCCGCGCTCGCCATAGAGATCGAGGGCCGCCTGCTGCAGCCGGTCACGTGCGTCGGGCTCCCAGCGGGCCATTCGCCCATCGTACATGATGACAGCCCCTGACAAATACCTGGTAGATAGATGACAGTGGCTGACATAGATGGTACGATGGCAGCGGCTGACATCCAAAGGTTCCAGCTGAAGGTGCCGACATCCAGCGGCCTACGCCCCGCGGCGAGGACGGTGGGTCCCCGACAGGAGGTTTATTCATGCGCGTCTTCGTTACCGGTGCATCGGGCTGGATCGGATCCGGACTCGTCCCCGATCTCATCGCCGCCGGCCACGAGGTGGTCGGCCTGGCCCGTTCCGACGACGCAGCGGGGGCGGTTGCCGCCCTCGGCGCCAAGGTCCATCGTGGGTCTCTCGACGACCTCGACGGTCTGCGCACCGCGGCCGCGTCGGCCGACGGAGTGATCCACCTCGCCTTTCGCCACGACCTGGCCTTCACCGGCGACATGGCCGGAGCAGCCGCGGCCGACCGAATGGCCATCGAGGTGCTGGGAGATGCCCTGGAAGGGTCGGACCGACCTCTCGTGATCGCCTCCGGGGTCTTCGGGATCGCTCCGGGACAGGTGGCGACCGAACAGGACGCCACCGAAGACTCCGGGGGCACCGATGTGCCCATCGAAGGTGGCCACGACCGGATGGCCAACGCCCACTACACAGTTTCACTGGCTTCTCGTGGCGTCCGCTCGTCGGTCTTGCGGCTTCCGCCGACGTGCCACGGTGACGGCGACAACGGTTTCATGGCCATGCTGGTGGGTATCGCCCGCGACAAGGGTGTCTCGGGAT
>Ga0307372_10011313_pt1 | contig 11925 bp, 10 predicted proteins | sample OX1MG_FD_202533 | JGI IMG/M metagenome (GOLD analysis project Ga0307372, IMG submission 202533) | Soil microbial communities from Risofladan, Vaasa, Finland - OX-1 | ecosystem: Environmental > Terrestrial > Soil > Coastal area > Acid sulfate soil | place: Finland: Risofladan, Vaasa | collected...
AACGATGACACATTGGACGCCGGGAACGAGCCGCTGCGACACCGCGAGCGGGATTTCTCCCCCTTCAGCGGCGCTCACCAGGAAGAATAACAATTCCTCTTCGGTGGGCAGCAGTTGATCCGCGCGTGTCTTCCCTTCAGCATCGAGCGTGGCGCCCGTCTTGAGAACGGTGACGCGGTAGAGCGCGGCCTCGCCAGGCGGCGGCAATGGAAGCGCGCACCGCATCAACGCCGCGCCATCCTCCCATTCGAGCGCGCCGATGATTGCTGGCTCCGCAGCCGGAAGATTCCATACGTCATCTACACCCGGTTGGTAGGTGAGCTTTTGCGCAGTGACCGCGACCTGCTCTGTGGTCACATAGGGCGCGGCGGCGCTATCAGCCAACCAGGCGAGCGCAGGCAGCTCGACGCGCATATCTAGAACGTTTGCCAAACCCTACTCCTCGCGCAGGCCAGCGCTCACTGGCGGCGGGCGCCGCCAGGCGCGCCCCAACACTACACGTATGGTCGGCCAGACGCCAGCCACCCGGTGAAGACATTGTAGCAGCTTTCTACCTACTAGGCAATCGGACATGCAACAGCCTCTCTGCCAACGCCCAAGAGGCTTGCAAAAGGGAACGCAGATAGGGCGGCGCCATGCGTATCATTCTCTCAGTTGGCGCCGCGCTCGCTCCCTCCCTACAGGCTAGCCGCTGTCTACTGACGCCACAGAAGTCAACTTGCCGCTTTCTTACCCTCTCTAGTATGTGTGGATGCCAAGAGAATGCGCCTAGTTGACACGCGCGTCGCTGTATCATATCCTTCCTCCAATTAGAGTTCTACAGCGCACATGGCTCGAATGCGTCAGGTAGCAGGAGGTGGTCACAGTGTCAGCGCAAGTGAACGATATCATCAGACTGGGGTCGTTCGTCATTCCCATCCTCATCTTGTTGCTTGCAGGACAATCCGTCCGATTTGACCCCAATCGACGCCTCTCGCGTCCCAGCATAGTTCGAGCGAAGATCAAGCCCTATGAGCAACCGTGGGGCGCCATACTTCTCCTGATCCGTGGGCTGCTGGTGGCGCTCGTGCTGCTCGACCTGGCGGAGATCACCTTGATGAGCCTGCGCGCCCAGACCCTGCTGGCGTTTCTCCCAACCTGGGCCATCTTCCAGAATCCCAGCGGCAGCGCGATATACGCCATGCTGGCGCTGTTGGCCATCTGGTTCATCGGCTTTCTCAAGCGTATGTCCATAAACATCTTCGATCAGGTGTTTGAGTCACATCTGGAATTTGCCGACTGGCGCACGGCAGATGCCGAGCGGGATGCGCGCCCGCACCTGCACCTGGCGAACTGGCGCTACGACATGAAATGGAACTTCAAGACCAATCCAGAGCCGATAGATGCGCTACACATGCGGATGATCATTGAGTGTCCCACGTTCGCTGACTTCGAGCAACGCATCCTGCACGACAAGTATCCTGAGAGCTTCAAGAGCATCCTGGAGTACAGCCCGTATGGCTGGATCATCGGCGACACTGCAACGTTGATGCGCCGGGACGTCCTGCACGGCCTGTATCGCGCCCCTACGTTGTGGGCAATCTGGGAAAAACAGCCGAATCCCTACGCCAAGGGCATGTTCATTGACTCACCTGACGCAATGGCCGATATGCTCTATACTGAGATTCGCGGGCTGCTTGTTTGTAAGCAATGCCGGGCGCATCCCGATCTGATCGGTGATTGCAACGCCTGTAATGGCTCAGGCGCGCGGATGGTTCATTGCCTCAATTGCCGGGGGTTAGGGTTGAGCGAGAACAAACGGTCGTGCAAGGAATGTGGCGGCCTGGGCCTGCATCATCGGCCTATTCCCATTACCTTCATGAACCGCTTGCAGTATCTCTGGATGGCGCGCAACGTCGATCTCATGAAGCGCCTGTTTCCTGTGTGGCTCTCGAATCGGACCTACCTCGCCATTCTCGTGATCAGCGCCTCGCTGTTCTTTGGCGCGTCGCTGCTGTTTCAGGCCGCTCCGAATGTTGATCTGCTGGTGCAGACGTTCCTTTTCGGTGAGGCAGTGTTGTTGGGGATGCTAGGCGGCGCGATTGTCTTCGTCTTCGCGGGGGCTTTCAATGGATCGGGAACGCTGCTCTCATCGTATCCATTGCGCGATACGAAGTTCGGCAACCACATCTGGGTTCAATTGATGAATCTGCTCGGACTGCTCACGTTCGGCTCCTTGCTGATCGACACGACATTTGCCATGAGCCAGTTCCTCTTCGCCCACAACATCAACGCAGGCTTGCTTGTTCTGGCGACCACGATCGCGACGCTGTTTGTCATAGTCGTCAGTTTTGGCGGCTTCTATACGATCCATACGGCGATGCGCGACGCCAAGCGATCCCGATTGGATGAACTCGCGAACTGGTTGCAGCAAGGCCAAAACGAGAGAACCCAGATCACCAGCAATCAGGAAGCCCTGATCACCAGCAACCAGGTGACCCAATTCACTAGCGACCAGGAAGAAGATTTCTTCAAGGAGATCCGCGAGATACAGGAATGGCCTATCGATCTCGCCACCACGTTTGGTATTGTCAGCGGCATCCTGATCCCAGTCGCCTTATCCTTCGGTGGCGCAATCTCGAACTATCTCTCAACCCTCTTCCGCACCTCATGAACCGATGATCGGTTGTCAATGCGCGGTTGTGCTATCTGGCGTGATGGCGCGCAGGTCGATTGGAAGCGGCGCCAATGCGGCGCCACTTATTCCCACGCCGGGCGCTCGTCGGCTCGCGCCTCGGCGAGCAGGCGGGTGAAGCTGGCGTAGCGGCTGGGAGCGATACGCCCCTCGGCCAACGCCGCCTGGATGGCGCAGCCCTCCTCGTTGGGGCCGTGGGTGCAGTCTTCGTATTCGCAGTCGTCGGCGATGGGGCGCAGTTCGACGAAGCTGCGCGCCAGTTCGTCGGCGGGCGTCGCCCACAGCGCCAGTTCGCGGATGCCCGCCGTATCGGCCAGCCAGCCGCCGCCCGGCAGCGGCAGCAGTCGCGCGCCCGTCGTCGTGTGGCGTCCCTTGCCGGTCGCCTCGCTGATCGTCGCCGTCCGCTGCCCCGCGCCGGGGATCAGCCGATTCATCAGCGACGACTTGCCCACGCCGGAGGGACCAGTCAGCAGCGCGATTTGCCCAAGCAGTCGTTCGCGCAGGTCCTCGACACCCTCGCCGGTCGCCGCGCTCACCCGCAACACCGAATACCCCAGCCCCTCGTAAAGCGCAATCACCCCGCGCGCCTCATCGGATAGCCCCAGGTCTAGCTTGTTCAGGCAGATCAGCGCGCGAACCCCGGCGTGTTCGCAGAGCGCCAGATAGCGGTCCAGCAGGCCAATGTTGGGCGGTGGCTCACTGACGGCGAAGACCAGCGCGGCCAGCGTCACGTTGGCCATCATGATCTGCTCGGAGCCAACCTCGCTACGCATACGCGCCAGCGTCGTGCTACGTGGCAGGATATCTTCGATCACGCCCTCGCCAGGGCCAAGCAGCGTCACCAACACGCGGTCGCCCGGCGCGACGCGCGTTGGCCGCACGGCTTCCTCGATGGCGCTGGCGTCCTCCGCCGCGACAATGGGCGCCGTCTCGTCGGTGCGGTTGCGCTGGCGCTGATCGCGCCGATCGTGTGCGTTCGCCCCACTGTCCCCGCGTCCACCTTTCGCCGGGCGCGCCGAAGACGCTGGGCCAGGGCGTCGCCCGCCAGAAGCGAAGCCAGTGGGGCCTGCGCGCCCGGTGGTTGGCTGCCCAGGCCCAGTTGGCGCCGCATGCGGGCGTTGCTTGCGCAGGCGACCACGGATCGCGCACAGGTAGGTGGTATCGCCAACCACCACCTCGAAGACGTTGGGCGCCAGTGCGACGACAATGCCCTCCACCTGCCCGGGCTTGGTCGCCCGCGCTGGCGCTACATCCACGTCCTCGTCGCCAAGTGCGGCAGGCGTCTCGTCTACAGGCGTGTCGCCCAGTGAGACGCCCATTGCGTCGGGCGCTAGATCGGGTGTAGTGGCAGGCGGAGTGTCAATCGTCGGCGCCTCAATCGCCGTTACGGCTTGCGTTGCGGGTAGCGGCGTCGTTATGGCGGTTGGGGCGAAGGCGGATGGCATGGGCGGGTCGGTCGGGAGCGCATCGGCTGGGGGAGGAGGCGCAGGGGTGAGGCTGGCGTCGGGCGCTGATAGCGCGTCATCGGCTAGGGGCGCTAGGGGTTGCGGGCGCGTGGTCGCTGGGGTATCCTGTGGCGTCACCTGCGATTCCTTTTCCGAACAGATGGCGCTGGGGTATATCGGTTCGAGCTTAACGGTCTCTGGCATCTCCGCTCCTGGCTGCGGCGTGTTAGCGCTGTGATGATGGCTTCGCATGAGCCGACTACAGCCAGCGTATCCCACGACGGGCGCCGCGTCAAGGGCTGAGGCTGCGTAAAGTCCAGTTATGGCAAGGGTCGAATACGTGTCTTGGTCTCATCGATAACCGAGAACATCCCTGGAAAGGTTGCGTCATTGCTTGCAAACGCCTGGGCGACCAGTGCTGCTTTGATGAGCGATGGCATGGTGACTGGCAGGCGGTATAGGACAATGCCATAGGGCGCGGGACGCCGATCACGCATAACGAGATCACCAAAGTCTTTGTCTTCCGTCAACAGCAGGCTATGGCGAATTGTCGCTTCTCGTAACACATCGAGATCTGGTGTCGAAGGGATGTTTTCACCGATAGACCAAACTGTGTAGCCATCTGCTCGTAACCGATCAATGATCGGATCATCCACACACTCATCAGCGACAATTGGGATCACTGCGGCTGATCCTGAAAGTGACGATCAACGGCAGCTTGCGCCTCGGCGTCTACCAGTTCCCAGGCATGGTGGATGGCGACTAACACTTGCTCACGGGTGAGATGACGATGATCATTAAGAATGTCATCTATGGTGAACCCTGCCGCGAGCTTCCGCAGGATGAGTTCGACGGTGATGCGCGTGCCTTCAATGACCGGCTTGCCCAGCATAACTGCCGGGTCGGAGATTACCTGCGCTGGGCGTGTCGCTGGCTCATTCATGAGGGTGGCTCCTTTCGGTCCGATATACCTTACCCCTGCACTATACCATACTGTATCGCTTGCCTACTTAGGAACAGACCGCAAAAGCGCTCGTCATCCATCTGGCCCTTAAACGGATGTCGAAGCCGCCTATTCAGGCCATTGCTGGGCTTGCCACCCACGCGCCTGCCACAACCGATCGTTGGGCGCGATCTGCAACGCGAGCGCAACCACCGCCAACGCATCTGCTCTCCTGCGCTCTTGCTCGATCAGCGGCCATTGCGCGAACACCCACTCCCAGACCAGTTGTGGTTGTCGCGTCACGATGCTCTGCGCGAGGGCCAGGGCGTCCGGCCAACCTTGTATTCCTATCTTCTTACAGTAGCGCACCTCACCCAACATTGCGAAGCGAGCGGACGTAGCTCTGGCATCTTCTCTAACACCATTTGTCCGAGAATCGTCAGGTATGGCGGCTATTCTCACCTTGGGATCATAAGATGCCAAAATGTCCAGTTTATGACTGAGCCAGATTGGATCATTAGGATGAATTTCAAGCACCAGATCAATGACAGGTAAGTCTACTGACAAAAATCGCCGTGGATACTCAGCCTTGCGTGATGTAGCATAAAATCGCTCTGCCTATTGCATCACTAGCTCAAGTTGAGTTCTGGCTATCTGGCGCGCCGTTTGCTCATCCCACCATCCTATCTGTTCCAGCGCATGAATTTTGCGCCCGAACAAGCCAGCGTCATTAGGGTTTGCTTCAAGCATCAGATCGTAGATGCCTAGCACATTCCGCCATTGTTGGGTTTGTTCGAGGTGTTCAAGCCATTGCTCAACAACAATCGGCTCTCGCATGAGCAGGTCACGGATCGGAGTTAGAGTGCCGGACCAGCCTAAACTTTGTTCAAGCATATCCAGTTTACGTCTGAGCCACACATGATCATTGGGAGTTGCTTCAAGGGCAAAATCAATCCACTCAGAAGGCCGACCACGCTGTTTCGAGATTTCGTAGTGCTCATCCACCCATTGGCTCACTACTACAGGCTGACTCAATCTCATGCTTCTGGCAAGCGCAAGGGTATCTGGCCACGGTTTGCTCTGACGAAACGCCTCAAGTTTACGTTTGAGCCAAGTGACATCGTCCGGCGCAAGGCGCAACGCATCATCTACTCGCCGCAACACCTCCGACAAGTGTCCGTACTCCATCAGCGCATCACACAGATCGCCCAACAACGGTAGTCGTGTCTCGGCGTCATCAGTTGCGGGGATGGCTTGAGCTTCTGTCAGTGTTTCTATCGCCACCCGGTAGTTTCTCATTGCTGATAGGGCGCGACCTTTTGCCCGCATGGTCGCCACATCATGCGCCTCCAACTTTAAGGACTCATCTAAAGCCCACAGCGCATGGGACTGATCCCCCTGTGTTTGCAGCGTCAGCCCACGAATACGCCAGAGAGCAGCCGTCATATCGTGTGACTTGATCAGCAAATCGGTCTTGTCAACCACCACCGACCAGTTTTCTTGCCCGAACGCGGAGAACGCCTCTTCGGCCCATCGCTGCGCCAGCGGTGAACGCGCCTCTACTACCGTTGGGGCCAGTGGCTGTGTGGCGTCGATCTTGAGGGCGTCAAGAACCTCGGACAGCTTTTGCTCATAGGTCGCTGGATAGTCGGCGAAGTCGATGCTTTGAATGATGGCCCAATCCGCGCGTTGCTGGCAGGGTAGCAGGAGCAGTGGCAACAGGCGATGTCCCAATTCGACGTGGAGCCGATAGGCAATGCTCATCTCTTTGGGAACCCACTTCGACGCCAGCGCATTGGGCGAGAGGATGACCAGAAACGTATCACGCGCGGTGATCTCGGCGACGATCTTGTCCCACCACTCGTCGCCGCCATGTAAGCCGCCGGATTCGTCGTACCAGACCGCATCCGCACCCAGACGCTCACGCAGACTCTCCACCAGCCGCAAACCAAAGGCGCTATCGTGATGGCTGTGACTCACAAAGATACGTGACGTCTTCATTCGCTTCCTCCGTAGCAACCCATTGGAGTGGTACTCTGAACACTATTATACGTGATTAAGCGAGTGGAGCGCGCTCGTACAGAGGAGCTTTGGCAGATTCAGGCGCGATGAATACTCATCCCTTTAACCCACGCGAGATATGCCAGACGCAAGTATCCCTATCCTCAAATAGCACTGAGGATAGGGATACGCATTGCAGCGTGTATTACGTCGGCTGGATGTTTGCCGTTGTAACATCCGAGCGACGGTAGAATGGTCATCATGCCGCTCGTCGGTCACTGGTTTGGAGGCCCCTACGTGGTGGCCCCATCGGTGGCAGGTAATTCCAATCGCCCGACGATGGAGTCTGTGACTGCTTGCGTCGTGGCGCGCCCACCAACATCAGGGGTGAGCGGCCCACTCGCGGTGGTGGCCTCAATCGCGGTGATGATATGCGCTGCCGCCGCAGGGTGGCCGAGATGTTCCAGCATCAGCGCAGCCGCCCAGATGGCGCCAATGGGATTGGCGAGGTCCCGGCCAACGATGTCGGGGGCCGAGCCGTGGATTGGCTCGAAGAGCGAGGGGTAGCTCCCTTCGGGGTTGAGGTTCGCCGAGGGCGCGATGCCGATGGCGCCGGTAATCGCGGCGGTGATCTCGGAGAGGATGTCGCCCAGCAGGTTCGAGCCGACAATCACGTCGAACGTCGTCGGGCGCAACACCAAACTCGCCGCCAGCGCGTCCGCGTGCATCAGCCCCGCCTCCACGTCGGGGTAGCCCTTGGCCACCTCGCCAAACACCTCGTCGAAGAAGGGCATCGTCACGCGGATACCGTTGGACTTGGTTGCGCCGGTCACTTTCTTGCGCCGCGTCCGCGCCAGTTCGAAGGCATAGCGCGTCACCCGCTCGACCCCTTGCCGCGTGAAGATGGATTCCTGGATGGCCATTTCCCGCGCCGTGCCCGAGAACATACGCCCGCCCACCTCCGAGTATTCGCCCTCGGTGTTCTCCCGCACCACCGTTACGTCGATCATGCCTGGGTTCGCCAGCGGACTCCGTATCCCCGCCAGCAGACGCGCCGGTCGCAGGTTGACGTACTGATCAAACCCCCGCCGCAGCGGGATCAGCAACTGCCAGAGAGAGATATGATCAGGCACATCCAGCGCGCCCACTGCGCCAAAATAGATGGCGTCAAAGCGCTGGAGTTGCGCCAACCCATCGGCGGGCATGTAGGTCCCATGCTCGTGGTAGTACGTGGTACCCCACGGAAATGAAGTGTACTCAAGCGCCAGGTCTGGATGTGTGCGCGACACCGCAGCCAGTACCTGCATGCCTGCCGCGATGACCTCCGGACCAATGCCATCCCCCGGAATGACCGCAATGCGTTGCGTCATAGAATGCCCCTCTCCGCCATCGACTGAACGTCAACGACTGCGTTGACCACCGTTGACTACTGTACGAGTTTCGAACGAGTTTCCGCCGTACCGCGAACAGACCCTTGACATCTTGTCAATTATAAGTTATAAGTTATCACAACGCCGAAGGGCAACTACATACCGGGAGGGACAACTACACATGGCTCCGCTCGATCGCACGCTGTCGAAGCAAATCTATGGCCGTATCAAAGAGCGCTTCCTGCGCGGTGAGTACCTCCCGGGCAGTCGGCTCCTTGAGGACGAGTTAGCCAGAGAGTATAGCATCTCACTGACGCCTGTCCGCGAGGCGATGCACCGCTTCCAGGCAGAAGGCCTGGTTGTACGAAAGGAGCATTCAGCGCTCTATGTGCGCACCTTCACCCTCGAGGAGGCGCGCAACGTGTATGAGATGCGCATGCTCCTGGAGCCGTACGCGATTGAGTTGGCCACGCAGCGCTTCGATCCGGCCTGGCTTGATAAAGTCGAGGCTATCGAGGCTGAGCAGAAAGCGGGGGTTGCGGTGCGCGACTTTCCGCGTGTCCAGCGCACCAACTATTACCTGCATGTCGCGTTCGCTGAAGGGAGTTGCAACCCGATTCTCGTGGAGATGATCGAGCGGTTGTGGGTGTTTGTTCCCGTGTTACGCGCGGTGGCGTGGAAGCATGACCCCGCCAGCGTGCGTTTCGTCGCCGAGGAGCACGCGGAGATCATTGCCCATCTGCGTCATCAGCGCGCGGACGAGGCCGTCGCGGCCAGTCGGCGCCATGTCGAAGGCAGTTGGGAGCGCGTCCGGCAGACCTTAGAGGATGCGCTGCCCCAACTCATGATGAAGACAGCCGCCCATAGCTAATCGAGTTCAACTGCCACGCTCCCATTTTTCCTGGGCTGAATACTTGTTCGAGTACGAGGCTCAACGGCTCCTCCTGGTATGTGTGCAACAGGCGCCCCGTACAGGGATATCCTCATGGGACGCGCGGGAATGCAGTCATGCGCGCTCAGCGTACGAGAACTGCGCCGCGCTACGGATGGCATGTCGTACCTGTACAGACTACTTGCATCATCAGCGTTTCCAACCTTGGCGCATCCTCCCGGGATTCAGGCTTTCCACCCAGGTATCCATCGGTCCCACACCGGGGCGGGCGATGGCAAAAAGTTGCCAACCTGGCGCCAAACAGCCCTGACCATGCTCACCTCGTAGTCCCGCATAGTCTCACATTGGGGTGGGCGGTGGCAGAGAGACGCCAGCGAAGAGGAAGAGGACAGCCATGAGAAAGCGTATTGCCATAATCGGCAGCATAGCGGCGATAGTAATCTCCGTGTTCGTCTCGGCGTGCAGCATCGGCGGTGGAAGCGACAACTCGACGCTCGCGCTCGGCCTGGAAGGCCCCATGACGGGGAGCCGCGCAGACATTGGGAAGGCGATGACGCAGGCCGCACAGATGGCGGTTGACATCATCAACAAGAATGGTGGCGTGGATGGGAAGCAGGTCAAGCTCTATGTCCAGGACGACGCCGGCGACCCCGTTGATGCGCTACCGGCGATTCATACCCTCATCAACGTGGACAACGCTGTCGCCATTGTCGGCCCCATCTCGCTGACAGAGTCGGCGATCCTCCCCTCCATCGATGAGGCGAACATTCCGAACATGATGTGGGGTGGCGGGGCTGCGTTCGACGCCGTCACCGACCCGCACTTCTTCCGCCTGTCACCGTCGGACACGGAGCAGGCTCAGGCGATGGTGTACTACGCCTACAAACGCGGCTGGACGAAGATCGCGCTCGCCTTTGACTCCAGCGCAGGCTCGCAGTCGCTGGTCGCGCCGATCCAGCAAGCGGCTTCGCAGTTGAACATGACCATCACCAACAACGTCAGTTTCACCCCCGGCCTCTCGAACTACAACAGTGAGGTGCAGGCTATCTACGGCGGACACCCGCAGGCGGTGCTCGGCGGCATGGACTCCGATACGGCGGGCGTGCTCTTTGGCGAGATCAAGCAGCAAGGCTTCTCGACAACGCCGTTCGTCGCCACCAACATCTTCTACTCGAACTCGTACTTCAACGCGCTCGGCGCCTCGATCTCGAGCGGCCCCCTCTATATCCTCAACTCAAGCCCGACCGGTGGTCAAGGCTCGACTGCGCTGTTCACGGACATGAAGCAAGCCTACGGCTTCACCACCCCGCCGAATGGCTTCGAGTACACCTACGACGCCGTGATGGCCTGGGCCATTGGCGCTGACCAGGCGGGGACGTGGACCTGGCCCAAGGTTGAGCAGGGAATCCTTGACGCCACAACCAACACGAACAATACCGTCTGCGCCGATTACCCATCCTGCTATACCGCGATCAAGGCGGGCAAGGCCATCAAGTTTGAAGGGTCGGCTAGTTCCGTCACCTTCAACAAGTTCCACAACGTCTATGGCCCATTCGCGGTGCTCCAATTCAAGGCGGATGGCTCTACGACCCAACTGGCCACCTACTCGGCCCAGGAAATTCAGTCCGCGTTCAACAGTTAGACGCGACAAGCCCGCTCGCACATGTGGCCAGCGGTGGGCGACGGGGGAGCAGCGCGCGGTACCCATCCCCTCTCCCGTCCGCCAACCTTGCCTACATCTGAGCAGGCTCTGTCACGTAGCCGCACGAGCTGCCCACGAGACGATGGGGAACTCCTCAGCCATCCACTCGTCAGCTCGTCGGCTGGTAGCGCACACCGTGCCGGGGGGACACCATGATTGCCTCGATGTTAGTAGAAGGCATTGGATTCGGATTGGTCGCCGCTGCGGTGATCGCGCTGGGAGCCGTGGGGTTATCCCTGCAACTCTCCGTCACCAACTACATCAACTTCGCCTTTGGCGATTTGATGACGTTGGGGGCGTACTTTGTCGTCACGCTAAACCTCAGCCTACACATGAATTTCTTTCTCGCCGGGTTCTTCGGCGCGATCGGCCTCGCGATCGTCTTTGTGCTCCTCAACATCTTCGTCTTGCGCCCCTTCGTGCGGAGTGGCGCGCGTGTGTTCACGCTGCTGGTGGTGACCATTGGCGTGTCGTTCATCGTGCAGAACCTGACGATCATGATCTGGGGTACTGGGGCGTTCCAATACACCGTCAACGTAGGCGACGCCATGCACATTGGGCCGCTCGTGCTCACGCCCGGCGACCTGATCATCATCGGCGTCGCCGTCGCTCTCATCCTCGGGCTGCAAACATTCTTGCAGTACACCAAGCTTGGCAAAGCGTTGCGGGCGACCTCAAACAACGCGGACCTGGCGATGGCTTCGGGGATCAATACGGACCTCGTCGTCAACGTCACCTGGGCGATCTCAGGTTTCTTCGCCGCAGTGGCCGGCGTCGCGCTGGCCCTGGAGGAGAATAACCTGCGACCGCTCCAAGGCTTCAATGAACTGTTGATCATCTTCTCCGCCATCATTCTGGGGGGCATTGGCCGACATACCGGCGCGCTGCTCGGCGCGCT
>Ga0307372_10011315_pt1 | contig 11923 bp, 9 predicted proteins | sample OX1MG_FD_202533 | JGI IMG/M metagenome (GOLD analysis project Ga0307372, IMG submission 202533) | Soil microbial communities from Risofladan, Vaasa, Finland - OX-1 | ecosystem: Environmental > Terrestrial > Soil > Coastal area > Acid sulfate soil | place: Finland: Risofladan, Vaasa | collected...
CGACAACGTCCGCATCGTCGACCAATCGACCGAGGAAACCAAGATTGGTGACGACGCCGAAGACGACGGTGTCATCGAGTGCTCGTCGAAGACGAGCTAGGGCCGTCGGTCGATCTGGTCCCCACGCCACCACCTTCGCCAACATCGGGTCGTAGTCCGTCGCGACTTCGAGTCCTTCGAGCAGCGAACTGTCGACGCGGATGCCGTCACCGATCGGCTCGTGGATTGCCAACACTCGTCCGCTCGTCGGCAAAAAACCGCGCGCGGGACTCTCGGCGTACAGACGCGCTTCGACGCTGTGTCCGCGAAGTTTCGCTTTTGTCACATCTTCACCGAGGTGCTCGCCTGCCGCGATAAGTAACTGCTGTTCGACGAGGTCGAGGCCAGTCACCATCTCGGTGACCGGATGCTCAACCTGCAAACGAGTGTTCATCTCCATGAAGAAGAACTCCTCAGGGTTCGTCGAAGAAACGATGAACTCGACGGTTCCGACACCCGTGTAGTCGACACTGCGTGCAGCGGCGATCGCGGCAGCACCGAGTCGGTCTCGAGTGGTCGCGTCGATGAGCGGCGACGGTGATTCCTCGATCACCTTTTGGTGGCGACGTTGCAACGAACATTCGCGCTCGCCCAGGTGCACCACCGTTCCGTGCTGGTCGGCCACGACCTGCACTTCAATGTGGCGTGGTCGCTTTACGAATCGCTCAATGAACAGTGTGTCATCACCAAACGCTGACGTCGCTTCGCGGCGAGCTCGAGCGATGGATTCGACGAGGTCTTCTTCGCGTTCCACGAATTGCATGCCCTTGCCGCCGCCGCCGGCTGATGGTTTCACCAAAACGGGAAAGCCGATCTCGAGTGCGGCTTTCGCGAGATCGTCATCGGTCATGCCCACCTCGACGCGCCCTGGAACGACGGGCACTCCGGAAGCGGCAACGTGGATCTTTGCTTGGATCTTGTCGCCCATCAATCGAATCGCTGATGGTGGCGGGCCAATGAAGACGACGCCGCTCCCGGCGCACGCTTCGGCGAAGTTCGCGTTCTCCGACAAGAAGCCGTAACCAGGGTGCACCGCGTTCGCGCCGGAGCGCGCACAAGCGTCCAACACCCGTTCGGTGTTCAAGTAACTTTCGCGTGCCGGTGTCGCGCCGAGATAGAGCGCGTCATCGGCTTCGAACACGTGACGGGCGTCGCGGTCAGCGTCGCTAAAGACGGCGACGGACTTGATGCCGAGGCGACGCAACGTGCGAATGACGCGCACCGCGATCTCGCCTCGGTTGGCGATGAGTACCGTCTCGAACATCGAACTCACATTCGAAAGACGCCGTAGGCGACGTCCTCGAGCGCGGCGTTCGCGCACACCGAGAGCGCGAGACCTAGGACGCTTCGCGTCTCGAGGGGATCGATGATGCCGTCATCCCACAGTCGAGCGGTCGAGTAATAGGCGTTGCCTTCGTCTTCGTAGCGTTGGCGAATCGGGGCGCGGAACTCCTCTTCGTCTTGCGCGCTCCAGGTTGCGCCGGAACTCTCGATCTGCGTTCGTTTCACCGTCGCCAAGACGGCGGCCGCTTGATCGCCTCCCATGACGGAAATACGCGCGTTCGGCCACATCCACAAGAATCGCGGTGAGTAAGCGCGCCCGCACATCGAGTAGTTGCCGGCACCGAACGAGCCACCAATGATGACCGTCAGCTTGGGGACCCTCGCGCAGGCGACCGCGTTCACCATCTTCGCTCCGTGTTTGGCGATCCCGCCGGCTTCGTACTCGCGCCCCACCATGAAGCCGGTGATGTTCTGCAAGAAGACCAGCGGGATCTTGCGCTGGTCGCACAGTTCGATGAAGTGCGTACCCTTGAGCGCCGATTCCGAGAAGAGCACGCCGTTGTTCGCCACGATCCCGACGGGATGTCCCCAGAGATGGGCGAATCCGGTCACCAAGGTGGTGCCGTATTCAGCCTTGAACTCGTGGAAGAGGCTGGCGTCGACGAGTCGCGCGATGACTTCTCGAACGTCGTAGGGCGTGCGCGGATCGGTCGGCACGACGCCGTAGAGGTCACTCGGGTCGAGCGCCGGCTCTACGGGCACTTGCACCTCCCACGGAGTGCTGGACCTCGGAGCCAGTGTCGAGACGATCGAACGCACGATCGATAGCGCGTGGGCGTCGTCGTCGGCGAGGTGGTCGACGACACCAGACGTGCGCGCATGCAACAGTCCCCCACCCAGGTCCTCGTCATTCACGATCTCGCCGGTCGCGGCCTTCACCAGGGGCGGTCCGCCCAAGAAGATCGTCCCTTGACCTCGCACGATGACCGACTCGTCCGACATCGCTGGCACGTACGCTCCGCCCGCGGTGGACGAACCGAGTACCGCCGCGATCTGAGCGATGCCCATGGAACTCATGCGGGCTTGGTTGTAGAAGATGCGACCGAAGTGCTCGCGGTCGGGGAAGACCTCATCCTGTCGCGGTAAGAACGCGCCACCCGAATCAACGAGATACAGGCACGGCAGTCGGTTCATCAACGCCACTTCTTGAGCTCGCAGATGCTTCTTGACGGTCATCGGGTAATACGTTCCGCCCTTCACCGTCGCGTCGTTCGCCACGATCACGCACTCGCGGCCGCTGACGCGCCCGACGCCGGTGATTATCCCCGCACCGGGCGACTCGTCGTCGTACATCTGGAAAGCGGCGAGCGGCGAGAGTTCGAGAAAGGGACTGCCCAGATCGAGCAAGGCGTCAACGCGATCGCGCGGGAGGAGTTTGCCTCTGGCCACGTGGCGCTCACGAGAGGATTCGGGACCGCGCGAATAGTGATCGAGGCGACTTCTCAGCTCTTCGACGAGGGCGCGTTGCGCTGACGAATTGCGTTCAAAGGCTTCGCTGTGACGATCGACGACGCTGGAGAGTCGCTCCACCTGATCCCCCAATTTGAGTTAGTTGTGATTAACTGAAATAGTGTACCAACGAATCATGGATACGTCCAGGGAAAGTGATGCGAATGAATGAGGTGACCAAGCGCAGTCGCATGAAGGCCGAAAGGCGTTCCCGGCTCGTGCGCGCCGCCTCTCGACTTTTCGCGGAACGTGGTTTTCGCGCTGTCTCAATGGAGGACCTCGCGGCCGAGGCCGGTGTCAGCGGCCCGGCCGTCTACCGACACTTCGCCAGCAAGGAAGCGCTGCTCGCCCACCTTCTGATTGACGTGAGTCAACAACTTCTGGAACAAGGAACGCAGCACGCCACGAGCGAGTCGCCAGTCACGGCGATGGAGTCACTGATTGCCTTTCACACTGACTTTGCGTTGCGCGATCGCGACTTGATCAGGATTCAAGACCACGACTTCGCGAATCTCGCAACTGAGGACGCGCGAACCGTGAGTCGTTTGCAACGGGCGTATCTCGATGTCTGGGTCCGCGTCTTTGAGCAGATCGATCCGACGCAGTCTGAGAGCGTCGTGCGGACCAAGATTCAAGCGGTATTCGGCCTTCTCAACTCGACGCCGCATAGTGCATCGCATCGCGACATTGAAACCACGAGGTCGATCCTCGAGGAACTTGCGATGAAGGCACTCGGTCTCCACGCAGATCATTGATCATTGATCATTGGATGGTTGCTGGACCGAGCAACTCGTTGAGGACTATCGCAACATTGCCGTGGCCCGGTAGACGTCGGTGATGTAGGGCAACTCGAATATCGCCGGCAGCGGGGCCACTACGCGCTTCACGTCGCGAATCACTGACGCCTGCTCGTCGGCGTCCATGACCGCGACGTAACTAGTGGAGAGAACACGTTGGATGAGTCCTTCATGGTCGAGGACCTGTCGATGGGCGAACTTCCGACGTTCGATATTCACGAAGGGTCCCGACTCCAAAACCGCAGTGAAATCTTGTCCCACTAGGTAGGGCTGGCGGGTGGGCCAGTGCATCGCTTGACCAAGCTCGGCCACCCACGGAACGGTCTCGTCACGTTCATTCCACAAGAGACCGAGTCGCCCGCCCTCGACGAGCACCCGATGGATCTCTTCCAATGCTGCCGGCGCGTCGAACCAGTGGAAGGCCTGCGCCACGACGACGCAGTCGACCGACGAGCTCTCAAGTGGAATATCGACATCGCGACCGTCGAGAACCTTCACGGTCGGAAGGCGCGCGCTCAATACGTTGCGCATGCCGGGCGTCGGCTCGACCGCGGTGATCGTGTCACAGAACGGGATCAACTGTTCGGTGAAGATCCCCGTGCCAGCTCCGAGATCGAGGACGTGCGCGTCGTCGTCGATGCCCATCGTGTCGACCAAGAATTTGACGGCGTCGCGAGGATAGTCCGGCCGCGCGGCCTGATACCGCTCCCCGTCACCAAAGCCGGATGAAGCGAGATCGTGTGGTTGTTCGCCCAAGTTCGCCATCCCGATCATGAAAACCATCTCCAATATAGGGAGGAATCAGGACAGTCCTACCAGTCCTAACTATTCCCAAATCGCGATACCAGAATCGAGTTCGAAGAATTCCAATCGCTCCGGATTCACCGTGAAACTGAACTGATCGCCGGCATGAACCACGTGACGGGGTTCGATTCTCGCGACGCAGTCGTCGTCCGGCGTGGCTTTCACCGACGCCTCCTCGCCATCGATAAGCGCCGCCGTTCCTTCGGGCACCACGACCTTTGCGTCCGTTCGAAAGTGGAGGAGTATCTCCGACCCAAGGGCCTCGACGAGTTCGACGTCGCCCTTGAATGGCACTCCGAAACGCTCGTCACTCGCGGCCGGTAGGTCCTCCGGACGTATTCCTACGACAATGGTTTGACCGGCAAAACGGCGCAGTGCCGAGTGGCGATTCACGATTTCGTCTGACAGCGGAATGCTTTGGCTTCCGATTGCGACCGAGTGGCTGTCGGACGAGAGCTGTGCCTCGAACAGATTCATCGACGGCGAACCGATAAATCCGGCGACGAAGACGTTGGCCGGTCGATCGTAGAGAACTTGAGGGATATCGCACTGCTGCAATGCGCCATCACGAAGCACCGCCACTCGATGACCAAGGGTCATGGCTTCGGTCTGGTCGTGGGTCACGTAGATCGTCGCCACACCAATTCGTGATTGCACTCGCGAAATCTCCGCCCGTAGCTGCACTCGAAGTTTGGCATCGAGATTAGAGAGTGGCTCATCCATCAAGAACACGCTCGGTTCGCGCACGATGGCTCGACCCATGGCCACTCGTTGGCGCTGTCCACCGGAAAGTCGAGTGGGTTTGCGATCAAGCCACGGCGTGATGCCGAGTACCTCGGCCGCCGCGCGCACTCGTCGGTCAATCTCCGCCTTTGGCACCTTTCGCATTCGGAGCGCGAAACCGATGTTCTGTGCCACCGACATCTGGGGGTAAAGCGCGTAACTCTGAAAGACCATCGCCACGTCGCGATCCCGTGGCGCGATGTCATTCATTATCTCGTCGCCGAAGCGCACCGTACCGGACGTGATGTTCTCGAGTCCGGCGATCATTCGTAGCACGGTCGTCTTGCCACAGCCCGATGGTCCCACCACGACCATGAACTCGCCGTCGGCGATCTCCAGGTCGAGGCCGTTCACCGCTTCATATCCGTTCGAGTAGACCTTGGTGACCTTCTCGAGACTTACTGACGACATCAACTCTCCCCTTTATCGAAGCGAACGACCGACCAACCGTCAACGAGCGGTATCGCACACGAGAGGGCACGTCCTTCACGATGGGCCACTTCGTGCACATCAAGTGAGGTGAATCGACCATCATTCGTGCCTAGAACCGCGACTTGCGCGCGCCACCGTTTCGGCGAGTCCACGAGGACGGTCACCGTTACTTCGCGACAGCTTCCGGCCCCGCTGGGGTGGCGCCACGAACCTTCGACAGCCCCGGAGAGATCGATGACGCTGACGACGACGGTGTCGTCGCGCCTACGTACGCGGGCAAAAACCGTGCCACCGAGCGGCTCGGGGCTCGTCGTACCGGACCACGTGACGCCAATGGAAGCGTTCTCGTCTTCCAGTTCGTACCAACTGGTGTCAACGCCGTCGCGAAAGAGATCGCGACAGCGCAACGAGAAGCGATGCCACTGAATCACCACGTCGATCTCGTCATCGCGCAACTTTTCGTGCTCGACGTAGTAGGGATGGCAAAGGACGCCGAAATCGTCGCCCCACATCAAAACTCCGGCGCCCAAGGCCGTGACGATCGCTTCGCTCAAGACCGCCGTGCGTAACGCGGCACTGCGCTCGCCGTCCCACACCGGCGGATACACCGCCAGCGTGTCGCCCTGAGCCAGCTGCGTGCCAGCAGTTCTTTCTAACAACCCTTCGAAGTGGCGCCACCGATCATTGGGTGGCCACACTTCGGCATAGCGGAATCCCGGCCGACGGGGAGCCTCGAATCCTCGAGGAACGCCGTTCACCTGGTTGAAGCTAATGACGTCGGTTGGTCGAGCAGAGCGAACTGCTTGTACGAAGCTTTCGTAACCTTCGTCAATCGAAACAAAGGTGCCTGTGACGTCTGACGCCACTCGAGGATAGCCGTAGGTGTCGAGGTGCAGACCGTTGAAACCGAGTGCGTCGAGCGCACGTCCGTACACGTCGATCCAGTGTGCTTGCCAATGCGCATTGGCGGGGTTCATGATTTGGAGCAAGTTCCCCAGCGATTCGCGCACCCCGTCATTTCGACGCAGCAACCACGTTTGATTCTCATCCGCAAACGCTTCGTCGGCCGCGCAGACGGGCGCGTAGGCCTGGGCGACGGCGCCGTTCTCTCGAATGCCCCTGATGAGGTCTCGAAGTGCATCGAGCTCGATTGGTCGATTCAGAGGATCACGGTACGAGTTGGCCGCAGCCAGCGGCATCGAATAGCGTTCCATCCAGTCATAAACCTGGACGACGGTGCAGCGAAGCTGTCGCAACCACGAAAGCACTGCCGGCGCGCTCGCCGAGTCGAATGAAGTCGCGAAACCAACGATCGGGTCGTCGCCAAGATTCGCACGGACGCTCACAAAGTCATCTCCCAACACTTCACCTTCTGAGGAGCGTGCCTCGACCGCATGTGTTCCTACGGGGAGGTCGGACAATCTCGCGATGCTGTCTACGATCGTTGCGTCGAACGTCCGACCGAACGCGGTGCGAGCGAGAACCTGCGTCGTCCCTTCGGGCAAGCCCTCGACGAGAACGTCATCGCCCAGAACAACCGCACTGGACAAGAATCCAAAGGGCTCAGTACTCATTGATTCCCCAGAACTTGGCAGCGAAATGAAGTTGCCATCGTCAACGTATTCCTCCCAGCGAGACACCGCGCTGGAATGATCGCTGCGAGATCAAGAACACGACCAAACTCGGAATCGTCGCAATCACCGACGCCGCGAACAGCGGACCCCACTGCGTGGTGTGTTCGCCAATGAAGAAGTTGAGCGCAATAGGCAGCGTCCGGTGCGTGGGTGAATTGATCAGCGTGAGTGCAATCACAAACTCCTCCCACGCAAAGTTAAACGTGAACATCGCGACGACCGCCAACGCGGGTATCGAGAGGGGCGCGATCAACCGAGTGAGCACACGAAGGGTGCGAGCGCCGTCAAGACGAAACGACTCTTCTAGCTCCTTCGGTACGGCTTCGAAGAATCCTCGAAGCAAGAAGATCGAGAAGGGTAGGTTCTCGCTGGCGTAAATCAGGATCAATCCGAAGAGCGAGTCAGTCAGATGGAGCTTCAGGACCAACAAATACTGCGGAATAATCAACTCGACGCTCGGTACCGCCAACGCAGCGAGAAACGCGTAGAAGATGATCTCTTTGAAGCGAAAGCTGTAGCGCGCGAAAGCGAAGGCTGCAAGTGACGACACGACAACGGTAATCAACACGGTTCCGAGAGCGACCTCCATGCTGTTCAAGAAGTATCGACCGAAACTGTTTTCCGACCACGCCTGCACGTAGTTGATGACGGTGGGCCGTGTAGGCACCAGCACAGGATGCGACGTCAATATGTCACCAGTCGGTTGAAACGAAAGAGAAATCATGTACAACAGAGGAAAGACTGAAATCGCTCCAAAAATGCATGCCGTGACGAGTCGCGTCTTCTTCCACGTTCGAATACCGAAAAGGCCCGGCTGCGAGTCCTTCACGCGGTGACGACGAGGGGGACGCGTCGTCGGTGAAATCAGTTCATCCTTGAAGGCGATACTCATGATCGATCTCCACTTCGAAGTACGCGAATCTGGAGGATGCTCAGACCGACAACGACGATCGCCATCACCGAGGCGATAGCCGCGGCGTAACTGAAGGAGAGGAACGTGAAGGCCTGTTGGTAGGCGTACGTGAAGAGCGTTTCCGTTGAACCGTAGGGACCTCCACTCGTCAAGATGAACACCTGGGTGAAGACTTGACTGGCACCGATCACCAAGATGACGAGCACAAACACGATGGTCGGTCGGATATTGGGAATGACCACGTGGCGCCACACTCGAAGCTCCTTGGCCCCATCAACTCGGCCGGCTTCGACAAGGTCGCGTGGCACTCCATCGAGGGCGGCGAGGAACATGATGAACGACCAACCCACGCCCTTCCAGATGCTGATCAACCAAATGACCGCGTTCCCTGTCCAGGTCTGGGCCAACCAGTCGATGTGCACGCTGTGACCTACGAATAGAGAGACCACAGAGTTCGCCACGCCGCCCTGGTCGGCGAAGATGTAGGCGAAGATATACGCGACCACGACCCACGACGTGATCACCGGGATGAAGATCAGAGCCCGCCAGAAGCCCCGACCGGGCATGCGGTCGGTGAGAAGGGCGGCCGCAAACAGGCCGATACCCATTTGAATCGGCACGGTGATGACGAGAAAGAGCAACGTGTTCCACGCTGCGGTTCGAATCGCCGGATCCCGGAAGATGTGCGAGTAGTTTGACCAGCCCACGAAGGGATTGTGGACACCGGGGAAGATGTGCCAGTCATAGAAACTGATATCAAACTGGCGAAAAATCGGATATGCAATGAAGAGTACGTACAGAAATGCAGCGGGTGCCAATAAGAGATAGGGCGTGGCGACGCGAAGCACGCGCCGTCCCCGACGTGAAGCAGCGCCCGGCGGATTGCCCGCCGGGCGCTGTTCGAGTACTACTGAGGCCACTAACTACCCGCGAGGGCTGTATTCCCCTCCTGCGCTGCAGTCGCGAGACCCGCTGACACCGAAACGGTACCGGCGAGAATCTGCTGGAGCTCATTGGACCAGTCCGAGTCGAGCTGGCTGTAGCCCGGGCTGTTGGCACGGATGCGAGCGGTCAACAGCTGATGGGCGAAGACCGCGTAATACGGCGTTGCCTTGACTTCCTTGGCGGAGTCCGTCTTGATCGCCGACATGTCACCCTGCTTGGCCATGGCCAATTGAGCGAAGGGCGAGTCCAAGAACGCGGCAAACTTCTCAGCGTCAGCCACGTGGTGGCCATCTCGGGCGACGACGGTGTCTTCACCGCCGACAGTCGACACGGAACCACCAGCGCCACTCGGGAATGGCGCGATGCCGTAGGACGGCACTGGGCTCAGACCCGAGTAGGTAGGAACGGCCCAAGGACCATCGATGTACATCGCGTATTCACCCTTGGGGAATCCGGACTCGCCTGAAACGGCGCTCGCGCCGCCCTGGAAGTCACTACCGATGTCGCCAGCTTTCAAGAGGTTAACGAGCGTCTGTACTGCAGTGATCGTGGCGGTGCTGTCAATGTGACCCGTTGCCTGGGTGTAATTGGAGTTGGTGAAGGATCCACCCATGCTCCAAACATAGGGCGCGGTGTTCCAAATGTCAGTTCCGTCGACACCCAAGCCATATTGCTGCTTCGAGGGCACGGTCAACGTCGTCGCGTCGGCCAGCATCTGAGAGATGGTCGTCGGAGGACCAGCGATTCCCGCCGCGGCGAAGTCTGTCTTATTCCAGTACAGGGCCTGAGTATTGGTGTCGTCCGGATAGGCGTAGAACTTGCCGCCCACTTTGGTGGTCGCCAACGGACCAGGAAGCGATTGCTTCTTGATGGCCACAAACGCCCGCAGCTTCGAGACGTTCTCAATAATTCCTTCCTTAGCCAACTGAGCTACCCACGCAATGTCAGAACGCATCACGTCAGGTGGATCGCCGGCCGCTGACGTCGTTATGAACTTGTTCAACAGGTCGGAGTAGGGATAGATTACCGAATTCACCTTTATCCCGGGGTTCAGCCTTTCGAACCTGGGAATGATGACCTTGGCAATTGTCGATGCTTCCTTGTCCGCCGTGTTGTAAGTGCTCCAGTACTGCAGGGTCACCGTCTTGTGCTTCGTGGCAGCGGACGCTCCGTTGGTGCTAAGCCCAACGATTGCGCCGCTCCCAATAAGAGCCAGGCTCGCGACCAAGAGCGGAACTCTCGTTGCGATCCTCTTTCCATATAAACGCTTACTACTCATGAGAGTCATCTCCTATTTCATCAATGATCGGACCGTTTAGTCCTCATATCCTGCTCTACGTCGTACGACTTTGGGACCTCATGGCCAAGGTCCTACAGCTCTTCCCCCCTCACCTTTCTGGTCTCCAAAAAATGTTGGTGGCCCTCCCAAACGCGAAAACAATGGCTTCCGAACACGTCATAGAAAAAGTCATCGCCCGCCCTCGTTGACTTCATTGGAAACCCGATACGACGCGTTTCCGTTCTCCGCTTCGTCAATGGCGATCATGAGGATGACGTACATGGCGTAGGACCACGTCAAATTCTTGGCTGGCTGTCCCCATCGCTCTACCCACTCGTCGTAGTGAGGTGCGTCGCGACCTTCACCGCCGTACTGCTCGCCCAACAGACCGGCCTCGTCAAAGTGTGCTGCCACCCAGTCCAAGCAGCGCTTGGCCTTCGCGACGTCGCCAATCGTTACTGCGTACCAGCCAAGCGAAGCGGTAAGCACCGGCCAGGCACCGCTGCCGAAGTACACGTCGGTCGGATAGCGGCGGATGCCTCCGTCAAGCGTTAAGCGGTCTTCAATAGTGGCGACCGTCTCGGCGAACGTCCCGTCATTCACGTCGACCGAGGCAAATGGAGTGAGCAACCACAGTTCGCTCGCATCGACGTCGCTATTTTCACTGGACTTGACGTAGACGCCGTGCATTACGGCTTCGTCGAGCCGAGTCTTGACGACCCCAGCGGAATCGAGAAGATCGGGATCGTCGAGTAGGCGTGCGGCAGTCATGAGACCGCCGTAGACACTCGCGAGTGTTGAAGTATGTACCGCACTCCCGTTCTCCTCCCACACGTCGTAACAAGGACTCAAGGCGAAGGTGGTGAGATAACGGGCGGCTCGGGCGACCGAACTGCGCAATTCCTTGGGCAGGGTTGGCTGATTCGATTCGATGAGGTGTTGGCCGAGGGACCAAAGCCAGGTGCCATAGCCATCAATCTGGAAGTTGGGCCAATCGTCAATGACCGACGTTCCGTCGAGCGCGAATCGCGCGGGCGGCATAATCGTCGGATCGAGCTGATCGCCGCGCTGCATCTTCTCGATGACGTCGTCGATGATCCCGCTGATTCCGCCGATTGCATCGTTAACCCACGCGTGATACCGCGCCGACGCTTCGTACTCGCCGGCGCGGTCTAGTGCAAAGGCGCTGAACGATCCATCTCGAAGCCAGCAAAAGTGGTATTGGGCGAAGTCGGGTGAAGCCACAATCGCACCGGTGGCCGACTGATTTCGAAGAATCGCGTCGATGCTTTCTTGGAGTGAGGAGTCGAATCGGGCGGGGTCGAGCCGTTTCGCGGAGCTGGCGGAGATCGCGGGATTGGTGTCTTGCGAACTCATGCGACAACCCGACGGCGGCTCGCGTGAGAAATGGCCGTTGAATCGGGGAAGCCAAACATTTGTCGAAGAAATGATCGGGAGCCGCGCCACGTCCAATATCCCGTGGCGGGCTCCCACTGATCAATCG
>Ga0307372_10011318_pt1 | contig 11920 bp, 8 predicted proteins | sample OX1MG_FD_202533 | JGI IMG/M metagenome (GOLD analysis project Ga0307372, IMG submission 202533) | Soil microbial communities from Risofladan, Vaasa, Finland - OX-1 | ecosystem: Environmental > Terrestrial > Soil > Coastal area > Acid sulfate soil | place: Finland: Risofladan, Vaasa | collected...
GGCCTGATTCCGTCCGCCATATGTCCGTAACCACTGCTATGCAGGGGCTCACAGCGGCACATCATGAGACACGGCGGGACAGGAGCAAGACCGCCCGCGAGCCCGGGTATGCCCAGGCCATGGGCCGTTTTCGCTGGTGGTGGCAGGTGCAAGGTTCGAACTTGCGTAGGCTGAGCCGACGGTTTTACAGCCCGTCCCTCCTGTTCGAGGCTTATGCCGCTAACCTGCGGTTATGTGTTTCGAGGCGGGATTTGGGGCCGCCGCCGTCCGCTATGCGTCCGTGGGCGCCGGGTTCGGAGGCGGCGGGACGCACGGACGGGCACGGACGGCGAGGGCAGGAGCGGTATGTGGACCGTCCGCAGGAGCGGTGCGCCGACCGCTCTGTTTAGCTCCTGTCTGCTGACCTGGCATTTCAGGCTGCCGGGTCGCTGCCGACATCGCTTTGCCCGTAGCGCTCCTGACCTGACCATCTTGCACTGGATAAGCGCGACACCAAGGTGACGAGCCACTTCAACGCGCCACGAGAGTGCATGTGGGTGCGCCTCGCAGCGCTCGGAGTGCTGCGACGACGAAGCCGAGTAGCCGTCAACTGTTCCCGCGAGAGACAGGCCCAAGACTTACTTATTGACGCTAGGCGGCAAACCTGATCCACATGTCGGCCATGCTTCCGGCCTCAATCTCCATCCATTCATCGAAGCCGTGCTTTGGCGCACGGCGCGTCTCGCGGTGGATCTTCTCCTGTCGGACATCGACAACGAGCGGAGTGGCTCCGGGGCAGATCTCGGCCATGTGCAGCGTAAGCAAGCGCTGCATGGCGTGCGCGGCGTCCTTGGCGAGAGGGCGGTCCTTGAGCCAGAGCTTGATGACGAACAGCTTCCCCTTGGGATCGACGACGGCGAAGTCCGGACGAATTCGGACTCCGAGCCGTGGCGTCTGCCAGAGCGCCTGTCCGTAGGGAATGAGCCGAAGGTGAAGTTTCCGCATGGCAAGCCAGTGCCGCGCCAAGTCGTCGTAGTGCCTGTGTCTCGCAGGGTCGTGCTGTGACACGACGACGCGCTGCATGGCCAGGTGGTCAGCGCCATGCTCACGGCCCTGGACAACCGCTTCCTTGAAGTCGTGATAGAACGCCGCCCCTGGGCGATACGGCTGGTCGAACATACGGATCTGTTCTTTGACGCAGTCGATTTTGTCGCTCGCACCTGCTGTCAGGTAGTTGGCGAACGCCGTCAGGGGAACGGCGAGGCCGGACGACGTGTCCTGGCGGATAGGTGCCATAGCAGTGACACCCTTTCTCGGAAAGAAAAGCGGGGGAAGACGAGTTGCACGTAGACGCGCCCGTCACTTCATCACCAAGCATGGCAGATGGTCACCGTAGGCTGAGCACAAAGCACAGGTGTTTCCAAACAGTTCTTCGCTACGACAGCCCGTAGGAGAAGGAGCCATGCCCGGTGTCGGTGCGGCTCCGCCAAACCACTCTCCTTCGTGCGACGGAACGTAGGTGACCAGCGAGGGGTGCAAGCATTCCCGGGCGGGGCCTGTCATGCCACTCCAGGCGGAACCTGTCTGGATCCGCGAAGCTGCCGCCGTCACCGGCGCTGAGCACGTGCACGCACGGGCCGCAAATCGGGCCAAACCCTAGAACGCCCGGAATCCGGGGCTGGCCACCGTTGCGCCGGCACGGTGGCACTACGACCCCGGACGGGCCTTAGCAACGCAAATAGCCGACAATTCGCCACACAGACACCTAGCGCACAGGCAGCTTCGACCATTACTTAACGTGGCCTTATCATGCTTCTATAGTAAGAATGTGGCGGATGAACAGCTAGGACTGGATACAGCGGCGGCCGAGCAGGTCGTCGTTTCTGTGTTCGAGCAGATAGTTGCCGTGCTGGCGCGTCAGGCGGACGCGGCGATCACTGATGCCTCGTTGTTCCGGCTGGCGGACACGTTGTTCACCGCGTTTGCCCGTGCGGGTGAGGACGGGCTGACGGCCGAGCAGATGCGGTCAGCATGCGCCGCCTTCCCTGCCGACGTGATCGATAACCGGCTGCATGTTCTTCGGAGACTGGGTGCCATCCAGCCAGCGTTCGCAAAGCCTTTCCAGCACGAGTACCGGGGGTCGTTCACCAGCTACGTGTCGATGCTGTTCGTCCAGCGGATGCTGGCCCGCGGCGGCCAGTCGGAGTTGCATCAGATCCTGACGATGGAGAAGATCACGCTGGAGGGCGGGCAAGCCACTGAGGAGGAGGCCCGCGATGCCGCCGTCCGGGTGACGACGGCGCTGCGGCTGCTGGTCGCCGAGCTCGTAGCTCTGACGGTGGGCGGGACAGTGGAGGCGCTGCGGGAGCGGGCGCCGCTGCTGTGGAACGCCAAGTCGCTGATCGACCAGGCGTCGGCGGTACATGCGAAGCTGCTGGAGTTCTGGCCGGGGCTCGGCCGCTGGTGCGGGGAGCTTCGATCGGCGATCGCCGCTTACGAAGACGCGTCGACGAACGCGTCGGCGCGCCTGGTAGCGGCGGCGGGCGCCTCCCGGGCGCTGGACCTGCTGCCGCCCGAGGTGTGGCGGGGGTTCGCGCGGCGAGCGAGTGTGGACGACCTGGCGGAGGTACTGGCCGATCAGGTCTTCGACACGCCTGCCTCGTGGCATGACGTGGCTGACCTGGCAGAGGCCGTTGCCGGGACACCTCAGCCGACCATCGGCCGCTCGCCGCCGCCCCGGTCGCGGGTTTCCGATGACGATGAGCACCCCTCGGAGGAGTGGGCCGACGTCGAGGCTGAGCGCCTGGCGCGTGTCGCCGAAGAGGTACTCGGCGACCGTGACGCTGTTGCCGTCGAGCAGTTGCTGTCGGGCGAGGGCTGGGGGGCCGCGCGCCGCGCGCTGGCGGACCTGGTCGCGGCAAGCAACAACGGCCGCCTCGGCTACCGGCTGGTATGGTCCGGCACGGTCGAGGTGCGTCCGGGCAGCGTGCCGTCGTGGCTCACCTATGGCGTGTTCGAGCGCGTGCGGAGGACTGCGTGAGTGAGGATGCCGCGCTGTGGTGGGCTCGGGCGCGGGCGGAGGGGCCGTTGCGGGTGCCGACGGCGACGCGCACGCCAGCGGGCATGCTGCGGCTGGTGGAGCGGAGCGGTGAGTGGTGCTGGCTGCTGCCTCGCCCGCCCGACGACGTGACCCCGTCCGTGCTGCGCGAGTTGCGCCTGCGGATACTCCCGGTCGAGCATCCCAACGAGACCGGCCGGGTCCTGGCCGCAGCGCTGCGCTGCTGCTGGACCGACGTGCAGGCAGCCGTGTGGCCAGGGCAGCCGTCGACGCTGCGTGAGGTGCTGGATGTGGTGGATCAACTGATGCCTGGGCGCGGGCCTGAGGTACTGCAGCGCCTTGGGACGGGTGCTCTGCGCCGCCTGCACGCCAACAGGTGGCTTGATGTCGATTACGGCGCTGGGCGGGTGTGCCTAGGGCCTCGGGTAGCTTCGTGGCCGGACCCCGACCTGGCTGCCCTGCGGGAACTGTGCCGGGAGCTTCCGCTCTCGCGGCTCGGGCAGGGACATGACGGATGAGCAGTCTGTTCGATGACCTGCTCCAGCCGCTCGGCGACAAGCAGCGCGATGCCTTGGTAACGGCATGGGCTGCCCTCGAGTACGGCAGCGAGCCCGCCAGCGAGGTCGCCTTGCCGGCGCTCCGGGACGCGGCGCTCCGCCACCTGCTTGAGCAGATGCTACGTCGGACCGGCCGCACTCTCGTCCGGGCGGATGCCTACAGGTGGACATCGGGGTACAGGGATGATATCGCTGCTGAGCTCGCGATGAACGGCTGGGGCGTGCTGCCGCCGTTCGAGCGTGCCGTGCTGACTTTGGTGCTCATTTATTCGGTGGCGATCCCCCGTGCAGAAGGCCGCCTGACCGGTGACACCTGGCAGTCCTCTCACCCGGCAACCCCCACACATTTCCGGAGGCTCTCGCAGGTTTACGGGCGGCAGCGGCTCACCGATGCGTTCCAGTGGCTGCGCGCGGCGGGCCTGGTCCGCCCGGTTCGCGGCGCTGACCCAGGGATGCTCGGCGCCTCCTATGTTCCAGGCCCCGCGCTGCTCCGGCTCACGCCAACGGCACGCCAGCGCCTACAGGAAAACCTGATCCTGGCCGCCGGCCCTGATACTGCGCTCGCCACGGCGATAACAGTCCGCCGAAACGTGAACCGTCCGCGCAAGTGACACGATCTCCGAGGAGCAGCTTATGCCCGGCAACGTGCCGGAAGAGGAGGACGTCGTCGGTGACCGTGTCCTGGTCGGTTTGCAGAGCGTGCGGATCTCCCGGCTGTCCATGCATCCCCTCCCCGTCGTGGCTGGCACTTTAATCGCCGTGGCCGGGCAGGGTCCGAAGGACTCCAACGGAGCAGGGAAGTCGTCGCTGATAGCCCAGGTGAGCTTGCTGCACGCCGATGAGCAGTGGCGCTTCGGCTCAGGCGCGCCCGCTGCCGTGGACCTGCTGTTCAACGCCGAGGACGCCGGTGGTGAGGACAGGTGGGGCAACGCCGATCACGGGTACCTGATCGGCGTCTTCGCGTCCGCCGCTGGGAACCTCGATCAGCTGCAGGCCAGCGCCCTGACTGTGTGGATCCGCATCGACCGCAGCAGCCAGAAAGGGCCGCGGCTGAAGCTTCGCTGGCAGGACGGGCTGCACCTGCCCGCCGGGGACAGCGAGGCCGAGCGGGAACAGGCCGCCGACTCGCTGTGGCAGGCTCTGTCCCCGCGGGCACCTCACCGGCAGGACGTGGCTGCCCGCGACCTGCCCCGCACCCTCTACGGGGAGCACGTGCGGTGCGTTTCGTTCCTGTCGACGTCGGTGCGGGCCAGCGTCACCCCGAACTTGCTCGCCCAGCCGTTGAACGAGATCTCCGAGCGGCGCATCTTCGAGGCGATCGCCGCGCTCACCGGCATCGACCACGAACTGGAAACGGAACGTCAGGCCCGACGCCACGAGTACGACTCCCAACAGGCTGCCAGTACAGCCGAGTCCGACCTCGCTACCTGGGAGGAAAGCGCCCAGGTCATCGAGGACGGCATCGACGCCCGGGACCGGGCGCGCGGGCGCGTCGCGGAAGCGGCAGACCGCTGGCGGTCGCGTACGGCATGGCTGCTGTGCGATGCCCTCCAGCGCAATGCCGACATCCAGGCCAAGGTCAGCGAGATCGACGCCGAGATCGACCGCGATACCCGGCAGGCACGTGAGCTAGCCGCGCAGGCAACGGAGCTGGCCAATGACGAGGCGTTCACGCGACGGCAGCAGGAGGCGAACACCGCGTTCGCCAAGCTCGACGGCGACGACCGCGCGCTGGGCGAGGAGATCTCGACGCTGGAGCAGCAGATTGAGGACACCGACCGCCGACTGCGCGCGGCCGGTGAAGCTGCCCGCGACGCTGATGGCAGGGACGAGGCTGCCGCCGACCGGGAGCGCACCGAGGCTGACTCAGCTCTGGAGAGAGCGATGAAGGCGGCCGGAGTGACGGAAAAGGCGCTCGCCGACGCGCAGATCCACCTGCGCGACACGGAAAGCGGCCGGGACCTGGCCCAGCAGCAGCTCGATCTGCTTTCCGCCGAGGACATCAGCGCCATCGGGCTGCTCGACGCCGTCGCCCTCGACGACCGGCAAAGGCCGCGATGGGAAGCGTCCCTGTGGCCCTACCGCGAGGCGGTCGTCGTGGACTCAGCTGAGCTGGACAGGGCCAGCCTGTTCCTAGCGGACGTGCCCGGCTCCATCCTGGTCGCCGCCAACCTCACCATGAGCGCGGAGCGCACTGGTCTCCCGGGCAATGCGGACCCGCAATACGACCTGGGCGGCTTCCTCGCGGCCCTCGACGCGCGGACCACTGCCCACGCCGATCCTGACCGGGTCCACGATGGCGCGGGGATCGTGATCGTTGGCGGCTTCCCCGAGGCCGTGACCGGCCGTGCCGCCCGCATCGCCGCCGCACGGGAGCGCGTCCGCCGGGAATCCGACAGCCACCAGCAGGCCGAGGAGAAACTGAAGGCCGCCAAGCAGCAGGTCACCGCTGCGGAGCGCAGACAGAGAGGCGCACGAGCCGCAGCCGAGGCCGTGCGATTGGACGGACTGATCGGCGGCCTGCGGAAGAAAGACCAGGCCGCGAGGGGCGAGCGCGCGAAACTCGTCTCGGCGCTCAGCGCCGCGCAAACTGAGCGGGACGCGGTGCTCCGGCTGGCGGGAGTCCGCCAGCAGCAGGTCGAGTCACTGCACCGTCAGAAGGCCTCCCTCGATGACGCGAACAAGGTGCGGCGCCAGACACGCGAGGACTTCGAGAAAGAGCGGTCACAGCTCGGCCTTCCGGAGCTGGCCGCCCAGTGGGACGGCACTGCGGACAGCGCCAGCGACCACCTGCTCGCCCTACCAGAGCACCAGCAGTCCTGGACGGCCGACGACTGGTGGGAGGACGCTCGCAGTCTGATCACTGACGCGGTCTCCGAGTGCTTCCCGCCCACCGCTACTACCGGCATGCCGACGGAAATCGCTGTACAGCGGGACGAGTTCGGCCAGCGCGGACCTGGCAGTGCCCGGAAGGCGCAGGCAGCTTTCCCACTGCTACAGCATGCCCTTCACGTTTACCTGCGCCACCAGGAAGGCACCGACAAGTACGAGCGCCAGCAGATCGCTATCCAGCGTGAGGAACGCCATAAGAGCCTTAGCGCGGCGCGGATCGGCCACGAGGAGGCGGTCCAGGCCAGCCGGGCCTACCGGGGGTCGCTCGCCGCCGCCATCAAGAAGAAGCTGGCCGACGTCGCAGCCGAGTTCGACCGGCTCGACGGGGCCTACGGCGGGTACGGGGCCTCGCTCCAGTACGAGGAACCTCCGCCGCCAGCCGATCCCACCGAGGCGTGGGGCTGGAAGGTCACGCCGGTGTGGCGGCGCGCCGAGGGCCGGCGCCACATCCCTTACAACCGGCGAGCCAACACCGCGCAGGTCGACGACCGGGCGATCAAGCTCGTCTGCGCCGCCGCGGCCGCGAGCGGCACGGGCCGCCCGCTGGTCCTCGTCCTGGACGAGCTCGGCCGTAACCTCGGCAAGCAGCACCGCCGCGAGGCGGTCGCGCTGCTCGGGCAGATCGGCAGGGACAGCGGCATCACCGTCGTCGGGGCACTGCAAGACGACATGGAGTCCTACGCCATCGACGCGTGCGGCCAGTACGTCAAGCTGCGTCGCAGCTCGGACTCCAGCCCGTACAACGAGCAGCCCGTCGTCGTCGGCTACGACGAGCACGCCCCGCGCGTCGAACTGCTCCGCGCCTGGCTGACCGGCAACGAGTACCGCGAGCCGGCATGACCGCCCGCGCCTGCCCGCGCGGCTTCGCGATGCGCCACCTCAGCGTCTACCCCTACCTCACCACGTACGCCGTCCCCCTGCCCGACGGCACCTACAACAGCGACCGCAACGGCAACCCGAAGGTCAAGCGCGTCACCCTGGAGCCGGAAGGCTCCCCGGAACCGCACCGCCCAGACGGGCTGACCGACAGCCAGTGGGCCTTCGTCACGAGCGGCCCCCGCCGGTGGCAGTCCGCCGTGTCCACGTTCGGCGACCGCGCCGAGGAGATAGCCGCAGAGCTAGCGCGCAGCGGGTGCATCGTCCTCGAATGCGACTTCCGCGACGCCCGGGTGGTCCTGCCGCCCCGTGGCTGGGTTCCTCATCCTGACCTGCACGCGGCCCGGGAAGAGCACGGCAGCCAGCGCGCCGCCCGACGAGCCGCTCAAGGGGACGAGGCACGTCGTCTTGCCGCAGAGTTTGCTCCCTATCCGGCCACCGGGCCACTGGTAGCCATTCTCGGCACGCAACGGGATGGCCCCTACCGTGACCACGTCATCGAGGCCGCCCGTGCCCTCCTCGCCAACGGGACCCTGTCCGGCGCGGGCGAGGACGCGCCATGGGCCGCTGTGCAGTGGCTCAGTCGCGAGAAGAAGACGGACTACGACAAGGACCGGGAGCCGCTCGCTGAGGGCGGCCAGGGAGCTGTCTACAGCGGGGTGCACAAGTACACCCGCATTCCCGTCGCGCTGAAGCAACTCCGATCTAGTGATGAAGACTCCGTGCGCCGCATGAGCCGCGAGATCTCCTTTGGGCGCCTCTACGGCGATCACCCGAACGTCATGCCGGTGCTCGACTCTGCCCCAGACGGCCGGTGGTTCGTTATGCCGCTCGCAAGCGGCAGCGCCGACAACCACGCTAGGCGGCTGCGAGGGGAAGCCGGTGCGCTGCGCGAACTTATCTTGGCAGTCTGCGAAGGGCTGCGCCGCGCGCACTCCGATAAACGGGTCCACCGGGACATCAAGCCAGCTAACATCCTGCTCCTCCATGGCAGGTGGGTTGTGGCGGACTGGGGGCTGGGCCGACAGCCTCTTGGCGAGACTAGCGTTCCGCGACAAACCCGGACCGGTACTGGCTTCGGATCTGCGGGGTTCGCCGCGCCGGAGGTGTCGTCCGGAAACCCCCATAACGTAAAGGCCACGGCCGACATCTACAGCATCGGACGGCTCATCGCCGCCATCACAACCGGGGAGCCTCCCGAGCAGAACCTCCAGTTGCTCCCGGAGAGCGGACCATGGCGAGCTGTAGTGGAAAAGGCAACCCAGTACAAGCCGACCGACCGGCCGAAGGACGTGGACGAGTTCCTCCGCCTGCTGAAGGACATCCCGTAACCGTTTCGCACTCCGTGCCAGGGCGGCCAGGCAGCAAACCTGGTCGTCCTCTGATGAAAGGGATCGTGTCGCCGATGACGCGCATCGCGCTAGAGCCGTACTTCCTGCACCAGGACCACGTTCAGTCCCTCCTCGGGGAGCAGCGGACGGAGTCCGCGCGGGCGCGGGCGGCCCGCAGGAGCGATCCTGAGGCGGCGCTGCCCTACTTGCTCGCCGAGAAATTGGCCGAGGCGCTCTCTGCGCTCGGGGTCGGCGAGCTAGCGAGGTGCGCCCTGGAACAGAACCTGCGCGCGGGACAGATCGTCGGCGCGGAACTGGAGTTCGCCTTCCAGCGGGACCGGGACCACGACGCTCCCGGCTTCAAGCCCGTCAACTTCACGGCGGCGCTCGACGCGGGCGAGCCAGTGCGCGTCGCTGGCACCTTCAACTCAGCACGGACCGCCAGCTCTTCCGCGACCGGCAACCTCACCGGAAGCAGGCGGGCCTACCTGATAGGAACAGTCATCGACCTCGCCGCAGGGCGGATTGAACTCAGGCCGGCCTTCATCGGAATCAGGTCGTTCGTCGATGACGACCTCGCCGCCGAAGGTCTGGCACCGGATCTGCGCGTGTACCCCAGCGATATCGGCCAGTTCAGCGGGATCGACTTCGCCTCTTCCCTCACCGAGGCCGAACTTAAGGCGGTCCTGCGCGTGCCAGAGAACACGGTGAAGCGCGCCTTCGCCGGGCTGATCGGCGAATCGTACGTGCAGAAGGACTGGGGCGGCGAGCGCTCCGACCTCTACACGTCACAGGTGTTCGCCCGCGGACGCCAGGTGTCGGCCGCATGGCTGTTCAAGGGGCCTGGCTTCCCGCGCGCTATGGACGTTAAGGCCCTGGGCAAGAACGGCGACCAGATCGACCGGCTGTTCACCGAGCCCGCCGAGCTACTCGTCCTGCAGCACTGCCATCAGATCAAGCCCGCCGTGGTCGGCATGATGGATGCCTACGCCCACGACGCCCGGCGTCTCCGCTCCTACATGATCATCGACGGGGCCGACACCGGACGCATACTGAGGTCGCAGGGCCTGCTCCCGGTATCCCCAGCACATTCGCCTGTGCAGAACCATTTCAACTGAGCGCCAACATCACAGTCCAGACGGGTTCTTTCAGTCCTTGACCTGCCACTTTCAGGCTGTCGGCTCGCTGTCGTCCTCTCCCTCTTGGTTGGGGCCGACCTCGGCCTCAGCGCTGTCTAGGGCGTCGGTGATGCGCTGGTTGGCCGCATTGGCCTGCCCGTCGATGCAGTGGGCGTAGATCTTGAGCAGGACGGCGACGCCGTGCCCGGCGCGGCGGGCGACCTCGGTCGCGGGCACCCCGGAGTTGAGCCAGAGCGACACTGCCGCGTGCCGCAGGTCGTAGGGGCGGCGGCCCAGTGGCGACCTGTACTGGGCGGGGCTGAGGGCCTGCTTGCGGGCCTCGGTCCAGACCTCGTTGTAGCCGGAGTCCTGGAGGATGCCGCCCCGGGCGGTCTGGAAGATCCGCCCGTCCGGGGTCGTCCCGTACCGCTTGATGTGGGCGCGAAGCAGGCGCACCAGTTCGGGCGGGATGGGGATGGTCCTGGTCTCGTGGGCGGCGCGGTGCTTCAGGCCGCGTTCCTGCCTCGCGGTGCCGTGGTCGGTCCAGGCCGTGCCCGCCCGGGACGCCGAGGCGGCCAGGTCGATCCTCCCCCATCCGTTCTTCGGCAGGTGCAGGTCGGCCTCGCGGAGCATGACCGCCTCCGACGGGCGCAGCGCGACGTAGTACAGGCAGGCGAAGAACGCTTCCAGGTGCTGTCCCCGGCCGCTGAGTGCCCGGACGGCGGCCAGCAGGCTCCTGGCCTGCGCGGGGCTCACCACGACCCGCCGGTCGACGCTCGCCGCGACGGCGGGAGTCGTCCACTGGATGCGGTCGACCGGGTTGGAGGAAAGGTGGCCCTGCTCGACGGCGTAGCCGAGCGCGTTGTAGAACACTGACCGCTTGCGCCGCTGCGTCGACCCGGCCGCCGCCTTCCCGGTCAGCGTCTTGCCGCAGGCGCCTAGCGCCACCCGCACCGTCGCGGTGTCCTCCAGTTCTGCGACCGGCAGCGAGGCGCGCTCGGCCCAGCCGAGGGCGGCGGCGATCTTCTCCGGCGGGTCGCTGTCGCGGGTGGCGGGGTTGAACGCCCAGGCGAACAGCGCGGTGCGCAGCACCTTGCCCTCGGGCGCGCCCGGCTCCTTGGCGGAGAGGGCGATGGTGACGGTGACCAGCGCCTCGGCGACCGACCGGCGGGAGACCGGGGCGAGGTTCGGCCACTTGGCCTCGGTGTAGGTACGGGCGTGGGTGTACCAGGTCACCATCTCGTCCCCGGTCGTTTCAGCCTCGGGCAGGCCGGTGCGCGGGTCGAAAGGCCGCCGGTCGCGGACCGCGTCCTTGAGGCCGTCGAGGAAACCATCGGCGAGCGGGCGGGCCTTGAACGACTTGCAGTGCTCGCGCCCGTCCACGGCCCACCGAACCCGGAACCGTGCCCCAGGGCCGTTGCCGAGCTTCTTGATATCCCAGAACCTGACGTCGTAACTGTCCATCTGCTGTCTGCTCCTGTCCGTCTTGCGTGTTCTCTTCTTCCAGGCGGCGCAGCCACGCCGTCAGCGCGCTGCGCCGGACCCGCACCCCGCCGCCAGGCAGCCGCACCGCTGCCGGCCCGGTGCCTTGCCGGCGCCAGCGGTAGAAGGCGGCCCGGGATACCCGCAGTTCGGCGGTTACCTCCTCTCTCGTCAGCAGCGGGTCACCCGGCGTTCCGGGGCTCCGTCCGGGGTGGCGGGGGGCCGGCCGGGAGCGGTTGGCGTTCCCGGGGGCGGCCCGTCCGTGGGTCCGCGACGACGGACGCTCCGCTCCGCCCGCCGCGTCAAGTCCGGCCCGCGCCGGGATCGCGACGGCAGGCCCCGGCCCGGGCGGCCAGCCCGGGGAACGGGGAAGAGAGGAAAGGCCCCGTGGGCAAGCTGCGCGGCGGGGCGGGTGCGGGCAGACGACCCGGCCCTGCCAGAGGGGAAGGCCGGCAGGGCCGGGCGCGGGGTGGTCCCAGGCGGTGACCTCCGGCACGCCCTCGCCATTGCCGGGGGTGGAGGCAGCCGGCCCGGATGCCGGCCGGCGGGGCGGGCTGGCCTGCCGCCCGGGACCGCAGGCATCCAGCCTCCACTCCGCCCGCCCCGTCAAGTCGTCCACGCCGTGCG
>Ga0307372_10011319_pt1 | contig 11919 bp, 10 predicted proteins | sample OX1MG_FD_202533 | JGI IMG/M metagenome (GOLD analysis project Ga0307372, IMG submission 202533) | Soil microbial communities from Risofladan, Vaasa, Finland - OX-1 | ecosystem: Environmental > Terrestrial > Soil > Coastal area > Acid sulfate soil | place: Finland: Risofladan, Vaasa | collected...
CGCGAGGAGCGGAAAGCGCGCCCCGGCGACCCCTTTGTGGTGAATCATTTGCTCGCCGCCGTGCTTGCCAAGGAACTGAACCGCGAGGGCGCGCTCGACGCCACCCTCTACATGGGCAACCGCTTCCTGCAACTGAAAGTTCCCCCCGTGGATCCTGCGGTGAAAACGGAAATCGGCCATCTCTCGCAGCGCGCGCTCCAACTCGCGAACCAGTCCCTGGCGAAGAATCCCAACGATGTGGATGCGTTGTTTGCGCGCAGCGTCGCGCGCGGTCTGGCGACGGTTTATTCGGCAGTGATCGAGAAAGAATGGATGGGAGCCCTCAAGCAGGCGCTCGGCGCGTATCACGACGACGTGCGCATCCTGAAACTCAATCCGAACTACTCCGACGCAAAGCTCGTCGTGGGGACGTACCAATACATCGTCGGCAGCCTTTCGTGGTGGGAAAAGAGCATTGCCTTTATCGCGGCCATTCACGGCACAAAGAAAAGGGGACTGCAACTGCTTCGCGAGGCGGCCGATGGGGGCGGGGAAGAGAGCGTTGACGCCGGCACGATTCTGGCGCTTTTTCTGGCACGCGAAAAACGCTACCCTGAAGCAATCAACATCGTCAGCAAGTCATACGCGGACTTCCCGCACAATTTTATTTTCGGCCTCGCGCGCGCGGATTTGCTGAACGCCTCCGGCCAGCATGAGCAAGCCATCGCGGCGTATCGCAAGCTGGTCGAGCTGGGGCGGGAAGGATTTTTCCCGGCCGCACGCGCGGAGCGCGCCGCGTATTCGCTGGGCCGCGCGTTGCAGAACAACAAAGATTACGCCGGCGCGGCCAGCGTATACGAAGAAGCCGTGAACTTTCCCCACGCGAACCCCGCGATTGCCGCGCCCGCTGCGCTCGAAGCCGGCGAAATGTACGATTTGCTTGGCGAGCGCAGCAAAGCCGTCGATTGCTACCATCGCGCCATCCAAATCGCGCCCGACTCAATCACCGCGCGCACCGCCGCCCGACGGTTGCTCCGAAAGAGGACAAAAGCTTGAATAGCGTTTACAGGGAAAGACTCATGCGGCGCAGGAGGTCATTAAAGCGAGGATCGCCTCGCAGCGGGTCGAGTCGGGGATCCACCCCGACAGAGGGCATTCAATCCGAGCGGTCGCGATAGGCCCTTTCGAGCCAGGCAAATGCCTGCGTCTTATCTCCGAGGAGGGCATACGCGGAAGCCACGTTAAATCCGCAGACATATCGATCTCGCGCCTGGCCCTCGATGCCGTGGAGCAGCGTACGGGCCCTATCCTTCCGGCCGGCAAGCGCATAAGCAGCGGCTATCTGGGACAGGAGCACGGGACTTTGAGTGGATTTCACGGCGCGATCCGCGGCGGCGAGTGCTTGTTTGGACTGGCCAAGTTCCGCATACGACAGCGCCAGGACGCGGTCATCGTTCCCCACGCTGTGAGCGGCCTCGATCGATTCTTTGTAACGTTTCGTGAGGAATAAAAACCACGCCAAGTCGCCGTGCGAAACCGGCAGGAGCGGATCGAGACCATAGGCGCGGTGAAGCTCCTGAAGTCCCTCGTCCGTTCGATGCCCCACAAAGATGAGATATTCCGCGTAGCCGGCGTGCGCCCGGGGCAGGCTGGGATCGAGTTCGAGCGCTCTGCGGAACTCGTGCTCGGCGCGGCTCCAGTCCCAATCGAACGATAGGTTGACATAAGCGAGCGAGGCGTGTGCCTCAGCGAGTGTGTCGTCGAGTTCGATGGCTTTGATGGCTGCGGCTTTGGCGAGAGGCATTACTTGGAGCGGAGCCCTCTCAGCTGTGCTTAAGTTGTAGTAGGCGTCGGCCAAACCTGAATAGGCGAGCGCATTGTTCGGGTCGTCGGCTAGGGCCTGCTTAAAGTAGTCGACCGCTTTTTCCAGGGATTTTGATTTCAGGGCCTCCGTGGGCTCAGCAGTCATTCCGTGCAGTTCGTAGAGCCCGCGCAAGTAAGCCTGGTGAGCGGCAGGATCCACAGAGCGCGCGCTCGATAGACTGCTCAACTCCTGCGAGGTAAGCGTAAGTCTTACCCCGCCGGCAAGTTCCTTTGCCACTTCGTCTTGCAGGGACAGAATGTCCCGTAGGTTGCCCTCAAACGTCTCGGCCCAAAGATGGCGGCCATTCCGGGCCTCGACCAGCTGGACGGCGATTCGCACGCGGTCGCTCGACAGCAGCACCGTCCCCTCGACTAACGCGTCCACGTTGAGATCCTGCGCGATTTCCGGCACCGGTTTCGGATTGCTCTTGTACTGCATGGTCGAGTTGCGCGAAATCACTCTCAAGGCGTGAATTTTTGCCAGATCCGTGATCAAAGCGTCCGTTATTCCGTCCGCGAAGTATTCCTGCTGCGGATCATGGGACAGGTTTTGGAGCGGCAGGACAGCGACCGAATGGATTGGCACGGACGGATTTCCCCGCGTCAGGCGGGCGCGAACCAGGTAACCGCCCACGAGCAGCACCACGACGACGCCCGTCAAGGCAATCCATTGGGCCAAGCGCCGCGGTTGTTGCGCTTGGGCGCGTTCCATTTCCGCCAGCCGCGCGTGACCATTGTTCCACCACGCGTCTAACTCACCTCTATAGGCATAAACACCTGCGCGGCTCTTGTGGGGGAGCCGATGGACGGGCAGTTCCTCCTCCTCCCACCGCCGCGCCGTGCGTTCACTGCACTTCAGGTAGGCGGCGATCTCTTTCCAGGAGTTGAGGCGGTCACCGGAAGGCGACTGGGTAGACTGGTCTGGCAGGTCGTCAATAGCCATCGATAAGCCCGCTCCCAGGGGGTCCGGCAATTGGGGCGAATTATAACCCCGACAGCGCGGAGTAGCAACGGTCCTACTTTTACTGCTCGCAGGTGCGGTCATTGGCGGTCAGACCGCACCTGTCTATTGCGCTTCTGGAACAGGCCGCCTAGTTTCGCATGCGAGGCGCCACTCAGAAACCAAGCGCCAGGCTAAAAAAAACGTTTCGAACCGAGAGGGATTGCCATGAAGACATTGGGAGTAGCCATGAAAACACTGGGAGCGGTTCTGTTGGCTTGTGCTTTTCTGTGGGGCCTATCGGCCCGGGCAGATGCTGTCTATGTGACCGGGAACGGCGGCACCGGCTTGTTTGTCGTCAATTCGAGTACCGGTGCAAGCACCTTTATCGGAGATTTCGGATTCAAGGGCGTCCTGACGGACTCTTTTGACTCCAAGGGAAATCTCTACGTGATCATCAAAGGAGGATCCACGGCCAGCCAGCTTGCCACAGTGAACCTCCTCACTGGCGCGGCGACTCCGATAGGGTCGGCAACGGGGATTGCTGGTTTGGAGGCGATGGAGTTCGCGCCTGACGGAACGCTTTATGCCGCGAGTTTTGGTACGAATGACCTTTACACTTTAGATCCTACGACGGGCGCGGCTACTCTAATCGGCAGCCTTGGATTCACCGGCGTGATGGACTTGGCTTGGGATCCCTTCGACAAAACCATGTACGCCATCGAGTCACTGGGGGTCGGGTCTGCGCTCTATTCGATAAATCTTGGCACTGGGGCAGGCACCCTCGTCACTGACATCCCTGGAGACGATTGCCTGATGGGATTGACGATTGACTCTGCAAATCAATTCTTGGCAATGGATCATTGCGACTCAAGTTCCCCGCTATACCAGATTGATCCTACGACCGGGGATCTGACTAATCTGGGCAATACGGGCATCGGTCTTTCCATGGGGGCTGCCACTCAAACACCAGAACCCGCAACGCTCCTGCTTCTTGGTTCGGGCTTGCTGGCGCTGGCTTTCTTCGGGCGCAAGAAGCTTCTGTGGGGAGCGCGGGCCTAACTCGTACCTCGAAATCGTAGGATCTGCCGTCAATGTGTACGAAGAAGCCGTAAACTTGCTCGGCCAGCGGCAGGCGGCCGTCCCGCTTAGTTGGTGCTACATGACGCGGGGAGGTGACGGAGGGCCGGCAAGCGGATGGCCTTTGATTTTTTGCGGAGCCTCGGCAATCCGGACGTCCAATTGCAGCGCCTGCCTTCGAAGAGGCAGGTTCGCATCGGCGTTCGTCCACAATTTCAGTAGCGAGCCCAGTTCCGTGTTCGCCTTTTGGCGATCACCCTCGGCAAGATAATCCTCGGCGAGAAAGTAACGCGCCTTGATGTAGTGTTGCTGCGGCTCCCACGAGATCCAACCCGGATCCGCGGCGAGAAGTCTTTCATACCATTGTATGGCCGCTGAAGTGTTGCCGGCCCGCTGATTCGCATAGGCCATGAATTCGGTCAAAAGCTCGCTTACCGAAGTATCATCCGAGGACCTCGGAGGATTAATAAGTTCCAGCGCCTTCCGCGAATTTCCCCTGGCCAGCGCGATTTCCGCCTGCAGGAGGTGCAGATATTTCGTTTGCAGATCGTTCTTTACATCCACCAACGGAGTGATCGTCGCCAGAATCTTTTCCGCTTTCGCTACGGCTCCTGCCCGCGCGTATGCCTGGCCTATCAGTGCGCCGTAAACGACTTTAGGGCCGATATACTTGAACTTCGGCATTACCGCGTCGAGTTCCGCAATCTGTTTTTTCTTATTTCCTTCGCCGCCGGCGATTTCCGCAAGCATGTAGCGGACCCTCGCGGCACTGAACGCCATGTACTGGCCATCATCGATGGTGAGGGCCTCCTCGAACTGGTGTTGCGCACGCGCGTAACGTCCGTAGTAAAGATCCAGCAAAGCCAGCGAGCGCAGGCCATTTTCGCGCGTTTCCGGTTTCGCCAGAAGCGCCGAGAAAACCTCCTCCGCTTTTTCAGGCTGGCCGTCATCGACAAGAACGGCGCCGTATTCCCGATTGGTATTGCCCGCCGTCAGAAGTTCTGGTTCAAGTTGAAATGCCTGTGAATAGGCGTGCAGCGCGCTCGGTAAGTCGTGGAGACTCGAGTAAGCGGTAGCCATTTCCAGGTAGGTGCTGGCGTCATCGGGTGCCACACGCAGAATTTCCTGGTATTGCTTGATGGCCTCCGGTGCGCGGCCATGCATGCGGAGCAGATGGGCATAGCTCTTGAGCATCGTCCAGTCGTCCGGATACTGCTTCAAGTAAGCTTGGTAGAGATCGGCCGCCTCGTTCACATGGTCCATATCATCCGCAAAATTCGCGCTGATAATCATGCGCTCGCGATCCGTCACACGGTCGGAGAACGCCAATGCCTTTTCGTACTCCTGCTGGCCGGTGGGCTGTTCGTTGTAAATATAACTGCAATAGGCGGTCCCAAGCGCGGCGTGGGCCATGGCGAACCCAGGGTCCGTCGCAACAGCGGCCTGGAACAAAGGCAGAGCCTCATGGAACTTCTCTCGCTGCCACAACGCCATGCCGTCCGCGTAGTCCTTGAGCGCCGCCAAGGAATTCGTGGTTACCTGAGGCAAGGGACGGTCGGACGCGTGAATCTGATACAGAGACTCACCCAAATCGGCGCGAATTTTTCGAGAGAGCGAATCGAGCGCGTCGAGAACGGTCGCTTCTCCATTGGTCCGTTCCGTATAGGAACGCAACGTCGCGCCATTCTGCGGGTCAATCAGCTCGGCCGTCAGCGCGTATTCCTGGCCGGTCCGTGTGATGCTGCACGCAATCAGGCCGCGAATGTTTTCGCGTTGGCAGATCTCGCGGCCTAAAGTGGGAGTGATCCTGTCGTTTGCGGGACGGCCCATCATCCGCAGCACATTCGGCAGGCGGAGCCGCGAAAAAACATTTGCCTTTCGCGATTGCTCCAGGCTGACGGTGAACGCGGTCTGCAGCGCGCGGTCAAATCGAGGGTCACCCGTTTCGTTTTCGAAATCCGCCACCAGCACCGAATCCCGCGAATTGAAAGAAAGAACCGGGCGCTGGCGAAGCAGCCACATTGTCGCAAGAGCAAATAATGCGACTCCGATTCCCGCAAGCGACAGCCAGAATTTCCGCGAACCCATTCCGGGAAAGCGTTTTGACAGGCCGGCTTCTGACGCACTCGTCGTACCCGATGGTGTGCGGCTCATCACGCCGTCTGCGGATCCTGCCCGGAGAGCCAACGCGGCAGAGCGGTTACTTCGGGCGTCGACCTCGCCAATGAAACGGTAACCTCGTCGCGGAATGGTCTCAATAAAGCGCGGGTTTTCTGCCACGTCGTCGAGCGCGACGCGAACCTTGTTGATCGCGGTGTTCAGGCTGTCGGTAAGATCAGAATGGATTTGGTCCGGCCAAAGCCTCTGCCACAGTTCTTGGCGCGTGACCACCTCTCCGGCGCGCTCGAGCAGAATCGCGAGCAAGCGAAAAGGTTGGTCGGATAATTTCACTTTTACGCCATTCTTGTGCAATTCTCCTGCACACAGGTCAACCTGATAAACGCCGAAGGAAACGACGCGCGGAGGCGGGCTGGGCTCGCTCATTTTACCGGCTAAAGAAAACTCGGTGAGCCATTTTAACATGTTGGTCAATAGAAACTTTAGACCAGTTAGGCTCCTGCCCAACCGTCCGGCGGAACGACATTTCCTCGTTTAGAAAAAAATTAGACCGAAATAAGCCGCCATTCATTGACCGACGCGAAGAAACCGCTGCAAAATGCGCGCCACTTCGATGATGCCCGTACCACAAGAAGGATCGTTTGGAGCCGTGCGTGCTCTTACGGGGCATGTGGCTGGCGGCACGTTCGAAGCCGAATTCGAGGCTCTGCTGCTCGCTGCCACTCGCGCATGCCAGGAAGCTGGCCGGGGAACAGGCGGGAGAGAGCGAAACACGATGGAATTTCTACGGACAAAAGGGAGATGTACATGACACAACGATTGATGAAGCGACTCGGAACATTTTTGGGCGTTTTGGTTTTGGCCGTCGCGGCCGCTTCCATGTCTGCGCAGGCGCAGAGCGGCCTCAGCGGCTTTTCTCTCGGCCAGAGTACGGGTGGCGTGCTCGTGCAGAAGGACCTTAATGGCATCACGGGTAGCCTGGGTATCAGTTTCGAAGACGGCTGCACGGCCTCGCTATCGGCCGGATGCACGTTCTCCGATATTACTGGCAGCGTGCTTTCTGGCGGAAGTCCGGTGGCGTCGTATACATTGGATTTCAACTCCTCGCCATTTCTCGCGAATTTCAATGGCACCGGAAGCTGGCTTTTTTCGGCCGGCGATACCAGTGGCTACAATTTGGCGACGCTCGGCGGCGGAGTGAACGGCACAATTACTTGGTTAGCTTTGGACGAGTCTCTGGCGGGCGTGGACAGCATGACCGGAAGCGCCACGTTTACAGGAACGGGGTTATTCTCCGGGCTTGGGAGTGGTACTGCCGCCATCACGTTAAACCTGAACGCCCTTTCCTGCGCCAACCTATCCGCCGGCACGCCGTGCACTCTGACGGGCGTCTCTCAAGACCCGCCGTCGCCTGCCGGATTCGCGACCTTCGGAGCCACTTTCGGTAGCGGCGGCTCAACCGGTGGTCAGACGCCGGAGCCCGGCACGTTGCTGCTTCTCGGTTCGGGTCTGACGGGGATTGGCTTCCTTCGCCGCAAGTTTTGGGCGTGATCAATCTATGGTTAGGACAGAGCCGATCACGTCGCCGATCAACTCGGAAGCGGACTTCGCGCGGTGGCAGCTCGCCGTTCTCGCGGACGAACGGGCTCTGTTGAGAGGGAAAGAACACAAAAGGGGCGTTGCGGGATTCGCCAGACTCGCGGCGCCTTTTTTTGCGCGGCCGGTTCGGTGGCCCGCATAAGCCGAAGCCAAAAACGTGGAGAATGCGGGGTGGGCTTTTGCGGAAGTAAAAATTACGGGGGTGTGAAATGAGAATTGCGTTGCGGCGCTTACCAGTCTTGATCTTTTCCGTATGTCTGTGCGCGATTGCTGCTCGAGCCAATTCGAGCAACATTACGTTTGGACCGGCGAGCGGAAGCTTTTCGGTCACCGGGACAGCGGGAACGGGCGGCGGGCTCGACCTGTCCGGCGGCGTAGGCGGAACAGATTCCAATGGCAGCGCTTACTGCCTTGGTTTTGACGGAGCCTGCAGTCCATTGGCAGGGACGGGAACCTTCTTCGCGTCGTGCAGCGCTTCTTTCTTAACGGGGTGTCAGTGGACCGAAAGTCCCCTCTGCAACACTTCTAGTTGCGGGTTGGGATTCTCGGATTGCAGCTTTGGCGCGAATAGTCTTGGTATTTGTGGCCCGGGTACAGGCGGCATTGATCTACAGCAGAGCAGCAGTTCTCAGATAACGATGAGCATTGTTATAGGAGTTGGCCAAACTATCGTCCTCGATCTCCAGGTCGACCCGGTCATGCTCTCCTCTTTGCAGCCAGGGCAATCCGCGAACCTGATTGTTACAGGCGGCTGCGTCACCACGGGTGCCAGTTCCTGCCCAACCAGTACTGCACCGACTCCCGAGCCTGGAACCCTTCTTCTCCTCGGCTCTGGTCTGACGGGCATTGGCTTCCTTCGCCGCCGGTTCACCAGCGTTTAGCGGTTTAGACAAGGGGCGCCCAGCCCTCTCAATAGCAGTAGTAAAGACACGCCTCGCGCAGGCTTAGGTTAATCCCCAAGGCCAGGCGCGAGGCTGTTTTTTTTTGAGGGCTTAGTTCTTTGAGGCGGCGACGGCCTTCTTTGTGGACTTGCGGCGGCGCTTCGGGCGCGTCGGGCGGCCCGCAATCTCGCCGACCACTTCTGCCGACCAAATGCTGGTGACGAACTTCTTCATTCCATGGTCGTCGAACTCGACCGTGGTGCGATCGTTGTCCGACTCGGTGACGGTGCCAACTCCATATTGCGTATGACGAACAGTCTGGCCTGCATCCAAAACTTGCACGGGACCCTCCTTAGTAAGGCGCTAATCCTGCCAGCAGATGGCCGGCAGGCTGGTAATGAAAGCACATGAAGTAGGGCGAAAATGCCCTCGTTATTTAGATGCCGAAAATTCACCCACGAATCGCCGAATTACTCGGGGAAACGATTAACCGCCTTGGACTTCGAACGAAAAACCGGGCGGAGCGGGCTACGCACTGCAATCGTTCCGCCCGTATGTGGAATCAGAGGCCGACGACGGCTTCCGCCTGCAGGCCCTTGGGTCCCTTTTTCACTTCGAATTCAACGGCCTGGCCCTCGTTGAGGGTCTTGTAACCCTCGGACTGAATTGCACTGTAGTGCACGAAGACGTCTTCACCGCTCTGCCGCTGAATGAACCCGTAGCCCTTGCTGGCGTTAAACCACTTTACTGTTCCTTGTTCTCTACTCAACTTCTTACTCCTCTAAATGGAAAGCTATTTGCGCTCGTCGTCGCCTCCCGAGTACAAAAAAAGGCCGCAGGGGCATGTACCCCGGCAGCCTCGTCGATGTCTCAAAAAGCAGTCACAAGAGCAACAAACGCAGCTCCAGTATAGCACCAATGTCAGCTGACGCCAGTACTTTTTTCGATTCGGTTCGTCTTATTGAGCTAACCAGCTCCGAATCAGTAGCGTGCGGGGCACATTTCCTGCACCAAATCGGAAGAGTAGCGCATCTTTTTTCAGGTTTTCCGAGGCCAGTCGCTAAAGCCTTTGTTTGCAATCCGAGCTATGTTTCCGAAATTGTGTCTGCGCACGCTGGATTCTAGCGGCCTTGCCGAGGCGCTTTCTTAGAAACGTGCCACGTGTCCTTATCGGCAGTTTGCCTCTGTAGCTCACGTCCCGTTCGCGGCCTTATCGCGAACTGACGTGAGGTATTTGGTTTTACGTGTCCATCCGAGACCTCAGGTCAGCCAAGCACGAAACGCTCGGCCCTTCCGCTGTCAGAGTGAACGGGACCTGAGCTAGCCGCGGTGTCAGAACCGCATTAGCTAACTTCGCTGGAACTTTGCGCCGGTCTTTAGTTTACGGAGCTGCCACAGCAGCGCGACTCCGATAAGGATCGAAGCGAGAGCAGCCGACTGCGCGTTGGACATGCCGAAAAACGACCGCGGATTGATGCGGATGAATTCGACGAGAAACCGCGCGATGCCGGTCAAAATTAAATATTGCGCGAACACCTCGCCGCGCGGCGGCCACATATTCTTGTTTGCCGCGGTCCGCTTGAGTTGCTTTTGCGTCGAATGATCCCCGACCTTCGCGCCGCTCGCCGTTTCCGCCTTGGTTGCAACTCGTGCTTGCCGTCCACCTAATTTCCACAGCCACCAAAAAATGAAAATCGCGACGATCAATTCATAAATGGGCGTGGGATGAACTCTTTGTGTTGTGGGTACGAGCCCGTTCGGAAAACTCATGCCCCAGGGCAGGGAAGTGGGAATTCCATAATCGCCGTCGCCGGAAATCAGGCATCCGATGCGCCCAATGCCGTAACCCAGCGCTGCCGCGGGAGAAGCCGCGTCGAACATTTGCAGCAACGGAATGCGGTAGTGCCGCGCCAGCAGCACAAACGCGATGAAGCCTCCCAAAAATCCGCCAAACCACGCGAAGCCGTATTGGCTGATCAGAATTTTGGGGTCGGCGAAAAGGTCTCGCGGCGTTTCGAGCACGTGGTACAACTTCGCGCCCACAAGCCCCGCGATGCACGGCACTGCCACCATCAGATCCGCGGGCGCATGAATCGCGCGCCGGTGCATGTCCTTCGCCAGCACAAAATACGAAATGAACATCGCAATTCCCACGCACAGTCCGAAACTGGCGAGGGTCAGCGGCCCGATATGGATGAAGGGCATCATGATGAAATTTTTCCGCGGCTTGTGTTTTCCGCGCGGGACACGCAGCGCCCGATTTCCGGCCGGTTACGGCGCAACCGAAATACTCCCGTAAAGCAGTTTGAGCAGAATCAGTCCGCCAATCATCGCCACGCAAAGACTGAGCAGCGTCCCGATCAGGAAGTATTCCGCGAAGCGCACGTGCTTGAATTCCGGGTAGCGCGCGATGGCTTTGGCAGTCAGGACCAGTCCCGCCGTCGCGGGCGAGCGCAGCAGCAGCGCCGTCAAAATAATAAATCGCTCGAGCCATCCGATGTACATCCCCGCGTTGCGCAACTGCGCCGCGGTCTCTTCGGCGGGCCGGACATCTCCGTTGACCAGGGGCCGCGTGAGCGCGCGAATCAGATAGCCGCCGGCAAAAATGACAATGGCATAAATAGCCGCCGTGATTCCCAGCCGGGGCAAAAACCGCGCGGGGGGAAAATAGGCTAAAACTAGACTCAGGTGTTCACAAAATTGCATTGTCATGTGCAAAGAGGCTAAGTTGTACGGAAACGTGCAAGTGCTACAAGGTAGCGCTCAATCAACTCTTCCACTCCGGAAGCGGCCGCAATCAATTGCCCATAATAGCCGCGTTTCAGATTTCGCGATACGGTGGAGATGTTCAAGCCCATGGCGCGGGCCGTGTCCTCGATTCGGCGATGCTCGAAGCGCGCAGCGATCGTCTTCCATTGCTGTTGCGTCATGCGCTGCACCAGCGTGTCTTGCAGCTCGTAGATCAAATTAACGACGGAATCCAACTCCGTGTTGTCTGTGCGAAATGCCGTCAACGCCGGTTGCTTGCGCCCGCTCCGCTTGCCCAGACTTTCGAGCGCCTCGCGAGCCATGCGAAAAGCCGCGCCATCCAGTTCATTCACGGGCGCGGTGATGCGTCCCGCGACTTCGCCGATGCCGATTCCCACGCGCAGCGACAGCGGCTGCAAGCGCCGCCGCAAATCGAGGAGAAGCCACGGAATCGTCTTGAGCCGCGCCGTGATGGTTTGAAATTCGTCGCCCGCGGTGACGGCATAGGGCAACAAAATGAGTTTGCCTGCGCGGTGCGCGCGCGTAGCCTGCCGCAGCCGTTCGTGCAGCAGGGCAGGCAAGCGCGACCGCGAGCCCGAGGAAATAACGTCGGCGATTAAGACGCCGTAGAGTTTCTGTGCCATTGCACGATTCCATGCAAATATACACTTTTGCACGAAATTGTGCAAGTCATAATGTCAGGCGTGTTAG
>Ga0307372_10011324_pt1 | contig 11918 bp, 12 predicted proteins | sample OX1MG_FD_202533 | JGI IMG/M metagenome (GOLD analysis project Ga0307372, IMG submission 202533) | Soil microbial communities from Risofladan, Vaasa, Finland - OX-1 | ecosystem: Environmental > Terrestrial > Soil > Coastal area > Acid sulfate soil | place: Finland: Risofladan, Vaasa | collected...
ACTAGCAGGTATTCAAAGGTATCGGCATGGAGCAGCGTAACGAGCCTGACGTCTCGCCGTATCGTGTGTTCTTGCGGGCGGAGTGGGCGCAGTTGCGCGCCGACACGCCGCTGACGCTAGAACCAGCGGAAATCCTCCGGCTACGCTCGCTGCACGACCGGCTCGACATTTCGGAAGTCGAAGAAATTTATTTGCCGCTGTCGCGGCTCCTCTCGCTCTATGTCGCAGCGACGCAGCGGCTGTTCCGTGCGCAGCAAGGTTTCCTCGGCACCGAAGACACGAAGATGCCGTATATCATCGGCGTGGGCGGTTCGGTCGCTGCCGGCAAATCCACGACCGCGCGCGTGCTGCAAGCCCTGCTGGCGCGCTGGCCGAACGTGCCCAAGGTCGATCTGATCACCACCGATGGTTTTCTGTTGCCGAACGCGGTGCTCGAACGCGAAGGCCTGATGGAGAAAAAGGGCTTTCCGGAAAGCTACGACCTGCCCGCGCTGCTGCGCTTTCTGTCCGACATCAAGGCCGGACGGCGCCCGGTGCGCGCGCCGGTCTATTCGCATCTGATCTACGACGTTATTCCTAATCAGTGGATCGAGATCGACCGGCCGGAGATTCTCGTCGTTGAAGGGCTCAATGTGTTGCAAGCCGGGCGCTTACCGAGGGACGGCCAAGCGGTGCCGTTCGTGTCCGACTTTTTCGATTTTTCGGTTTATCTCGACGCCGACGAAGGTGTGCTGCTGTCCTGGTATGTCAACCGCTTCCTGACGCTGCGCGGCACCGCTTTCGCCGACCCGAAATCCTATTTCCATCGCTACGCCAAAATCTCCGACACGGAAGCCATCGACACCGCCACCGCGATCTGGAACCGCATCAATCTCGTCAATCTGCGGGAAAACATCCTGCCGACGCGGCCGCGCGCCGATCTCATCTTGACCAAACGTGAAAGCCATGAGGTCGATAAAGTGGCGCTGCGGCGCCTGTAAGGGTTACGCCGCTAGCGCCGAGCGTGCGGAATCGTCAAGCGCGGCGGCAAGCCGCTCGCGGTCGAACGGCTTCACCAGGAAACCATCCATGCCGGCGGCGAGGCAGGCCTCGCGGTCTTCGGTGGACGTGTTCGCGGTCAGCGCCAGGATCGGCGTTCGCGGAGTTTCCGATTCCGCTTCCAGCGCGCGGATGTGCCGGCTTGCTTCCATCCCGTCCATGCCCGGCATGTGCAGGTCCATCAGGACACGGTCGAACGGCGTGCCGGCCGCCCGTGCGGCGAGCCAGGAATCGACTGCTGCGGCGCCGGTCCCGGCCATTGTCGGACGGTGTCCGAGCTTGACCAGTAACGCACGCGCCAACAGCGCGTTGATCTGGTTGTCTTCGGCAACAAGAATTGAGAGTCCGCCACCCGCAAGCGTCGCGCCCGGCAGCTCCGGTAGCTCCATCGCCGCGCCGGCATCGAACGCATCGCCGTCGGAAAAGCGTGCCGCCAGCGAAGCGGCGCGCACCGGCTTGATCAGGTAGCCAGTGAAGCCCGCTTCCTTCAGCGCGGCGAGATCGGCGCGCATCGCCGGCGTCACTAATACGATCCGCCGCTGCACGCTGCCTGCCGCGCGCGCGAGCCGTTCGCTCGCCGGCGTGCCGAGCGTGTGATCGACCAGCACCGCGCTCCACATCTGTTCCGGCAACAGCGCTTCCGCTACACCGCCGTCGGGAACGATCTTGGCGTGCGCGCCCCAGCGCTGCAGCCGCCGCGCCAACAGCGCCGCTTCGAGGGCGGCCGGTGCAACAATCAGAATATCCTCGCCGGTGAGATCCGGCACCGCCAGCGCCGGCTCCTCGTCGGCATCGGCAGTGCGAACAAGTGGCACGGTCACGCGGAATGTCGATCCGTTGTCGGGAGCGCTTTCGACGGTAATCGCTCCGCCCATGCTCTCGACGATTCTGTTGGAGATGGTCAGCCCGAGACCGGTGCCGCCGAATTTGCGGGTCGAACTACCGTCGGCCTGCTCGAATTCGAGAAAGATGCGAGCCTGGTCTTCCGGCGAGATGCCGATGCCGGTGTCGCGCACGATGATGGCAATCTCGTCGGCACGCGCGCCCGGCTCGACGATGATGGTGACGCCGCCCTGCTCGGTGAATTTGACGGCGTTGCCGGCGAGGTTGAACAGCACCTGGCGCAGCCTTGCCGCGTCGCCGACCACGCGCGCCGGCAGGCGTTCATCGACGTAAGCGCAGATTTCGAGACCCTTGGCTTGCGCGCGGGGACCGAGCAGTTCGACCGCTTCCTCGACGAATGCCGCGAGCGGGAACGGCCGCGCCGCGAGATCAAGTCGCCCGGCCTCGATCTTGGAGAAATCCAGCACCTCCTCGATCAGCGACAACAGCGTCTCGCCCGAGGTTTTCACCGCCTTGAGATAGGTCGTCTGCTCGGCGCTCAATTGGGTGTCGTCGAGCAGCTCGGCCATGCCGAGAATGCCGTTCAATGGCGTGCGAATTTCATGCGACACCATGGTGAGGAAACGCGATTTGGCCCGGTTGGCGGCTTCGGCCTGATCGCGTGCCTCGGCCAGCGCCTGCTCGCCGAGCACGCGCTCGGTCACGTCGCGGCCGACACTTTGCATTTGGCTGTCATCGTCGGTGCGCACCGTCACTTCGCGCCAAGCGATCCAGCGCGCGCCGGAAGCGGCGGCGATCTTCTGGTCGTAAGCACGCGCGCCGTCGGCAAGCAGCGTTGTTTCGCCTTGCTCGACGACCGGCGGAGCAAAGGTCGTGCCGACAAGATTCTCCCGGCTGCGGCCGGCCAGCGCGCAGAACGCGTCATTGGCGTAGGTGATGGCGCCATCGCCGTTACGGCGAACGATCACGTCGTCCTGCGCCTCAAAGAAGCTTTTGGTGCGCTCCTGCGCCTCGCGGATTTCCCAATTGCGGTCGGCGGCCTCGTCAAGGCGCGTCTCGAAATCGCGCAGCTCGCGCTTCATCTGCCGGATCCGCGACATCAAAATCCCGAGCGCGCCACACGACGCGCCAAACAGTGACGCGACGCCGATTGCGAACATATATGGATCGTAATGGGCTACCGGCGACGTCGCCCCGGCAAGGAAGCCGAAAGCGACCGAGAACGACATCGCGATGATGACGGCCGAGCGGACGACGAACGAGAGGCCCCGGCGGGCAATAATGGCGGGTTTTCCGAGGGTGGCGCGACGGCGCATGGTCCCTTTCCCGCCCGGCACGCCGCGACAAGAAGGGGCGGCGCCGGTGTCCTTGTGTTGACTATGCAGTCATGCGGATTTTGGCTTATGAACCTTGCGCATCCCTTGATTTTCAGAACAACGATGGAGCAAGGGTTGACGCTTTGTTAACATCGTCACGGCGGTTCGTTACCGAGCGCCGAGACTAGGCGTCATGAACGCGACCGGAGAAACGCGTATGGACAAGATGGTGAATGCCAACCGCGCGCGGCCCAAAACCTCCGGGCCGGGGTCACGCCGACCGACACGAACCGAGGCCGAAGCCGCGGTGCGAACGCTGATCCAGTGGTCCGGCGATAATCCCGACCGCGAAGGGCTCCTCGCCACGCCCGCCCGGGTGGTGCGCGCCTACGAGGAATGGTTCGCCGGCTACCAGGACGACCCGAGCGAGTATCTCAAGCGCACCTTCGATGAAACCGGCGGCTATGACGAAGTGGTGGTGCTACGCGATATCCGGTTCGAGTCGCATTGCGAGCACCACATGGCGCCGATCATCGGCCGCGTCCATATCGGCTATCTGCCGCAAAATCGCGTGGTCGGAATTTCCAAGCTGGCACGGTTGGTCGAGGTCTATTCGCGCCGGTTGCAAATCCAGGAGAAGATGACCGCCGAGATCGCCACCTGTCTCGACGAGGTGCTCAAGCCTCATGGCGTTGCGGTGGTCACCGAGGCGACGCATCAATGCATGACCACGCGTGGCGTGCACAAAACCGGCGTCAGCATGGTGACCAGCCGTATGCTCGGCGTCTTCCGCGACCATGCCGAGACGCGGCATGAATTCCTCGCCGCCATCGGCATGCGCGGCGCGATCAACGTCTCCAACGGCGGATGATCGATGAGTGGCGCATGATCTTATCCGAAAACCGGCAGCCGCTTTTCGGGATCATGTGCTAAGCGCTAAGCCGCGCGCCGCACTTCGTCGGTCAGTGCCCGGTAGGACAAAGCTTCGGCCAGATGCACGCGGGCAATCTTGTCGGCGCCGTCGAGGTCGGCAAGGGTGCGGGCAACGCGGAGCACGCGATGATAGCCGCGCGCCGATAGCCGCATCGCGTCGGCGGCTTCGCGCAGCAGCGAGAGCCCGCCAGAATCCGGCCGCGCCACGTCTTCCAGCACCGCGCCGGAAACCGCGGCATTGCTGCGCAGATGCGGCAAGCCGATCGCGGCGTAGCGCGCCGCCTGCCGCTCGCGCGCGGCTGCTACGCGCTCGGCAATCTCGCGGCTGCCTTCGCTCGGCGCCGGCAGAATAAGGTCGCTCGCCGTCACCGCCGGCACTTCGATGTGCAGGTCGATGCGGTCGAGCAGCGGACCGGAGATGCGCGCCTGATAGTCGGCGACGCAACGGGTGTTGATCCCGCGCCGGCAGGTATAGCCGGGATCGTTGGCGTGCCCGCAGCGGCATGGATTCATCGCCGCCACCAGCATGAAGCGCGCCGGATAAGTGACGCGATGATTGGCGCGGGCGATCGCGACTTCACCGGTCTCCAACGGCTGACGCAGCGAGTCGAGCGCTTGTGGCGAGAATTCCGGAATTATGTAGCTGTCTCACCGCGCAAAATTTGCGGGCCCTATTTCCTTGTAAGTCGCACGGGGTCGGCAACTCGCTGAGAGGCACCAAGGAAGTTCTGATTTGAAACGACGGTCCTGCCCGTCTCTCGCTCAATCTGCTTTCGCGCCGTACCAGCAATGCTCCCCCCGGCCTCGGCAGCGCGGAAGTTCTCGCTGAAGCCTTGCGCATCCCGCTGTTGCGCGATTTCCTTGGTCGAGGTCTCCCCGAGCATAGTCAAAATCAGTTCCATATTGGTCATGTGGTCCCGAAGATTGTGACTTTTCGCCAGACCCTTGACCATCTTGTGCCGCTCAATCGGCAGGCCAAAAGTAGTCTGGGCGATCAGGTTGGTCAGGGTCGCGAATTGCTTATCTTCCGATACGCCGCGCTGATGCCATTCCGCCGTCAGTTCCTTCCGCGCCACGATTGTGCGGATACGCGTCTCAATCCAATCATCGGAGCGACCCTGGATCTGATAGGTCAGAATCGCGCGCTTAATCGCAATTTCAGGGTCTTGCCATTCCTCAATGCGCTCATAGCCGACCCGGGCCAGCCAGCGTTTGATCGGCTCGGCCTTGGGTGACGATATTGACTGTATGATGCGGAACAGGGTTTCCGGCGTCGCTACCTCAGCATGCCGACGCTTGCCATCGGCCCCGGGTAACGGCAACTTTCCGATTTTATCGGAAAGTTCAAAAAACCCTTCATCATCAGTGAGTTTCGTCTTAAGGTCGGTCCAATACTTGCTGGCACGGTCTGTTCCAACCAGCGCGCCAACGACATCGACAATTGAGTACCACCATTCGTCATTGTGGCAGACACGGCGGATTTCAGCGCCCTTAAAGGCGATAAGTTCGAGCTCGCCGTCAGCGACTGGCGGTGAGATTTTACCCTCGGCTTCAAGTTCCTCTTTGGTGACTTTCGAGAAGCGGGCGCGGGCCTCGTCTATCGGCATATCCAGACCAAATTCCTTGTCGTATTTTTTCTCATTTTCGCGCATGAGATCATAGCCTTATAAGTATGAATGGAAGCTTCCGGATGCAACGATTAAGGGCCGAATCGCGGCCGATATAATGCTCTCCATTGACCCCCGTTGCCAGCACGAAACCTGACTGGCTAAGAGCCGTTCAAATGGATGGTCTGGCAGCCGATAGCTTCAAGGCACTGAACGAGAAAGACCGCCGTAAAGCTGCCCCGCGCGATCTTGTTGGCGATGTTCCTGTCGTTATCTTTGACGCCGACGGCCGCCAGCTTCTCAGCTAGGTCGGCATAGCTCACGTTCCGGCGCTTTAGCTCGGCTTTCAGGATGCCCTTGACCTGAGCTTCCCAATCCTTGGTTTTGGCGGCCATTCAGCTTCACCGCGTCCGATGATGAAAATCATCATATATGATGATTTTGTCATTGACAAGGATGACATAATACACTAAATACGATGATGTAGTACATCGGATTTGGTGATTACGTGGCCCAGCACTTCCTCCTATCGGCAGCCGCCCGGACGCTCTCCCTGAGCGCCGTTGCGCGTATGTCGGATGAGGAAAGCGGCGGCCACGTTTCAACGCATCCGCTGGGCCGACAATGGCGGCGAGCCCTATTGCCCACATTGTGGCTGCCTCGATGTCGGCAAACTGGCTACGCGCCCCGTATGGAAATGCAAAGGCTGCGGCCATCAGTTTTCGGTGACGGCTGGAACGATTTTCGCCGATCGCAAGCGGCCAATTCGTGACTACCTTTTGGCGATCGCGATATTCACGAACGGCGCAAAGGGCCATAGCGCGCTTCAACTGAGCCGCGATCTGAACTGCCAATACAAAACGGCCTTTGTGCTGGCGCACAAACTTCGCGAAGTGATCGAAGCCGAACAAAGCAAGACGAAATTCTCCGGCGGCGAGTATGCCATAGACGGCGCCTATTTCGGCGGCCATGTGAAGCCGCAGAACGAAGTGGCGAGCCGCGTTGATCGACGGCTATGAAGAACAGACCGGCAAGCGTCAAGTCGTCGTCGTCATGCGCGAGCGCAAGGGCTGCACGCTTCCTTTCGTTTATCGGAAGGAAAGCGACGCGATCCCGGCGATCCGGCAGCACATTCCATTCGGCTCAATCGTTCATGCCGATGAAGCGCGTGGCTGGGACACGTTGCATGCCTACTACAATATGCGGCGGATCAATCATTCGGTCGCGTTCAGCAAAGACGGCGCATGCACCAATGATGCCGAGTCCTATTTCTCCCGGCTTCGGCGCGCGGAGATCGGCGTCCATCACCGGATAAGCGGCAAGCGGCTTAGTCCCTACGCTTCCGAAATGGCTTGGCGCGAAGACAACCGGCGCGTTCCGAACGGCGCGCAATTCAACGCCATTGCGTCACTCGCCCTGAAACATCCAATGAGCCGCGAATGGCGCGGCTACTGGCAACGGAGCGCCCGATGAAAAATGATCACGTCATGAGCGGCCTCAAAGCGAAGCGCGCGGAGATCGCCGGCAAAATCGAAATGATGCAACGCGAAATGCGATTGCTGGTCGCCACCATCGGCCATATCGACGCGACGATCCGGACGTTCGATCCCACCGTCGATTTGGAGGACATCAAGTCGAGACTTCCGCCGCGCTTCCAAGCCTTCAAGGGAGAGGTTTCGCGGATTTTGTTGGACGCGCTCCGCGAAGCAAAGACGCCCCTTCCCGTGTACGACCTGACCCTGACCGTAGCGGCCAGCCGTGGCATAACCACGGACGACAAGCCGTTCATGATTATCCTGCGGCGCCGCGTTGATGCTTGCCTCCGTAATTTGCGCAAACGCGGCACGGTCAGGTCATCGCGCCCGTCGGGCAGTCTGATGCTTTGGGAGATCGCCAAATAGTCATCGCCGCTTGCGCGACCGGGGCGATCCAGGGCCAATTATTTTTGCGCGAATCAGATCGTCAATGCCGCGATCTATGAGGTAGCGCGCCGTATCAGTTGCCGTCTTTCCGTAGCCCAAATCTTTGAGTTGATCGAGATAGCGACGAAATTGCGCCGACAAAACCGGCTGCACTTTCAGCGACTTGTTGGCATTGGGTTTACGCGCCACGACAAGCCTAAATCTGTTGGTATCTAACTAGCTTCTAATTAGATACCTTGACGCCAGCGCCGCGAATAGGCATAAAAAGAACGGGCGGCCTTTCGACCGCCCGTCCATCTCAGGTATCAACCCCTCGTGTCACCGAGGGGGCCGTCGGAAGTGGGAGCGAACTTGCTCCCACTTTCCGTATCTGCACCGGAGATACTCACGGATAAACACCGTTTTCTCATCCGTCGTTCGGGTGCGGTATTCCATACCGACACCTCCGGGCTGAAAGCGACAGGTAGAAGCCTGTCGGCACCGAAGCGCACCATTGCGCCCCATGGGCGAGGGCGCTTGGCGAGCCGAAGTCAGAGCCGGAGTGCGGGGCACGAATCACCGCGCGACCAACATAGCGCAGCGGTACCCCCAAGGGATTTGAATTTCGTAGAGTCAACCGCTAGGGGTTGAACCCCATGTGTATTGCGGGGAAAGCCTGCGCTAAAGACTAGGTGAGACAGCTACATAATTCCGGAGAATTCCGGCAATTCGTCGAGAAACAAAACGCCGTGATGCGCGAGCGAGATTTCACCCGGACGTGCATGGATGCCGCCGCCGACCAGCGCCGGCATGCTGGCCGAATGATGCGGTGCCCGGAACGGCCGCCGGTTGGTGAGCGCGCCGCCCTCGATGATGCCGGCGACAGACGCGACCATGGACACTTCGAGGAGTTCAGCCGGCGCAAGCGGCGGCAGGATCGACGGCAGCCGCGCCGCCAGCATCGATTTGCCGGCGCCCGGCGGCCCGACCATGAGCAGGTTGTGTCCTCCCGCGGCGGCCACTTCGAGCGCACGCTTGGCGCTTTCCTGACCCTTGATGTCGGCAAGATTGAGCAGGCTGGCGGGCGCTTCGAGGATTTTCGGCTGCGGCCGCGACAGCACCTGTGTGCCCTTGAAATGATTGGCGAGCTGGATAAGCGACGACGCGGCGATGATCTCGATGTCCGGGCTCGCCCAGGCCGCTTCCGGGCCGCAGGCCGCGGGGCAGATCAGTCCTTCGCCGCGCGCATTGGCGCCGATGGCGGCCGGCAGCACGCCGGCAACCGGCGCGATCGAGCCGTCTAGGCCAAGCTCGCCCAACACGGCGAAGCCCGACAAAGCGTCATGGGGAATGGCGCCGATCGCCGCCATCAGCCCGAGCGCGATCGGCAGATCGTAGTGGCTGCCTTCCTTCGGCAAGTCGGCGGGGGCGAGATTGATGGTGATGCGGCGGGCCGGTAGCGCCAGCCCGGAGGCGATCATAGCCGAGCGCACGCGCTCGCGCGCTTCAGAGACGGCCTTGTCCGGCAGGCCGACAATGCTGAAAGCCGGCAAGCCGGGCGCGACCTGGACCTGCACGTCGACAGGTCTGATCTCGACGCCTTCGAATGCGACCGTGGAGACGCGCTGGACCATGTCCGACCCTGCCCGGATCGCAGAGTAACGAAAGCGCGCGACAGGGGCGATTATTGACTTCACAAACCCTATTGACACTGGCACATAATCCGTAATACATTGATCGGACTCCAGAATTATGGATTTTTGCCATGTCAATTCTCGCAAAAAAGTGGTTCCGTGACGAAAAGGCGGCTTTCCGGCAGCTGGAGAGCCTGTTGTGGCCGGACGGCCCGATTTGCCCGCATTGTGGGGTCATCGGCAAAGCCGGTCGCCTAGAAGGCGTTCGTACCAAGCCGAGCCGTAAGAACCCGGAAGGTGCCATCCGCCACGGTCTTTGGAAGTGCTATTCCAAGGAGTGCCGCAAGCAGTTCACGGTACGGATCGGCACGGTATTCGAGGCCGCGCACATTCCGCTGCACAAGATGCTGCAAGGCGCGCACTTGCTCTGCTCCAGCAAGAAGGGCTTTTCGGCGCATCAGCTGCACCGGATTCTGGAGATTGATTACAAGTCCGCTTGGTTTCTGGCTCACCGTCTTCGCGAAGCCATGAGGGATGGCTCGCTGGCCCCGATGGGCGGCTCTGGCAAGGCTATCGAGGCGGACGAAACCTATATCGGCCGCCAACAAGGTCAGGGCGTCGATAAGAGCGGCTTTCACAACAAGAACATGGTGCTGACGCTAGTGGAGCGAGGCGGTTCGGCCCGTTCATTCCACACTGACGGTCACTCGATTGCGTCGATTGTCCCGATCCTGCGCCAGAACGTTCGTCGCGAAAGCAATCTGATGACGGACCGCGCCATGCACTATCGCGCGGTCGGCAAGGAGTTTGCGACGCACGGCAGCGTGGCGCATGAACGCGGCGAGTATTGGAAACCGGGCGACATCCATACGAATACGGTTGAAGGCTACTACTCGATCTTCAAGCGCGGCATGAAAGGCGTCTATCAGCATTGCAAGGAAAAGCACCTGCATCGCTACCTTGCCGAGTTCGATTTTCGCTATTCAAACCGGGTCAAGCTTGGCGTTGACGACGAAGCGCGCACCGCGCGTGCGCTTAAGGGCATCGCTGGCAAGCGACTGACTTATCGGGGACCTCGTACACCCGAAGTCGAAATCCCCTTCTGACGAGCCATGGCTGCATCCGCGCTTCACTGCGAGGAAGAAATCACGCCCGAAATGATTGCGGCGGCGGCGCAGGTTATTGCAGCGGAACTTGATCTGCCGATGTATCAGCAATGGGATGCTCTTGATTTGGCCAAAGACGCTCTCCGCGCAGCGTTCGACGCCAAACGTGAAAATCGCGCTCAAAATCCATCAGATGTTCGCACAGGGCAAAAAACTGACGTTCAAACTCCTTGATTTGCGCGGAGTTGTAGACAAAGGACGCACGATAATCGGTGGCTCGCTTTTTGGCGCTCAACTCCCACGGCCAAAGGGCACACAGATTCAAGTCGATCGGCGAGCCTCCAATTTGACCGTGCGCGACTTCGTTTCGGCGTGCGGACCAGCCGCGACAGGTTTTGAGCAGTGTCCGTAGCCGCGCGTATAGTGCCGAGTTTTTGTGTACTTCAAAAAATGCTTCGGCGGCGGCCTGCACCATGCCTGTGCGACCGTCAAAACTGACAATGGACCCGTAAGCGCGCTCGGCCGGACTCATTGAATTGACGTATGCGCCCTTTGGTCCGCAATCTGTGATGAGAGATTCAAAAATGTGGGAGACGGCATCTTCGGTGAATTGCCACGCGCTTAGCGCGCTGCCGACAGCCGCCATTAGAATTTCCGAGTCGCGGTCATAAGTGGTAGGACGTGGTGGGGCATCCCAGGGCTTTCGTGACATGGCGAAAAAGTCCCAAATCCAGAAGTTTCGTGAAGCGGCCCGCGAAGCCGGGGCCGACGAATCCGAAGAACGCTTCAACGCAACACTGAAGGACTTGGCCAAGAAACCGCGCGACAAGCGCGAGAGCCAAAACAATCCGAGCGAGGCGACGAAGCCCAAGCACTGATACGGGGCTTCGCCAGCCACTACGCGCTAGGAAGGACTACCGTCATCGACGATGATCGGGGCTGCGCCCTAATCATCCCAAAAGCCGAAGTGCAGTTGGTCAGGCGACGGTTGAGGGCGTGTTCGGTGCCATGAACCGCGAAGTGCCGTTTGCACTCGCTCATAGCGGCCAAAACGCCAACGCCCATACGATCTGACCAACACGTCCTTCGGCCCTTCGCCATGTGTGACCATGGCCGGGCTCCTTCTGCTTGGCGGGGAACACCCCGCTGGCTTTGTCCGCCAAACGCGCGGACCCGCCATTAAGCCCCGGCTTGTCGGCCGGACGCAGAAGGACAGTCGATGACGGCCCTTATAACCGCTCTAAACTGGGTAGGGCAATGGTGGGGTGTGTGAAGTCCACAATCCCGGCGACAGGTCAAGAACATTTAGTGAACGAAATAAGAGAAAGCCTTCTCTTAAGCCACTAGAGGCCGGCAGCCGCCAGTAATTCGCGGCGCGCCGCCGCTAGAATCTCGTCCGAAAGCCGCGAGTCGTCCACCGCGCGGGCGAGCGTCAGCGCACCGACAAGAGCGGCCATGGCGGTCACGGCTTTGCGCCGCCGAACCGCCTTGGAGGGTCCGGGGATCGCTTCGGTCAGGATAGCCAGCAGCGGCTCCAAGC
>Ga0307372_10011327_pt1 | contig 11915 bp, 12 predicted proteins | sample OX1MG_FD_202533 | JGI IMG/M metagenome (GOLD analysis project Ga0307372, IMG submission 202533) | Soil microbial communities from Risofladan, Vaasa, Finland - OX-1 | ecosystem: Environmental > Terrestrial > Soil > Coastal area > Acid sulfate soil | place: Finland: Risofladan, Vaasa | collected...
AAGATGAGGGGAGGCCGACCCGACGCGATTGCCAGGGCGATAGCCAGCATCATGTCGTCTCCGAATCTGAATCTGGTATACGTCGACGACGCTCTCTTCGACGCCGCGCTCCGGACCTACCAGAAGTTCGAAAGGCTGAGCTTTACTGACGCGGTCACCCTCGCCATAATGCAGCAGCGCAGAATCAAGGAGATATTCTCCCACGATGAAGATTTCGACATCAAGGGAATCCTGAGAAGAGAACGGCCTGGTTAGTCCCCTACTAGACCTCCACACCAAAGCTCCGCAGGCTCGACCGCGTCAGGCGCACCCTGACGATGATAGTCGTGGAGGCTGGCCTCACGACAAGCCCTCGGCGATCTTCAACTACGTTGCACGGTAAAGGGGAGAAGGACGACGTTCCCCCATTCGTCCTCCGCCAGCACGGTGTAGATCCCCAGAGGGAACTGATGGAATGCCGCGATGTTTCCCGACCCTGTCCAGTAGCCGGTCACGGAATAGCTCGCAGAAACCAAGAAGCTGCCCTCCTGGCCCGACGCGTAGAAGCGGGAGGCGTTATCACCAAGCGGGGCAAAGAGGAGGTATGGAATCGGAGCCGTCATGGTCGGACAGAAGTAGACATTTGCGGGATCGTACACCGTCAACGCGCTGGCCGAGGTATAGTTGCTCGCGTCGTAGTGTCCCTGAAGGACCGCGTATTCGATGGGAGATTGATTGAAGTTTCCGCAGGGCTCGCTGCCGGTATCGGGAAAGGGCCAGTTATTGGCCGTGGTCACGTTGTTCACCCTGTCCAGAAGGTTGGTCTCATTTTCAAAGATGGACAGGGCGCCGGTCGCATTTACCGAGATCTGGAGATTGAGCTTCAACCCTGGCGGTGTGCATTGGGCTGAAGCCGAAGAGGTGGATATCCGAACCGATGAGGTCGTCCCCACTCCACTGGAAGTCGAAGAGGTGCTGCTTGTCGAGGTCGTGCTGGGCCCGCTCTGGCCGATTCGCAGGTAGGCGGCTGCGATCAGGCTGGCTCCTATCACCACGAGGAGGACTATGGACGCGGCGAGCCTGGCGCGGCTCCGGGACTCCTGGTTCTCCATGCGGGCAAGACTTCGATGATTTTGGCCCGCTTTCTCATTAATAGTTTTGTCCGAATGCAGTCGATGGGATTGTGCCCAGATGGGAATGTGCTTTGAGCACCTAGCCTATTCTGTTTGAGGTTGGTCACCTGAAGGGCCGTGCGCTGACCCTACAGGCATGAGATTAAATTCATCCGCCAGGATGACGCACGAGTACGCTGCGTCGAGGGAGGCCTTTGAAAGGCTCACCCCAAATCATGTGCACCGAGGTGTCAATACCCGTCTCCGAGAGGCACAACGCGCTCTACGGGGAGGAGGACCTGTCATTGGCTTTTCTTGCCTTAGCCTCATCTGGGAAGGTGGGGCGACTGCATTCCACGGCGTTCGTGCCCGGAAGCCCAAACTTGAACCGAGCCTAGTTGTGCAATCCACATGAAACTGGTAGTGTCTTCGAGCCTAAAACCGCCCGCTCCTCGACAAGACCACTTCGAATCCCCTAACAAGGTAAGGATTGACGGTGCAGGTCTAATCTGGGAGCACCCAAACACATTATATCGACCCCTTGGCCCTTCTCATTGCTATGCAGAAGCGTCTTCCCGGGCTGATGGGGGCGATGATGCTCGTGCTCCTGATGCTATCCTTACTAGGAGCTACGCCGGTACGCGCGGCATGCGGTCCGAGGGCGGGTGAGTGCCTCGCGCCTCCGTACGCGGTCCCCGCCGAGCCGGTCTGGGCCACCCTGAACGCTGTCCCGCAGGGGAACTACCCGGGCGGCAACCAGGTGTTCGACGTCTTCGTGATCTACACCGGCTGGCCGGCGGAAGGGAACGTGACGCTGATCAACGAGACCTTGACTGCTCCCGCGCTTCCGCCGGCATCCCAGACCAACACCGCGACGGGCCTCCCGGTGCTGCTGTCCCCCGGGCAGGCCATCGTGTCGCAGATTGCACTGCAGATTCCTAGCAACTTCACGCAGAGCAACTTCACGGCGAGCCTGGCGGTCAACGTCCTGCTCTTTAACGGGACGATCAACGTCCCGCTCAGGCTGACGGGAAACTCGCTGGTGTTCATCCTTGGCCACCCGGTTTCAAGCACCCGGAGCACCACATCAAGCAACTCCCAGAGCACCCAACCCGACGCGCAGGGCGGGACCGTCTCCACGACGCTCTTCGCAGCGGGCGTCACCGCACCGTCGATAGTCGCGGTAATACTCCTGGTCCGCCTGTTTCAGGGAAGGGGCCGCCCAAAGGGAGGCCCGTGATTCCGATGCGTTGGACTCAAAGGACCTGTCCGAACGAAAGAAAACACCTAGGCGAGTGCCAGAACCCGACGTAGCCCGCTCCTCGACTCTATTACTTCGATTCCCTTCACGGGAGGCATAGTTGAAGAAGCGAGAGAGGACTCTCATTCTCATGGAGATACTCTCGATCTTGCGCCCCGCCCTCTTGGCGCTCGAGGTCGTCCTCATCCTCGTGACCTTCGCGTGGCTACACGTCGGGGTGGTGAACTACCTCTTTGCCTCGCGCCTTGGTAGGCAGATCAAGGAGGCGCGCGCGAAGGAGAGGGAGATCGAGAGCAGGCTGGTTCAGCAGAGAACCTAGCTCAGCCGCGCTTTATCCTCGTCCCGACAGCCCCTGCTATGATGCCCAGCGCCGGAGGCAGAAAGCCTCCGCCGACCAAGAGAAGCATGATCGAGAGAAGGATTAGGACCAAGCCGCCGTTCTTCCTCTGAACGAGCATCGCCGCCCATCCCAGGATTATGAGGGAGAAGATGATGGCAGCGACTCCAGTCACGAAGAAGTTTGGAATGACGGTCATCGCGGGAAAGCAACCACCTCCCTGGCACGGCGGGCCTATCGCGTTTATCATGATGCCGCTCGGCGTAGTGCTACCCTGGAGCGTCTCGTTGTATCCGTGGTAGATACCGACTAGTCCAGCAACCACGCCGATTATAGAGGCCGCCGCCCTTGTCCCGCTCACCAACTTGCCCTTACCGGCGGGGAAGACGGTTTTGCGAATTAACTCTTTCGACTCCGCCGGTGCGGCAAGCTAGCTAATTGCTCTCAGCTCACCGTTCTTGACAGTTGAAGAGGAGGCCTAGCATCCTCATCTACAATGGATAATCCTCGACTGCTCTTGGACGGGCCGCGCTGCGCCACGAGCGCGGTCGGGGCACGGCTTATCTAGAACCGAGAAAGCATCGTATGTTGCGGAGAATGGAAGCGAAATTCATCTACAGTGGGATAAGGGTCAAGGACATGAAAAAGTCGGTCGAGTTCTACACGAAGGTCCTGGGGATGAGGGTGACGGGAAGGACCCAGATCGAGGCGACCAAGGGGGAGACCGTGGGCCTCGTGACCGAAGAGGGCGGGCATCTTCTCGAGCTCAACTACTACGGGGAGGGAAGCGACTTCGACACGAAGTACTCGGCGGGAGACGGGCTTGACCACCTGGCGTTCCAGGTCGACGACCTGAAGAAGGCAGTGGCGGAGGCCGCGAAGGCGGGCTACCCCGTGGTGCTCGACATGAAGACGAAGACGAGCCGCTGGACTTACATCAAGGACCCGAACGGGATCTACATCGAGCTTTTCGGAAAGTAATGAGACTTTGATTTATCTCCTGGGACTCGACGACACCGATTCCCGTTTCGGGCACTGCACGACCCACCTGGGCTACCTCGTCGTCTGCGAGCTGGCCCGGATCGGCTGCACGTTCTCGACCTACCCCCGTCTCGTGAGGCTCAACCCGAACATCCCCTTCAAGACCAGGGGCAACGCGGCCGTCTGCATCGAGTTCGACGCCGACTCAGATGAGAGGCGCGAAGAGGCCTTCAGGGCGGCGGAGAGGCTCCTCGACGCGGAGGCGGACGTCGCGAACGGGGCGAACTCGGCTCTCGTCATGGTGTCGAAGGGCGCCGACGACCTCCTTGCTTTCTGCAGGGAGGAATACCGAAGGGCCGTCAGCGGCGTCGTGAACTACAGGGGCGTCATCCGCGCCGTCTCCGAGATGGACATCCGCCACAAGCTTCTCGGAAACGGGATGGGAGTGGTCGGGGCAGTCGCGAGCCTCGGGTTCTCGCCCGGGTTGGACGATCACACCTACGAGCTGATCGCGTACCGGAGGCCCGAGAACTGCGGCACGCGCAGAGAGGTCGAACCCCAGTCCGTGAGGGGCATGGAGGCCGAGACCTTCCCACACACCTTCAACAGCTACGACCACGAGTCCGGGAGGGTGCTCATCGCCCCCACAGGACCAGACCCGGTCCTCGCGGGTGTCCGGGGCGACTCCCCTCAGGCGGTGCTCGAGGCATTTCGGAGGATTCGGATCGGCGAGGACGTCCTGGGGCACGTCATCTACGCTACCAACCAGTGCACCGACGCGCACCTGCAGCGCCCGCTGTCGACGCCACTTCGGGCGTACTCGGCAGGCTGGCTCGAGGGTGTGGTCGTCTCGACGCTCCCCTCCCGGGGAGGCCACCTGATGATTCAGCTCGGCGCCGGCGACTCGACCGTCAACTGCATGGTCTACGAGCCCTCTGGCGACCTCAGACGGGTCGCCCGCCTCCTCAGGCCGGGGAACTCGGTCAGGGTCTCTGGCGGAGTAAGGAGGGCCTCGTCCAAGAACCCGGTTGTCGTCAACGTCGAAAGGATCGACGTCCTCGCCGTCGACGGCGAAGCCAAAGCCAACCCGAGGTGCGTCGCCTGCGGGTCGGGGATGAAATCCGAGGGGACAGGGAAAGGATTCCAGTGCCGCAAGTGCGGCCACAGGAGCCTCGGGCCCTCCGGAGCGGGGGCGTCCAAGACTCCGGTTACTCGAATCCATCCCGGGTCTTACCTCCCGTCCCCGAGGGCGCAGAGGCACCTCACGAAGCAGCTCATCCGCTACGGGAGAGAGCAGGCCGGCGCGCAGGCTCTGGTCCAGGGATGGATTGAGCCGCGGAGCCATGGACCCCTCTCTGTCCCGTCCCTGCTCTCCGCGTCTGACGCCGAGGTCTCCGTCAGGGCAGCGTAGAATCCCTTTGCTGCACAGGGCACCAGGTCAAGGCAGGTCTCGCGGCCTGAAGCGCAAGGCGTTGCGCCGGGGGTCGTCGTCGCGCCGAGGTCGAGCACGAATCCGTTTTGGTCATTGACGGAGCCCCAGCAGGCTTTATCAGTAACTTCTTTTGGCTGGCGAGACTGTTCCCCGCGTGCCCGCCTCCATCAATCACGTCCACCGTTGGGCAAAGACGCCCAAGTTCTTCGATGGCAGATGACCAGAGAGTGACGTTATCAATGACCTTCAATAGCATACTGTTTGAAAGGCCGGAAGACGGCACAAGGGGGCCAGGCGCGGAGCCAGATTTCTTCGTCGACCTGAATCTGAATCAGATAGTGGACGTCATCATAGCCGGACGAGAGGAGTACGGCCTCCGGCCTATCTTCCTTGCTCCTTTGAAGAGCGTCGACGCGATCAAGTACCGTCACGAAATAATGCAGGAACTCGAGGGTGCCAGCTTACACGACGCCGTGCAGTCCTTCGCCCAATCGATGCACGCGATGCGCCAGTATAGGGGCAGGTCTGACAGAATCCTCAACACATATGTCAAGCAGGGTTGGTTCCTGAATGCCGTGGAGGCGTACTGCGAGGCCGTCAGTCGCCTGGCGCACGATTTGGCAGCCCTGGGTCCAAGATCGCGCGGCCTCTCGTCTTTCCTTGAATATCTGAAGAAGTATGCCGAGTCGGGCGAGTTTACGACGCTGGCCTCGGAGACCAAGAAGGTCAGGGCTGCCCTGACTGGGGCGAAGTACGGCCTGCTCATCAGGGGGAACCAGTTCAGCGTCCGCAAGTACGAAGGGGAGCCGGAGTACAGCGCAGAGGTGGAGAGGACGTTCGAGAAGTTCAAGCAGGGAGCGGTAAAGGACTACCGGATCAAGTTCTCCGACTATCTTGACGTGAATCACATCGAAGAGGCGGCGCTAGACTTCGTCGCCAAACTGTTTCCCGAGGTGTTCCAAGGCCTTGAAGACTACTGCGCCAAGCACGCCGGCTATCTCGAGAGGACGATAGCGACCTTTGACCGGGACATACAGTTCTACGTCGCGACCCTCGAGCTGGTCGCGCAGCTCAAGGCGTCGGGGCTGCATTTCTGCTACCCCATCGTCTCCGACAAGAGCAAGGAGGTCTACAGTCACGAAGGGTTCGATATGGCTCTGGCGATCAAGCTGATGCGCGAAAACTCGTCCGTCGTCTGGAACGATTTCCTCCTGAAGGGCAACGAGCGGATATTCGTGGTAAACGGCCCCAACCAGGGCGGCAAGACGACCTTCGCCCGCGCCTTTGCTCAACTGCACTACCTGGCCAGCCTTGGCTGCCCGGTCGCGGGGAGGGACGCGCAGCTCTTTCTCTTCGACAGGATCTTCACGCACTTCGAGCGGGAAGAGAACATCAACGATCTCAGGAGCAAGCTGGAGGACGACCTGGTCAGGATTCACTCCATCCTGGACCAGAGCACGCCCAACAGCATCATCGTAGTGAACGAGCTCTTCAGCTCCAGCGCTCTGCCTGACGCCGTCTTCTTGGGGAAGAAGGTGCTCGAGCGCATAATAGGGCTGGACTTGCTCTGCGTCTACGTGACATTCCTCGACGAGCTGTCCTCTCTGGAGAAGACCGTGAGCCTTCTCAGCACGGTGAAGCCAGAAAATCCCGAGGTGTGCACGTTCAAGATCGTGAGGCGGCCTGCAGACGGGCTCGCCTACGCCCAGGCGATAGCCAACAAGTACGAGCTCTCCTACGAGCGCATAAAGGAGCGCATACCGTCATGAAGGTCTTTCTTATGCACAGGGACCACAATTTCGAGCTCGAGCGGAAGCTGCCGCCGAACGAGCAGGCGCTGGCGCAAGACCTGGAATTGGGCGTCCTTCTGAACGCTATGGCAGGCGACGACAAGTTTCTCCTTGAGGTGACGAGGAAGGCGATCTTGTCCAGCCTGGTCGACCTCGACCAGATACTGTATCGTCAGAGCACCCTCAAGGACTGCCTGAAAAATCCCCACGTCGTCAGGGACATCTACAGAGTCGCGGTGGAGACTACCACAGGCGAGAAGGGGATCTGGGGCTGGTACAACCCCTACAACTCTACCGACCAGATTCTCGGCAGGTCGGTTAAGGTGCTTACGCTTTGCGTCGGGAGGCTCAAAGAGCTGAGGGGGATCGTCGACCAGCACGCCGGCGAGTTCGAGTCAGAAGGCTTCAGGGCGCTCTTCGCCATGCTCAAGGAAGAGCTCTCCGACGAATATCTCGCCGGCGTCCAGGGTCTCTTGGGCGGACTGGAATCCGCCGACGGGACTCTGATCAGGGCGGAGTTGGGAGAGGGCAACATGGGCACCAACTACGCGCTCTGCAAACAGCAAGACAAGAAGCAGGGCCGGATAGGCAGGGTCTTCGGCAAGAACGAGCCGCATCAGTTCACTTACAGCCTAGATGCTCACGACGACACTGGCATCGAGATGTTGTCGAAACTGAGGGACAGGGGCATCAACGACGTGGCCAACACGCTGGCCCAGTCCTCCGACCACGTTCTCGGCTTCTTCACCTCGCTGCGGGCAGAGCTGGCATTTTACGTCGCGTGCCTGAACTTACACGAGCAGCTGGTCCGCAAGGGTGAGCCGACCTGCTTTCCCCTGCCGCTGGCACGGGGCGGCCGCGCCCAATCCTTCGAGGGATTATACGATGCGTCCCTAGCGATGAAGCTGGAGAAGAGGGTGATGGGCAACGATGTGAACGCCGAGAACAAGGACATCGTGATCATCACGGGGGCGAACCGCGGCGGCAAGTCGACCTTCTTGCGAAGCATAGGGCTGGCCCAATTGATGATGCAGTGCGGCGCGTTCGTCCCGGCCAAGTCCTTCTCCTCCGATGTGTGCCTGGGCGTCTTCACACACTTCAAGCGGGAGGAAGACACGACGATGAAGAGCGGCAAACTGGACGAAGAGCTGAAGAGGATGAGCGAAATAGTGGACCACCTGTCGTCAGACTGCATCGTGCTGTTTAACGAATCGTTCGCCGCCACAAACGAAAGGGAGGGCTCGGAGATTTCGAGGCAGATAGTCAGCGCGTTGCTGGAAAAGCGGGTCAAAGTCTTCTTCGTCACTCACCAATACGAGTTCGCGCACAGCATCTACGAAAAGAAGATGCCGAACGCCCTCTTCCTCCGAGCCGAGAGGAAGGCAGGCGGAGAACGCACCTTCAGGGTAGTCCAAGGGGAGCCGCTGCAGACCAGCTATGGCGAGGACTTGTATGACCGCATATTCCTCAGGACGGCTCCCAGCCCCGCCTCGGCGGCACCCGTGACGTCTTGACCATCCCGTCTCTTGTGTAGGCCTCGACGTTTGGTGTCGTTCCGCAGACGCCTCCGCGGAGCGGCGCCTCGAAAGGCTTAAGATTGAATCCGTCCCAAACGGTGTCGGCGGTGAAGCTCGCCAAAACCGCTCGCAACTGTTGTGAGCCAATAGCTTCTACCAAACAAAGACAAGAGCGAGCGGGAGTGACACACGATGAAGTATGACCTGCTGTACCTGGCGGTAGGAGCCCTCCTAGGGGCGTTTCTGCGCTACAAGGTCACGGGTGACAGCCTCTTCGTCGGAAGCCTCCCCATCTCGGTCCTGATCGTGAACATCATCGGGAGCCTCATCCTAGGGGCGAGCTCGACCGCGGTGTCGGGCCTGGGCCTCGACGAGCGGTACACCCTGCTCATAGGGATAGGGTTCTGCGGGTCCCTTACGACGATGTCTTCCTTTGCCTTCGAGACCGTGAACCTGATAACCGTCGGAGAGATCGCGACGGCCGGACTAGACATCATCCTGAACGTCTGCGCGTCGCTCGGCGCAATCATATTAGGAAGGGCGGTCATGACCCTCTTGATAGGCTCAGGTTAGATTTTCATTGGCCGATAGCTCCGGACTCCCCGCGCCGAGGAAGATGCTGAGGCTCACCGTCATAATCAAGGCCAGGGACTCTTTCCAGGGGAAGCCCATCGTCGACATTCTCCTGTCGCTCTACAAGCAGGCCGGGATCTCGGGCGCGACGGTCACGCACGCCGCGAGGGGTTATGGGGCCCGTGGGGTCGCCAGGGCCGACGTCTTGGGGCTCTCAGTAAACCTTCCGACGATCATTGAGACGGTGGCTGACAACGAGAAGGTCGGCAAGCTTCTTCCTGAGATCCACCGGATGGTCGGGAGCAACGGTCTGATCACGACGGAAGAAGTAAGCGTGTACTGAAGAACCGGCAGGAATCGCGCAAGACCAACCCACGATGAAACGGTCAAGCCTCATCCGATGAGCCATCGACGACGGCCTTCCCGAAGGCCACCGAGAAGGGTCATGCTTTCGCTGTCTGCGTCTTTCTGGACCCTAGTCTCCCATGCATGAGACCGTAGAATGTGAAAAATAGAGACACGGTAAGAAGAAACCAGTTGCTCAAGAGCGACATGCCATCGAAGGTAAACTCTGACGCCAGGTTGATCGCCTGAATATCCATCTCTCGGGGGTCAAAGAGCAACACCACGACCGTAAGGAATAGGAGAGATGGCAGGGCGAAGAACTTCACGGCCCTTGCGAGCCCGATGACCAGAGACAGAAAGACGATCGTCAGTCCCCAGGTAAGGAGAGCGAGCGCCCCGTATCCCATCCGACCGTCTTGTCCCATGGCGCTGCCGCCGAGGTACCCGAAGAGATTCAATGGATACTGAACCACGTTCCAGCCATTGATGTCAATGACACTACGCAGCTTCCTCGAGTTGCACAGGACGAGGAGGGCGAAGGAGAAGATTCCCGCAACTGCCAGAAAAGCGAACAGAGGGGAAATGCGAGACTTGAGGTGATTGCTGAGGACCGGAGAATCAAAAAGATAACCAAACCCGCAAGACTCTATGATGAAAGCAAGCAGCAACAGAAAGGCAACGGCAGCGATCCCTTCGGTCACCTCGAACTGTGAGACAAAAGACCAAACGAGTTTACCACCGAAGGTGGTAGCAATCACACTCATCGAAATCCATCCACCCAACCCATCTATTCAGGACACGCCAGACGTTTAGGATGAAAAATAGATAAGCTTAGCTTGTCAACTGAAGCGTCGTCTAAAGCCGCTTGATTTGCTGACTCGCCAGAGAATCTACATCAGAGATTACCGTTTTTGACAACATGGCTGCCCGGGTCCAAGTATGAAAGAATCGCGTAACGGCCCGGAAGGATTGCTTAACTCGTCCGAACGCAGTTGTGCAACCACAGCGATTAATTTTGGAGGAGCCAGTAACCGCCCGGCTCACAAATGTGACTCACAGCTTTGAATGGTAGCGAGGGGTGGCTAAATATCCCTAGAGACTGCATAATGAGATGCCGAGAACCGAGTCTTGGTTCGCCGGCTTGGTTGACGGCGAAGGCTGTTTTACGATCTGCATCTATAAACAACACCGCCACACGCTGAAGTTCGAGCTACGGTTCAGCATTTCCATGAGAGAAGGTGCGTGGGTGGGAGTCGCATCAAATCTTCTTCGACTCCACGGCATATCCTTCCACGCTCGGAGGCGGAAGAATCAGATCGAGTTAAGGGTAAACGGTCAGAAGTCGGTAAAGCGATTGATTCTGATTCTACTCCCAAGCCTCGTCGTGAAGAAGCCGCTTGCACTGAAACTCCTCGACTTTTCCTGCGGCTCCTCATAGAAACCGATTCAGTCACGTCGCCGAATCATATCTCGAAGCGATTTGCGCCCTTGTCGATTACACACGACAATTCAATAAAGGAAAGAACAGACGACACAAGTGGAATGGCAATAGCATTCGCTCATTCTTGGAGAGTAAGTAGCGAGGGGTGGAGTTTCAGAGGGATATATCCCTCCTTTGAACCACCGCTCTGCGGGTTATGGCATGAATTCTGTTGCCAGGTCGTTTCTGACTTTCTCCATAATCGCTTTGGAGCTATATGAGACCCGGCAGATTCCATTCGGATGATTGTCTTTGCGTCCTCTCGGCTTGAACCAGGTCTTCGTGAAATTACTTCGGGGGATTTGAAGCTGGTCTACCCAGAACTTCTTGGCGCTCCTTTCGTCAGACCCGTTCCAAAGATGCAATCTCATCTTCATCAGATTTCTGGGAACTTTGTAATTAATCTCTAACCAGAGTACGAAGTACTTGAGGATTATCGGGTTGCTGTTTGTCAGTTGTATCTTCCTTAAGCTATCAGTGGGTTTGTCTCCCTCACACCAAAAGAGGATTAAACCCTCTCTTAGACTTAGATGCCCGTCCACTGATTGACAAGGTGCGTCAACTATTAAGCGGCCACGTAGTCTCGAGATTGAAAAGTCAAGAAAGCCCACACAGGCAACAAGAAGAGGTAGCGAGGGGTGGATTTGAACCACCGCTCTGCGGGTGTCTCAGCAGGAAGCGTATGAGCCCGCCGGGATAATTGCCTCTACCACCAGGTAGTCCTGGCTTCCCCACCTCGCTGAAACGAAGACCGATTTCTGACCCTTATATCCTTCTCGGAGTAACTGGGTTTTGGTCTGACCCGCTCTGGCGAAATCAGGTCCACGGGTCTTGCTGTACTGCAACTCCTGTCAAGTGGGCTAGGGAGCCTTGGTTGTTGAAGTGCACGTGATACTGAGAGATATCCCCACATTGACCACGACATCTGACCCGTTGACTGTGAAAGTCCCGCTGTGGGCCCCATTGTATACGTAGAGCTCCTCGAATCCCGATCCACCCAGTAGTGTATAGTTGTGCGTCCCCGGGGGAGATAGAAGGCCATCTGTGTGAGGTTCTTGTCGGGAACTATCGTGGAAAGCGTATTGGTTGGCAGCGGAAGGCTCTGGTT
>Ga0307372_10011328_pt1 | contig 11915 bp, 14 predicted proteins | sample OX1MG_FD_202533 | JGI IMG/M metagenome (GOLD analysis project Ga0307372, IMG submission 202533) | Soil microbial communities from Risofladan, Vaasa, Finland - OX-1 | ecosystem: Environmental > Terrestrial > Soil > Coastal area > Acid sulfate soil | place: Finland: Risofladan, Vaasa | collected...
GGCGGTGTCATAGCCTCCAGGCAACGCAACGGTTGTTGATCTTGGAGGCGAAGGGTGGCGCGAAGGGCGCTGACGTTCGGTGACCGGGCTGATATCGCGACGGGGCTGAAGGCCGGGCACGGGGTTCGGCGGATCGCCAGGGATATCGGCCGGGATCCGTCGGTGGTGTCGCGGGAGATCTCGCGGAACGCGACGAGGACCCGGGGGTACCGGCCGGTACCGGCTGACTGCGCCGCTGAGCGGCGCCGGCGCCGTCCGCAGGCCCGCAAGATCGACGCCGACGCGGTGCTCGCGGCCCGGGTCCGGGCGGACCTGAAGCGGTCGCGGACCCCGCGCCAGATAGCGGGGAGGCTGCGCCGGGAGGCATCAGATGGCAGCGTGGCCATCATGCCAGGTTCACCGCCCGCAGACGGCGCGACGGTCTCTCACGAGGCGATCTACCGGTGGATCTATGCCCTGCCCAAGGGCGAGCTGGCCCGCGAGGGCATCATCTTGCGGTCCCGCCGCACCGCCCGGAAGCGACGGCGCCCCCTCGGCGAGCGGACCGGCGGGCGGATCGTCGGCATGGTCTCCATCGACAACCGTGGCCCCCAGGTCGCCGGGCGCCGGGTCCCCGGCCACTGGGAAGGGGATCTGGTGATCGGCCGGGCCGGCCGGAGCGCCGCCGCGACCCTGGTCGAGCGCACCAGCCGGTTCGCGATGATCCTCGGCCTGCCCGGCGGGAAGAAAGCCGACGACCCGGCCGACATCCTGATTGACACCGTGAACGGCATGCCCGGCAAGGTACGCGGCTCGCTGACCTGGGATCAGGGGACCGAGATGGCCCGCCACGCCGCCCTCACCCTGGCCACGCACATGCCGGTCTGCTTCGCCCACCCGCACTCACCATGGGAACGGCCCACCAGCGAGAACACGAACGCCCTGATCCGCGAGTACCTTCCCAAAGGCACCGACATCACCAGCCACCAGCCCTACCTCGACGCCATCGCAGACGAACTCAACGACCGCCCCCGCGCCGTCCTCGGCTACCTCACCCCGCGCGAGGTCTTCACCAAACTGCTGCTCGACAACGAAGCCGAACCAGGCCCCGTTGCTACGACTGGTCGACACCGCCGACATCTGCCAGCCACGAAGGCATGACCTGTGAATTGCAGAGTTCCTTGTATCTGTCCGGACTGATCTTTACGCCTCGCGAATCTCCTGGGCGCAGGAGCAAGTAGTCCCCCAGGAAGGGGCTGGCGATTAGATTATGCATGAGCCTATCCCTTGGCCAGTCGCCGTGGATGTGAAACTTACGCAGCAAGCTGTCGCACTACTAAGGCTGGCTTCAGGCGCACACGAAGTCCATGACAGATGTCATGTCCTTACAATGACTTCTTGCATGACCTAATAGCGCGGCCGGCTTGCCCGCTGCCCTCGATGACCGATGCCATGCTAGCTAGCCAGATTCGCCTGCTTCCTCCGGAAGGAGGACTATCAGGCGGTATCACCACATGTATTGTCCGCCATTAACTACGATCTTCTGCCCGGTAATGAACCCCGCGTCGTCCGACAACGCGAGCATCACGGCACCAGCTACGTCCGCTGGCTGGCCTATGCGCCGCAATGGAATGGTGGCTTCTCGCTCGGCCCTCGTGGCAGAATCATTCAGGCTGAAACGACGCTCCGTCTCTGCGGTCCTCGTAAGGCCGGGAATAATTGTGTTGACACGAATTCTAGGACCTAGCTCAAGGGCCATGCACTGTGTCATTATCATCAGGCCCGCTTTCGAGGCGCAGGTATTGATGCCGTTCCTCCGGGCACTTATGCCAGTCGATGCGCCGATATTTAGGATGATGCCGCCGTTTTCTTGTCCCAGCATCTGCTGGGCAGCGGCTTGCGAGCACAGGAAGGCACCTTTCATGCCCACGTCGATAACAGTGTCCCAGTCAGCCTCAGCCATCTCCATAAACGGCTTATCGGCCACCCGGGCGGCATTATTGATCAGAATGTCCAGGGTACCGAATTCAGTGACCGCACGCTGCACTAGCCGCTGAACGTCGGCGGCTATGCTTACATCTCCCTTTTCCATGACGACTCGTCGGCGACTTAGCTGCTGGCATTCAGTCAAAGTAGCGGATGCAGCAGAATCATCAGATGAGTAATTGATGACCACGTTATAGCCAGATTCGAGCAGTCTCAGGGCGATAGCCTTGCCGATGCCCGTCGAACTTCCGGTCACTATTGCGGTGCGAGTAACTTTCGGCATGCGGCTAAGCCTCCGCGGTTTCGCCGGCTGTAATCTGGAAAATTTCAGAGACCTTCTTAATCCGCCGTTCGTTTGGCCACTTCTGGCTTGCTCGCCGGAGGGCTGCCCTGGCTTCGCTCTCGCGCTGGCGGCTTCCTAGCATTCTTGCGCCGTCGATACCCCGGCGTATGTATGATTCAAATGCCTCAACGTCGCCGAGTAGCACCGATGCGTGGGCGAGGTGGTTGACAATCTCGAAGCGGATTCGATGAGGCACGCCGAGCGTTTTGGACTGGTCCATCGAGGACAGAGTCTCCTCGGCTTTGTACTCGTAGCGAGAGCCGTGATGGTGTTCGGCCAGCGCCAGAAACGCTAGCCCTCGCTCCAGGACCAGTGAGGCGGGAGTGAACTCGGCGTACAAGTAACTCGGGTCGTCCTCAGGATCATCCGGGTACAGACGGCCTGCCAACTCGGTCGAGCGGATCGCGTCCTCAACTCGATCAAGCTGGCCGTAGACCACCGACAGCTCGGCATAGATGCGGGAACGCTGAAGATGCGAAAGCTGATCTTCCAGCGACAGGGCGCGTTCATAGACGGAGGTAGCCTGTTCTGGCCTGGAACTATAAAAGTAGGTGCTTGCCAGGGAGACGAGCGCCGACGCCTGGCTGGCCGCGTCTTCGGCAACAGTGGCGTAGTGATAAGCCTGCTTGCAGTGATACTCACGCATTCCGATCTGATGACGATGCAGCGAGACGATCCCGCGAATCCTATGAGTTTGCGATGCCAGTATCGCGCCGACTCTTTGATGCTTTGAAATCTGGCGCGCTATGCTTTCGAGTGGTATTAGATAACCCGACATTACTTCATCTACCGCATCCAGGTCATTTCCGCGAAGCAGGTACCAGCAAACTGTGATGCTGGCACCACATTGGGAGAGAAACGACTCTCTGGCAGCAGAGAGGCTGCGAGTGTCGCTCGACAGGACGTTAGTCGCGAAAGCGAGCGGAAGAGCGGCGACTGTCATCAGAGTCTGCCGACGGGAGGTCGCGTAGACACTGTAATGAGGACTGTCGGGCCGGGGAGCCGAAGTGTCGAACATTAGAATCTCCTGTGAAAGAACAGCCTGAAGTGCGCCTATTTCGGTATCCCGTATCTGCCATCGATCAATCAAGGCAATGAGCTGCGCTAGCTTTATTCCGAACCAGTCTGGCCAGTCGTAGCGAGTTCCTTCGGGACGCTCGACTGAGAGCTTCGAAGTCACGTCGAGCCGAAGTGGCTGCGAGACGTCGTGGCGCGTATTCACTTCTCCGGAGCTGGCATGGGTACCGAGTCGCCGACTCGGGAGCCTGTTGCTCGCAGCAACTCTCGCGCTGAACCCCAGCTCTGAGACCGGACGCCCGCAAAGTTCAGCCAGGACACGGCGACACGCGGCATGCGGGAAGCGGATGTCACCGTCTTCGAGGCGGGCTATGTAGCGCTCAGACGGAACCAACGATTCACCAAGCTCGTCGGCCTTTCGCGCTAAAGCCTCCGCAAATTCTGCCCTAGTCTCGTGACGTTCTTGCACCCTGATTCGCCGCAGTGCGTCGTTCGGTACTTTCTCTTTGCTGGCCATCTGATTCCTCCCCATTCCCGTGGCTCATGAAGCGCCGGAATCTGCGGGGTCCGAGACCACATTATAGCGCGTCAGCAGCACGAGCATAAGGCTGGCATAGATGAAGGGCGCAAGTGGTGTCTTTGCGTCAACTGGTCATGTGCCGATCCGCTGAGTTCGCTTGAGTCATATTAAATGACATGACCAAATGAGTTAAGGTGTCATTTAAAAGACCGGCTAAATGGCATGTTGGATTTGCTTAGGAAGAGGCATGCTGACTGGGTTGTGTATTTCGGCGCCCGGCTTGCGTCGGCTGAGGGAAGGGAGTTGATGGAACATGATCCAGAAGATCGCAGCAGTTCGCCGCACCGCGCTCCAGGCCGCTGCGAGGGTGCGTGATTCGAGTTTCGTCATCGACCAGACTAACGCGACGGTCGGGCTCGTGCGCGGAAGGTCGGTCAATCCTGGTAAGGAGGTCCCAGAGTCCGTGACTGACCAGGATGAGATTCTGTCGGAGTACGAGGCGGGCCGGAGGATGCTGCTGCTGGCGGAATTGCACGCCGCGCTTACCGCGTTGGGGGTGCGGTGCGTGCTGGCCAGGAGGCACCGGCTTGTGCTGCGGTACAACGCGGGAGTGTGCGGGCTGTCCGGCCTGGAGAATCCGCATCTGCATATCTTCGCTCCCGGCGGGACCGATATCGCGGTGACGGACGGCGCGGTTTATGAGATAACCAGCGGCGGCCGGTATCCGGTTGGCGGCAATGGCGCGGTGACTGCGGCTGGCGAGTACGCCCGGTCAGGGATTGGCGTCCAGGCTGCCGGCGGTGCGGACTCGTGAGGTTAACCGGGGACGCTGCCATGCGCCAGATGGCCGAGAAGGTGATGGAAGTCTTTCCGTTCTGGATGGTGATGTGGGGCGAGTACACGCGTGAATTCTGGGCGTACCCGCGATTCTGCGCGCCTGCCGGAACGATCCTGCACGCGGCCGACCCGGGCGCGCTCGCCGGAATGATGCGCCAGTTGCAGCGGGCAGTGATGGACGGAACGCCATGACAGCCGCCAAGCGGCGGGACCGGTGCTGTACTACCGGGCGGACGGACGCAGTGGAGTGCGCCCGTGCCGCTGAGAGCACGACTCCGGTGCCGGTCCCGCCTGTCTGGTACGACAGCGCTGGCCGGCTGGCCGGCAACACCGAGAGAAAGGAGGAACCGCAGGCAACCACACAGTGCGTTTACGCATAACGCGAACTACGGAAACACCCCTGCCGGCTGACGCGGACGATAACCGGCCAGGGCAAGTAAAGATCGCATTGACCTCAATCGTTCAGCCAGTTTGAGGTCCGGTTGCTGATTGTGCTGGCATCCGTTTTTGAGCGTCATGTCCGTTTCTCCTTCGGGCCGGGGGGTGGGCGGGGTGCCCGGGTGCGCACCGGCTCCGACCGCGCCGGGTGGTTCTCCTTTCTGGGTGCAGGGGTGGTTCGTGCTGGTCAGTCTGGTGCGGGCAGGGCGCAGAGCCGCTGCCAGCAGGCGAGGAAGGCGTCCGCCCATGGCCAGTCGGGGCTGATGGCGAGGGTCCGCTGCCGGGCGTGACGGGCGAGGCGTGCGGGGACGTGCCAGATCTGGTAGCGGAGCGTGTCCGGGTCGGCTTCCCGTAGCTCGGCGTCGTCGCAGAGGCCGAGGAGGCGGTTCCAGGCGGCGAGGTCGGCGGCGATGTTCGCCGCGATGACCCAGCCGGCGTTGACCTGCCAGGTCTTCGATGGCAGGGCGCGCAGGCCCATGGCCTTGGCGGTGCGGACCCCGGCGGTCTCGACGCAGGCGTGCTCGCGGTGGACCACGTCGAAGTACTGGGGGTGGTGGCTGCCGGGGACGCCGCCGGTCCCGGTGAGGGGGGTGTTCGTGCAGATGATGGAGTAGCGCCAGCCGGTCTTCTTCTCGCAGGCGGTCAGGTTCCGCATCTGCCGGCGGGACGGCTTCACTTTCCGCACGATCCAGCGCAGGCCGTCCGGCCAGTTCCCGGCCCTGCTCATGAGGTGCGTGATCTCCGCGACGGCCTTGTCGTCCCCGGCGGAGCCGTCCTGGGCGATACCGGGCTTCCATGCGTCCGCGGGCACCTGCCTGATGGCGTCCTTGTCGGCGCCGGTGATCATCCAGCCGCAGGTGAACAGCACGGTCCGCCGCGGGGAGGCCAGGGACAGCAGGTGCTTTACGAGCTCGTGGCTGGCGCCGGCGCCGCCGGCGCGGATCAGGATTCTGCGCCGGAACCGGGCGGGGACCTGCCGGATCGCCGCAGCCAGCACCTCCCTGTGGCCGGTGAACGTGTTCGGCCCGGCGTTGCCCGGCCTGAGCAGCATGGCGAGGCACTCGCTGGTGTTCCGGCACCAGGCGCCCAATGGGCGGAAGCCATAGCCTTTCTTCCAGGCGGGGGCCGCTCCCTGCTTGTCGGAGTGGGCTGTGACCAGGGTGGCGTCCATGCCGGTGACCAGCCACCCGGTCAGGGTCTTGCCGGCGATCTCCAGCCAGGGGAATCCCGCCGGGGTGTCCACTATCAGCTACCAGGCGTGCGCCCGGGCACTGGCGCGGGCGCGGGCGATCCGGTCCAGCACGGCCGGGGTCCCGGCTAGGTCCAGTGCCCGGCGGACCGCTCGGCGCGCCGCCGGGCACCGGGGCGAGGTGGGCGAGCAGTGCGATGTCGCTCATGCTGGTGGCGCCGAGCGCCATCGTGGCCGCCAGCGAGAGCGGCAATCGGCCTGGGCCGGCCCAACGGCCGCTATCTGATCACCAGGGTTACCGCAGCCAGACCGACGCCGGCGAGCGCGAGGTAGAAACCTGGCGGCGGCCCGTGCCGCCAGCTGCGCAGCATGGCGGCGAGTCCGATCGGGATCGCGAGCACTGAGGTGATCCCCACCGTCAGGAACCCGCCGAGCGCGAAGAGGAACGAAACGAGGGCGAGATTACCTGAGCTCACCGGCCTGCGCTGACCCGAACGGCTTTCATGGCCGCGGCGGCCGGCTCACTCTCCTTCGCGGCAGCGTGCGGCACCGCCAGCGGCCCGGGAGTCATGACACGCCCGGCGGCAGGGGCAGCCGTCACGCCTGCGCCATGCGTGTCCGGCACGTGCTGGGTAGCTGTGAGCGTAGCGACGGCGTGGGTCCAGCCGTGGTATCCCCGGGCGGTGGACAAGCTGTCGCTCGGCAACCCGGCGCTCCCTGGCATGTGGATCAAGGGCCTGACCACCGCACAGAAGAGCTGGCTCGTCGGCAAGCTCGAAACGCAGGCGCTGTACGGCACCAAGGTCATCGTGACCGCGCACTGGCGCAACTGGACGCACGTGGTCATCCCCAGCCAGCCGACCAACCGGGACTCACGCGGCTATCCCGGCTGGATTCCCACGGTCCAGCTCACCCGCACGGCCCCGCCTGGCGCGAAGACTGCCGCGGTGATCAAGTCCGCGACCGCCTGGGCATGGAGCAACTGGACCGCGGCCGGAGTCGCCGGGAACACGGTCATGCGCGCGTCCTACGACACGAGCCTGCCCGTCGTCCGGGCAACCGCCAGCTATGTGGAGGTGCGGCTGATCGGCGGCCGTAACGTCGCGGTCCGCCGCGGCGACGTCGTCCTGCATACTGACCAGGCATACGTCCCTCACCATGGCACAGGTGCTGCGCGTTCGCCTTACCGGGCGGTCGAAGTAACCGAGGTCAGTGCGGGGCGGGGCCGCCAGCCGCGACGGCTATCTGGTCACGCCCCCGTACTACCGCGCCTCGACTGTGCAGGGGAGAGTGGCGTAGCGGCGGGTGTAATGACCGGAGGCGAAGGTGCCGGCCGCGGAATCGACGGCGAAGCGGGGGAAGCGGGCGAGCAGTTCCCGCAGGACGACGCGGGCCTGCAGCCGAGCGGCGGCAGCGCCCAGGCAGTGGTGCGGGCCGACGGCGAAAGCCAGGTGACGGCTCCTGCCACTCAAATCGCGCAGGATGTCGAACTCACCGGCGTCGGGGCCGAACGCACGCGGGTCCCGGTTGGCTGACCCGTACAGCAGCAGGACCTTGCGTCCGGTGGGGATCGTGCGCCCGTGCGCGGTGGTGTCGCGGGTCAGGGTACGGGCCAGGCACTGGACTGGCGAGGTCAGCCGGAGCATCTCCTCGATGGCCGCGGGCAGCAGGTCCGGCTGGTTCAGCAGCAGCCGCCGCTGGTCCGGATTGCTGGTGAGCAGCTCGGCGGCACCGCCGAGCAGGCCGGTCACAGTGTCGTTGCCGCCGGCGATCATGGTGAAGGCGAAACCCAGGATGCGCAGCGTGCCGGCCGAGTCGCCGTCCATCAGGCGCACCAGGTCGGAGATCGTGTCATCGGCAGGCTCGGCGCGGCGGCGCTTGATCAGCGCCGCGAAATAGGAGAACAGCTCGGCGGCCGTGTCGGCCGCCCGCGTCGGGCTGCTTGTCTGCGTCTGCGCTGGGCTGCTTGTCTGCGCTGGGCTCTCCTCGGCGCTAGCCTCGACGATGCCGCGGGTCCAGCCGTCGAACCGCACCCGGTCCGCCTCCGGCACCCCCAGGTAACCCGCGACGACGAAGCCGGGGACCGGCCGGAACAACTCGGTGACGATGTCGCACTCGCCAAGCTCCGCGATGGCATCCAGCCTGGCCCGAACGAACCGGCGCACTCGCGGTTCGATTTCGGTGACCCGGCGCGGGGTGTAGCCGCGGCTGATCAGTGCACGGAACTCCGTGTGTTCCGGCGGATCCAGCATCACCAGCGGCCCGATTTCCTCCAGGCCAGCCGCGGCACGCTCGCCATAGCTGACGGTCAGTCCGTCGGCCGAGGAGTAACGCTGGACGTCAAGTACCGCCGCCTGCACGTCGGAATAACGCGACAGCACCCAGTAATCGCCGTCCTCGACGTGGTGCGCGGGGTCAGCGTCCCTGAGCGCCGCATACATCTCCCACGGCGCACGCCACGTCTCACCCGAACACAACCGGAAGCAAGCGGCTGCTTCGGGCGTCATCTTCGCAGCATCCCCGAGCACGTCCTCAGCCGTCAATATCAGCGCGGCTTGACGGCGAGGGCGCACAATGTCCATCCGCCGCGGCCGGGGATGCCGCCCATGCCCGACATCCATCGCCGCGCCTCGCAGATCCCTGGCGGCACCACTTCCATCCCTCCCAGCCACCCGGCCAGATCCGCCGGGCCGTGCACCCAGAACGACGCGGCGGTGTAGGCGGTGCGGCTCTTCACCTCCAGGTTCTCGTCATGGCCGCCAAAGACGCTGACGGCCAGCCAGGACCCGGCGGCGGCGCCGGCATAGGCGGCGACGAGTCGCCTGGCCGCGGTGGCGTCGTAGAAGTGCAAGACAGCGGCGAGGATGACACACACAGGCTCGGCCCAGTCAATCGCCGCCCGCACTGTGGGGTGGGCGAGCACTTCGCCGGGTTCGGTGATGTCCGCCTCGACCGCGTAGATGCCCGGCGCGCTCGCCAGCAGCGCGTTGGTGTGGGAAACCACCACAGGGTCGTTGTCTACGTACACGACCCGCGCGTCCGGGTTCACGGTACGAGCGGCGTCATGCACCGCCGGGCGGGTCGGCAGGCCCGAACCGAGGTCGAGAAACTGCCCGACTCCGGCCTCCGCCGCCTTCCGGACCGCGGCATTGATGAAGTCTCGGTTCGCGCGGGCCATGACCGCGACGCCTGGGTTCAGCTCAGCCATCGTGCGGGCCAGCTCCCGGTCGGCAGCGAAATTGTCCTTTCCGCCGAGCCAGTAGTCATACACACGGGCGATGTTCGGCCGGGTCGTGTCGAACTCCTGCACGTTGCCTTTTCTCCCGCCTTTTCACTAACCCCGGTCGACATCTTATGCCTGAGTCCGGCTGTGCCGTGGCCGCAGTGGTCGGGATGCCGGACGAAGCGGGCAGAACGGGCGGATGCGAGACCGGCCACGGTGTCGGATCCAGGGAAGGGACCTATAGTTAAGTATCGACTTGAGTTTGGGTGCTCCGGCTCGATATACTCAAGTGCATGCTTAACCAAACGGCGGACCTGGACCGGGTCTTCCAGGCCCTGGCCGATCCTGGGCGGCGGGTCATGGTGGAGCGGCTCAGCCGGGGGCCGGCCTCGGTCAGCGAGCTGGGCAGGCCGCTAGCCATGTCCCTGGCCGCGGTGGTTCAGCACGTGCAGGTGCTCGAGGCCAGCGGGCTGATCCGGTCGCAGAAGGTCGGCCGTACCCGGACCTGCAGCATCAACTCGCCGGCGTTGCGGTCGGCGGAGATGTGGATCTCCGACCGCCGAACCAGCTGGGAACACCGTCTTGACCGGCTCGGTGACTACCTTGCCGAAACCGCCGGCACACCAGATCCCGGTGCTGGAGGCGCCCATGACCAGTCTGAGGAGGACCAGTGACGGAACGTTCCATCACGCATTCCACGTTCGCCATCGAACGGCACTACCTGGCTTCGTCCGCGCGCGTGTTCGCGGCGTTCGCCAGCGCCGACGCCAAGGACCGCTGGGCCGATGACCCGGATTACGTCTCGGATGGCGGCGAGACCGAATTCGACTTCCGGGTGGGCGGCAGGGAGCGGTTCGGCGGCAAAGCGCCCGACGGCACGAGCTACCGCTACGACGCCCTGTACTACGACATCGTGCCCGGCCAGCGGATCGTGTACTGCTACGAGATGTACTCCGGCGACGCCCGCATCTCGGTGTCCGTGGCGACTGTCGAGCTGGTGCCGGCCGATGGCGGCACCAGGCTCACCTACACCGAGCAGGGCGCCTTCCTGGACGGGCTTGCCCTTGCTGAGCACCGGGAGGAAGGAATCACCGAGCAGCTGGACAACCTCGTCAGGGTTCTGCGCACCGAAGCAGGGGAAGCGGAGTAGTCCGTGAGATCCGCTCGCCATCGAACTGGGTTAGAGGTTGATCACCAGAAGACTCGCCGAACCCAGGCCGTTAGCTGACGTGCCAGCTTGTCTGCGGGCTGGCCGCGCAGGGTTCCAGCGCCAGCCTCGTGGCCGACGCCGGGTGAGCGACCGGGCTGGCCAGGCACAGGCCGCTGGCCGGGTTGACGAACTGGGCGCCGAGCGGGCCGCCGAACGGCAGCCACTGCTGCGCGGAGTCGGCGTCACAGCGACCGAGCAGCACCGGCGATCCCGAGCCGGCGGCTCCGCCGGTGCTCAGGCACTGACCGAGTATCCGCAGCGTGTTGTCGGGCATGGCGGTCCAGTACCGTGCCCGCGGAGCGGTGCAGGGCCGCAGCGTGACGGCGGTGCCGCCGGAGGTAGCCACCGCGGTCGCGCAGCGGCCAGGGATTCCGGAGACGAGCGGAGCTGGCGGCAGGATCCACTGCTGGCTCGCTGTGCCCGCGCAGGCGCTGGCCAGCGGCGCGACGGTGCTGCCGGCCGGGGCCTGGAGGCAATTGCCGGTCTGCCCGTTGACCAGGCCCGTGCCAGGGACATCGGCCCAGCGCTGCGCGGCGGCACCGTCGCAGCGGCGTAGCGTCACGGGCGATCCGGCGAGGCCGGGGCCGCCCAGGCAGCCGCCGTCGATCCGCACGGTGCCGTTGGCCCCGGTGGTCCACGAGGCAGGTGACGTGCTGCCGCAGCGCCGCAGGACCGGGGAGATCACCGAACCCGAGGCCCGCGCCGCCAGGCACCGGCGGGTGCCGGCCAGCCGGATCGTCCCGACCGGGCCGCGTGCCGGGGCGGGCCGGACGGTCCAGGTGAAGGACGCCGCGGCCAGCGGGGCGGCCGTGCCGCCGGCGACGGCGGTAGCTTCGCTCACCGTTACCGTGACGTTGAAGCGCCCGGCTCTGGTGAGCCAGCCGGTGATCAGGCCGCATCTGGTCATCGTCAGCCCCGGCGGCAGGCCGGCGGCGGTGAAGCTGAGCGTGCAGCCGGGCAGCCCGTCGATGGCGCCGAGCTGGAGGTCGGCGGGCCCGTAGCTGGCGCTCCAGGCGTCGTCCGGGCTGATCAGGCGGACCGGCCAGTGCACGTGCCAGGCGAACGTCGTGCTCCCGGTCGCACCGGACGCACTCGTCGCTGCGACGGTGGCCGTCCCGGAGCCCGGCGTTGCTGGCAGCGTGCCGGAGATGATCCCGGTCGCCGGGTTGATCG
>Ga0307372_10011329_pt1 | contig 11913 bp, 13 predicted proteins | sample OX1MG_FD_202533 | JGI IMG/M metagenome (GOLD analysis project Ga0307372, IMG submission 202533) | Soil microbial communities from Risofladan, Vaasa, Finland - OX-1 | ecosystem: Environmental > Terrestrial > Soil > Coastal area > Acid sulfate soil | place: Finland: Risofladan, Vaasa | collected...
GTGACGCTGGTAATCGAGCTCGCACCCGCCAGGGCCTCGCCAACATAGACCCTTTGCACGGTCGAATTATAATTGCCGCCGGAATAGGTATGCATCAGCATGTTAACCGTGTCGAACCAATCCGGCAGACTTTGATCGTCGGTGAAGGCGACGGTCGACGGGGTGAAGCTGGTGCCATTTGGATACCGGCAGGAATTTGAAATCCTCACCTCGTCGATATAGCCGGTCACTCCTGAATTCGCGCCATTGGCTGAAGCACCAATATAGAGCGTGGAGCCATTTAAAAGAATTGAACCACTGCTGTCGCTGAGGGTACCGACCTGGGTGCCATCCAAATATAACCGATAGAGACCCGCAGGCTTATCGTAGGTCAGTGCGACATGATGCCATACGTTCGTGGTGACGGTGCCACCGTTGGTCACGTGATTATTTATATTCATGTCGAGGTTGGTGCTTTCAAACCCCAGCCAATTGTTTGCGGTGTCATGCGTTCCGATGATGGTCCAATAGACGCCTCCCGGGAGAGAAGTGGGGTAAATCCACGCCTCCATCGTCCATGAGCCGCTCCAAATTGCTGGGTCGACGCTGATCGAGGCACCATCCGATCCATTAAGCGAGTTCGACGTTCCGGCGCCACCCAGAGCGGCGGTGCCTATCTTCACCGTTCCGGTTTCAAGCTTACCGCCGCCCAAGGCGGAGATCGTTCCCCCATAATCCTCCGAGAATGATGTAGAGCCCGCGCTTCCGTCAAAGTGCACGAGGGCAAATTGCCAGGGACCGGCCGGTGCCGATGACCCATATTGAGGCGCTGCTGTTTTTGCAGTCGCGGTCAGCGCGCCTGTGCCGGCATTCCTATCAATGGATAAATAATTTGTTACCGAGGCCGTGAGCCCCGACCAGAAGCCGGTCTGGTCGCTCGTATAACGGCCAATATAATCGACAGCGCCCGTCGCGCCGAAGCCGGATGCGAACGCGACCTCAACCGGCGTCGACGTTGCCAGGAGATTGACTGCTAGCCCGGTGCCGATCTGGAGCTCAGCCGGCTGGCCTGAGCTCGTAGCTCCTCCGAGCACGGTCTGCCGTGTGGGAATGATAAAGCCCTGGCTGCTTGCGATGGCGGCGGTAACAAAGGCCGTGGTTGCCAGATGCGTAGTGTTGTCCCCGGGCGATTGCGTCGGCGCGGTCGGGGTCCCGGTCAAGGCCGGCGACGCCAGCGGTGCCAGAAGCGCCGCGGCCGTCTGCGTCTCGAAATTGGTAGCGACGAATGCCGTGGTCGCCAGCTTAGTGCTGCTGTCGGCGCCGGACGGCGTCGGCGCGGTCGGGGTCCCGGTCAAGGCCGGCGACGCCAGCGGTGCCAGGAGCGCCGCGGCCGTCTGCGTCTCGAAATTGGTGGCGACGAATGCCGTAGTCGCCAGCTTCGTGCTGCTGTCGGCGCCGGACGGCGTCGGCGCGGTCGGGGTCCCGGTCAAAGCGGGCGACGCCAGCGGAGCGCCCCCAAGATTTGAAAGCGCGGTCGCGGGCGTTACAACCTCCGAGAGATTATTCGCCGGATTGAGCGGCGTAAAGCCGAGACCGCCGGTAACGTCCCCCGAGGAGAGCGCACTCAGCGCGGTCACGCGACCATAGGAATCGACGGTCGGCTTTGGGCCTGAGCCCGAGACCGAGACCGTGGCAAGATCGAGAGTGCCGCCGCTGAAGGCAAGCCGCGCGGACACCCCGCCAGCCGCCATCGCACCCGCTCCGGTGAAATAGGGGAATTTATTGGCGGACCCGGTGAGCCCGGCCAGGGCGTCGAGGTTTGCGTTCCACGCCTCGACATTGGTCCCGATGACCAGGCCGAGGTTCGCTCGAGCGGTGCTGGCACTCAGAAGTTCAGACAGATTGTTGGCTGGATTGAGCGGGACGAAACCGATGGCGCCCGTGACATCGGCCGACTGAAGCGGGCCGGGGACCCAGGCTGACCCCGAGGAGCGGAGATAGTATCCAGCTGCCGGCGTGACCGTTGTAACCGGGAAACCTCGAAGCGCCTGGACCGTCAGCGCACAATTCGAATTGACGGCATCCCCGGTGAAGACGGGAAGCTGAGTGCATCCGAGGGTGCCGGAGATCTGTGAAAACGAATAGTCCCCGATAGTGGCAGTCACATTGCCGACGCGCCCGAAGACGGTCTGCACGGGCGCGATCAGCGCGAAGGCAGAGAATGGCGCGCGAACGGAATTCCCGCTCTGCGACATGATGACCGAATCGCCAGGCTGCAAGGGAAGTGCGGCCAGCGGGAAATTGCCGAGCCGGATGCCCTGCTGGGCCGAGCTCGAGGATACCGCCCCCAGGAGAAGCAGCGCCGCGCACAGGCCGCGCGCGAGGAGGGCTCGAATGCCGATCATGCGTGGATTCCCCTCAAAGCAGGACGGGCTGCCCCCCGTCCGTCAGGATGATATCACCGTCATCGTCGAGCGCATAGACAGGACCGCCGAGCGGGCCAGGTGCCTTATTTCCTTGGAGATTCCAGGCCCATTGATACTGAAACCGCGTCACGGTGCCATCGGGCTCGGTGATGACCACAACGATGACCATTTGCACGGGAGTCGCCCAGACACACTGCACTGCCACCGTCGCGGCGACTTTGTCCTCGAGGAGCCACTCCAGGGCTTCCTTGCAGATATCGGTCGCCTCTTGAAGCAGGCTCGTAGGATTCGATTTGATTTTCCGGCGAAGCGTCCAGAGCCGGCTGCCGATGGGGCTGCTCTCGTAGGAATCGGGCCACCATCCGCGACGGTCGGTCGAGCGGTCTGGTGGAAGCTGGTCACGAGGAATGACGCGGTCGGTAAAGAGCGAAATCAGCACGGCCGTCTCGAGGTCCTGGCCGATCACGAGCGCGCCGCCCGCGACCGCCCAATCGCCGCGTTGGCGTTCCCGGTCCCAGAAAATGGCTATGTCCTTCATGGCTTCGTCCTTGGCTTAAGGCGGCGGGAGCGGGCCGGCGACCCAGGGATGATTCACGGTCGAAGATACACCCGGGAGATTCATCCAGTTATCTAATTTGAAGACGCCCGGGCTCGTTTCGGTCCAGCGCAGGCCCCAGCCGTCGACGTCCCAGGAATATGAGTGCGATGCATGCACCACTATATCCTTGCCGAGCACGGTTACGAGATTCGGACTGCTCACAATGATGCCCGAGGCTTTGAGATAAACGCTATTCCCGAAAGCGTCATAGACCATCGCCTCTCCGGGGAGCATTCCCTTGGGGCGATACTTTTGGTTGTTGCTCCCGATGACAACGGGGTTTGATGGGTCGCCGGCAATATTCAGCATGACCACATCCGTGCCAACGGGCAGACACCCGGCAAATCCGAAATTGACCACAATCGGACGGCGGTCGCGCGTGACCAGGTCATTGATGATGGCCTGCACGGTCGCGATGGTGCCACTCTCGTCAGGCGGAGCCGAGGTCCGCCCGAGCTCCACGAGCGTCAGGATGCGACGATAAAGCCTGGTTATTGGATTGCTCATCTGCCGGTTATCCCAGTTGGCGCAGGACCGCCCAGCGCCTTGCTGACCTGCCAGTCGTAAAGCTGCAGGACATTGGGCTCCGGCTGATAAGCGGCAGGTGGCATGAGCGTAACATCGGCGACCTTGCCGCGCTGCGCATCTTCGATGAATGAGACCTCGCCAATGACCCAGGAGTCCTTAGGCGCCAGCTTCAGCTTCGGCACGTAGACCGGAGCGGTCGCGTTCGGCGTCCAGAGTTTCCCCTTGCTGTCACGCCATGTGTCGACCGTGCACGTGAGCGCCTGGCTGCGGCCGATGTGCCTGGCCTTTTCCCAATTCGCGCGAGCCACGGCAAGCGACTGCCCGTTAACGAGTTGCTCCGAGGCGATCACCATTTGCCTGAAGCGCGGCACGGTATCGTCCAGCACCGTGGCAATTAGATTCCCCTGGGTACCGATATCGTGCAGTCGGTCGACCGTCATCAGCACCGCCAGATATTTCGAGAATCGCTCGTCGGCGGTGAACGTAACGTCCGCGGCTTGGATATTGACGCCCTGCTGAAAGCCGCTCGAGTGGGCTCCCCCGCCGCCGGCCTGTGCCAGAATCAGGTTTCCGTCTGGGCCATCGTAGGCGAGGAGTGCGGCGTAGCGGGTGATGCGCTCGATGATTTCATAAGGAGTCTCGCTCAATTCGACGTTAAAGAGCGGAATGGCAGGACCGGCGCCGGCCAGCGACGTCACCTTGATACCATAGGGCGCGGCCAAGTCCTGGGCCAAGGCCAGGGCGCTCGCACCGGAGATCTGCGCGCCAGCGATGACGGCCGAGCAATCGACGATATCCTCGCACCGGCTCCGGCCCATGATGCGGACGTTATGGCCGGTCGTTGAAAAACCGGCTGCATAGCGGTCGACATAGCCGTCGATGAGAAGGTCCGGGCCGGCGTAAAGCTGACAGGAATCGAACGGCCGAATGTCGATATTCGCGGCGCTGGGAAATTTCTCGGTGACCAGAAGGTCAAAGTCCGAGGGGCATCGCTCCACGCCGCGCGTCACCCGTACCGATTTCCAACCGCCCCAGGCGACGTTTCGCACAACCAGCGTGACCGTGTCGTTGGGCGCGGCCATCGGCCTTAATCCGAAAGGGCTTTAAACGACAGCGGCATAAACAGCGACATCGGCGGGTCCGCTCGAGCCACGAGTTCACGGTCGCGCGCGGCGTCCTGGTAGATGCGATAGGCCAGCACGAGCGAAGGGATCGCCGCCTTGAAGGTGAAGGTTGCCAGGCGCGGAAGCTGCGCGCCGCGGGTCTCGAGGTCGGCCGCGACCGCCGTCCGCATATCCCTGAATGCCGAATAGGTCGCGTCGTCGTCGCCGTCCGCTGCCAGCGTTATCTCGGCGTCGAGGAGAGCACAGATACTGGTTCGAACCGCGACCGCGTCGTCGTATGAGCTCGGCAAGTAATCGGCCGAGGCGCTCGCGAGCGAGATGAGAGCCGAGCGCCGGGCCACGGCGAGCTCGATGTTCCATAGCGTGGCGATGGCGGCGCCGATGGGGGCCGAGCTCACGGGCGGACTCGAGGAATAGACCGCCAGGGCGGAGAGAAGCCGGATCTGGTCCGCCGGGTCATTGACCGCGGCCCTGACTGTCTCGGTGAGCGCCATGAGCGCCGTAACCAGCGCCGTGGGCGGATCGGCGATGAGAAGGGCCGCGCTCACCGCTTCCGAAGCCGCCGCCTCGAGCTCGGTCTGCTGGGTTATGGCCTGCGCCAGCATTTCAGCCGTGGCCTCGCTGACCTGAGCGATGACCGGCTGCGTCAAATCGATAGGAGGAAGCGCAGGCGAGCCCGCCAGCGCACCATTGTCGTAGCGCCCGAATGATGCATCGGCCACGAGGAGACCGATGCCCTTCGTGGCACCGGAGATGCGCGCCGAATTTGCCGCGAGCGATACGACCAGGGCGGCGAAACCTTTGATGGCGCCAGCGGCACCCTGTGCAATTTGAGCGTTAAGCATCAGCTTTTAGCCAGGTTGTCGACCTTGCTCGAGGCGTCAGCCGCGACCGCGGCGCCGGCATTGTTGGCGGCGGTCTTGGTGACGTTCTGGGTCGAAGACACTGCGGCAGGGAAGATGACCGCGCCGCCCTCGATGAAGCGGAAGGCAATCTCCACCATGCGGCCGGCTTCGGCGCGCTCGCCGATGCTGCATTCTATGAGATTGGCGTAGATCGTTCCCAGCGACGGGTGCATGAGGGTGCCGAGCCCGGGAATTTCGGCAGCGTCGAGCATGGCGTCGCGCTGGTCGTAAACATCGTCCCCTACCAGGAATCCCCTGAAGGTATAGCTGCGAGTGCCGCGGCCGAGGTCCTCGACATAGACCGTGTCGCGATCAGGATACTCGTGCAGTGCCGTGCGGCGACCGCGCACAACCACCGCCTCCTTGACGGCGAACGGTACGCCGCGCCAGGATGCCTGCTGAAGGCGCCAGGACCAGAATCCGAGGCCAGCGACGAAACTCTGGAAATCCATTATGGACCTGCCGCCGGCATGGCTGTCTCAACGCGCGGCGGACCCGCCATCGCGCCGCCCGAGGAGCGAGCGTTAACCGTGGTGCCGGCCGGAGCACCTCCCAGGCGCACGTTGACGTCCACAGTGCCGGATGGCCCAGCGGCGCCCGCCGTGCCCCCGAGATTGACGCCGGCTGGCTGTCCCAGCGCCTGGCTCACCCCTTGCGCGACCATGCCGGCGGAGAGCGCCACGCCATTTTCGTGCTGAGCCATTGCCGAGAGCACGGCCTGCGCGACGGCCGGATCGCGCATATTGATCGGCGTGTCGGGGTCGAAGCCGGTCGTCTTCGAGACATCCGCGACGTAGGCCGCGGTGTTGTTTTCACCAGGCGGCGCCCAGCGCGAAATCATTTGGCGTAGCGTGGTGAGCCCGTACGCCTGCTGGTAGACGATTAGCTGACGCTCGGCGGCGGCGATGCCCGACTGCATCGATGCATAGACGCCATAGCCGCCTTTGTCCTGCCCGATGGTGTCGGCCTGCCCGGCATATTTTAGGTTGAGCGGGTTGTTGTTGCGCATGCCGCGCGGGCCTGCATGCATCCAATCGCGCATCTGGCCCCAGAAAGACTTTGTCGGGATAAGCGCGTCTGCGGCGTCGCGCTGTTTTTTCCACGCCTCAATCTGATCGCCTGACATCGCCGGCTGGCTGCTATCGCCGGAGAGTGCCAGGGGGAGCGTGACCGCGGCGGCGGGGCCGGCGCCGATGCCGAGCCCCAAGCCGCCGGCCGTGCCGGTGCCGAGGAGGGCGCCGGTGCCAACCGTGGCCGCGCGGACGGCAAGCGCCAGCTTCGTTAGGTTTGCGAGCACGGCGATGAATTTGGAGCCGAGCCACAGGGCGAAGATGACCTCGATGGTTCGGCGCCAGCCGCCGAGCGCCTGTGCGACATCATTGGCGCCATGCGCGATGAGGCTTATATCGTTGCCGATTGCGCGCCAGCCCGTGTCCTGCAGGAATTTTGCAAAGGCTTTGACCTGGTCCGTGATGCCCGTGGCAATCCACTCGCGGTTCGTGGCGATCCATTCCGCGAATTGATGGAGGAGCGGGCCGAGCACGGGGGCGAGGTCCACTGAAATGGTATTTGTGAAGCCCTCGAGCGCCATTGACAGTTCGGTCTGAGCCCGACGCAGGGCGATGGCCGACTTTGCGGCATCGGCATTAATAACGCCGTAGTGCTTCGCCATTTCGACGTATTCCGCGATGCCGGCAGAGCCGCGGCGCAGGAATGGCAGAAGCTGCTCGCCGGCACCCCCGAGGAGTGCGGTCGCGGCGCGCGCCTGCAGGGTCGGGTCTTTGATGGCGGCGATTTTGTCGGCGAGCTCCGGCAGGACGTCCACAACGTCCCGCGCCTGATTTGCCCCCGTGCGAAATTCAATGCCCAGAGTGCGGAAATAGAGAAGCGCCTCGGGGTTTCGACCGCCGATGGCGTCGGTCATGCTGTCCTTCAGGTTCTGCAGGCCAGAATCCAGCGCGGCGGCGGTCGAGCCCGATAGGCGGGCCGCACCCTCGAGTCCCTGAAGCTGTATCGTCGTGAGGCCGATGCGAATGCCGGTGAAGCTGAGCCGCTGCCCGAATTGGGCCCAGCTATCGATGAGGCGATACATGCCGGCGATGGTCACGGCTCCGGTAATGGCGCCCAGCGGCGCGACAATCCGGCCGATGTTGCGAAAGGCGTTGAGCGCATAGGCCGCGACGTTCCGAAATCCCGCCGCCAGCTTAGTGAGGCCGGAGACGTCCGCCAGCTTGGTGAGGTTTCGCCGCAGCCTTACAAACGGCGCGTTGAATTCGTCGACCTTTTTTCGGATAGCCTCGATCTTCTCCGAGGCCCGGTCGGTCGCCGTGATGAGAATTGGATATGCGGGCATTTACTGCTTACTCTGCTCGATCTGGTCGTTCGCCTGGTCGCACCACCAGAGAAGCTCGGTCCCGCTCAATGCCCACGCCGCCTCAGGTGACCAGCCGTAATACTTGGAAAGCTGAGCGGCTAATTCTTTCCAGTTACGGGGCCACCTTCGATAAAACGCTGAAGGTAGTCCGACGCCTCCCGCACTTTGGAGATGGGCAGGCATTCGACCACGGCCAGATTCCATCCGGTGACGGCGGAGATGAGCGCCAGCTGATAGCGGCGCATGCTTTCGACGTTCACGCTCGAGCGGAGATGGCCCTCGGCCTGGCGGACCTCGCTGGCGCGCGGCTCCCGGAGTTTGAGCTCATCGTATTTCGCGCCCTTGAGCTCGATCGCTGGGTCCAGTTTGATGATGAGCTCGGCAGGGAGCTCCTCGCCGTCTTTTTCGGTTGCGTCCATCAGGCGAGCATCTCCGCGACGTCAGGACCTTCAAACTGAATTTTGTAGGTCCCGTCCATCGTCTTAACCTCGTCCAGCTGGGTGACCCACATGCCGACGCCGAGAATGGTCTTTCCGTTTGCGAGCGTAAAAATCACCGTGCTCTGGGTGAGCCGGCCGAGCACGGTAATGGGGATGAGCCCATTGTCGCGCACGTTGGCCGACATCATGCCCTCCTGTGGCATTTCGCTGTAGCCTTCGACGCGGCTCTGCCCCTTCAGGGTTTCGCGCTTGGGGATGCTCGGGCGCCAAGTCGCATCGCTCACGACATCGTAGGACGCGCCGTCGATGGTCATGGCGGTGACGCCAGCGAGGCGTTGATTTTGGTTTAGGCCCATAGGTCAATCCCTCTGCGTTGCGCCTGGCGTTTAGGGCTTGGTGAATTGGATCAGCATCGCGATCTGGCGCAGCTGGTTTGCGAGCTCGAACGGCAAGAGAAGCTGGACCAGGCCATTCCCGGCGTTCTCGGCGGTCGCGTTGTTGGCGAAATCGTCCGGGTTCTGCATGAGACCCTGACTGGCCTGAAAGCGGTAGCGCGCGATGGCCGAATTCAGGATGGTCTTCGAAGTGCACATGCCCGAGCCTGCCGCGATTGGCGTCCCGTCCGCCACGAGAATCATCCGGTTAAAGTTCGTCGACAGATAGTCGATCATGTCCCGGATGGCGAATTGCAGCGTGTACATGGTCTCGACGTCCAAATAGGAATCGTCGGCCACGCCGTTCGTCGTCTGGTAGGTGGTGACCAGGCGGTCGGTGAAGACCTGGCCGGCATTGTCGACTTTGAAGGTTGACATGCCGTCATAAAGCATCGTGTTCCGCTCGGAGATATCGAAGCGCGACGCCAGCGGAGGCGCCTTCACATTCAGCTGCATGTCCTGTAGCGGCGTTGCCGGATTGGCGCGGATGCTGACCGCCGAATTTGCGGCGACGTCCGCCGCCAAGCGCCAAACCGGCGTCGGGCTGTCGTAGAAGCCCATGCAGGTCTCGTGCTGATTGTTGCGGCTGGTGCCGAAGGTCGTCTGCCCCGAGAGAGTGCCGCGGAAAGCGTAGAAGACGCCGCCGAAAAGTTCCTGCTGCCAGGACCAGCGGCCGGTCGTGTCGTTCAGGAACGCCTGCAGGGCGTTGAGCGTCGTGGCATCGTTGTAGGGGCAGGCGATGAAATCGAAAGTCTGGTCCGCCGAGATATTGGCGAGCGCCGTGGTGATCAAAGGGTTGGAGGTGCCGCCGGTCAGCTGCGGGCCGCTGAAAACGACCGTGGTGCCGGCCGGGGTGTATTCGCCGGAGAGCGCGCCAAGGAAGTTCGCACGCAGGTCGATATCGTTACCGGCAAGACCCTTGTGCACGGCCGTGAGCGTGACAACCGCAACCGCCACGGCGGCGGTGACCGGGAGATCTCCGGCTGCGGCGACGGCGGCGGCGAAATTTGTGGCCTGGGCGTCGGCGGTATCGCCAATGGCGACGGGGAAGGCCACGAGCTCGCCAGCGACGTAGATGCTCTGAGTGCCGGCGGCGGTCGCTGGTCCGGTGAAGGTGACGGTGCCGCTCGCTTGGACGCCCGCCCCGTTGTCGTTGAGCGGGAGGAGCCAGAGCTCGCCGAAGGTATCGCTCTTGCGATACTGGTCCACCATCTGCGCGAGCATGGCGCTCGCGCCACCCGCGCCGGCCGCGGCGTCGCCGTAGCCGGTCGAGATGACGGGGATGTTGGCGGCATAGGTCGCGCCGGCCAGGACCTGGCCTAGCATGAGGGCGCGCTGGGGATTCTGCGCGGTGTTCGCCTTGCTTGGATCGACCTCGGCGAAGACGCCCGGGACCCGATTGGTGCTGGGGTAGATTTTGAAATTGATCATCGGTCAGGATCTCCGGTTAAGCGCCGGCCGCGGGCTTCGCGGTCTGCGGCTTCGACGGGGGGGCTTTCGCGGGAGCGGCCGGAGCCGCCTTAGGGGGGCGCGGCGGACTCCAGGGCTCGAGGACCGTGGGCGCCTGAGCGGCGACCACATCGCCATCGCGGAGCCGACGATGCCAATACGGAGTCTCGGGGACCTCGGCGCCGGTTTTCGGCAGGCTTCGCTTCGTGACCGGGTCGCGCACGGTCAAGTGCTCTGGGCCGCGCTTGTCCTCGGCCAACGCCTCGCGGTTCGCATGCAGCACGGGGTGCCGGTCGGGATCGATGGTGCCAGGCTTTACGAACATTGGTGCGCGCTCCTTACTGCACGGGCTTCACATCGAACGAGAGGCCGGGGCCCAAAGGCTGGCCTTTGTTGGTGACGGTGTTCTGAATTTCCTTGAGGGGCTGGACCGCGGGAGCGCCAGCGGCGTCAATCGCCGGCTGGTACACCTGCGGCACTTCGAGCTCGAAGATGACAACGGCTTCCCCCAAGTGAGTCTCAGCTTCGGACTTTATATCCATCGCGGTTTCGACGCTAACAATTTGTTGGATGGCGTTAGCCACTATGAATTGTGCGTTTAGAAGCAACGCGTTCTCGATTTGAACCGAGAGAGACTCGAGCGCCGCCAGGGCGGTGTCTTCGGTCGTTTTCGAGACGCGGCCGGTGCAGACCAGCTTGATATTGCTGAAAAATTGCGGGACGCCCATGCGCGCCGCCGAGTTTTCCTTTCGCTCGTGCGGTGTGCGAACGAAGATCGACGGGTAGGGCGGGACCGAGGGCCAGTCCTTCGGGCTGAAGACAGCGGCGCCGGCATCGGTGCCTGCGGCCTTCAGGACGGCCACGGCCGAGGCGCGAATCGTGGTCCGGTCGATCATGTGCCCGAGGTCCGGTTAAGCATCAGGATCGCCCAGCCGTGGCTGTCGGGGCGCACCTCGCGCACGGCATAGACCGTGCCAGCATAGGGGCCCTCGAGGATGGTCAGCGCATCGCCCTGCAAGGGCGGCGAAGGGAAATCGGCCAGATTGACCCCGAGAGCCGGCGCGACGGTGTTAACCGGCGGCGCATCGGCGCTGAGCTCGAGCTCGCGGTAGGCATTGTCATAGACGCCGTTGATGCGAAAAGAGCCGCCGGCCTGAGGAGAGAATGTAGCGGCAGTTCCGAAATCGGCGAGAGCCAGGGGGCCGAGCTCGGTAAGGTCGATGTTCCCTGCCACGGGTTACCCCGCCGGGCGAGCGCGCGCCTCTTGCCCTGCGACGGTTACGGTCGGCCCCGGTGCCTTCGGGGCTACAGGCGCCTTCGCATTCGGGTCCACAATCACGCCGGCCTTCAATAGCGCCTTGGCTTCGTCCTTGCTGACGCGGAGCGTCTTACCAGGGCCGTGGCTGCGCAAGGTCGAATTGATGATCGGCTTGGCCGGGTCCTTCGTCTCGAAGCGTTCGCTCTCCGAGAGAGTGACGGTGTGGCCCGGTGCGACGGTGACCGTGACCAGGCCGTCAGTCGCGGCCTTCTCCTTGGGATCGGCCATCGGCCTAGCCTTGGACGCCGACCGCGGCCTGCACGAACAGCGTGGTGTTGACGCGGCTCGGGATGACCAGAGGCGCGGACTGCATCAGGAGGATGCGCTGGGCCGGGTCC
>Ga0307372_10011331_pt1 | contig 11911 bp, 12 predicted proteins | sample OX1MG_FD_202533 | JGI IMG/M metagenome (GOLD analysis project Ga0307372, IMG submission 202533) | Soil microbial communities from Risofladan, Vaasa, Finland - OX-1 | ecosystem: Environmental > Terrestrial > Soil > Coastal area > Acid sulfate soil | place: Finland: Risofladan, Vaasa | collected...
GCGTGGACTACCTAGCCGTCGAGGATCATCTTCTCTCCGCCTCATCAGACCCGAACGCGGCGCAACTTGAATGCTGGGCGCTGCTAGCGGCGATGGCCGAGCGGACGTCTAAACCTATAGTTTCTGCGCTGGTTTCGCCGGCGGCGTTCCGAAATGCCGCGGTGGTGGCAAAGGCAGCGGTGACCATAGATCACATCAGCGGCGGCCGGTTCATGCTTGGCCTCGGGGCAGGCTGGTTTGCCGAGGAGTACCTGTTCGCCGGCCTTGACTGTCAGCCCATCTCGGACCGCCTCAACGATCTCGAGGCTGTGATAGCCCGGTGCCGTGAGATCTGGGCCGACGCGCGCTACAGGCCGTCGCCGGTCAATGGGACGATTCCGGTACTCGTCGGCGGTGCAGGAATAACAACGACGATCCCGCTGGTGGCGAGAGTCGCTGATGCCTGGAATGCCGCGGGCCCGCTAACAGACTGGACGTCGAGAAATGAGGCGCTCAGTGCCGCATGTGATGCGATAGGTCGCGACCCGTCGTCTATAGTCCGCACGGCGGCGATCTGGCCCGATGAGCTCGAGAACGTATCGTCGTATCGAAAGGCAGGGGCCGATCTGATCATCATTTGCATAACCCCCGACATTCCCAGACCCGAGCTCGAGCGCCTGCTCAAGCAGGCGGTCACTCAGTTCATGCCGTAACCCATGTTCCCGGTGTGCCCGGCAGCGTTCCCGAGGCCAGCCCAGGTTCGCTCGCGTGACATGCCGGTTGATCGGGGAGAGGGGCCGATGCGCACGTACGTGATCTGCGCGGAACCACGCAGCGGAAGCAACCTGCTGGCGGAGGCGCTTCGCGATACCAGTGTGGCTGGCAACCCAGACGAATGGTACGACCTACCGTTTCTGCACGACCGACTGTCCGGCTTTGGCCTGGCCGCACCGACGTCGACACGCGCGGTGCCGGTGCCGGTGAGCGGCCGGGAATACCTTCGCGCCTTGCTGGCGGAGACATCAGCCGACAGGTATTTCGGGATCAAGATTCACTGGCATCAGTACCAGCTTGCCATGCTGGCCGGCCTGGGTGACCTCTTTGAGACGCTGACCGACCTCGCCACCGGGCCGCTGGTCATCCTGCTCATCCGCAAAGACAGAATCCAGCAGGCTGTGTCGACCTACATCGCCGCCTGCACTGGTCGTTATTTCGCCCGTGAAGGGCTTCCCCCCGCGCCGAGAACTCAGCTGCCCAGGAGATACTGGCGAGGCTTGGACTGCGCGGGGCCGGAACTCACCGACGATCCTGTGCCCTTTGACTTTGCGGAGATCGATGCCATCGTCACTCAGATAGAGGCTGACGAAAGAGCCTGGCGAGATCTCATTGCCACACGCCGCCTGCCTGCCTGCGAGCTCTCGTATGAGGAACTCACCAGTGACCGCGACAGTTCCTTGCGGCGCGTCTTCGATTTCCTAGGCCTAGCCGTGCGGGAGGTACCTGAGCCGACGTTCCTTCGGCAGGCGACAGTCCTCAATGATCAGTTCGTAGCAGCCTACAGCCGCGAGAAACGAGAGGTCCGAGATCCGGAGGCCGGAAAATCAGGCGGCGCGCGGTCATGACGGTGTTCTCTTCCCGCGAGGGTGCCAAATAGTGCTGTGGGCACCACTGTAGTTCTCTGGGCGATCGGGTGTGAAGAAGTAGGCTGCGAAGCTCAGACGGGGCTGGCTCCCCTGTAGCGCTTTAGGGTGACCATGGAAGGAAGCGTCATGTGTTTCAAAAATGAGAGTCCTGTTGAAGGAGGGGCTGACTTTAGCCACTGGCCCGTCTGCATCCCAGAGTTCCAGATCGCCTCCCACCGGCAGTTCGTGGAGGAGGTTCAGGTATACGATGACGTTTATGCGGCGATAAAGGCCGTCCTCGGTACGATTAAAGTCGGCATGGATGGCGAGCCCACCGCCAGGGTTGGTTTGATGATACCCGCCGCCCTCAGTCGATAGAACCATAGGGGGAAGGCCGAAGGCCTCACGGATACTCTTCTCTGTCCCTTCTATAGCAGCCACAAGTTCGCGGGTCGCGGCCCCGAACATTCTTGAGGGACCCTCCAGCTTCTCCTCGTGCTCAGGGTCACCGTAACGAATCCAACGGGGATCGCTGGGACCGGGAAACTCGTCACGCACGCGCGTGAGAAGCCCCAGGCTCCAAAGGTTATCGATGACACAGTACCTGAATGGCAGTGGTTCGAGCGTTGCGCTCACATCATTGATGTAAATAAGAGACACTATCCTTCCTCCGATGCATTGGAACAATGCTGACGCACGACTTCCCGGGCCATCGGCATTGTCGGATTTCTGTCATTGCGCGGTGGCCAGCAACTGATCCCAGCGGCTGACCATCAAGTCGCACAGTTCGCCGACGCGATGCGTCTCGTAGCGGGCGGGGTCGTACTTGACGACCAGGTAGAACCCGCCGTCCTCAGGTCGCCGCATGACGTCGATCCAGAGCCCGCTCTCCTCACCGGACACGGTCGATCCGTTCAGCTCGGCGAACTCATCGGCGGTCAACGGGAACTGCGCGAGGTAGTTGAGTGTGACCGTGGCGTCGCCCAGCGCGTCGGGCCGCGGCATCCCCAGCGCGAGATTGATGAACGGCCACGGGGTCGAGCAGTGCGCGGCTGTGTCGACGACGGCTGCCCGAACCCGATCGAGCGTCAGCAGCGGCCGCGACGCGTCCACGGTCAGCCCGAGCGGCACCAGGTTGGACAGGTAGCCGAAGACCTGAGCCGACGCGTCGTCGCGCCCGTGCGTGCTGAGTACGAAAGCCATGTTCTGGATAGAGGTCGCCTCGGCGACGGCGAGCGCGACGGCGCCGGCGATGACCATGAACGGCGTGACGTTGTGCTCGCCGCACAGCGTCCAGAGGGCGCCGCCGTGGCTCTCGATCGCGCGGGCCGCCACGGTGATCGACGAGCTCAGCTGGTCCTGGCCGGCGATGCGCGCGGGAAGATGATCACAGATGCTCAACTGGGCGCCCCGCAGATGCTCGCGCCAGAAGTCCGCCTCGGGGGTGTCCAGGGCGCGGAAGTTTTCTGCCTGCCACCGCAGCCACTCTTCGTAACCGCCGAGCTCGCCGAAGGCCCTCGGTTCCTGCGCGCAAGCGTCCTTGAACAGTTCGAGCGACGCCACGTCCGAGATCAGATGGTCGAAGAACCACGCGAGCCATCGCTTGGCCGGGCGGCCCGCGTCGTCGACGACGTCGTAGAGCACGACCGAGCACAGCGCTCCCTCCGATCGCTCGAAGGTGAGTCCTGACGACATCTTCGTGACGTCGATGCGGACTTCGTCCTCAGAGATGTACTGCCGGTGATCACTAATCGTGATCGCGGGTGCCGCGTCCGGTGGAAGAAGGGAGCCAGCCTCGCTCGACGTGATCCGCAGCCGCAGCGCCTCAACGTCCTTCTCCGCGGCACGGACGAGGGCCTTGAGATCCGCGTAGGGCACGTCGGGGTCCAGCGGGACGAGCGCCACGAGGTTGCGCGAAGCCAATCGCGGATCGCGCTCCAGGGAGCACGTCTGCTGCCAGGAGAGGGGGACCGACGTCGCGTTCACGGCACCGGTTGCCAGCCGCGCATCACCGGGAACTGGAAGCGCGGGTCGTCCTGCGGCTGCGGTGCGGGCCGAGGGCCATCCGGTGGTCCGGCATACATGACCGTGCCGGGACGCGCGTAGAGGATGAGATATCCCTTGCGGATGGCGTCGGTCGTGTTCGCCCCGGTGGTGTGCGGCGTCAGCGACGAGAAGATCACCGCGCCGCCCGGCGCCAGGGGCGCGGGAATCAGGTCGCGCGGAGCATCGACCAGACACTCCTCCCACCCTTGTGGCTCGATGTGCACGTGCCGCAGCGTCCCGTTGCGGTGCAGGCCCGGCACGAGGAACAGGCAGCCGTTCTTGGGCGAGGCCTCGGTGAGGGCGATCCAGCAGCTGACGAAGTCCTCCGGCACGGTGAGCTGATAGCCGGTGTCCTGGTGCAGCGGGAACCGTCGCGGCCTCTCAGGCCTCTTGTACACGGCTTGGTCCCAGTACAGGTCGACGTCCGGCCCGAGCAGGTCGGATGCGATCGCGAGCAGCGCCGGGCTGCGGACCAAGTCACGCAGGACGGACGAGCGCGCGACGAGATTAGGCATGAAGCTCATAGCGCCTTTCTCGCTGAGGCCGTCGTCGCCACTGTCCGTCAACCGCGCGTCGAGCTTCGCATCGAAGACGTCGATCTCCGCGCGGATGCGCTCTACCTCGCCCGCGGGGATCAACTGGGACACCACCGTGAAGCCCCGTGCATCGAACTCCCCGACCTGGCCCGGGGTCAGGAAGCTGAACGGGCCGACGTGGTCGGTCCATTCGAACCCCTCACTCCACGGGTGCAGCTCAAGCGTCACCAAAGCCTCCGGGAAGGTATCGGCGGTCCCTTTCACTATCTTAGCGGGACGATGCCGCACCGCAGCGGACACCGCGAGGACCGGTAAACTGCGGCCGTGTCGCAAAACTTGATCCGTGATCGCCGGGCGGTCACGGGACTGGTGCCCGCCGGCCGCGGCCGGCGGGTGCGCGCCAGCTCATGACGCCGACCTCGATCCGCCGGCAGGACTGCCGGCTGTGCCACAGCACCGATCTCGACCTCGTGGTGGAGCTCACCCCGACACCGCCGGCGAACGCGCTCGTGTCCCCGGCCGATGCCGGGGCGCCGACCGTGACGTTTCCGCTGGAGGTCTTCCTCTGTCGCGAGTGCGGGCACGCCCAACTGATCGAGGTTGTGGCGGCCAGTGACCTGTTCGGCGACTACCGCTACATGACGGGAGCATCGCCGTCGCTGGTCGCGTACGCCGAGGAATACGCCGATGCCGTCCTCGCCGCCGCGGGCGTCGGTCCCGGCGCCAAGGTGCTCGAGATCGGCAGCAACGACGGCACGCAACTGTCGGCGTTCGCCCGACGCGGCCTGCGCCCGCTCGGCGTCGACCCGGCGGCGCGACCGGTCGCGGTGGCGAACGAGCGCGGCATCCCCAGCCTGCTCGGCTTCCTCGGCCCCGACCTGCGCGAGCGCCTGGCGGCGGACGCGCCCTTCGACCTGGTCGTCGCCAACAACGTCATGGCGCACATCGACGACCTGGACGCGGTGGTGGACGTCGTCGCCGACATCCTCGCCGACAACGGCATGCTGGTGCTCGAGGTCGGCTACCTCGGCGACGTGCTGGCCAGGACGCTATTCGACGTGATCTACCACGAGCACGTGGACTATCACTCCGTCGGCCCGTTCGTGCGGTTCTTCGAGCGGCACGGGATGACCATCGTGCACGTCGAGAGGTCCCGGATGCAGGGCGGCTCGATCCGCGTCCACGTCCGTCCCCGCGCATCGGCCGGCAGGCCGTCCGCATCAGTCGCGGACCTCGTCGCCGAGGAACGCGCACGCGGGCTGGATTCGCCCGAGACCTTCGCCGCGTTCACGGCGAGCATCGACCGGCTGCGTGCCGACGTCCGCGACCTAGTCCTGCCGATCGCCGCATCCGGCGATCGCATCTGGGGCTACGGCGCGGCGGCGAAGGCCACCACCCTGCTCTATCACTTCGGCGTCGGCGAGATCATCGAGACCGTGGTCGACGACAATCCGGTCAAGCAGGGCCTGCTGACACCGGGCCACCACATCCCGGTGGTCGACCCACGGCAGTTGTACGACGCCAGGCCCGAGCACGTGCTCGTCTTCGCGTGGAACTACATCGACCACATCCGCCGGGAGCACCGGGCCTATCTCCACGGGGGCGGGTCGTTGATCGTGCCGCTGCCGGCACTGTCGGTTGTCCGCCGCGACTAATCACTCACGGACGCGGCATTTCCGCCGGAGCGGTGCTCGTCTCCGCCGGAGCGGTGCTCGTCGATAACCCGCGACGGCGTCATCGGCCGGAACTCGGTGTCCGTGCGAAGCGTCAGGATAGCCCACCACATCCGCAGCGCCGTCCCGAGCGGAAGCGGGTGCTCGTGCTGGACCGCCGCGCGCCTGAACCGCTCCGGCACGACCGGTCGGCGCGCGACCGCCTCGGCGCTGCTGACGGCCAGGAGGATCATGAGACGGACGAGGGCGTTGACCCGGATCACGGCGTGGAGACCGGCGCGTGACCCGAGGGATAGGTGGCGCCGGTAGTAGCGCAGGCTGCCCTGGTAGAGCATGACAAGCCGGCGCCAGTCGCGCGGATCGAACGTGCCACCCAGGGCGTGCACCACGCCCGCGGTCGGCAGGAAGCGCACCCGCCAGCCGGCGCGCCAGATCCGCAGGCACCAGTCGAGTTCCTCCCCGAAGAGGAAGAAGTAGTCGTCGAATCCCCTGGTGGCCGAGTACACCTCGCGCGGCACCATCATGCAGGCACCGTTCACCCACGAGACGTCCCGCTCCTCGTCATGATCGCTCCAGCGCGGGTACTTCCGGGTGAGCCAGCCCCGCAGGAACGGTAGCCGGTACAGGTCGCAATAGTGGATCGACTCGTTGAGCAGCGAGGGGAAGTCGTCCATCGACCACTGCAGCGACATGTCGGGGTTGTAGTGCTTGGCACCGACGCAGCCGATGGTCGGGTCAGCGCGCAGGACGTCGACCATCGTCGTCAGCATCCCGGGCAGCACCCGGGTGTCCGGGTTGAGCACGAGGACGTAGTCACCCGTCGCGAGGCCGAACCCGACGTTGTTTGCGGCGCCGAAACCGTAGTTCCTCGGGAGGGCCACGACGCGCACGCCGGGCCGGGCGCGGCGCAGGAACTCCGGCGTCCCGTCGCTCGATCCGTTGTCGACGATGATGACCTCACGCGTCACGGCGTCCGGCATGTCCTCGATGCTCTGCAGACACGCGTCGAGGACCTCACGGCAATTCCAGCTGACGCTGAGGATCGTGACGTCCACGCTCACCGGTCCCGCGCTCCGGCGATGGACTCGTAGAACGCGAGATGCCGGGCGGTCATCACGGCATACGAGAACTCCTCCTCCGCGCGGGAGCGGCAGGCGCTCCGGGAGAAGGTCGAGCGGGCGGAGATAGCCTTGACGACCTCGTCCTGCGTGTCGCACACCGCGCCGACCTCGGGCGTCGCGACGATCTCCTCGACCGAGCCTCCGCGCCGCGCGATCACTGGCGTGCCCGCGGCCAGCGCCTCGATCATCACCAGCCCGAACGGCTCCTCCCACGTGATCGGGTTCACCAGGACGGCCGCGTGTCGTAGAAGTTCCAGCTTCTCCGCGAGCGTCGGCTCGCCCACGTACTCGACCGTCTCGCCGTCGACGAGCGGCTCGACGAGGTCGCGATAGTACGCGATCTCGGCCGCCTCCTCCATCCGCGCCGCCACCTTGATCCGGACTCCCGCCTGCCGCGCGGCATCGATCGCGTGGACCACGCCCTTCTCCGGCGCCATCCGGCCAAGGAACAGCACGTACTCACCGCGGTCGTCGCCGTCCCCCGCGCCGGGCGACACGCCGTCGACCTCGGTACCGAGGGGGATCACGCCGGCGACCGGGCCGGTGGCGCGGCTCGCATGGCCACGCGAGACGGCGAGGACAGGCACCCGCTGACCCATCACCTCGTAGAGCAGCGAGACGTCGGGGAACGTCTGATCCGCTGACGGGGGGTAGAACGGCAGGAAGTTCGTCGTCACCACGGAGACATCGACCAGCGTCGGGCCGACGAGCGGACCCGCCAAGGTGATGTCGTGCACGATGTCGACGCCGTTGTCCGCCAGCCAGCGGTACCCCGCCAGGACGTGCCGCACCTCGACGATGGCGCTGTGCCAGCCGTCCTCGGATCGGACCCGGATGTCTTCCGCCCCACGATGCACCGGGCAGGTCGAGTCGGGGTGCGACCAGAGGAAGACCTCGACGCCGGCGTCGGACATTCCCCGGCACAGGCCGTCCACCGCGATCTCGGCGCCACCGTAACGCTTGGGCGGCACCATCCAGGGCATCGACAGCAGGCCCACTCGGCGAATGAGCTTAGTCATCAATGCTTACGATAACGTATGGACCGCCCCGTCCCGGATAGTGGATGGTCACGCGAGGAGCTGCTGATCAGTGCGATTCGAGGCCGAAGCGCCCTGCGCGGACCCCGACGTCCGCCTGGTCAGGTTCTCGCGGCACGTCGACGACCGGGGCGCCTTCTCCGAGGCCTACCGCTCCGAGGCGCTGCGCGAGCTGGGACTGCCGCACGAGTTCCCGCAGGATAGCTTCTCGCGATCACCGCGCAACGTCCTGCGCGGCATGCACTTCCAGCGCGACCCGCTGATGGGGAAGCTCATCCGGGTGACGCGGGGCCGGGCGGTGCTCGTCGCGCGCAACGTGCATCCGCACTCCGCCCACTTCGGTGCGGCTTTCGGCATCGAACTGTCTGAGGACGACTGTACGTGGGTATGGGCCCCAGGGTGGTTTGCGCGCGGCTACCTCGCGCTCACACTGACAACCGAGGTCTATTACAAGTGCACGGCGGAGTACAGTGCGGCGACAGATTCGAGCGTCCTGTGGAATGATCCACTGATGACGGTCATGGCCGGTTGCAGCGTCTCCCGGCTCTGGCCGGTGACCGATCCCTCACTCTCCGAGCGTGACCGTGCCGCGCCCACGTTGACGCAGGCGCTCGCGGCCGGGCTGCTCGACTTCGGTCAGGTGCCGTCGTGAAGTTGATGGTTCTCGGCGGTGCCGGCTACGTCGGCACCGAAGTCTGCGCGAGTCTGGTTGAGCACGGTCATTCGGTGACTGTCGTGGACCCGCTGTGGTTCGGCGACCACTTCGACTACGACGTAACGGTCAGGCAACAGTCCGCGTTCGCTCTCGACGTCAACGACTTCACAGGCTGCGACGCGGTCGTCCACCTCGCGGCCATGTCGAACGACCCGATGGCCGACTACGACCCGGCGCGCAACTTCGTCCTCAACCAGTCGCTGGTCACTCACGCGGCCTTCCTGGCCCGGCGCGCCGGCGTGCGCCGGTTCGTCTATGCGAGCACGTGCTCGGTGTACGGCAACGCGTGCGGGACGCTGTGCGACGAGGACAGCGCAGTCGACAGCGCGTCCGCGTACTCCGCGGCGAAGCTGTTCGGTGAGCAGGCGTCGCTGGCGCTTGGCACCGGCCAGTTTTCGGTGGTGAGCCTGAGAAAGGGCACTATCAGCGGGTACGGCCGGCGGATGCGGCTCGACCTGCTGCTGAATACCATGGTCGTCCAGGCCCTGTCGACGCACACCGTGTCAGTGAACGACCCCGTGGCGTGGCGCCCGCTGCTCGGCATCCATGACACGGTCGCGGCGTACGAGGCCGCGCTCAGCGCGCCGTCGACGGTGAGCGGCGTGTTCAACATCGGGAGCGTCAACGTCCAGATTCTCGAAGCCGCCGAAGCGGTGACGCAGGTCGTATCCGAGTTTCTGGGTGTCCCCGTCGAGTTGCGGGTGCTAAAGCGTCCGGACCCGCGTTCCTACCGCGCGGACTGGTCGAAGGCGCAGAGGCAACTGGGCTTCACGCCGCGCGACACCCTACACTCGGTGATCGACGACATCCTGGCGCATCGGTCCGCGTACGGAGACGTCACCGCCCCGCGCTACCACAACATCAAGGCACTGAAGATCATGCCAGCGGGCCAGCTCATCTGATAACAACGACGGAGGAAAACGCATGGCCACCGACCACGACCCGTGTGTTCCGCTGGAGCCGCCGCACACCGATGCCCGCGGCGCCATCCAGCCCATCGTGGACGGGGACTTCAAGAGCGCGCAGCTCATCACCTCGGTTGCGGGGTCGACGCGGGCGAACCACTACCACCGCAGCGACTCCCACTACATGTTCGTGGTGTCCGGGTCGTTCGATTACTACTGGCGGCCCGCGGGCTCGGACGGACCGCTGGAGCACATCCAGGTTGAGACCGGCGAGCTCGTGTTCACCCCCGCGATGGTCGAGCACCTCGTCGTCTTCCGGGAGGACAGCGCGTTCGTCAATTTCTCCGATCAGCGTCGCGACCAGCCGGCCTACGAGGCCGACATAGTCCGGCTGCAGCTCTCGCCGGCGGACGCGCCCGCTGGCTGATGGCTCCGCCACGGCTCGGCCTGGTCGGCGTTGGCCGGTGGGGCCGGCGATACGTCGACACGATTGTCCGGCTGCCGTGCGCGCAGCTGTCCGCCGTCACGACCAGCCGATCGCACGGTGACCTCTTCCCGGCCGGGTGCAACATCTTCCCGTCCTGGCCCGAGATGCTCGACGGCGCCGAGCTCGACGGGGTAGTCCTCGCCGTGCCGCCGCAGCTGCACCGGCCTATCGCGGAGGCGTGCATCGAGCACCGGCTTCCCGTCCTGGTCGAGAAGCCGATGGCGACCACGGTTGACGACGCGGTGGCCATCGCCGCTGCCGCGCGCCGCGCACGCGTCCCGGTGATGGTCGATCACACCCACCTGTTCAGCCCGGCTTTCCAGCGCCTGCGGCAGATGGTCGGTCCCGGCCCGCTCGTGATCCGCGGCGAAGGCGGTGATCATGGGCCGGTCGGCCGACCGGTCGATCCGCTGTGGGACTGGGGCCCGCACGACGTGGCGATGTGCCTCGCGCTCACGGGCGCCATGCCCACCTCGGTCGATGCGCGGCGGGCCAGTATCAAGCCGGACGGCGGCGTGCTGACCGAGATTGTGCTGCGCTTCGATCGTGGTGATGCGGCCGTTCTCACCGTCGGCAACGCGATGGAGCACAAGCGCCGGTTCCTGCGCGTCGTCGACGGCGACCAGGTGCTCGTCTACGACGACCTCGCGCCGCACAAGCTGACCCGACAGGGCAAGGATGGTGTCGACGCGGTCGAAGTCGACGAGCAATGGCCGCTCGACCGCGTGGTCCAGGATTTCGTGGCGACCATCCGGTCGGGCGCCGAAGAACATGAAAGTGCCGACCGCGGCGTCGACGTGGTGCGCGTGCTCGCCGCTGCCGACCACGATCTGGATCAGCCCAGCGCCGCGGCCGGCCATCCCTCGGCGCGGTAACTCAGGCTGAGCTGCCGTGCAGCTCGTGGTGCTCGTGGACGATGGCCTGCCAGTACTGCGCGCCCGAGGCGCCGAGCTGCTCCGCCGCGTCCGCCGCGACGGCCGCCCGCGCCGACTCGCCCGTCGACAGCGCCCAGAACAGGTCCACGACCGGCGCGGGCTGGCCGCGGTGGAGCGCCCCGATGCCCGACGTGGTGGCATGCAGGACGGTGCCCCGCCAGCCCGGCGTCGCGGCCAGCTCCCGGAAGGTGGCCTCGAGTTGCAGCATCAGCACGTCGTGGCACAGCACGATGCTGCGTTCGGCCAGGAACGGCAGGACAGCCGCCCAGTCGGCACGCATCTGCGCATGCGTGTGCAGGCCGTCGACGAGCACCAGGTCCACCGGCGTCATACCGGCCCGGTCAAGGACGGGCGCGACGTCCTCCGGTGAGCGGCCGGCGACCGCCTCGGCCCGCACGCCGAGCCGCCGCGCGAGCGTGTTGGTCAGCTCGATACCCTCGACGGAGAACTCGTCGACCCCGGCGTCGATCGCGATGACACGCGCGTTCGGATGCGCGAGTGCGAGCCCGAGCGTGCTCCAGCCGAACGAGTTGCCGATCACCAGGATGGAGGAGGCGGGGCTGATCGAGGCGAGCGCCTCGATGAACCACAGCTCCTGGAGCGAGACGCCGTACCCGTCGCTGATGCTCCGTCCACGCTGGATCAGCCGGGTGAACGGTGCGGTGAACAGGTCGCCGTACAGCGTGCTGTTGAGGCCGGTCGCGATCTGGAAGCCCTCAGCGTTGTATGCGCGCATGAGTTCCGCGACCACTGTCACCACGCCAGCATAGCGGTCGCGATGATCGCGTCTGGCGGCTGGTCTCGCGTCAGGACTGTGCGACGACCGCCGCCAGCGCGCCCATGGTCGGCGATTCG
>Ga0307372_10011332_pt1 | contig 11910 bp, 9 predicted proteins | sample OX1MG_FD_202533 | JGI IMG/M metagenome (GOLD analysis project Ga0307372, IMG submission 202533) | Soil microbial communities from Risofladan, Vaasa, Finland - OX-1 | ecosystem: Environmental > Terrestrial > Soil > Coastal area > Acid sulfate soil | place: Finland: Risofladan, Vaasa | collected...
CTGGTGCGGCGCCCGCAGCGGGGAAGTATAGGTGCGGTGGGAGACGTCAGCCGGGTTGCGATCCTCGGCGCAGGAGCGATGGGAACCGCCCTGGCGGTGCATGCCGCCAGGAACGGCGCGCGCACCGTCCTGCTCGCGACCGACCACGACGAGGCCGTGGTGGACAGGTGGCGGCGCGGGCTGCCGCACCCTTCCCTGGACCTGCCGTTCCACCACCACGTCCGCTGCGTGCCTGACGGGGAATGGGCCGACGTGCTGCCGCGGGCCAGGGTAGTCATCGTCGCGGTGTCCAGCGCGGGACTGCCGCGCGTGCTGGCCCAGGCCGCGCGGATCGGCGCGCCCGACGCGATCTGGGTGCTGGCCACGAAGGGCTGGTCCCCTGACACACTCCAGACCCCGAGCCAGGTGGCCGGCACGGTACTCGGCGACGCGCCGGTGGTCTCGCTGGCCGGCCCGGCGCTGGCCGCCGAGATCCTGGCTGGCTCGCCAACCGGCCTGCTCTGCGCATCCCGTGACCAGCGGGCCAGGCGATGCGCGGCTGACGTGCTTGCCTCGCCTACCACGGCGGTGTTCACCACCAGCGACATCGCCGGAGCCGAGACGGCTGCCGCGTTCAAGAATGTCGTCGCGGTCGCCGTCGGTCTCGCCGAGGGACTGTCCGACCGGCTCGGCGAGAGCGGCGTTGTCGCCACGTTCGCCAACGCCCGGGCCGCGGTCTTCGCCCGCGGCATGATGGACATGCTGGCACTGGTCGAGGCCCAGGGCGGCCGGGCCGCGACCGTGCTCGGGCTGGCCGGGGCCGGAGATCTCTACGTCACCTGCCAGCACGGCCGCAACGGCCGCTTCGGGCGCCTGCTCGGCTCGGGCGCCACGGTCGAAGGCGCGGTCCGCTCGATCGGCAGCACCGTCGAGGGAGTAGCCAGTACCGCACCCGCGCTGCTGCTCGCCGAGCATGCCGGCCTTGACCTTCCCTCCGCGCGCGTCGTGGAACTCGCGCTCAAGGAGGAGCTGACCGGCGAGCGGGTCAGCGACCGGCTGCGCGACCTGTTCCTGACCGTCGTGTCCGGCTCACGGCCGGCCCGCAGCACGCTGGCAGGACAGGGGTGACGATGATGAGCAGGTCCGCTGCAGCTCCTCACGGTGCCCAGCAGGACCGCTCTACGGCGGCATGAACCACTGGCCCGAGCGGGCGGTGATCGGGCTGACCATGCAGACGCTGGACAACTCGATCACGGTCCAGCCAGGAGTACCTGGCTCGGCCGGGTGAGACTGACCTCCCGGCAGGGGCATGGCGTGCCCAGCCCGACCTGGATTCCCGCCGCCAACGAGGCGATGCGCCGGATTGCGGCCAGGATCGGCGGCTTCCCGCTGAACAGCCTCGTGAGATGGTCGATGTCCCGATGACGGCGCACCTTCCCGGCGGCTGCGTGATCGGCGAATCACCGGCCAGCGGCGTCATCGACCCCTACCACCGCATGTACGGGTATCCCGGGCTGCATGTCGTTGACGGCTCCGCCGGCGGAGCTGCTGGAGGAGGCCGGGCTGCCTCCCGGTGTCCTGCAGGTGGTCACCGGCTCGGGTGCGGACCTCGGGGCGGGCAGCCTTCTCCAGCACCGGGCAGCTGTGCATCTCGATGGAGCGCATGTACGTCGACGCCGCCGTCTGGGACCAGTTCGTGCCGCGTTTCGTCAAGGCCACCAGGTCACTTCGGCTGGGCCATTCCCTTGACTACTCGCGCGACATCGGCTCGCTGATTTCAGGCAGGCAACTAAGTACCGTCGCCGCTCAGGTGGACGACGCGACAGGCAAGGGCGCGACGCTGCTCGCCGGAGGCACGGCACGGCGCGAAGCCGGCCCTTACTTCTACGAGCCCACGGTCCTGACGGATACCACGCCCGAGATGACCCTGTACGCCGAGGAGACCTTCGGGCCGGTCAACGTCAACGAGGCCGACGCCGCGACCTGGGGATCGGTGGATGCCCCGATGGGCGGCTGGAAGGACTCGGGCGTGGGCAGCAGGCACGGCGAACACGGGATTCTCAAGTACACCGAGACCCAGACCGTGTCGATTCAGCGGCTGCTGCCGATCGCGCCCCCGAGCTTCCGGCCGGCCGCGTACGCGAAGGCCATGACGGCCGCCATGCGGACCCCGCAGCGCCTGCCCGGCCGGAAGTAACGACGGGGCATTCCCAAACATGGGCCGTATGTGGCTGCAGCGGGACCTTCGGCCCATTGACCGCATTACGCGTACCCGCCGAAGGTGACGCAGCGCCTGGACCGCGACTACCGCTGTGGGAGTACTGGTTCGTCGAGGGTCTGAAGCAGGACCGCTGGGCGCTGATCTCCAAGGTGCACCACTGCATGGTGGACGGCGTGTCAGCCACCGACCTGTACCAGGTGCTTTTCGACACGTCCCCGGAAACGGCACAGCCGCCTCCCGCCGAGGACCGGATGGCGCGGGCCGAGCCATCGGGCCTCGAGCTTGCCGCGCGCGCGGTCCTGGACCTGGCCCGGCTCCCGCTGCGCGAGGGCCCGGCAATTCAGCGCGCGCTCGCCGACCCCGGCGCCGCGTTGCGGCAGGCAGGCGACGCGCTGCAGGGAATGGCGAAAATGGCGGGGGGGCTGTGGCCGGCTCCCGGCTCATCCCTGACCGGTCCCATCGGCCGCCAGCGCCGGTACACGTGGGCGAGGGCGTCGCTCGACGACGTGAAGACGATCAAGCGCGAACTCGGCGGCACCGTGAACGACGTCGTGCTCGCGGCCATCAGCAGCGGGTTCCGGGCACTGCTGATCGCCCGCGGCGAAGAGCCAGCGCCGACCATGGTCCCGTCGCTGATTCCCGTCTCGGTCCGAAATCAGGGCGATGAGAGCAGCTACGAGAACCGCGTATCGGCCATCGTGGCCAACCTGCCGGTACACATCGCCGGCCCGGCCGAGCGTCTGGCCGCCGTCAGGACCCAGCTGACCGAACTCAAGGAGAGCAAGGAGTCGATGGCCGGCGAGGCCGTGGTCACCATGGGCCGGCTGACGCCCTTCCCGCTGGCGTCGATGTTCGTCCGGCTCGCCTTCAGCCTCCCGCAGCGGGAGATCGTCACGGTCACTACGAACATCCCTGGCCCGCAGCAGCCGCTCTACGCGCTCGGCCGCGAGCTGGTCGAGATCATTCCTTACGTTCCGATCGCCACGACGTTGCGCATCGGTGTCTCGATCTTCACCTACAACGGCAAGGTCACGTTCGGGCTGACCGGTGACTACGGCACCACGCCGGACATCGCTGTTCTTGCCCGGGCATCGAGGACGGCATCGGCGATCTCCTGGCGGCCGCCGAAGGCAGTCGCACGGGGCAAAAGGAGCCGCCTGGGCAATCCGGTGCGCCAAGGCACCCTCGGAGGCCGCATACTGGTAGTGATGAAACCAGCCCGCGCCGCGACCCGGCGCTATCTGCCTAACAGCCCTTTCAACACGCCGGTCGCCACCGCGCCTGCCAAGGAGTTCGCGATCCTGGATCTGGTCACCCATGACCGGTACGGCCTCGGCCGGGTCACCAGTGTCGACGAAGCCGCCGTGCTTGTTGACTTCGGCCCCACCCAGGTGTGGATCGTCGCGCCCTACACCAAGATGACCAAGCTCTAACGACCTCGCGCTGGCGACGCAGCCAGCCCGGTGTGCCTGGCGTGCACGGCCCGGGTCGTGCGCTGCGCGGCAGACGGTGGGGCCTGCCGGAGGCGGGGCCGCCGGAACCTCGGCCCGCCGAGCAGTAGCGCGTCCCGCTGCCGGTCAGCCCGGCGCCGGTCTGGCCGTCGCGCCCCAGGTGACTTCGCGGCTGGCGGCGCCCTCCGGGCGGCGGCTGCGCGACCACGCGGCCCGCGCCGCGCACGAGGTCGACGCCGAGATCCTGGGCGACCTGGACCCGGGCCAGCAGGACGTGCTGCGGACAGCGCTGCGTCAGATCGGGTCAGCGCACGGCCTCGACTTCTCCTGACTCACCGGTCAGCTGATACCCGGCGGCGCGGTGGCCTCAGCGAACGACTATTTCCCCGGTGTTCCACGGGAATCCCGCGCAGTCGTTGTAGAAGTACGTGCCCGGATTGACGAAGTGAAATGAGCCCGACCCGCCAGGAGCGAGCGGCCCGATCGTGAAGCTCGCCGGATCGAAGAAGGATCTCGCGCAGTGGTCCTTGGCGTTTCCTGCCGGGTTCACGAATATCACCTTTGTCCCGGCCGGTACCGTCATGACCGGCGGCGCCATCGCCGTCTGGCTGCCCAGGTTCTCGGTCCTGCCCGGCGAGTGAGTCGACGTGTCCCAGGTGCGGCCCATGACGACGGTGTCGGCGATGGCACTGCCGGCGACAGTCGGGCCGCTGACGAGGACACGGACAGGCTGCCGCGCGGGCGCCTTAACCGGCGGCACGGTGCCGTGCAGCCTGAATGCCCACAGGTTGCACGGCACTGAGCCACCGCAGGCGAAGACGGCCACGTACTGCCTGCCGTGCGCGAAGTAGGTGATCGGCGTGGTCGCGATGCCCGTGCCCGTCTGCCATTTCCACAGCACCTTCCCGCTCGCAGCACTGCGGGCGTAGAGCAGTCCGTCGGGCGAGCCTTCGAACAGCAAGCCGCTGGCCGTGGTCAGGATCCCGTCCCCGTTCGCCTGGGAGTACCTGGTCGCGCGCTGCCAGACGATCGTGTTGGTCCGCGGGTCGATCGCGTCCAGGACGCCGCCCCGTAGTTCTCCGGCTGGCGACCAGAACGTCGGCTGCCCGTACGGGAGGCCGCTGCTGAACGCGGCGTTCTCCTCCGACGCTGGATCGTAGACGAGACCGGTCTTCTGGTCGAACGACAGCGGCGCCCAGTTCCCGCCGCCTCCGCGGCCCGGTGACACGACGACGGGCTTGTTCCCGAACGGGGCGAACTCGCAGCCGCTCGCATAACCGGGCACCGGGCGGTCGATGCCTGTCTTGCCCGGGCATGTCGGGACGAGCGAGTCACCGTCCGGTACCGGCTGAGTGGGCGACGACGCGAGCGCGGGCAAGACCGGCACCTTCTTCTCGTGCACCGGCACGACCGGCTTGCCGGTCTGGGCATCGAGGTAGTAGAGCCAGGCGGTCTTGCTGCCGTAGATGACGACCTTCCTGACGCCGCTGCGGTAGCGCACGCTGGCGATGACGGGCGCCATCTCGTTGTCGTAGTCCCACAGGTCATGGTGGACGGACTGGAAGTGCCATACCAGCTTGCCGGTATTCCACCGCAGGGCCACCAGCGAGTTCGTGTACAGGTTGTTCCCTGCTCGGGCAGCGCCGTCGGTCCGGGGCTCCGGGTTAGCCAGGGTGAGATAGATCAGCCCGAGCCGCGGGTCGATGGCTGGCGGCATCCAGACATCTCCGCCGCCGAGCAGCCACGAGTCGCCTGCCCAGCTGCCGTGGCCAGCCTGGCCGGGGCCGGCGGTCGCCGCGAAGCTCCAGGCCACGCTGCCGTTACTCGCGCGGAGGGCGTAGATGTGGCCGCGCATGCCCGAGCCGCCGCCGTTCTCGGTCCCGACCAGGACCAGCCCCTTGTAATACAGAGTCCACGGCGTGGCGGATCCGTTGGCCGTCGTGTCCTGGCCGGGCGTGCCGACCTGGACTTGCCAGCGCGGGGAGCCAGTCTGCTGGCTCAGGGCCACGACATGCTCGCCGCCGAGGGCGGAGAACACGAGGCCGTTGCCGACCGCGACTCCTCGCTCGGTGCCGGTCAGGCCCGACGTGTACTTCCAGATGACTCTCCCGCTCGCGCCGTTGACGGCGAAGACGTCGCCCTGGCCGGTCTGCACGTACAGGTCGCCGCTGACCGCGACCGGCGTGCTCTCCTGAGCCGACCTGACGGCGGTGTCGTCGAGGCTGGCCCGCCAGGCGCCTGCCAGGCCGCGCACGTTGAGCGGCGTGATCGTCGACAAAGACGAATAATCCTGGTCGCCGTAGTCGCCGCCGAGCTTCGGCACGTCGGCGGCGGTCGGGGCGCAGCACTGGCTGTCCTGCACGGGCACGCGCCGGGCAGCTGCCGTCTGGTTCGCCGCCTGCCGGCGCTGAGCCTGACCGGTGGCGAACGCCGCAGACGCCGGGATCGCGCAGGCGAGGGCGGCCGCTACCGCGGCCGCCGCTACCCTGAACCGGGCTGCGCTCCTGAGACGGCCCGTTCCCCGATTTACGCGCGCACTCATCGGCATGTTCGTCTCTGCTGGGCTGATCGGGGCACGTCAGGATTCAGCACGTGATTGTGGTACATGCACTTAAGCACTAACCGGGCCGCCTGAGCAACACCGGGCCACCGCAGCACCACCGGGCTGCCGCAATCCTTACGGCCGCCGGCAGGAAATGCGATATAGCTTGACATCAAAACGCGATAGTACTTATCGTCGCGCTGCTCTTCTGTCGAGTTCATGCAGGACTCTGCCGACCTGCTGCAGGTGACGGTGATCTGCGAGCTGATCGGGATCCCGACGGACCGCGAACGATTCCGGCCGCTGGCCCGCGACCTGGCCGGCGTCTTCGAGCTCCACGACCTGGAGGCTCTTCCCGCGATCAACGCAGCGGCGGTCGAGCTGCTCGCGTATTTCACCGCGCTGGCCGGCAGGCGGCGCACCGAACCTCGCGATGACCTGCTCAGCGACCTCCGCGCGGTCAGCGACTCCGACGACGGCAGGCTGAGCGACGCCGAGCTGCTGCACAACCTCACGCTGCTGCTCGTCGCCGGATTCGAGACAACGACGAACCTGCGGCGACCGAGATAGTCACGCTGCTCGGGGCGGGGAACAGGGATCCGCGCCGGTTCGCCGACCCGGCAAGGTTCGACCCGCTGCGCCCGGACGGCGGGCCCCTCAGCTTCGGCGGCGGTGTGCATTTCTGCGTCGGTGCCGCGCTCGCCAGGCTGGCGGATCTGGCGCGCGGAGCCGAGCGTCACCTCTCCCCCGCCGCGCGCATGGTCGTGATCGAGAAGGCCGGGCACTTCCTGCACCTCGAGAGACCCCGCGAGTCAACGACCACATCCTCGCGTGGGTCAGCAGCTAGCCACCCGCCGACTCGGCAGGTCCTTGGGCAACCCCAGCGGGTGACCTTGGACCCTGGGGCAGGTTCCGCCGACCGGCCAGACTCGCCTTACCAGCGCCGGCTCCCGCCGCCCGGCCCCTCGCCCGGAGGTCGTCACCATGACTGCGCCCATCACGCCGGCCAGGCCGTCCGCGCCGCGGCCGGCGGTCAACTTCGACCAGCGGCCGATGCTGCTGTTCTGGGAGACCACCAGGGCCTGCCTGCTGGCCTGCCGCCACTGCCGGGCCAGCGCCACCACCGAGGCGCCGCCCGGGGAACTGAGCTACGCCGAGGGACGCCACCTGATCGAGCAGGCCGCCGGCTTCGGGCGGCCGTACCCGATCCTCGTCCTCACCGGCGGCGACTGCCTGATGCGGCCCGATCTGTTCGACCTCGTCGGCTACGCCACGTCGCTCGGCGTGCCCGTGGCCCTGTCCCCCTCGGTCACCCCGCTCGCCAGTGACATGGTCGATGAGATCGCCGGCAGCGGCGTGAAAGCCGTGTCGATCAGCCTGGACGGCGCCAGCGCGGCCACCCACGACGGAATCCGCGGCATTCCCGGTCACTTCGATGCCACCATCGCCATGCTCCGCGCGCTAGCGGCGGCCGGGGTTACCGTCCAGGTCAACACCACGGTGATGCGAGCCAATGTCACCGAGCTAGCCGACATCGCACGCCTCGTCGCCCAGACGGGCAGCCACATCTGGGAGGTCTTCTTCCTGGTCCAGGTCGGCCGCGGGGTGGCGACCGGCGCGATCTCCGCCGCCGAGCACGAGGACGTCTGCCACTTCCTGTACGACGCATCCGGGTACGGCTTCGTGGTCCGGACCGTCGAGGCGCCGTTCTTCCGCCGCGTCGTGACGCAGCGCCGGGCCGGCGGCCCGCAGCCCGGCAGCGCGCTCTATCAGAGCCTCGCCCGGCGCCTGGCCAGCGTGCTCGGGCCGCCGGTCCGGCGACCGAGCGCGCAGACGTCCCCGACCCGGGACGGCAAGGGCATCCTGTTCGTCGCCCATGACGGCGAGGTCTACCCGGCCGGGTTCCTGCCGCTTGGTCTCGGCAATGTCCGCAGCCGGTCGCTGAGCGACATCTACCGCAACGACCCGCTCCTGCGGGCGATCCGCGCGGCGCGGTTCGCCGGCCACTGCGGACAGTGCGACTACGCCGACCTCTGCGGCGGGTCGCGGGCCCGCGCCTACGCCGCCACCGGCGACCCGCTAGGCGACGATCCGGCCTGCCCGCTCGTCGCGGCGGCGGGCACGCCCGCCGCCTGACCTACTGATCGACCGTTGCCTCGACCTCCGCCGCGGAGACGGCGTCGAGCAGCCGACGGTAGTCCCGCTCGTTCTGCTCGGCGTAGGCGACGGCGAAGTCCGCGATGGCGTCGTCGAAGTCGTCGCTGCCGCCGAGGTATCCGGAGATCATGGTTGCCCGACCGGTCCTCGCGTGCGCGCGGGCGAGCGCCCAGCCGCACAGCCTGCCGTAGTAGCTGAGCTGGTGCGGGTCCATCAGGGAGACGCTCATGCTGCCCTTCATGTCCCGCAGCTGCCGAACGTAGTAGTCCTTGGAGGAGGCGCGTCGCCGGCCCTTGGAACCTGTTCCGACCGTTCCGGTGCCGGTCGTCCAGCCGAGGAACGGGTCGCTGGCGGCCTGCGTCAGCTGCTGGCCCCGCACCACCCGCTCGCCCTGGTGCTTGAACTCGCTCTTCCCGGCGAACGGTGCCAGGACAGACTCCTGCGCCTCCTTCAGCTGGAGGAACAGCGGCTCGTCCGCGCGGTCACCGAGCAGCAGCAGGATGAAAGCCTCCGTACCGACCGAGCCGACGCCGACGACCTTGCGCGCGAAGTCCCCGAAGTAGTAGCGGCTCAGGACCTCGCAGCGGTCCGCCGGCATCGTCTCCTGGTAGAGCGCAATGGCGTGGCGCAGTTCCTCCAGGATCTCCGGATGGCGCTCGATCGGGAAGCGGACGATCACCGGATGGGCGGGCCGGATCCGGTACTGCCCCTCGACCTGATCACACATCTTCAGGAATGCCTTCAGACTCGTCCGGCGGTGGGCATTCGCGATGTCGCGCCGGCGCCGGCGCACGGCCGTCTTGGGCTGGAGCGCGTCGAACAGTCTGGTCACCTCGTCGACATCGATCCTGGAGTACCAGACCTTGAGAAACCGCATCGCGGCATAGTTCGCCATCTCGGTGCGGTAACTGTGGACGGCCACCTGGGCGGCGGTGCGGGCGTCGCGTTCGGAGAACTCCTTGTCACGCGCGGCGACGGCGAAGCTCGCCGCGAGGCGCTTGACGTCCCATTCGAACGGAGCGGGCAGCGTCTCGTCGAAGTCGTTCACGTCGAAGACAAGCCGCCGGTCCGGCGCGGCGAACATGCCGAAGTTCAGCAGGTGCGCATCGCCGCACGCCTGCACGCGGATGCCGCTCGTGGGCGTGTGGGCCAGATCCCAGGCCATCGGGGCGGCCGCGCCGCGGAAGTAGGCAAACGGAGAGGCGATCATGCGCCCGTACCTGATCGGCACCAGGTCAGGTACCCGGGTCCTGGCCTGCTCTTCGAGAATGGCCAGCGGGTCCGGCCGGTCAGCCGGCGGATCCCACTGCGCATGGCTCGAACGAGGCGCCAGCCTGCGCTGGTCGCGCCCCCGCCGGCGCCACTCATCCGGCGTGAGCAACTCATGCGGCGGTGCGAGAACGCCCGGAGACATCCTGCTCATCAGCTCACCGACCCCCCGATCGTGACTGCTAGCGGATACTCTACGTGATTACGGTGTTACCCAATGTTCGGGCTGTTTCGATATGCTCGCTGAGATCATCAGGGGCTTGGGGGCGGCTGGGGGCTGATGGCCGAGGGACTGAACCCGATTGAGGCCGGCAGGAAACTGCATGAGCACGGCGAGGACCACGGCGGGCAGACCGGGCACGGTGACGATCACGTCCGGGTAGCCGACCGCCATTCCAGGATCGTGCAGATCTGCGAGGCGGTGCTGCTGGCACTCGTCACCATGGCGGCGGCCTGGGCGGGCTACTCGGCGGCGACCTGGGGCACGAAATCGCGGATCGACATTGCCCGGTCATCTACTTTGCGCAACCTCGCCACCCGGGACGACCTGAAGGCCATCTCGCTGCGCAACTTCGATGCCTCCACCTTCAACGCCTGGTTCATCGCCTACACGCTGAACAGCCCGAAGAAGGAGGCGATCGCCGAGCGCCGGTTCCGGCCGCAGTTCCGGGTCGCCTTCCAGGCGTGGCTCGCGACCGACCCGCTGCACAATTCGCACGCGCCGCCCGGTCCGACCTACATGCCGCAGTACAAGCTGGCAGCGCAGGCCCAGGCCACGGCGTTCGATAAGGCGGCCAACGAGAAGTTCGCCACCGGCAGCACGTTCAAGCTGTACGGGGTGCGCTACGCGCTGATCACGTTCGGTTCCATCATGCTGATCCTCTCGGTCGTGCTGATCCTTCGCCAGCCAGGGCTTCCTGGCGGCTAAACATCTCCCGCTCCAGTGTGACGAAAGTCATGTGATGGACGTCATACGCCTGATTCGGGAAACCAGGATGTGACCGCACGCTTGCAGACGTTCACATTGAGTAACCGCAAGCACCCAGGCGCGAGATGGTTGCCCCCCAGCAACGCGTCGCCCTGACCCGCGTCAGATCCGTGCCCCTGCCGTAGCCACGCAGTCCCCTTCGGCCGGCAGTTTCCCTGGGTGACCGACGAGCGCCCCCGCGCCCGACCCCCCGAGGTTCACCTTGCACCCCCGTATCGACTCAGCCCTGTCCGCATTCCGCCACACCTATGCCCGTGCCAGTGCCCGTGTCCGCCAGTCCTCGCGGCTGATGCTCGGCGCTGCTGCCGCGACCGCGGTGGTCGCGGCAGGCGTAGCCGTCAGCGTGTCGGCTGGTCCCGCACCTGCGGGCGCAGCTAGCGCGATCAGCCGCGCCGCGGCTGCCAGTGTCACGCACCACGCCCGCGTCGACGCCGCCGCCAAGCCGGCCTCGTCCCGGCACGCGGGCCCGGCCCAGCACTCGCCGGCCCATGCCCCGACCAAGCCCGAGCACACGGCCAAGCCCGCGCACGCCGCTAAGCCGCAGCACACGGCCAAGCCCGCGGCCAAGCCCCAGCACCGGGCGCCCGCAAGGCACGCCGCGCCCAGGCACGCGGCGCCCAAGCCGTACCTCATCTACGACTCGGTTACGCCGTCGGCGCTTCCCCGCCACAACGTGAATGCCGTCTACGCCACGGGCAACTACGCTGCCTCGCAGGCCCAGGTCTCCGGGCGGCACGTGATGTGGATCGACACCACCGGGTCGGACCACGCGGCCTCGATCCTCGACGTCGAGCCTGGTGACGCCACGCCATCCATGGCCGCGAACTGGGCCCGGCAGCGACTGGCCGCCGACCCGCACGCCCTGGCCCGCATCTACACGATGCGCTCGGAGTGGTCGGCTGCGAAGGCCGCCATCGGCACCCTGCCGGCGAAGATGCGCTCGCACGTCCGGTGGTGGATCGCGGACCCGACCGGCCACGCGCACATCGTGCCCGGCTCGGACGCCACCCAGTGGTACTGGGGGTCCAGCTACGACATCACGACCGCGACCCCGCGCTTCTAGCAGCCGGGCCTAGCGGCCACGACCTGCGGCCCCGGGTGAATGACGCCCGGGGCAGCAGGTCTTTTCTCTACCGAGTTCCGAGAGGCAATATAGCCCATTTGACGGAATTCGCGGGCGGCCACATTCTGGACCGGCCACATTTCCGCGCTGCTGGGAGGACCGAGATGACCGGGCCGGCAAGATTCGATACCATCCGCACGGACAGGCTGCTGATGCGGCGCTGGCTCGAGTCCGACCGCG
>Ga0307372_10011334_pt1 | contig 11909 bp, 8 predicted proteins | sample OX1MG_FD_202533 | JGI IMG/M metagenome (GOLD analysis project Ga0307372, IMG submission 202533) | Soil microbial communities from Risofladan, Vaasa, Finland - OX-1 | ecosystem: Environmental > Terrestrial > Soil > Coastal area > Acid sulfate soil | place: Finland: Risofladan, Vaasa | collected...
ACGGGACAAGCGCTCACGTACACGATCGTGTCTCAACCATCGAATGGCACCGTCACGCTTGCGGATGCCTCAACGGGTACTTTCACCTACACACCCAATTCCGGCTTCAACGGCACCGACACCTTCGTGTGGACAGCCGGTGACGGCGTGGTAACGGCAACACCGGTTGCAGAATCCATTGCGGTCGGGACGTCCAGTGGTAGCTCCGGTTCCTCCGGAAAATCCGGCGGCGGCGCCATGGGATTGTTGGCGCTTGCACTGCTCGCCGCCCTTGCCGGCTTGCGCCGGGTTCTCGGCAGTACTGCCGAGAACTGTCTTTAACTGAACTGAACCATGATCCACAACACCACCGTGCTCAAGCAAATCTGCCGATCACTCGGTATTGGCGCCATCGCGGCGCTGTGCCTGAACGCCGCGTGGGCCGGAGGCCAGAGCTATCCTTTATATACAGGTACTGCGCTCCAGGTCGGAAATAGTCCGTATTCGATCGCCGTTGCCGATCTCGGTAATGGTCATCCGGACATCGTGACGTCAAATTTCAGCGACGGCACCGTGAGTGTACTGCTCGGCAATGGCGACGGCACCTTCAAGCCCCAAGTCGCCTATAAAGCCGGCGGCTTTCCGCAGAACGTGGCGGTGGCGGACCTCGGCAATGGGCACCTCGATATCGTGGTAACCGACGTTCTCAGCAATACAGTCAACGTGTTGATAGGCAATGGCGATGGCACCTTCCAAGCGCCGGTGAGTTATCCGGCCGGTGGCCAACCGGGGGCGCTTGCAGTTGCGGACCTCGGCAACGGCCACCCGGACGTTGTCGTCACAGATCTCACACACTCCACCGTCAACGTACTGATCGGCCAGGGCGACGGCACGCTCAAACCACTGGTGTCGTATGCGGCGGGTCAGGATATGACCTCGGTGGTAGTCACGGATTTGGGAAACGGTCACCCCGACGTCGTAGCGGGCGAACCTTTCAACGGACTGATTGGAGTGCTGCTCGGCAACGGTGATGGCACACTGCAAACCCAGACAACATACAGCACCGGGCAAGGCTCGGTCACCGGGCTGGCGATTGCAGATCTCGGCAATGGCCATCCTGACGTGGTGGCGGCCGAGAACAACAACACCGTGGGTGTATTACTCGGCAACGGTAATGGCACGCTCAAGGCCCAGGTGCTTTACCCAACGGGCAGCGGACCGACTGCCGTTGCCATCACCGATCTGGGCAATGGGCACCCCGATGTGTTGGTCGCCAACGGTGCCGACAATACCGTGGGTGTTCTCATCGGCAATGGCAATGGCACACTCAAATCACAGGCGCCCTACTCAGTAGGGCAAGGGCCGACTGATTTGGCAGTCGCGGACGTGAACGGCGATGGCCACCCGGATGTGATGAGCGTAAACGAAACCGACGACAGCGTGAGCGTATTGCTGGGCACAGGCAACGGCACACTGCAATCCTCGACGAACGCCTATACGGTCGGTTTCCCATTAAGCGTGGCATTCGCAGACCTGGGCAATGGCCATCAGGATATCCTGGCGGTGGATCTGCTGCATTTCAGCGTGGATGTCCTGCTCGGCAAAGGTGACGGGACGTTTGCCCCCGCAGTCGTGTATTCACTCGGACAAAATCAACCGGACGGTTTCGCCGTGGCAGATCTAGGCACAGGTCAGCCCAGCACCGTTATTGCTGGCATCAATACCAATACCGTGGCGGTGATGCTAGGTAACGGTGATGGTAGCTTGCAATCGCCGGTGACGTACCCGGTGGGCAACGCTCCGGGCGGCGTGGCGGTGGCGGATCTCGGCAACGGTCACCCGGACATCGTGGTGGCCAACGAATCCGTTACCCAGAATACCGGTACCGTGGGCGTGCTGCTCGGCAAAGGTGATGGCACGTTTCAATCCCAGGTCACTTATCCCGCTGGCAGCGACCCGGTCGCCGTAGCCGTTGCGGACCTGGGCAACGGACATCCGGACATCGTGGTGGTTAACGAGGGCGATAGCACCATTGGTGTGTTGCTCGGCAACGGCAGCGGTACATTCCAGCCAGAAAAAACCTATCCGATCCATGCCAGCCAAACCGCGCCCGTTTCCATCGGCCCAAATTCCGTAGCTATTGCTGATCTCGGCAACGGTCATCCGGATGTCATCGTCGGCGTCGGCGGTTGCGTCGGCGGGAATGGTGCGCCAGTCGTCTGCAGCCACAACGTGCAGGTGTTCATCGGCAACGGAGATGGCACCCTGCAGACACCCATCAGCTACACAACTGATCCAGGAGTCAACTCCGTGGTTGTCGCGGACGTGAACGGCGACGGCAAACCGGATGTGGTATTGACAGCGAGCGTGGATAATGTCGTTGATGTCTTGCTCGGCAACGGGGACGGCACCCTGAACACCCCCATCGTGTACGCCGTGGGTGGTGGGGTTTCCTCCGTCGCTTTGGCGGACACGAACGGCGATGGCTGGCCGGATATGGCGGTGGCCAATGCGGACACCAGCCAGGTGACCGTGCTGCTGCATTTGAATCCCGCCCCCACTCCCGTTGCACTCACTGTGCCCGTGGCCGAGAACGGCATCGTGAGCAGCGCCGTAAGCGCTGCGGACGCCTATGGCCTGCCGCTGACCTACAGTCTCCTCACTAATCCCACCCACGGCATGCTCTCGGCTATCAATCCCATCACGGGTGCGTTCACCTACACTCCCGCTACCGGGTTCATCGGCAGCGACAGCTTTACCTGGCAGGCGACCAATGGACATGCGAAGAGCACGGGCACCGTAAACCTTTCCGTGACGGCCTCGGGCGGCTCGGGAAGCTCCGGTAGCGGTAAAGGTGGCGGCGGACTCGGGCTGCTGGGTCTCTCGCTACTCACAGCCACCTTGGGGTGGCGCCGTCATCGCCATGCTAGGATACTTGTATGAGCGCTTTCGTCTGCTTGCAAAGCGTCAATACCACTCAAGGCAGCTAAGAACATGGCCAGCCATCCATTCTCGCCGTGGCACTATTTGTCAGTCGGACTGATGTTCGCGATTGTCGGCCCTTTCTTCATTTGGCACGCAACCGGCCAGACTCAAGCGCCTGGTCTGCAACAATTTGATACCGATCCCTCGTGCCGTGCGGCCAATCTCCTGGCGGGAGACAGCGCCCAGCAAGGTGCGTGCACTGTTGCCTTTGTGTCTGTTGAAGATAAGAGAACGGTTACGGAATACAGGCAACGCGCGATGCCATCTCAACACCATTTTATAACGGTCAGCACGGCACTTGCGGACAATCCGACGTTTCAGATTGTCGGCCCCAATGTACTGCCGGATGTCACCATAGGCAAATCGCTTTACGTGTTGATATTCCGCCGGCAGATCGTCATGTCGCTGATCAATGGGCAGGCTGTCGATGCGATTAATAATCCCGACAATACCGCAAGCACCAACACCTTTCGTAAAGTTTTGACCGCACTGTTCCTGCTCATCGCGGCCGGCGCATTTTTTATCGCCGTGAAAATGCTGTTTTTCTCGCAATCGGATAATTCATAGGCAACTTGAAAGCCACAGGCAAAACTCAGCTAAACCTCACTCGTCACCAGGGCTCAGAATTTGAATGGTTCTCGGGCGGTGCCCGCTGGCGATGTCAAGGTGCATTGCATTTCAGGAATTCAGTTAAGCCCGAACCGATTGAAGAGAAAATCCACAAGCTGCCCTAATGTATCGCGCCAAGCACAACGAGCAGCAAAAAGACCGGCGTGACTTCATTGTAGAGCAAATGAATCAGGAAGCTCACCGAGGTGTTCTTTGTGCGCTGGACAGTGAAGGCGATGGTGGTGCAGAAAAACAGGTCCACCAGCACGCCGTGAATCAGCCAAGTCCGTTTGCCATAAACATCTGCATTGCCGCTTACATCCCCTCGTCCTCCGGGAGAGGGGGCTATAAAAACGGCAGTGGTGAGGCCGAAGTACCAGCGGACTCTGCCCGGGCGGTTCATCGCTTACGCCTGATGCCTGCCCATACCTGTCTATAACGACAGAACGCAAAATTACGCAGAAATAAAAAAGCCCCGCCGCAAGCGGCAGGGCTTTTCATCGTCTGATTCAGCTCAGACGAAATGCAGGCTTACCACCGGGGGCGGTTGCCGCCACCATTACCACCACCACCGCCACCGCCACCGCCACCGCCACCGCCACTGCGGAAGCCGCCGGTGCGGGGTTTGTCAGTGGCGATGTTCACCTTGAGCGGACGTCCGCCGATGTCCTTGCCGTTCTGCTCGAGGGCCTTCTCTGCGGCCGCCTGAGTAGCGAAGGTGATGAACCCGAAGCCCTTGGGGCGACCGGTATCCCGGTCCATGATCAGGGCCAGTTCTGAAATCTCGCCGTACTGGGAGAATATCCCGCGCAGCTGGGCTTCATCCACCGAGTAAGGAAAATTACCGACATAAAGTTTGTTCTGTTCCATTGCAATCTCTCTAAAAATAGCTGATAAAAATTAAACACCTTGTTCGTACTACAGTTGTTGATAATGAATCAAAAGCCAGCTGCATAAATTCCACAAGCGAAGGCAGAACGCGGCGTACGGCGATCAGGAACCGGGGTGTACCGGTAGGCACAGGAGGATTCCGAAATGACGCACAGCGGGGTTATGCCAGGCAAACAGACTATGAGATGGGTTTTAATGACTATCGCGGACTGAGTACAACGCTGCTTTTATACCATACAGCCGGGAAGATAGATAGCAAAAACAAGATGCTGGATGAAGTCGGGGGTGTTTTTGGCTGAAATAGCTGCAAAACAGGCAAAAGCCACCGGATTTAATCGCTATCTATGGCATCGGCTTGCAGGATTTATCAGGCCACAAGCGAGCTGCTGGATGAAGCTGACAGCTATTATGTCAGCTTAGCCAAATCGGCCTCACCTCCACAGTTGGGCCTTTGCTATGGGATGCCGGGACGCTACCTCAATAATGGCTTCTTTGGGGCTTGCATACTCTATCAGATCGTAGGTCGTGATTTTTCCCTGGAATCGGCGAAGAGCCCGTCTGTGAGCACCCGCTTCCCCTCACGCACCTGCATGCTTGGGTTCTACGGGGACAGATTGCGCTACCCCATTTTCTCAATAGGGACAGAAACGTTACGCCTATGCCAAGAACGATCCGCTCTCGTTCACTGAGTCCAGTGGGTTATTTCAGTTTTGGGTATGTGCTGGAGATGGAGCGATTATTGCCCCATCCACTATTACAGCAGGAACGGCGGATGTCGCATACGTCTCGGCGCAGGCCTATATGGAGTGGGAGAAGGCCGGTATGACTGGGGTGCTGGCCGGAATGATTGGGGCGCGGACCGATATGACTGAGGCGCAGGCCGAAACGTAGGCCGATAGGCAGGCCGGTAGGCTTGAGGCGCGGATCGAAATGATTGAGGTGCAAGCCGGTATGCGGGCCGAGCGGTTCGTGGCGTGAACCGGTATGGCTGGGATGAGGGCCGATAGGCGGCCCGCGACACGGGTCGAAACGCTGTCCGGTAGGACTGCACAGGCGTGAACGTGGGCTGTGCAGTGTGTGGCGACACCGCTCGCAATGGGTTTTGCGCGATGTGGAACTGATTCAATTTTTGAACACGCATATTGCGATTGACGAACCGATTACTTACCTGCCCGTTTCTGTTCACCGGGAAGCGGGTGTGGACCAGCTTGTTGAAGGTGACATTGCGATGCACGCTGGCATAGCTGTTGAGATTATTGACGTTCACGCTACGCTGAAGCACCGCGCGGTTGATGGGGATATGTGCATAACGGTTGTTGACATACACGTTGGTGATTTGAATGTACGGACGCGAACGGGCGATCCAGCCATCACCGCGCCAGTCAGTGTAATAGATACGGTCATCGCGCCAATCGCAATCATAGTTCAGCCAGGCCCCGATGATGAACCCCGTGCCAAAAGATATGAGGTTCTCCTGAAATCCCTGCCCATAACCGTAACCACCCTGATAATAGACCGCGTACGGATCGTATGCCGGCACGTAGATGTACTGGGGCTGATACGGGTCAATTTGAATGTACCCCGGCTCCACGATCACCTGTTGTTGCTGGTTCGATACCAGATTGCCCGCGGAACGGGCCAGTGCGCGCAGACGCTGGATGGAGGCCATGACATCCGTGGATTGGTTGACATAGGCCTGTCCCAGCGCAGTGGTCCAGTTGAGCTTGTCGTTCATCATGTAGAGCACAGACGGGTAATGCGCAACGGCCTTGACGCTGACATCCCAGGATTGATAGCTGATTCCATTCGCCCCGTTGGTACGCACCCACTGCGCCGCTTCCTGAATCTGATTCACAAATGTGGCGGCGGGCAAAACCTGCGCCAGCAGTGGATCCGGGTAGAGCGCGATGGGAGCCAGCAGATTGTCCAATTGATTCGCGCTATACGGTACGTACGACGATGTGTCCTGAGGTGCCACCGAAACGGCGGGATACGCTTCCGGAGGTGCGGCATTCACGAGCAGCGGTACACAGGCAAGGCTGATCCCGAGTGAACACACAGCAAGTGTTCGTAAGATTACATGCATAACTCACCTCCTGTCTGATAGAAAATTTACTCCATTATCAGAGCGGCGGCAGAAGGTGAACGGAATTTAATGCCGGGTTCATAATCACGCTGCGATACGTTTACGCTTGCGTGACTGACAGTGTCACTCGGGTGGCGGGTGTTGCGCCGAGCAAGTTCCGACGTCGTGCGGGTTGGGATGCAGGCAATGTGCGGACGGATGTCTTGCATGCGCAGGTACTGCACGAACGCCCGGGTGTGAGAGCCCTTGTCGCCACCGAGCGTGTCCGGATGGATAGGTTTGCGGGCCTAGCGGGTGAGCAGTGCCTTGGCCGCCGCGGGCGCCAGCGCGGAGTGCACCTGCAACAGCCTGTGGCGATTTTCCATCAAGGCATGTGTGCCTCAAAACACAGCTTCGCCGCCTTGCGCAGCAGCTTGGCCTCCGGGTCGGTGGTGCTGGCACGGGTGTCGTTGCGCCAGGTTCGGGGCGTGGGCCCTCGGCGAGCCGGAGCAACCTCCACGGCCCGCCGGTTTTTTCCACCAGGATCGCCCGCATGACGCCCTCAGAGCATCATCGCTCCGGGTGCGACGAAGTAAAAGAACAACCCCACGATGATCAGCCAGCCGAGGATCACCAGCGCCCAGCCAAAATTGTAGCGGATCACGGTACCCTCTTTGCGCACGTAGCTGGTGGTGGACACGCCCACACTCGCCGTCTGTGGCGCGATCGGCTTGCCCACCTCGGCGCCCACCGAGTTCAGGCTTGGCAGCAGCAGGATCGGAAAATGAAGTAGTTTCCCGGCCATGAGCTGGATGGTGCCGAACATGGCGTTGGTGGAGGTATTGCTGCCCGACAGCGCCACGCCGATCAGTCCCACCACCGGAGCCAGCAGGATGTACCACGGCCCGATACGCGACAGGCTGTAGGCAAGCGAGCCCGCCATGCCCGAGTAGTTGTACACGAAGGCCAGACCGAAAATGAAAAAGCCCACCAGCAGCGCGCCCCACATCTGGTGGAAGGTGCGTTTGAACACCTCGGCGTATTGCGCGGGCTTGAGAGCCACCACGAAGGTAATCAGTATCCAGGAGATCAGAATCCAGGTGCCTCCGCTGAACGGCGTGAACAGAAATGCCGAACTCATAGTCTTACCGGTCACCGCCGAGACCGCATCCACGTGCGCCGCGAACAGCTTGAATGCGGGCAGGTGTGACCAGGGACCGGTGCCCGCCACCACTACCATGATCAAGATGATGAACGGCAGCCAGATCTTGAGCAGCTCGCCACCCGTGACCTTGTGATCGCCGTGCTCAGCCAGCTGCACCTCACTGAGCGGGACGCCGCCGTATCCAAGTATGCTTGCCGGCCGCCACACGCGCGTGAACAGCAGGATGACGACGAAGGCCACGATGGCGCCGGCCACGTCGGGAAGATAGGGTCCGACGAATACCGCCACCGGCAGCTGCCCGGCAATGTAGCCGAGGGAAGCGACGATTGCGAGCGGCCAGCCGTCACGCAGTCCGCGCTTGCCAGCCACGAGATAGATGAGTATCCACGGCGGCAGAAACGCCAACAACGCCACTACTTTGCCGACCGAGCCGCTAAGAGCCAGCAGTGGCAGACCGGTGACCGCCGCAAGCGCAATGATCGGGGTGCCAAGAGCGCCGTAGGAAACCGGCGCGTTATTGGCGATGGCGGCCACACGCAGCGAATCAAGCTCCGGGATGCCGAGCGCGATCAGGATCGGGGCCACAAACGCCCACGGATAACCGAAGCCGACCAGTCCCTCCAACAGAGCGCCGAACGCCCAGGCAAACAACAGTGTTTGGATACGCACGTCGGCGGTGCCCACGCTCACCAGCCAGACGCGGAAACGCTCAAACATACCGGTAATAACCAGCGTATTGAAGATCATCACGCCCCAGAACGTAATCCAGTCAATCGCCCAGGCCCCGGTCAGGGCTCCGTACAGGTAGGAATGGATGCCTTCAACGAAGGGCATGTGCCACACCCAGAGCGCAATCACGAAGGTGACGATGGAGCCGATGATCGCCGCGATCCACGCGGAACGGCGCAGTACCGGCAGGAGTAGCAGGAGAACCGCGAGCGGGATGACAGCAACAACGAAGGTAAGCCAAAGCGGACCGGCGGGACTCAGGACTTGCGTGAACATGTTATCCCCTCCCATGTGACAAACCTGGCGGCTTGTACTACTCCCCGGGCATCCTGCCGTCAAGACTCCCCCCCAGCCGGTCTGATTCACAGGCCAAACCACTCGCCTGAAAGCGCCAATGGACTAGACAGCAGTTTGTTGAAAAAAGCCATCCATGGCCTTTTTCAACTCGCTTCGGCACATCCCTGTGGCGCTTAGCGGACTAGTTTTCAACAGCCTGCTGTCTAAGCGAGGCGCATATAAGCGGGCAGCGTCAGAAACTCGGCGAACTCCCCGTCGAGCGCCAGTGAGCGCAGGATGTCGGCGGCCTGCCCGGCCTGTTCCGAGACCTCCGGCTCGACGGCAAAGCGCGCACGGAATGCCGCGAGTTCTTCCCTGAGCGTGCGCTCGATGAGTGCCGCGTCCACGCGGCGGCCGTCCTCGAGCCGCGCGCCGTGGGTGCGCCATTGCCAGAGCTGGGCGCGGGAAATCTCGGCGGTGGCCGCATCCTCCATCAGATTATCAATCGGCACACAGCCGTTGCCGCCTAGCCAAGTCGAAAGGTAATGCAGCGCCACGCGCACGTTGATGCGCAGCCCGCGCTCGGTAATCTGGCCCTGCGGCACTTCCAGCAGGTCGCGTGCATTCAAGGCGAGCCCCTCACCAAGCTTGGCAAGCTGGTTCGGCCCCGGCATGAGCCGGTCGAAAACCTCGCGCGCCAACGGCACCAGCCCCGGGTGTGCCACCCATGTGCCGTCATGGCCGTCGCCGGCTTCACGCTCCTTGTCGGCGCGCACCTTGGCGAGCGCTTCCTCGTTGGCCCTGGCATCGTTTTTGATGGGAATCTGCGCCGCCATCCCACCCATGGCGAACGCCCCGCGCCGGTGGCAGGTAGCGATGAGCAGCTGCGAATAACTCCTCAGAAAATGCGTGGTCATGGTCACCTGGGCACGATCGGGCAGCACCGCCCTGGGATCGCGGCGGAATTTCTTGATGAAGCTGAAAATGTAATCCCAGCGCCCGCAATTGAGCCCGAGAATATGCTCGCGCAGGGCATAGAGGATCTCGTCCATCTCGAATGCCGCAGGCAGGGTCTCGATGAGCACCGTGGCGCGAAACGTGCCGCGCGCAAGCCCGAGCTTGTCCTCGGCATAGACAAACACATCGCGCCACCATTCGGCCTCGTGGTGGCTTTCAAGTTTCGGCAGGTAAAAGTAGGGCCGCGAACCGCGCGCCAGCAATTCATGGGCATTGTGAAACACATACAGCCCGAAATCGAGCAATGCCCCGGCCACCGGCCGCTCGCCGGCAAGCGCGTGCTTCTCGATGAGGTGCAGCCCGCGCGGGCGCACCATGAGTACTGCGATCTCAGGATTAAGGTGGTAATCCTTGCCCTCGGGACTGTGGAAAGCGATCGTGCGCCGCACCGTGTCATACAGGTTTGCCTGGCCGGCGGTGACGTTTCTCCAGGTGGGGGCGAGGGAATCCTCGAAATCCGACATGAATACCCGCGCCCCGGAGTTGAGGGCATTGATGATCATTTTACGGTCCACGGGTCCGGTGATCTCGACCCGCCGGTCGGTCACTTCCCCGGGGATGGGCGCGACTTTCCAGTCGCCTGCACGCAGCGCGCGTGTTGCCGCGAGAAATTCCGGTTTTTCGCCGCCATCAAACCGTTGTTGACGCTCCGCACGCGCGGCCAGCAGTGCTGCGCGCCGCGGCTCAAAGCGGGCATCAAGTTCGGCGATAAAGACCAAGGCTTGAGGTGTGAATATGTCGCGCTCAGCCACCTCAAGCTTGCCCGTCAGATGGATGGGTATTGGACCGTCTGCGGGACGGGTGGATGGTATGACCATGGGTGGGACCTCCTCGCGTACACGCGCGGCGGAATGCCGGGCACGGCGACCGCATTCCTCTGCACAGTGGTATAAGTATAAGCCCATGGCACCGACGGTTTTGAGGAAACGAAAACGTGCACCCCGTCTCACTTCCCGTGCTCACCCTGCTTTTCGTCCTGGGGGCGCTGGCCGCGGTGCTCAATGTGTTTGCCGGCGGTGGTTCGATGCTCACTCTGCCGGCCCTCATATTCGTCGGTCTTGATCCGACGGTCGCCAACGGCACCAACCGCGTGTCCATCGCTCTGCAGAATCTCGCCGCCACCGGCGGCTTCAGCCGTTGGCACGGCACGGAACTCGGCGAAAGTTTCAAGCTCGCGCTGCTGACCCTGCCGGGCGCGATCCTGGGCGCCTGGTTCGGTGCACGCATCAGCGACACACTTTTCAGGTACGTGCTCATCGGGGTGCTGGTGCTGAGCACGGTGACGCTGTTTCTGCCCGCGCGCCACCTCGGGGCCAGCGCACCCTCCGTACAGCGGCGCTGGCTGATCTATCCCGCGATGCTCGCGACCGGCCTGTACGGGGGCTTTATCCAGGTGGGCGTCGGCTTCCTGTTCATGGCGGCGCTGCGCGGTATCCTGAAACTCGATCTGGTGCGCGTCAATGTATACAAGGTGTTCATCGTATTCCTGTACACGCTGCCGGCGCTTGCGATATTTGTCGCCCTGGGCAAGGTGGCCTGGGGTGATGGCCTTGCACTCGGCGCGGGCGGCATGGCGGGTGCGTTGCTTGCCACTCGCTTACACCTGCGCGGCGGTGAGCGCTGGGTGAAGGTGGTGCTGGCAATCGCCATCCTGCTGATGTCGGCGAAACTTCTCTGGCCCGGTCTTGCGGGTGGCTGAGGCAGGTCCATGAGCGCCGCCCTGTTTACCGATCTGCGCGCCGCATTGCCCGGGGACGCACTGCTCATCCGCGAGGAAGAATTGCGTCCCTACGAATGTGACGGCCTTACCGCCTACCGCGCGCTGCCATTGGCGGTGGCATTGCCGCACACGGTCGAGGAGGTTGTGAGCGTGCTGCGGCTGTGTCGCGCACGCGGCGTGCCGGTAGTGGCGCGCGGGGCAGGCACGGGGCTTTCCGGCGGCGCGCTACCGCACGCCGAGGGCGTGGTACTGTCGCTGGCGCGTTTCAACCGCATCCTTGAAATCGATCCGCTGGCGCGCAGCGCGCGCGTCGAGCCCGGCGTGCGCAACCTTGCGATCAGCGAGGCGGCGCGTCCGTACGGGCTGTATTACGCACCCGATCCCTCTTCGCAGATCGCCTGCACTATCGGCGGCAACGTGGCCGAGAACTCGGGCGGTGTGCACTGCCTCAAATACGGACTCACGGTGCACAA
>Ga0307372_10011336_pt1 | contig 11908 bp, 12 predicted proteins | sample OX1MG_FD_202533 | JGI IMG/M metagenome (GOLD analysis project Ga0307372, IMG submission 202533) | Soil microbial communities from Risofladan, Vaasa, Finland - OX-1 | ecosystem: Environmental > Terrestrial > Soil > Coastal area > Acid sulfate soil | place: Finland: Risofladan, Vaasa | collected...
CTGACTGTCTGCCAAACCCCAATGTTGGCCCAAGGCGGGACCGAGTTTCCACTCCCCACCATTTCCCTTGGCGCCCGCCGGCGAGGGGAATTTATGAACTGGACGCCCGATTTACGGGGCTGATGGAAGAGCAGTTGAGGGACCCCGGTACGGCGTGGGGTGGCGCGGCGGCCCCAACCCAGTCCCGGCTGGAGGGGCTCGACTATCGTTTCGAGGGCCCCGCCCGCCCCCGCCAGCCCACTTTGCTGCTGCTCCACGGAACCGGGGGTGACGAGCACGACCTGATCGAACTGGGACGGTCCCTGCTGCCTGGGGCCGCTCTGCTCAGCCCCCGGGGCGCGGTGGTCGAGGACGGGATGGCCCGATTTTTCCGCCGCCTCGCCCCGGGCGTGTTCGATCTGGAGGATCTGGCTCGCCGCACGGATCAACTGGCGGGATTCATAGCGGCTGCTCGCGACACTCACGGCATCGATTCCGCCGTGGTGGCGGTGGGCCTGTCCAACGGCGCCAACATCGCGGCCAGCCTGATGCTGCGGCATCCCCGCATCCTGGCCGGCGCCATCCTTTTTCGGGCCATGGTTCCCTTCCGCCCCGCTGCCCCGCCCGCGCTGGAGGGCCGCCCCGTCCTGGTCGCCGCGGGGCGGCGCGACCCCCTGGTCGCGCCGGAGGAGTCGGAACGCCTGGCCGACCTGCTATCCGCGTGCGGGGCGGCGGTCGAGACGAGCTGGGCCGAGGCCGGTCACGCGCTGACGCAATCAGACCTCACCGCCGCTCGGAGCTGGCTGTCCGAGCAGGGCTTTGGAGCGATCGGTTCCAGCCCAGCCGGAGGCACCCGGTGAGCCCCGAGCTGCCCGGCATCCACCACGTCACCGCGGTCACGGGATCGGCTCCGGCCAACGTCGACTTCTACACCCGTGTTCTCGGGCTGCGACTGGTTAAGAAGACGGTGAACCAGGATGATCTCACCGCGTATCACCTCTTCTATGGTGATCGGGTGGGCAGCCCGGGGACCGAGCTCACATTTTTCGACTGGCCCCAGAGCCCGCCCGCGATCGGGGGCGCGGCCACCATCGCCCCGGTCGCTCTCACCGTCGTCGACGAGTCGGCGCTGAGTTGGTGGGCAGACCGATTTGATTCCTTCGGCGTCGCTCACGGGCTGGCCCGATCCGAGGCGGGATTGTCGCGCCTTGAGTTCCAGGACCCCGAGGGCCAGCGCCTCGAGCTGGTGGCCGACGATCCGGCCCCGGGAGGCGTGCCCTGGCGGGCGCCCGGGGTGCCGCTCGAGGTTTCACTGCGCGGGTTTCACGACGTCACCGTGACCTCGGCCCGGCCCGAGGCAACCGAGCTGCTGTTGACCGAGGTCATGGGTTTTAAGGCTCTGTGGTCAAGCCCCCCCGGCTCTGGCGCGGGACGCGTCGTGATCTACGGCACCGCCGGGGGTGGGGCTGGGAGTCGGGTCCGGTTGGCCTGGCCGACGCCGGGCCAACTGGGTTCGGTCGGCATCGGCGGAGTGCACCACGTCGCCTTCCGCGCCATCGACGACGATGCCCAGTCAGCCTGGCGCGATCGCCTGCTCGCCGCCGGCTTGAGGGTGACGCCGATCATCGACCGCTACTACTTCCGCTCCATCTACTTTCGAGAACCGGGCGGAGCGCTGTTCGAGATCGCGACCGATGGGCCCGGATTCACCGGCGACGAGAGTGAGGGCGAGCTGGGCCGGCGCCTGTCGTTGCCTCCTTTCCTCGAATCCCGGCGGGCCGAGATCGAAGGCGGTCTGCGTCCGATCGAGGGTACTAGCTCGGCTCCTTGGCACTGAACCTGAGGGTGGTCCCAACGCTGCTCGGCAGGTAGCTCTGGGGCATCCGGTTCGCCAGCTGCTGGGCGGCGCGCCAGCCTGTACAGTGCCCCGCAACCAAGTGCTCGATCTCGAGTTGGGCGAGGGCATCGACCGAGCGCCCGATCACCGGGGCCATCACGGCGCCGCTCAGGTGACAGCCGCCGACGAAGGCCAGGATGCGATCGACTCCGGTCAGCTTTTTGGCGTTCAGCAGCACGTTGACAACCCCGGCGTGGCTGCATGCCGACATCACCACCAGCCCTCGGCCGGCGACGTTAACGATCAAACCCTGGTCGTCCCAGACCATGAAGTCGGGCTCCCAGCTCCGGCCCCGGCGTCGGTACTGACCGGGTAGGCCGGGCTCGAAATCACTGACCCGCGGGACCTGGCCCGTGACCAGGACGCGCCGATCGAGGAGCAGGGTGGGACCGCGCTCCTCGATCAGGTCAACGCCCTCGCGGTCCAGGTCCATCCGGCTGGGCGGGGGAGCGGGATACTCGCGCCCGTCAGGCAGCACGAACTTGCGCTCGAGCCAGGCGTCGGGATGTAGAAGCACAGGCAGATGGGTACGCCCCACTCGGGAGATCATGCCCACGAGCCCCCCGTGATGGTCGGCGTGCCCGTGACTCAAAACCAGGGCCCGCAGGCCGCTCAGCCCGAGCCCCAGGACGTCGAGATTGTGAAGGGCGGTGTCAGGCGCCAGCCCGGCATCGTATAGGAAGCTCTCCCTGTATCCCTCCCCGCCGACCGTGACCAGAAGCGAATACCCGTGCTCGGCGCGCAGAAAGGCTGGATCGGAGAGGCTCGAACGCGGGCGATCGGCGACCGCGTCCGACGTCAGGAGGTTGTCGTGGACGTTGTCGACCAGGATCACGATCTCGACCCGCTCGACCGGCTCCAGGCGCCAGCCGGGTGAGCCGCCGGCCGGCGGCGGGCCGGGCGCGGCGGCGTTCGACATCAGATCCGCCCGGCGACCGCCAGGTCCAGGCCGGCGGCGATGCGCTCTCCGGTGGGCTGATCGATCTTGAGCCAGTGGCCGACCGCGCGCTCTTGAACGTCGCGGCGGACCCCTGTCATGTGACCGACCACGTTGCTCACCAGGTGGTCTCTATCAAGCTCTGAGAGAACGTCGCGGACCAGCGCCCCGGCCTGGGAGTAGTCGTCGTCGTCGCGACGCAGCGTGTACGCCTCGCGCACCATCTCGCCGCTCACCGTCCACCCTGGATCGCCTCCGAAGCGGCCCACCTCGGCGGCAGGGCCGCCCATGCTGTTGGGCGCGTACACGGGCTGATCCCCCGCGTGGGCAAAGCGCATCGAACCGTCCTTGTTGTAACTGTGGACGGGAGCTAAAGGCCGATTGATGGGCAGCTGGAGGTAGTTGGTTCCGATGCGGTAACGGTGCGCGTCGGGATAGCTGAACAGCCGTCCGAGCAGCATCTTGTCGGGGCTGGGCCCGATCCCCGGAACCATGTTGGCGGGCTCGAACGCGGCCTGCTCGACCTCGGCGAAGTAGTTCTCGGGATTTCGGTTCAGCACCAGTCGCCCGATCGGGATCGCGGGGTAGTCGCTGTGGGGCCAGACCTTGGTCAGATCGAAGGGATTGAAGCGATACGACTCGGCGTCGGCGAAGGGCATGATCTGCATCTCAAGGCGCCAGACTGCCTCCTCGCCCCGGGCGAGGGACTCATAGAGATCGCGGACGTGGTGGTCTGGGTCCTCTGCGGCCATGGCGGCGGCCTCAGAGGCGGTGAAGTTCTCGATTCCCTGTTCGGTCTTGAAGTGATATTTGACCCAGAATCGGTCCCCGCCGGCGTTGGTCCACATGTAGGTGTGACTGCCATAGCCGTTCATGTGGCGCCAGCTTCGCGGCGTGCCGCGGTCGCTCATGAGGAACGTGACCTGATGCATCGCCTCGGGGCGCAGGGACCAGAAGTCCCACTGCATGGTCGTGTCGCGAAGGTTGGTCTGGGGCAGCCTCTTCTGGGAGTGGATGAAGTCGGAGAACTTGCTCGGATCGCGAATGAAGAAGATCGGGGTGTTGTTACCGACCAGATCGTAGTTGCCCTCGGCGGTATAGAACTTGATCGCGAAGCCGCGCGGATCGCGACCGGTGTCGGCCGAGCCTAGCTCGCCCGCCACGCTCGAGAAGCGGACGAAGACCGGTGTTCGGCGATTCCGCTTGGTCAGAAAGTCGGCTCGGGTCCACTGTTGAACGTCCTCGGTGGGCTCGAAGTAGCCGTGTGCGCCGCTGCCCTTGGCGTGCACCACGCGCTCTGGGACACGCTCCCGATTGAATTGGGCCATCTTCTGGATCAGGTAGTGGTCCTGGAGCAGAATCGGCCCATCGGGGCCGACGGTGAGCGAGTCGTTGTCGCTGGGGGCGGGAATCCCGGCATCCGTGGTCGTGCGTGGCGCTTCTTCGTTGTTCATCTCCACCTCTCCTGGGACTGACTGGGGGGACCCGAGGTAAGGCACTCGGGGCACGTGCCCAGGTGGGTCACCTGGGTGTCGTCAATGGCATAACCGGCGATCAGGGTCAAACTCGAGCAGGGGTCCAACCCTGCCTCGCAGGCGACGTCCAGGGTCTTGGCGCAGCTGCCGCAGACCAGGTGATGGTGAGATTCCCGGGTCCCGTCCTCGTAACGCGAGGGACCCGAGCCGGCGCTCAGACGCCGCACCAGACCCGCCCCCTCGAGCGTCGACAGGTTGTCGTAAACCGCCTGCGCGGATACGCTGCGGTCCAGCTCCTGGGCTGCGCGGCGCAGTTCGGCCGCCGAGTGGTGTCCCGGCCGCTGCACCTGATTCAGGATCGCGAGCCGCTGCGCGGTGACGCGCAGCCCCGCCGCTTGCAGGCGCGCTCGCAGCCCGTCCAAGCCGGTATCCAAGGACTCAGTATAGGCGTGATCTGGAATGGTTCCAGATCACGCCCAGGGCTAGACTTCTCGTCCAACCGTTAATATTTAGCGTGATGTTAACGATGTCCGGGGAGGAGCCATCGCCTCGCGCCGCCCTCTCCGCTCTGAGCGATCTGGTGGTCCTGGCCGAGCCCCTGCTGCTTCGTGTCTGGCGCTCCTCGCGCGTCACCCTCGGGCACCTGCGGGTCCTGCGCGCCTTGCGCGACCAGGAACGCTCGCCGGGCGAGCTGGCCGCCCTGGTGGGGGTCTCGGCTCCCTCCATGGCACGGATGCTCGCCAGCCTGGAGACGCGTGACCTGATCAGCCGCGCCATCGACCTCCGCGACCGAAGGCGGATTGAGGTCTCGCTGCGCCCCCTGGGGCGGGAGTTGGTGGCCAGCAGTCACGTCTGGCGGGAGAGCGCCTTCGCCCGCGCCGCCCAGGCTCTGGATCCTGACCAGCGAGAAAGCTTCATTACCGCCGTGTCCAGATTCACCGAGCTGGTGCGGCGGGAGTCGGAGGGCCTGGATGGGTCGGCTGCGGGTGGGGCGGAGAGCGAGATGCGAGCCGGAGAGCGGTGAGCCAGGTCCCCGCCCCTCCAGCCGTCGAATGCGTCGAGTTGGGGCGCAGCTTCGGCGCCGTTCGAGCGGTGGATCATGTCAGCTTCACGGTCGCACCGGGAGAGGTCTTCGGCCTGCTGGGGCCCAACGGAGCCGGTAAGACCACCACCATCAGGGTGCTGGTGACGCTGATCGCGCCCGACAGCGGAGAGGCGCGCGTGTTCGGGCTTCGAACCGACCGCGAGAGCATGGCGGTCCGGCGGCTGATCGGATATGTGCCCCAGCAGCTGTCGGCGGACGGGGCGCTGACCGGTCGCGAGAACGTGGCGCTGTTCACCATGCTGTACGACCTGCCCCGGGGCGAACGCCGTCATCGGATTGAAGAGTCACTCGAAATCATGGGATTAAGCGATGCGGCAGATCGCCTCGCCGGTACCTACTCGGGGGGCATGGTGCGCCGCTTGGAGCTGGCCCAGGCCCTGATCAATCGCCCCCGCCTCCTGATTCTCGACGAGCCCACGATCGGCCTCGATCCGGTGGCCCGGAGCGAGGTCTGGCGGCGGATCGAGGCGCTCCGTCGCGAGACCGGGATGAGCGTGCTCATCACCACCCACTACATGGAGGAGGCGGATCAGCTCTGCGACCGCCTCGCGGTCATGCATCAGGGACACATAAGAGTCCAGGGGCGGCCCCAGGAGCTGAAGGCTGCGCTCGGAGCCGCCGCCACCCTGGAGGACGTCTTCCGCCACCACAGCGGGGACCAACTGGACGAAGGAGGGAGCCTACGTGACGTCCGCGCCGTCCGCCGCATCGCTCGCCGCCTGGGCTGAGCGTCCCCCATCGCCGTCGTTTCCCAGGGTCCTGGCCAATCGGATCCTGGCCTTCTGCTGGGTCGAGGTGGCCAAGATCCGGCACGATCGGACCGAGCTCTACACGCGCGCGATTCAGCCCGCCCTCTGGCTGTTGATCTTCGGCGAGACCTTCACCCGACTGCGCGCGATCCCGACGGGCAACCGGTCCTACCTGGAATTCATGGCGCCCGGAGTCATCGCCCAGTCGGCGCTGTTCATCGCCATCTTCTACGGCATTCAGATCATCTGGGAGCGCGATTTCGGCATTCTGACCAAGCTCTTGGCCACCCCGACTCCGCACAGCGCGCTGGTGGCGGGCAAGGCGTTCGGCGCCAGCATCCGCGGTCTCTCACAGGCGGTGGTGGTGCTCGTCCTGTCGGCGCTACTCCGGATCGGACTCAACTTCAACCCCCTTCACCTGCTCCTCGCTGCCGTGGCAGTCGTCCTGGGCTCGGCCTTCTTCTCCACCCTCTCCATGACCATCGCCGGACTGGTTCGCAGCCGCGAGCGACTGATGGGCATCGGCCAGGCCATCACGATGCCGCTCTTCTTCGCCTCTAACGCGCTCTATCCGATTCGGGTGATGCCGGGCTGGCTCCAGGTCGTGAGCACCGTCAATCCGTTGAGCTACGAGGTCGACGCGCTGCGCCAGCTGCTGGTCGGCACATCGGGACACCTGGGACTGGATTTTTCGGTCCTGCTGGTGGCAGCCCTGCTTGGAATTGCGGCTGCCAGTCGCCTGCTGCGCCGGTTGGCCAACTGAAAGGAGACTTCCTCATGCTCAAGGTGACCTGGTTCGGTCAGTCGGCGTTTCTGCTCCAAGACGGAGACGGCGGGGTGTTCATAGATCCCTTCGGCGACATGAGTCGTCTCACCGGTACAGGCCGACGCTGGGACTATCCCGCCATAGAGGGCGCCAAGCCCGACCTTCTCCTGATCACTCACGAGCACGCAGACCACAACGCGGTGGACGCGGTCGAGGGTGAGCCCCACGTGATCAGGTCGCTGGCGGGGACTTTTGGGCAGGCCGGTATGCCGGTGGTCGGAATCGCCTCCGAGCACGACCGGGTGGCTGGAACCCAGCGTGGGGCCAACGTGATCTTCGTGTTCGACTACCGGGGCCTGCGAATCTGTCATATGGGGGACTTCGGCCAGTCCGCGCTCCGGCCGGAACAGCGCGAGGCGATCGGGCAGGTCGACCTGCTGTTCGTACCCGTGGGCGGGTCGGCAACGATCGATGGCACCCAGGCGGCCTCGCTCGTGGCCGAGCTCAGTCCGCGCTGGGCCGTGCCCATGCACTACCGCTCTCAGGCGATCGACTTCCTGGATGACGCGGACTCATTCCTCGCCGCCGTGCGGGCCGAGATCGTCAGTCTCGACAGGCAGTTTTTTCAACCTGAGCAGATCGAGACCGCGGGATCTCCCGTGGTCGTCGTGCCGGCGGCGCCGCTGCGACCCCCCGCCGGCTGAATCCATCCCACGCCGAGTAGGCTGCGCAATCGCCCCGGTTCACGGGGAGTGGCGGTCGCGAGCGCACCAAAGCGCGGGCACCGCTCGGCTCGCACCCGGTAGGGCCGAGAACCTGGTGGCCGCCCCCGCTAAGCGGGCAACTCCGTGTCGGGTGGATGGATGGCGTGGTTAACAATCACCCCGCAGGATTCTGGCGATCCTTGCGCCTGCGCGAGGCGCCGCCGGCATCGTTTTGCCCAACCGGGACTGGTTCTCCGCCCGCCCGGCGTCAATATCCAATGGGCCGGTAGCCCAAAGCGACTCAACAGAGAGGGGGAAATCGAATGGCACGGGATGTCGTCATCGGCGATCAGGTCTTCAAACGTAGGAACCCCGTCGGGGTCTGGCTCGGCCTGCCCCTGGTAACCCTCGGCATCTACTACTACGTTTGGTACTACAAGATCAACAGCGAGGCGAAGCGCTACCTGCGGGATCCCTCGCTCCGGCCGGGAAGATCCCTCCTCGCGATTCTGATCGGAGGGATCATCATCGTTCCCCCGTTCATCTCGATCTACCGAACTGGTGTGCGCGTGCGTCAAATGCAGTCCAACGCCGGCATTCAAGATCGCTGCGAGCCGTGGATTAACCTAATTCTTGCCTTCTTCTTCGGCCTCGATCGGCTCTATCTTCAGATCCACCTGAACAAGTTGTGGGACGCCTACCTTCGGCCAGGTTTCGTGCCCACGCCGGCCGCGGCTCCGTTGCCCCCTCCATTGCAATGAGGCTGAGGCGCACTCCTAAGGCCCCGAATCAAGCTCGCCCTGCGCTCGAAGACGGCCGACGTCACGAATTCGGCCCGCTCTCAAAGCCGGCTACTCGCGTACAGGGATTGTCGGCGCCGGCGTGACCGGCGCCCACGTTCTCACCGTGCTCGGAGCCGCCCGGCGGTCCCGAATGACTTGGTGCCCGCGCACGGACTTGAACCGTGAACCTTGGGATTAAGAGTCCCCTGCTCTGCCAATTGAGCTACGCGGGCAAGCGAGCCGATTCTACCTCTTGACACCGTGGCTTCCCGCGCTCGCGGCGGCAGCGCAGCATAGCCACGATGAAGGCGACGATCCCGCCCGACCTGGACCTGGAAGACCCTCTGCTCTTCGGTCTTGACTCCCAACACAGCGGCTATGCACTGCTCGCACTGCTGTCAGTTCTCGCGCTCTGGAAGTCGGGACTGCCGGCGCCGCTACGGATCCTCGTCGTTCTACCCACCGCCGCCGGCGGAGCCATATTGAGCTGGGGCCGCTGGCGTTCGCGGCCCGCCGATGCCTGGATCGCCGACATGGTTCGATTCGGTTATCACAACTATCGGTTGGAGCTTCCTGGCTGGCTGACTGTCCGATTCAACGCCGCCCGCCTCGGCGGCTGGCGGGCACGCCTCGGCCGCGTCTGCGCCCCCTGGCTTCGGCCCCGCGCCGCCGCCCCGGCGGCGTCGCGTCGATAGTTCATCGAAAGCTCGGGGTGGGGGTGCAGGTCACGCGGGTGCGCGAGCGCCGCCTCCGCCCCGACGCGCCTGCGAACCTGGTCTTCGAGGTGGCGCCGCTTGGATTCAGGGATGCGAACGAGGCTGACCAGGCGCGTTGGGCGGCCGGGTATCGCCGCCTCCTGGACCGCTTGCGAGGCCCCCTCCAGGTCGTGCTTCAGACTCAGCCCGGGCACGGCGCGGCCTTGGCCCCGGCCGGTCCCCAGCCGCATCAGTCGGCCCGGCAGGGAGATCTCGCGTTCGTTGCCGAGATCGATTCCCGGGGCGACACCGAGCATCAGCGGCTTTGGTTCGTGACCCCCGAGCCCGCGGCCCAAGATCTCGAGGTGGGGTTGCGGGAGCTGGGTGCCACCGTGCGATCGATTCGCCCCGCGCAGGTTCGCGCGGCCCTCGATCGAGTCGGCGAAGCGCCCGGGCATGTCCAGGATGCCGCCGGGTTCCACCGCACCTGGGCCCTGGTCTCATTTCCGGTCGGAGAGGTCGAGGTAGGGTGGATCTGGCGGTTGCTGCCCCCTGGCGCCAGATGTTGCCTGGCCTGGCACGCCATGCGTCTTCCCGCGCCTTGGGCCATGTCCCACCTTCAGCGCCGCGCCCTGGGCCTGGAGGCCATGCTGGCCCAGGGCGAGCACGCTCGCTGGGCGCCGGTGCGAGCCCGCGAGCGGGCGAAGTCTGCCGAGGGACTGCGGGGACGCATAGCGGCCAACGAGGAGTCGGCGTTTCACGTATCGGCCTATCTCACCGTGAGCGCCACCTCCGAGGCCGAACTGAATCGAGCCCTGGCCGGGGTCGAATCGCACGCCCGCGCCGCACTCTGCTCGCTGGTCGAATGCCGGTTTCGCCAGCTCGATGCCCGGGCCAGCACCCTTCCCCTGGGTATCGATCGCCTGCACCGTCGCCACCTCCTGCCCACCTCCGCCCTGCTGGCACTCCTGCCCTGGCGCGACGCCAAGTTGCGCCAGGCCCGCGGAGTGGTTGTCGGGCGGACGGTCGGCGGAGGCGATCCGGTGCTGCTTGACCCCTTCTCCCCGGGGGTCTTCAGCAACGCCAACATCGGCGTCTTTGGTCACTCAGGCTCGGGTAAGACGCATCTCCTGTCGACCCTGGCGCTGGGCCTTTGGGGCGCCGGGATCCAGGTTCTGATACTCGATCCCGAGCACGAGTACGGTGCTCTGGCAAGAGCGGTCGGTGGCGTCGACGTGGCGTTGGAGCCGGGGTCAGGACATGCGCTCAACGTGTTCGACGAGCTGGGCGCTCCGGCCCGCGGCGCGGCGGTGGCGGACGCGGTCGAGCTCTGCACGGTGCTGAGCGGGGGCCTGGATGCGGTCGAACTCGCCCAGGTCGAGGCGGCGGTCCGGCTTGCCGCCGAGGAGCGGCCGCATCCCCTGCTGGCCGACGTCGTCGCCCACCTTAGCCGCCCCTCTCGAGCAGGCACGATTCTGGAGCGCTGGGCGCAAAGTCCGCTCGGGAGTCTGTTCAGCCGCCCCAGCAACGTCGATCTGAACGCCGGCATGGTCGTCTTCGGGATGCGCGAAATGCGGCCCGAGCTGGTGCCGCCGGTCCACTTTCTGCTCGCCCACGCGATCTGGTCTCAGATCAAGCTCCGCCGGCGCCGACGGGTGCTCATGATCGACGAGCTGGGTCTGCTCTTTGCCGATCCGATCATGCGGGACTTCATCGTCTCGCTCGCGCGCCGCGTCCGCAAATACGACGCCAGCTTGATCTTCGCCACCCAGAATCCGGGCGACCTGCTCTCTTCGGAGGCGGGCGCGGTGGTTGCCAGCAATCCCGACATCCATTTCTTCGGCGCCCAGAGGCCGGCCGAGGCGGCGCGATTGGAATCGGCCTTCGGACTCAGTCCCCGCCAGCGCCAGCATCTGGAGCGCGCGCGTCGGGGCGACTTCCTGCTCAGCGCGGCCACCGATCGCCTTTTGGTCCATGTGGAGCCTCCCCCCTGGCAGGCGGAGCTGATGCGCGCGGCGAGAGCGAATCGGTGACACCCAGGTGTCGCGTCGGCCGCGTAGTCTTCAGGGGTGTCGAGGGTCCTTCATTACCGCTTGGGCGCTCTCGAACCTCCCTCCCAGGCAGAGCTCGAGAGCGGTTTCAGCCGCCTGGCCGAGGGCCGTACCTGGAGCGGCGAGCCGCCCTGGCTGGCGACGCCCGGGAGCGGGGATCTGTTCGCCCGGGAGTACCTTCGCCACGTCCGCCAGGAGGAGGGTGAATGGGTGGGCTCGGCCGGGTATCTAAAGCTGGGCGGGGACGAGATCGACGCCTTGATCGCGGTGATCTTCCTGCGCGATGCCAGCGCCCAGATGGAGCTCCGCGTCACCGTCCAGGACGACTTGAACCCGCTCGCCAAGCTGCGCCGGCTGGAGTTCGTCGGCGGAAGGCTGCCGTCGGGCAACTCGCTGGAGGAGATGCTGGCTCGCCGTCCCGTGATCAAGAAGGTCGACGGCCAATCGATCCTGTTCTACCCACCTGCCCATCGCCTGAGTGACCATCCGGGGTCCCGGCGTGAGCTCTGGGGCTACGGTCTGATGGGCATCCGCGCCTACGCGCCGAACCTACCTGAAGCCGAGCACGAGGCCCTGAAGTTTCTCCGCGCGATGCGCCACCTGGGACCGTGAGCGCGAGCAGGCTGCATCAGCAGAGTGAGGGACGCTTGACCTCCGCGGACGGTACTCGCCTCTACTGGCGTGGTTGGGAGGTGGCCGGGGCCTCCATTGCGCTCGCCGTCGTCCCCGGGCTGGGTGACCATTCAGGACGCTACGAAAGCCTGGCCC